>JAEEGL010549123.1_pt1 | contig 26138 bp, 20 predicted proteins | sample 9134231 | NCBI WGS metagenome assembly JAEEGL01 (sample SAMN16246548, study PRJNA631951) | gut metagenome | biome: gut microbiome; feature: rumen; material: fiber-attached | host: Bos | place: Iran: Karaj | collected 2018-10
AACTTCTCCAAATGTGAACAGATAGCGCTCCAACGGGCGGGCTACCTGCTGTTCTACTTCCTCGCTGGTGGCACCAGGATAAACCGCCACCACTACTCCCTGACGGATGGTAACTTGCGGAAACTCGTCTTTGGGCATTTCATACATACCCATGATGCCCAACACAAACAGGATACCTATGATAAGCAAGGATATAGGATAGTGTTCCAATGGCCATGCCAGCCAATTCTGCATCTTAGTTTGCATAACTATTAACTCTCTACTTTCAACTCTCAACTAAAAAATGACCTTTGTTCCCTCACTCAATTTCTGGTATCCTTCTGTAACAATGCGTTGGTTGGAACCAATGCCAGAAACAATAATAATTCTATTGCCCATTGTTGTTCCAACTGTAACATCTGTACGGTGTGCTTTATTGTACTCATCCACAGACCAGACGAACAACTTTCCACTGGCTTTCTTTTGCACAGCCGTAACGGGAAGCGTTAACTGCCCTGCATCCTGTGCTTGCTGTGAATACAGATTAAACGTAACAGAAGCAACCATACCAGGAAGCAATTGGTGGCCAGTATTTGTTACAATGATGCGGATTTCATAAGTATGCGTCAAAGCATCTGCCTGCACCCCCTTCTCAATAGTAGTTCCTTTGAACTGTTGATTAATAGCATCAACCTTAATATTTGAAGGGGTATTCGAGCTGATTCCACTAATCTCCGCCTCGGGAATAGCTACCTTTATCTTTACCTTATTTATATTTAGGATGTTCACCACAGCCTGAGAGGGCAAAGCTGTTTCACCGGCATCAACTTGTTTGTTGCCCACGATGCCACTTACGGGAGCTATCAGCCGACAGTCGGAAAGATTTTTTTTTGCAACCTCTAACTGAGACTGTGCTTGTGCTACCTTACTTTGAATCTCCACCCATTGAACCTCAGGTAAAGAGCCGTTTTCGTGCAACATACCATAGCGTTGCAAGGCATCGTTAGCTTGAGTCATCTGAGCTTCGGCACCAGCAAGTAGGTTACGTGCCTGTGTATCATCCATCTCTGCAATTAATTGTCCTTTTATGACCGCCTGACCTTCGTTCACATACAAACGTTTTATAACACCCATGCTGGTAAAACTTACTGCTGTGGCTTCACTTTCCTCAACAATCCCAACATAGGTCTGGAGGCCTTCGCCAATAATTGGCGTTACTACCTCTGTTTTAACCCTTATGGGAACCGGTTGTTCACGATTGTTATCTTTATTATTGCCATCTGTTTGTTTACCTGAACATGAGCATAAAACTGGCAAAAGCATAAAAAACGGAAAAAACAATTTTTTCATGTCTTTAATTTTATTTTTTTGCAAAAATATCACATTATCCCCAAAAAGAGATATCCCATTTCTCTCATTTAACATTCTGTTTTACCAATATGCGCTAAATAGAACATCTTTTTGACCGATTTTACCATTCTATTATTACATAATCAATAATTTTGTATTCAAATTTTATCCGATATGAAGCATAAAGAAGAAATAACATTCCAGACGCTGGCAGAGAATGACGAAATACAAATTGGTTATTCAGACAATGATATTGTCATCATTGATAGCATTCAGATGTTTACTAAAATTAGTGAGGCCCATGTGGCAATGAACGCTGTTATTATCTGTCTTGACGGAAAAGTTCAGGGAATTATCAACGGTCACACCATCGAGTTGCACAAAAACCAAATCGCTATTATACCAGAGAACATGACCATTACTGATGTGATGATCAGCCCCAACTTTGAATCTAAAGGCCTCTTCCTCACGACACGTATTCTTCAGAGTTTCTTACGAGACCAAATGAGTGTTTGGAATTCAGTGATGTATATACACCGCCTTAATGTGATAACCCTGGAGGACGATGCAATACAATTTTACAACTACTTCTATCACATGATAACCATGGCCATCAATAAGTTTCAAAATAATCCCTTCCAGAGCGAGGTAGTTCATTCCCTACTGCGTGCTGCCATTCTAGCCTTTTGTGGAAGCATAAAAAGAAATTTACCCACAGCAGATTTCATCAGCGAAACAAATATGGCCAATATGCATTTCCAAAGATTTCTGGAACTGCTGAATAACAAAGGAGTAAGACACCGCACTGTGAATGCATATGCTAACGAGTTGTGTATTTCGCCCAAATACTTTTCATATGTCTGCAAGAAATGTTCTGGAAAAACAGCAAACGAGTGGATTCGCGAACGTATATTGGAAGAAATCAGGTACTACCTGCAACAAACCGACCTCAGCAACAAGGAAATTTGTAATCATATAGATTTTCCCAACACTTCATTCTTCGGCAAGTACGTGAAAGAACACTTTGGAATGACCCCAAAAGAGTTGCGTAAAACTAATAGCTGTAAGTAAATCCTTCGGAGAACTCCGTCATCACCTTCCCGTGTTTATCAGTCACATGGTCGTGAATCTTCTGTTTAAGTTCATCACTCAAGGCTAACCAGTGCTCAGTGCAGCGAGGATATTTGTTATCGTCCTTAAACAACTTGCCCGCGATTCTCTCTTTTTCAGAAATGGTGAGTTGTATCCACCAATCATCTAAACTATACTTCATGGTATCCTATTTTAAAATTAATTTGGTTTTATTTGGCAAAAATACATATTTATATCAAATAACCAAAATAAATGGATATAACTAAACAACATTTCTGAATTAATGTAAAATAAAACACGTGTAATGACCTTTATTCGGCTTTTATCATTATCTTTGCATGATGAAAAAAAGATAAAACAAATAAAACAACTATTATTATATGAAAGCAAACGTAAAATACATAGGCTGTGACGACGCAGAAATGAGTCTCTTCGAAAGTCAGTATATAACCCCAGAAGGAATGTGCTACAATAGTTACCTTATCCTTGACGAGAAGGTTGCAGTAATGGACAGCGTTGATCCCAGAAAAACTGATATGTGGATGCAGAACCTATCTGCGGCACTTGAAGGCCGTATCCCAGACTATCTGATTGTTCAGCACATGGAGCCCGATCATTCCGGCTCTCTTGCAACTTTCAGAAAAGCATACCCCTCAGCCACTATCGTCGCCTCCGAGAAAGCCCTCGCCATTATGAAACAATTTGACGAGAACACCAACTTTGGTCCCACGATGTCTGTCAAAGAAGGCGATACACTCAGCTTGGGCAAGCGTACCCTTCAGTTCATCGGTGCATCGATGATCCATTGGCCCGAAGTAATAGTCACATACTGTCCCGAAGAAAAGACACTTTTCTCTGCTGATGGATTTGGGAAATTCGGTGTGATAGATGCCGATGCTGACGATTGGGCTTGCGAAGCCCGACGATACTACTTCAATATCTGTGGAAAATATGGAGCTCCCGTCAGTACTCTCCTCAGAAAGGCTTCAGCCTTGGATATTCAGACCATCTGTCCTTTGCACGGCCCAATTCTTGAAGACGATAAACTTGCAGAAGCCATCCGCCTCTATACTATTTGGAGCAGCTATGGCATAGAGACAGAAGGTGTGCTAGTTGCTCATGCTTCCATTCACGGCAATACCAAAAAGGCTGCAGAAAAGCTGGCAGAAATACTTAAGGAGAAAGGTGCGAAGAAGGTAGTGGTAGCTGATCTCTGCCGCGATGATATGGCAGAAGTAATAGAGGATGCCTTCCGTATGAACAAGTTGGTTGTTTGCGCATCTTCATACGATGGTGACGTTTTCCCACCCATGCACATGTTTCTCTGGAAGTTGAAACTCAAGGCATATCAAAACCGTACCATAGGCATCTTAGAAAACGGCACATGGGCACCTTCGGCAGGTAAAGCCATGCAGACCATAATAGAACAGATGAAAAACGTCACTGTTGCAGAGCCAATCGTTACCATTCGTTCTGCAATGAAGCAAAACGACATTCCAGCACTGGAAACATTAGCCGATGCTGTATTGAAATGATGATTTTACGTCATTTTGTCGCAGAAAGCTTTGTAAGAAGTCTCTAATCTTGCTAGTTCAAAGGGTTTCAGTTGAAGGGAAAAAGTGCCCTTCAACTCCTCCAACCCGAAATATGCCTTTATTAAGCTCGCTAAATTAAAGGATAGACCATCACCTCGTTTCATCAAGTAATAAGCAATCCTTACCAGATAATCTCTTTCGTGCTCAATGTAACGCAAACTGGAAAACAAGACAAAAGCGCAAGGCAGGGTGTTAACTTTTATCAGGAATGGAATCCACTCATAGGTTTCCATGGAAAAACAATCAAAAAGGTGGCGAACTTCTTCATGGTTCCTCATATATGGCAGTAGGAAAGAAAGAGTCTTCTTTTGGTCTATGTTGTTCATCATATGACAGAGGCCTATGAATCTATCATCCCAAATGGAAACTTCGCCGTTTTCAACACGTTGGACAAGAGCTTTCAACATAACCAACAAGAATGCCTTGGAATTATTCTGAAACAAATGGGAGAAAAGACGCCAGAAGACATCCGGAGCAAGTTCCAATGCATATTTCTCGCCCAGCATATAAACCGCTGTGCGGAAATCGGAATGTGAAAAAGAACTCAACAACATCGAAAGGGCATTATAGTCCTCGGCTAAAATTAATGGTTTCACCCTTCTGTCAACCTGAAAGCTATAATGAACATCACGTATCATTTTAATTGTAAAGATACATCAAATATGTTTATAAATAACCCTTCAACTTCTTATCTTTGTAATGTATAAACAAATCATTACAACTCATCTATGCTAACAAAGCCTTTTACTACACAATAGATAATAATATCTGCAAGGGAACGAGCGTGAATCTTTTCCATGATATTCTTACGATGAGATATCACGGTAGTTGTTGCTAAAGAAAGCAAATCAGCTATTTCCTTATTTATATAACCTTTACAAAGCAGTATTGCAACTTCTATCTCACGAGAAGAGAGAATTTCTTTCTGCTCTATCTGGCGAGCCATATTTATGGCATGATCATGTCCCATATGCTGCAAAGCCATGATATCACCTACTATCTGCTTCTCTGTCTGGCAGATGTTAAGCGTATGGAAACCCTTTATCTGCATGTCACCCTTCACTAAGACAATTGTCTTCTTAGGATATTGGCGGAAAAAAGTGGGCTGCTGAAAATAGATATTGGAAGAAATAAAAAAGTGAAGGAACCCGGACACATCTCCGAGTTCCATCAATTCTTTGGAACTTGTAAAAACTTGTATTTCTGCCATAGGCAACAGTCGGCCTAACAAATGCTGCAGGCCAATGCACGTAAGTACATTACTGTCTATGACGGCAAACTTGATGTTAACCTTATCGACAGACGAGAAACTGTCTGAATGCTGGATCATACAAACCACTTAACATAACAGAAATCCTGACGATGAGGTAGGTTCTCATTCTTGGGATACATACGGTAGCAAACCTTGAAACTTCCGGCATTATCCACACTATGCGATGCTCGGAAGGTATAACGGTTGCCTTCAACATTCACCAGTTCAAAATCGTTGACATGGTAAATATGGTCTTCGCCATGAACATCTGTCTGCAAGGTTACCAGTTCTATACCGATGGCGTTGTCCAGGCCAGCCTCATCCACCACAACCTCAACATTGTACTTCTTGCCTGATTCGATATTGCCATTCATCACTTCCTCAGATTTTCTGATGTCAATCACATTAATAGCATCCCAACGTTCTGCAACAGTTTCTTTCCAAAGTGCAATCTCGTGTGCCAACCTTCTATTATCAGCATTGAGGGCTAACGAACGATCACGCAACTTATTGTAGAATTTGTTATAGTAATCATCCAATTGTCTTTTCATAGTGTAATGAGGTGCAATCTGTGCAATGGAATTCTTAATTACTTTAATCCATCCCGGACTAAATCCTTTTTCATTCTTGGCATAGTAGAGAGGCATTATTTCGTTCTCAAGGAGCGAGTAGATTGTAGCGGCATCCAACTGATCCTGATACTCTTGATTCTGATAGGTACGCTTTTCTGTCAAGGCCCATCCCGCACCTTCACGATAGCCCTCAAGCCACCAGCCATCTAAGACAGAAAGGTTTACAACGCCATTCATCTCGGCTTTCTCACCAGATGTACCTGATGCTTCAAGCGGACGAGTTGGTGTATTCATCCAGATATCAACACCACTAACTAAACGACGGGCAAGTTGCATATCATAATTCTCTAAAAAAATGATCTTGCCAAGGAACTCTGGACGCTGGCTTATCTCGAAGATTTTCTTGATAAGTCCCTGTCCCGCCCCATCTGCAGGATGTGCTTTTCCTGTATAAAGGAACTGAACAGGATGATCTGGATTGTTAACAATCTTAGCTAAACGATCGAGGTCTGTAAACAAAAGGTGAGCACGCTTATATGTAGCAAAACGTCGACCGAAACCAATTAGCAAGGCATTGGGATTAATCTTCTCCATTAAATTTACAACACGAGAAGGATCGCCCTGATTCTTCAACCAGCTGTCACGGAACTGCTCGCGGATATATTCAATCAACTTGGTCTTCAGTTTCATACGCGTTTCCCAAACTTCCTCATCACTTACATTATATATTGCCTCCCATATGGTCTGGTTGCTTTGATCACTGAGGTGCTTGGCATCAAAATGCTTAGCGTAAAGCTGACGCCACTCATTAGCACACCAAGTGGGGAAGTGGACACCATTTGTTACATACCCCACATGACTCTCTTCTGGGTAATATCCCTTCCATATACCAGCAAACATTTTCTTGCTTACTTCGCCATGTAACCAACTTACGCCGTTAACTTCCTGAGAAGTATTGCAGGCGAATGTTGACATACAGAAACGTTCTGAGTGGTCATCGGGGTTCATACGACCCATTCCGATAAAATCATCCCAACTGATACCCAGCATTTGGGAATAACCACTCATATACTTGCTGAAAAGGCCCTCATCAAAGTAATCATGACCAGCAGGAACAGGTGTATGAACAGTGTATAGAGATGAAGCACGAACAAGTTCAAGAGCCATAGTGAAACTAATACCCTCATTAACGTAGTCTACCAGACGCTGAACATTGCAAAGTGCAGCATGTCCCTCGTTGCAATGATATACATCCTTCTTTATACCCAGCTTCTTAAGCGTAAGCACACCACCAATGCCGAGTAAAATTTCCTGTTTCAAACGATTTTCCCAATCGCCGCCATATAAGGCATGAGTAATGCTGCGGTCAAACTCAGAATTCATCTCGTTGTCTGTATCCAGCAGATAAAGCTTAATACGCCCAACATTAACACGCCACACATAAGCATGTACATGATAATTCATATAAGGTACATCTACAACAAAAGGTGTACCGTCCTCATTCATCTGTTGTTCAATAGGAAGAGTGCCAAAGTTCTGTGCCTCGTAATTAGCAATTTGCTGGCCATCCATACTCAAGGTCTGAGTGAAATAACCGTAACGGTACAGGAATCCTATAGCACACATATCCACATTGGAGTCACTAGCTTCTTTTAGATAATCACCAGCCAAAATACCTAATCCGCCAGAATAAATCTTCAGCACTTGATTCAGTCCATACTCCATACAAAAATAGGCTACACTGGCACGCGTTTTGTCTGGCTTAACATCCATATATGCGCGGAACTCATCGTACACATCATTCATCTTCTGGATGATAGCCTTGTCCTTAGCCAATTTCTCCATTTTTTCAAAACTGATACGCTCTAACAGCAAAACTGGGTTTTGTGCACATTTCTCGTACAAGGGTTTGTCCAGAAGGCGAAACAGACTTCTAGCGTTGTGGTTCCATGACCACCACATATTATGTGCGAGTTCTTCCAACTTGCTCAACTCTGCCGGAACATTACTCTTTACAGTAATGGGTTTCCAACAAGGTTGATTAGTATTACTTGCTTTTATTCTCATTTCTTTTTTAATAGTATAATGAATATTTATTTTAACAATCTTTTATTTCTTTTGTTTAAAGCAAAACTATAGGCATCAAAATAATATGCAATAAAGTGTTTCCAAAGAGCTTTCTCTGAGAGTTTTGACGCCTTCTTTCGTACCGCCTCTTGTTTCCTGGCATCAAATGTAGAATAATCCGCTATGACAGATAAGATATTATCTACAATCTCGTTAAAGTTATAATCGTTTCGAGCAATAACCTCAACACCATCCGAGATCTTACTCTGATGCCCCACCAGCTTATTAGCCCACATACCAAAACCGGAAACCGATGTCGTGATACAGGGAACATGGAATGCTACCGCTTCCAACGGAGTATAGCCCCAAGGCTCATAATAAGAAGGATAAATAGCAAGATCATCGCCAATTAACAGATCGTAGTATGGCATATTAAAGATACCATCATCTCCATCTAAATAACAGGGAACAAAGACAACCTTAACACGACTTTCTTTGTTATTATGCATGCCGTGCGAATGAAGAAAATTAACCACCCTGTCGGACTCTTGATTGTGTAAAATGTGGGTATATAGTGGATCAACCAGTGGCGTATTATAAACAGTATCATACTTCAATCTGTCTTTAAGGTCTGCACGAGGAGCCTCCACCCAACCGGGAACCTGAATCATAGCAAGAACGGGACGCTGAATACCTTGTTCATACAAGCCTCTATACATAGTCTCAAGGAACACATCAATGCCTTTGTTCTTATATTCATAACGACCGCTGATAGCAAGCACCAATGTATCATCTGCAATTTCTGTTCCAGTTAAAGCATTTGCTACACGGAAAATTTGCTTGCGAGCCTTTTCTCTGGCAAAAGCAAATTTCGTGCCACGAGGAACAAAGTCCTGCTCAAAGCCATTCATTAGAACAGCATCACATTCTTTATCCAGCAACTCCTTGCACTCGTTAGCAGTAACATCACTTACAGTTGTGAAACAGTCAACATTATGTGCCGTCTGACGCTCGATACTATGCTTAGACTCCATATTTAACTCTTGAGCCATCTGATTACCATTGTAAGCCCACAGATAATCATACAAGGGTTTATGGTTGCCGGCTATACTGCGTCCAATGCTGGTAGCATGGGTGGTAAAGATGGTTGCAATCTCAGGCACATGCTGTTGAATATAAAGTGCACCCATACAAGTCATCCACTCATGAACCTGATATACTACATTTTTCTTCTTGCTCAGGTTATGGCGATAGAAACTTTCAACCACCAGTCCGGCTGCATATGCAAACATGCAAGCTTCGTCGTAGTCACCGTATGCATGTAGGCTATCAACCTGATAATAGTTCCAGGCGGCTGCGTAAATATCATTCTTTATGGCAAAATACGGGGTGAAGTCAACCAAGATTACATAAGGCTGACCAGGAATATTCCATCGGCCAACACGAATAAGCAAACCTTCCTCCGCCGCTTTCTTTGTCCAGGAAGGCCACAGTTTTTTATCTTCTATAAATAGAGGATTCTCTTTGTTCAACCAAAAATCAGGCCCTATGAAGGCTAAATTGCCTTTTATCGTTTCCTGAAGTGTCTTTGCTCTGGTACTGAGTACGGTATAAATACCGCCAACTTTATTACATACTTCCCAACTGCTCTCAAAGATGAAGTCGGGACATAAACTCTTATTTGCCATTAAATTGATGTCTTATGCTTTTAAATCGCATGCAAAGGTATAACAATTATTCGATTGCAAGAAATCTTTCCTGTTTTTTTGACTTATGTCAATATTGAAAAAAAAGGGGAGCCGAAACTCCCCTATCCTCTTATTTTACCGGTGAAATGCAAACAGACAATCTGTGGTGTCCCTTCTCCATTTCGTACTTCCGTAATGGGCCGGGGCCGCAACTGGCATTGCCGATTCCGCGCATAGCCGCATCGAGATGCAAGACAACTTCCGGACGATGGATGTTCTTCAACTCATGCAGATATTTTGTCTGCCACAGATCCTCGTCGGTATAATGCTGGGCGCTGAACATAAAGGGCAATCCCATACCTATAAGACGAATACCCTTGCCAGAGTTATCTGTCAACTGAAGCCATTCCACATCGCAACGCTCTCCCATACTCTGGGGCTTGATATATTCTTCCTGCATACCACTTACAGTTGTGTTGAAGCAACCTACGAAGGCACAATCCTTACGGTCGGGATAGTTCTCCATGGGGCCACGACCCAGATACTCTACGTTCTCGAGACTCTTATCGAGGAATGCCTGAAGACCCAGACGACGGAAGTCAACGTTTTTCTCGTTGTTAAACATCGTAACGGTCATTAATATGTCACCATCATCCAAGAACTCGTATTCTGTGGCTACGGGAACAGCAGAACGGGAATCCCTGCCGCCTTTGACGATCTGAGTGGTAATGATCTTTGTGCTATTGTCTTTCTGAATAAGTTTTACGATCACATCTTCCCGTTTGGCATTCAGGTTGCCGACACGATCGTTATTGATGCTTCTGTATCCGTTGAAGAGGAAGTTCTCTCCTTCTGCCACCATCTGTTTGCCTCCGTATGTCAAATCTACAACAGCTCCTGTCTTTTTGTTGATACCAAAGCTCCAATTCTTGCCGGATACATTAATACGGTCTGCTGTCTCGCTGGCCTTAACATTCTCTGCAGAAGGATTGGATATCACTTTCTCCGGATTAGGACTCTTCTTCAGTAACAGCTGTTCTGCTGCAACACTATGACCGGCTGGTGCCCATATTGTAGCCTCCTTCAGTTCCAGAGACAGATTCAGGTAATACGTGCCGTCTTTAGCATCTTCGGGTACAGTTACAGGCATATCCAAATCTATGCTGTCGGTTGGCTGAACGGCTGGCATACTGGTGGTGCCGCTCTTAATGATACGTCCGTTGCGCAGCAATTCGTACTTCAGGGTATAAGCACCCAGGTCGTGGAAGCAGTAACGGTTTCGGATGCGAATCTTGCCTTCATCGGTCTTACGGAAATCGACGTACTGATAAACCTTCTTCACCTGCTCTAACTTGGGAGTTACATGACGGTCTGCCGTGATGATACCATTGCAACAGAAGTCATTATCGTTGGGATAATCGCCGAATCCGCCACCATAATACATATTGGTCTGTGGTTCGCCGTACTTGCAAAGGCTCTGGTCTACCCAGTCCCAGATACAACCGCCAATCATGCGCTTGCTTCCAAACTCGATGTAATCCCAGTATTCCTTCAGGTTTCCGATTGCATTACCCATAGCATGAGCATACTCGCAGAGGAAGAAGGGACGGTCGGCCAGACGCTGGTCTCTATCCAATTGGATCATGTGATCTATGCTGGGGTACATACGGCTGTCCATATCGGCAACTTCGTTCATTCCCTCGTAGTGGATAAGACGTCCGTCGAGTGCCTGAATGGCTTTCTTGCTGGCAACGAAGTTCTGACCGCCACCGCATTCGTTACCCATACTCCAGAAGATAACACTGGCATGGTTACGGTCGCGAAGTACCATACGCTGCTGACGGTCTACGTACTGTCCTTCCCAAAGAGGATTCTTGGACAAACTGTGGTTGGCATGACACTCCACATCGGCTTCGTCCATTGTATAGATACCATAATAATCGTAGAGGGCATACATACGTGGATCATTGGGATAATGACTCGTACGAACAGTATTCAGGTTGAAACGCTTCATGAGCAGAATGTCCTCTATCATGCTTTCTACAGGAATGGCCTTTCCGTAAACGGGATGGGTATCGTGGCGGTCGGCACCCTTGAACATCACACGCTTGTCGTTGATGAACACCTGACCGTTGCGATTCTCGATCTTACGGAATCCGTATTTTTGTGTTGAGACGTCTCCGTTAACATTGATATCTACAGTATATAAATAAGGTGTCTCTGCGCTCCAGAGCTGAGGCTGCTGAACCTGGAAGAACGGGCGGATGGTTCGCTTCTCGCCCTTCTGCAGCTGGGCTGCCGTCATCTTACAAATCTGAATCAGCGTACCGTTGGGGTCGTACAGCTTGCACTCTACAACAGCATCCTGTGCCTTCTTGTCGAGGTTCTGTAAGGTAAGGTCAATATTAAGTGTCACCTGACGGTAACCTCTTCTGCCAAAGCGGGTTGTAAGATAAGCATCCTGAACCTGAACCTTCTGGCGGGCCTCGAGATAGACATCACGATGGATACCGCTCAGACGGAACATATCCTGATCCTCGAGGTATGAGCCGTCGCTCCAACGGTAAACCTCGACGCAAACCAGATTCTGCTGACCAATCTTCAGGTATTTGGTAACATCGAATTCAGAATCGTTGTTGGGACCTTGTGTGTATCCTACTTTCTGTCCGTTTACCCAGACATAAGCTGCACTATAGATACCGTTGAAATGCAGATATATTTCGCGTCCGTTCCAAGAAGCGGGAACCTCGAAGGTGCGACGATAGCTGCTTACGGCATTAGGTTCTTTAACAACGGTGTAACCTTCTTGTCCACGGATAAATGGCGGTTGATTCTTAAAGGGATAAGTTACGTTGGTATAGATGGGAGTTCCGTAGCCCAACATCTCCACACAGCTGGGAACCTGAATGGTTTTCCAAGATGATGCATCATAGTTTGTCTTGTAAAAATCAGCAGGACGGTCCTCAGGCTTGGGAACCCAATTGAACTGCCATTCTCCGCTCAGCATCAGACGCAGGCTGCTGTTGGGCCAGAGCCAAGGTTTTTTGTAAGCCTCGTCTGCCTTCATTTCCTTTTCACTGGCATAGAGCAACATGGTAGCACGACCTGGTTCTTTGTTAATGCCATAGACAGCTTGGTTCTCCCACTCATGCTTGCTGGTATTCTTTTCTGCTTCAGAAACCACCTTCAGGTCGGTTTTCACCAATTGCCACTTTACAAAGACGTCAGAATCGCTAGCCTTCATCTGCCAAACATGTCCACCAGGCTGACAGTTATCGTTATAACCCAGTTTCAGACCACCAGCAGCACAAGTCAGTGTTACAGAGCCGTCGGCCTGAGTCTGCAACTTCCACTGTTGATTAGGATTACCTTCGTTAGTGTCCCAAGTGATAACCTCAGCCTCTCTGGTTCCGTTATTACCGTTGTCGAGGGCAACGTTTCCAAAGGGATTGAAAAGAACGCTGTAGTCACCACGGGCAGATGGATGAATCTGCCAAACTTGTGTCATTGATTTCTTATTGACGGGACTGAATGTTATTGTCCCATTCTGACAATCAAGAGCCAAGCCTTCGCCTATCTCAAGACGATATCCTTGATTCTTATTGAACTGCTGGGCGGTAATGCTCAGCATAAGAGCAAAAAACATGCTCAGGGTTAAAGAAAAACGTTTCATTTTGTATGGTTATTATTAATATATGTTATTTCGTGGCCACAAAGATAATAAAATTCAGGGAATTTTCGTAATTTTGTATAACGAAAATATATTGTTTAATTAAAATTGACACAGTTATGTTAAGACTAAATTGTTTTTTCCAAGCCAAAAAGGGGCAGTATGGACGAGCTTTAGAAGCTGCTATTGTACTGGTTGCAAAATCTCAGAATCACCCTGGATGCATTGCCTATGATGTTTTCGAAAGTGCGACCCGTCCTGATGTCTTCTGTATTATCGAAACATGGGCCGATCAGACATCTTTGGATGCTCACAGCAAAACGCCAGAATTCATCGAGAACGTTGGCATCATCAACGAATGCGGTGAAATGAAGATTGAAATAATGGAGAAGTAAAACCCATTTGTGACTAATTTTATTGTTTTCTCCGCTCTCGCCTTTTACATCCTTCTGTTGTTTGCTTTTGCACGGAAGGCAAAATCTAAGGGCGACAATGATGCTTTTTTTCGTGCCAGCAGGAAGTCTCCTTGGCTTCTTGTTGCATTTGGCATGATAGGATCCAGCATTAGCGGCGTAAGTTTAATCAGCGTACCAGGTTGGGTGAATCAGAATGGCATGACCTATATTCAGATGTGTCTGGGTTTCTTTGCCGGCTATGTGGTCATCGCCTTTCTGCTTCTCCCTTTATATTACCGACTGCGTCTGACCAGCATTTACTGTTATCTGGCAGAGCGTTTTGGACGAAGAAGTCATCTTACGGCTGCTTGCTTTTTTCTGTTAAGCAAACTGACCGGTGCTTCTGCACGTCTATATCTTACCTGTACAGTACTTCACGAAATGGCTATTCGTCAACTCGGCCTTCCTTTTTGGTTTACGATAAGTATTGTTTTGTTGGCAATATTTTTCTATACTCACCATGGTGGCACAGAAAACATTGTTCGTACAGATGCCCTGCAGACTTTCTGTATGCTTCTTGCCACAGCCTTTATCACCTGGGGCGTATCTGCAAAGATGAATCTCTCCCCCTCAAGCATTGCTGACGTTGTGGTTCAGAGCCCTATGGGACAGATGTTCTGCTGGGATATAACAAGTACCAAGTTCTTCTTGCGCCAGTTCATAAACGGCATGTTCATAACCATTGCGATGAACGGAATTGACCAGGATATGATGCAAAAGAATCTTACTTGTCCCTCTCTGCGTGCTGCACAAAAAAACATGTGTTTATACGGATTCTGCATACTGCCTGTAAACCTACTTTTTCTAACTCTCGGCGTCTTGCTATATACCTTTGCTACCCAAAGTGGCATTGCCATTCCAAAAGATGGAGACAGTTTGCTGCCTATGCTTGTAGGTTGCGGAGCATTAGGACACCTTGTCATCTTCCCTTTTACAATTGGTATCACTGCTGCGGCATTATCCAGTGCAGACAGTGCCATGACATCGCTGACTACCAGTATCTGTATTGATATACTGAAAGTAGAACGACAGGGATATGATGAAAAAAAAGCTTTGCGGACACGCTATACCGTACATGCTACGGTGGCTCTGGCTTTTGCCCTCTGTATAGCCATTTTCCATATAGCTGGTAGCGGAACTATCATAGACACCATCTACCGTTTGGCAGGCTACACATACGGTCCAATTTTAGGGATCTTTTTCTTTGGCCTTTTTACACATAGGCTAGTTATAGACAAGTTCGTACCTTATTTAGCCATTTTTTCGTCCATAGCATGCATACTTTTAGACTATCTTACTCCCATTCTATTTACCTATCATTTCAGCTATGAACTGCTGCTGATTAACGCATCATTAACATTCTTTGGCTTGTGGTTTCTCTCCAAAAAGAATTGATGTAACAAACAATTGTATGCAAACATGGCCCCGATTGAGACCTTCCCCCAAGCATGCTCTTGACAAAACAAGAGGAGCAGGCCTGGACTCTACCTAACCTGCTCCTCTAATTAATTTACAAAAACCAATTTTGACAAAAAGTCAGAACGGCAAATCTTCTCCATCAGCAGCAGGAGCAAAGGGAGTCGTCTCGCCAGCAGGAGCGGCAGGAGCCTGAGTGGGAACAGGAGCATCACCGAAAGGAGTTGTGTCGGGAGCCAAAGGAGCGGCTGTAGCTGCTGCTGTCTGAACGTTACGGTCAACGCGGAAAGCACGTACGCCATTATACCAACGACCCTGATACTCGCGAGCATCAATATCGAAGGAGACTGTCATTATCTCACCTAATTGAATATTAAACTGCTGCATACGGTCTGCACCAAAAACCTCAAAGAAAAGCTTACGTGGGTACTGATCCATAGTTTCAAGAACATACTGACCGCAAATCCATTCATTTCCAGTTCTATTAGACGTACCCTTTCTTGGTTCGAGTACTGCGATGATTTTGCCTGTTATTTCCATTGTTATATATATGTTATATTAAAAATCGTGGCACAAAGGTATGAAAAAATAACTTACTATGTGTTTTTTTCGGATTGTTTTTTTTGGTGTACGGGAAAAATCAGTATCTTTGTACAAAAATAAACAATACATATTATTAAAATGGAATTCAAAGTTTCAAGTTCAGCACTTTATAGCCGCCTGACTGCGGCTAGTAAGGTTATGGGGTCAAAGAACTCCATGCCTATCCTTGATTGCATCCTATTTGACGTTAAGGACGGCCAAATCACTATCACCGCTTCGGATAGTGAAAAGTATTATATTACAACGGCTCCCGTTATTGAACAGAATGGCAACGCACGTTTCTGCATCCCAGCCAAAACTATTATAGATTCTATTAAAGAATTGGCAGAACAGCCTTTGACTATTTCTTTTAATGAGGAAACCATGAAAGTAGAGGGCCAACACAGCAGTGGTAGTTTTAGCGTGATGGCTCAGGATGCAGCCCCCTATCCTTTGGCTAAACAGGTAAGCGATAGCGCCACCTGCTTGACCATGCCAGCTGAAGTGATGCTAAATGGCATCAACCGTTGTCTGTTTGCCACAGCAAATGACGAGATTCGTTTGGTTATGAACGGCATCTACGTGGACATTACCCCAGACTATCTTATCTTTGCCGGTACCGATGGGCGCAAACTAGTCCGCAATACTGTGCACAGCATCAAAACTGGACTGACCGCAGGTTTTATTCTGCCTAAAAAGGTATGCACTATTCTAAAGACCGTCCTAAACAAAGACGACGAGCAAATTGAAGTTCTCTTCGACACAGACAAGGCAACTATCAAGTCAGAAGATATGACTATGCACTTCCGACTGATAGAGGGACGTTACCCCAACTACAACGCTGTAATTCCACAGAGCAATCCCTTCAAGGCTACCGTTGACCGTATAGCATTGTCCAGTGCCCTAAAACGTGTCGCTGTCTTCTGCAATCAAAGCAGCGGCCTGGTTAAGGTGGAACTAAGCAACAACAGCATGAAGTTGACGGGACAGGACAATGAGTATGCTACCAGTGCCGAAGAATTCCTCACATGTGATTACAACTCAAGTCCCATCAGTATTGGTTTCAGCTGCCAATTTCTGCTGGAGATTGCCAACATTTTGGAGAGCGACTCTATTACACTGGAAGTGGCTGACCCCAGCCGTCCCGGTATCATTCGTCCCGTTGATGACAATACCGAGGATGAAGTGCTGATGCTGCTGATGCCCATGAGAGTTGAGGATTAAAACACACGGCAAAGCATGAAGCTAAATCTGAAGAATCCTATTATTTTCTTCGACCTGGAAACTACTGGTCTTGACATAGCAAAAGACCGCATAGTGGAATTATGCTATATCCGTGTCGAGCCTAATGGTAACGAGGAATCCAAAAGTATGCGCATCAACCCCGAGGTACACATCCCCGAGGAAGCAAGCCGCGTACACGGTATTTACGACATAGACATAAAGGACTGCCCAACCTTCAAGCAGATTGCCAAGACGCTATGGCAAACCTTCGAGGGCTGCGATCTGGCAGGCTACAACAGCAATAAATTCGACATTCCCTTGCTTGTAGAAGAATTCATGCGGGCCGGAGTAGAAATAGATTTAAGTAAGCGCAAGTTAGTGGACGTGCAGAACATCTACCACAAATTGGAACGGCGAACACTCATAGCAGCGTACAAATACTACTGCGGAAAAGACTTAGAGAACGCTCACAGTGCGCTAGCCGACACTCAAGCTACCTACGAGGTGCTACAGGCCCAACTGGATAAATACCCTGACGAGTTACAAAACGACATGCAATTCCTGGCAGACTTCTCAAAGATGGGAAACAACATCGATTTCGCCGGGCGTTTCGTTTATGCCGAAGACGGAACAGAATTAGTGAACTTTGGCAAGTACAAAGGAAAACCCGTAAAAGAAGTCCTGCATAAAGACCCCGGCTATTATGGATGGATTATGCAAGGGGACTTTACCATGAATACAAAGCAAATACTTACAAAACTCCGTTTCAAATATGCTGCAGGGTAAGAAAATAGTTCTGGGCATAACTGGCAGCATAGCCGCTTATAAGGCATGTTACATCACTCGCGGCCTCATCAAGCAGGGTGCCGAGGTGCAGGTTGTCATCACCCCATCGGGTAAGGAGTTTATCACTCCGCTTACGCTGAGTACCCTTACCGGTAAACCCGTAGTAAGCGAATTCTTTGACCGCAGAGACGGTTCATGGCACTCACATGTGCAGTTAGGACTTTGGGCCGATGTCATGATTATAGCTCCTGCCAGTGCCAGCACCATAGGTAAAATGGCCAATGGCATAGCCGACAATATGCTCGTTACCACATATCTAAGCATGAAGGCACCCGTGTTCATTGCACCTGCTATGGATTTGGACATGTACGCCCATCCCAGCACACAGAAGAACCTTGAAACACTCCGTTCATACGGAAACCATATTATAGAGCCGGGCACAGGCTTCCTTGCCAGCAAACTGGAAGGAAAAGGCCGTATGGAAGAGCCGGAACGCATCATTGAAATAATTGAAGCCTTCTTTGCAGAGAAAGCAGATCTGAAGGACAAAAAAATTTTGATTACCGCCGGTCCAACATACGAAAAACTTGACCCAGTACGTTTCATCGGTAACTACAGCAGCGGCAAGATGGGGATTGCCATAGCTGAAGAATGTGCAACACGTGGCGCAAAAGTGGAACTTATCTGTGGCCCCGTCAACATCAAGACCAATCATCCAAATATTAAACGGACTAACGTGGAAAGCGCAGCTCAGATGTACCAGGCTTCAACAGACTTATTCCCCAGTACAGATGTAGCCATACTTTGTGCAGCCGTTGCAGACTTTACACCTTCTTGCGTAGCTGAGAATAAGATAAAGCGCGAAGGTAACCACCTGACTCTGGAATTGGAGCCTACCAAAGACATCGCCCAAGCCCTGGGACAGATGAAACGCGAAAATCAGGTGATGGTAGGATTTGCCTTAGAGACAAACGACGAGGAGAATCATGCCAAGGAAAAATTACAGAAAAAAAATCTGGACTTCATAGTCCTAAACAGTTTACATGACGAGGGTGCCGGATTCCAACACGACACCAACAAGGTAACACTCATAGACAAGGAAGGCGAGAAAAGCTTTCCCTTGAAGTCAAAAAGAGAAGTGGCAAAAGATATTGTAAACAAATTGGTATCAATCATAAAATGAGGAAACTATTTCTTGTCTTAACAGTATTTGTTCTAACCGGTGCTAATCTTTCCGCCCAAGAACTGAATGCAAGGGTAAACATCAACTATTCCCAAATAGAGAGCCCAAAAACAGAGACATTCACTAAACTGCAAACCACAATAGAGGAGTTTCTGAATAACCATAAATGGACAGAAATCGCTTTCCGCGAGAACGAAAAGATTCAATGCAATTTCAACATTACCGTTTCTGAGCATAACGTTTCCGAGAACACGTTTAAGTGCACGCTTTTAATGACTAGCAACCGACCTGTCTTCAACAGCAGCTACAATACTGTATGCTATTCTGTGAACGACAAGGAGTTTGTTTTCAAATTCTCGGAATTCGACCAGATAGAGTATCAGGAGAATCAGATTGACAATAATCTTGTAGCACTGCTTGCTTACTATGCTTATATGATAATAGGTATGGACTTAGACACCATGTCGCCCAAAGGCGGGACATCCTGCTTCCAAACAGCAGAGAACATTGTATCGGCAGGTCAGAATTTGGACTTCCCCGGTTGGAAGGCGTTCAGCGACGCTAGCAACCGTTTTGGCTTACTAAACGACTACCTTGACGGTTCAATGGAATGCATGCGCGAATTCCAATATATCTATCACAGAAAAGGTTTAGACCAAATGACAGAGAACCCAGATACTGCCAGAGCTGCCATTACAGAGGGACTAGACCTTCTGCTTCAAGCTCATAAAGCAAAGAACATGAACCGTGTGGCTCAGCTTTTTACTGAATACAAAAGAAACGAATTGGTAAATATCTATTCGGGAAAAGGCACAACTGAAGAGAAAAATAAAGCCTACGACGTTCTATTTGCCATAGATGCCTCGCAGGATCAGGAATGGCAAAAAATAAAGAAGTAAGACTTTATGCTTAAACATCTTTATATCAAGAACTTCACTCTCATCAAGGAGTTGGACATTGATCTGCAGCCGGGGTTTTCCGTTATTACGGGTGAAACGGGTGCAGGCAAATCTATCATGTTGGGAGCCATTAACTACCTATTGGGCCAAAGGACAGATATAAAGAGCATTCTGCCAGGAGCTGACAAGTGCACCATTGAGGCAACTTTCAGCATAGAAGGATACGATTTGAAAAGTTTGTTCGAAGAAAACGACACAGACTTTTATGAACAGGAATGTATCATCCGCCGCGAGTTTTCCACCAGCGGAAAAAGCAGAGCCTTTGTGAATGACACGCCTGCCAACCTCACATTCCTAAAAGAACTGGGGTTTCATCTAATAGACATTCACTCCCAGCACCAGAATCTTCTCATTTCCAAAGAAGATTTCCAACTTCACATCTTAGATGTAATGGCGCAAAACCATTCGTTGCTGGAACAATACCATACTAGTTTTTCTGAGTACAGACAAACTGAGCAAGAGTTGAAGAAAGCAAAAGAGGATATAGCAAAATCGAGAGCTGAGGAAGACTATCTGCTTTTCCAACTGGAACAACTGGAGGAGCTGAATCCAAAAGCCGGAGAAGATGAGGAACTGGAGAAAGAGCAGAGCGAACTAAGTCATGCAGAAGAAATAAAGAATATACTGTTTAAAGCAGAAGCCCAATTCAGCAACGACAGCGACCAAGGAGGTCTCATTGAGGTTCTGAAGCATATTACCCAAGATATTCAGTCCCTCACCCGTATATATCCTGCCATAGAAGAATATGCAGAACGATTAGAAAGCGCACTCATAGAACTAAAGGACATAAATGCGGAACTAGGCGACTTAGCTGAGAGAGTAGAATACAATCCGGCACGATTAGAGGAGATAAACAACCGCCTTGACAAATTATACACCTTAGAAAAGAAACACGAGGTAAAATCAACTGCCGACTTGGAAGCCTTTATGCTGGGTCTAAGACAAAAGCTAGACATTATCAGCAACGGAGAGGAAAGAATCGACGAACTGGAGAAAGCTGTTAAGGAAAAACTTGCCAGAACAAAAACACTGGCAGAACAACTGTGCATGCGGAGAACTTCTGCAGCCAGAGAAGTGGAAGCTGCCGTTACAAGCATGCTGACACAGTTGGACATCCCCAACAACAAGTTTGAGGTTAAGATTGAGAAGAATCATCAATTGACAGAAAACGGAATCGACAAGGTTACTTTCTTCTTCTCGGCCAACAAAAATGCACCCATGAGAGCCATATCGGAAGTAGCCAGCGGTGGTGAAATAGCCCGTCTAATGCTCGCACTAAAAGCCCTCACAAGCAAAAGGGAGAATCTACCCACTATCATATTTGACGAAATAGATACAGGTGTCAGTGGGAAGGTTGCCTCATCAATGGCCAATTTGATGAAAGAAATGACTGCAAGTAACAAGCATCAGGTGATAACCATCACACACCTGCCCCAAATAGCATCATGCGGTACAACACATTATTGGGTTTATAAGGAAGATACTGACGACCGGACATTTAGCCATATACGCGAACTGACTCCCGAAGAACGGGTGACAGAGATCGCACACATGTTAAGTGGAACTGAAATCTCTGAAGCAGCCATCCTTAATGCAAAACAATTATTGAAACAATGAAGAGAACTCTGATTATACTTATATATACATTATTATATTTATTACCATCTCAGGCCCAGTCTCACAAATGGTTCAAGAAGGTTAAAGGGGCTCAAGTTGCCGTTATGGTATATAACCAAAACGGCGAAATGAAGGAGACACAAGGTGTCTTCTCAAAAGATCAAGGAACAGTACTTACTGAGTATGATGCCCTGAAGCAGGCAACCCGTGCCATTGTAGTAGATGCAAACGGAAAAGAATATCCTGTAAAAGAGGTCTTAGGTGCCAATGCCATGTATAATGTCGCAAAGTTGCAGATTGAACTCGTAAAGGGGAAAATCACATATTTAAGTCCGTCATCAGTACCAGCTCAGGAAAATAACACGGTTTACATCCTTCCTAATGTAAAAGCAGGAAAAAATGCATCTTGCACACAACAGACCATTACTAAAGTTGAAACATTCAAGGATACTTATAACTATTATACCATAAGCGATCCCGCCAACGAGCGACTAAAGAACAGCGCAGTATTAAACGAAAACGGTAAAATGATCGGACTGCTGCAACTAGCAGCTAAAGAAGGAAATAATGCATACGTTATAGACGGGAGATTTATCTCCGACCTGAAGATAAAGCCAATAGATGCCGGGAATAACGACTTGAAAGCCATTTACATAAAGAAATCGCTCCCAGATACCGAAGAAGACGCCCTGACCTACCTGTACCTGTTGGACAAGAAAGACAGCACATACATGGCCAGTTTAGAAGATTTCATCATTAAATACCCGACAAACGCTTCAGGAAGGATGTTGAAAGCAGAAAGATTAATTGAACAAGGGAAATACGCAGAAGCAGACAAGATATACGAAGAAGCACTGAATACCAATGGAATCAACAAAGACGAAGTCCTGTTCTCGAAAGCAAGGGCCATATATTCGCTGAATTTGAATAAAGCATATAGTAAATACAACGATTGGGGTATGGAAAAAGCATTAGAGGAAACAAGGAATGCCTTTAACAACAATCCATTGCCCATTTATACACAACAGGAAGCAAATTGCCTTTTTGCCATGAAACGTTACGACGAGGCTCGTGAGAAATTCATCTCCCTGACAAAGACCAATCTTCGTAATGCTGATATATTTTTGAGTGCTGCACAATGCCAAATCATTCAGAACAAAGAAGATGGCGTACTGGAACTGCTTGACAGTGCCCTTGCTTGTTATAGTAAGCCTTACCCTATAGCTGCGGCTAATATCATTTTGATAAGAGCTGACGCATTAGCAAAAGCAGGAAAGAACAAAGATGCTGTGTTAGGACTGAATGATTATGAGCGTTTGGCCGGAGATAATTTGAATGCTAACTTCTACTACGGAAGAGAACAACTGGAAGTAAAATGTCGCATGTATCCACAGGCACTCTCCGATATAGAAAAAACCATCAATCTGGCTCCCAAAGAGGCTTTGTACTATGCAGAAGCCGCAGCACTTAATTATAGATTAGGTCAAATAGACGATGCCATTGAATATGCAAAAAGGGCTATTGTAATAGATGAACAATTCGCCGACGCCTATCGTATAATAGGTGTTTGCTACAACCAGAAAGGAAATAAGGCCGAGGCCAGAAAATACCTTCAGAAAGCAATAGATCTGGGTGACACCTTGGCATCTGGCATTATTGATAAGATGAAGTGAAAGAAAGAATAAGGAAATACATACTGACAAACCAGATATTATGCCAGAAAGGATTGGTTCTGGTGGGAGTAAGCGGAGGAGCCGATTCTGTAGCACTCCTATTAATACTAAAAGAGTTAGGATATCAGATTCAAGCTCTTCACTGCAACTTTCGACTCAGAGGAGAAGAATCCGACAGAGATGAAAGATTTGTTTTCAACCTTTGCGAAAAGAACAACATTCCTTTACTTACCAAACATTTCGATACCAAGGACTATGCTGTCAAGAATAATATCAGCATAGAAATGGCTGCAAGAGAATTAAGATATAACTGGTTCTATGAAGTATTGACCGAAAAAAACGCACAATGTATTGCTGTTGCCCATCACAAGAACGATCAGGCGGAAACCATACTTCTGAACCTGATTAGAGGAACAGGAATACGAGGTCTGGCTGGGATGCACCCCTTACGTAACAAGATTGCACGTCCATTACTCTGTATTACCCGCCAAGATGTTTTGTCTTATCTGAACCTAATCGGACAAGAGTATGTAACAGACAGCACTAATTTGGAAAGAGATGCAACAAGAAACAAGATTCGCTTGGACATCTTGCCCCGGCTTACAGCAATTAATCCCAATATTATAAACACGCTTTCAGACACTTGCAGTATTATGATGACAAGCATTCCCCTTTACGAGCAGGCTGTTCAAGAGGAACTGAAACAAGTGAAAGCAAATGATGCAGAGCTTAACATCAGGCCATTACTGGAAAGCAAGAATTCTGCCGTTATAATTTATGAATGGCTGAAAGACAAAGGATTTACCTACTCACAAAACGCGGAAATTGCGGAATCGCTAGGTAGTACATCGGGAAAAATATGGGAAAGCAAGACGCATCGTCTTTTAAAGGATAGGAACAGGCTAATTCTTCAAGAGAATGACAAGGAAGCCTTAATGCCACAAATTATACAAGAAGAGGTTGACCATATTTCTGAAACCGGTCCCAACATAGCCTACTTTGACAAAGAAAAAATCATATCCCCCATCACCTATCGGAGAGCAAGGGAAGGTGATTGGTTTATTCCCTTTGGCATGAAAGGGAAGAAATTGATAAGTGACTATCTTACAGATGTTAAAGCTACCAGATTTGAAAAAGAAAGTCAAGTTCTTGCCTTGTGCGGAGAAGATATAATCTGGGTAGTTGGACACAGGTCCGACAACCGTTATAAAGTGGATAAGAACACCAGAAGAATTATTATGTTAAAGATAAAAAATGTCTAAACAAAAACAAAAATAATAACAATACGACCTGTTAAACAAAGTACTCCCCCAAAGGGGAAGCGGAGAGGGGGCCGACAAAATAACAAAAACTATGAGTATGATTAAATGTCCTGAGTGCGGAGAAAGAGTGTCCACAATGGCTGGCACATGTCCACATTGTGGAATAAAAATTGCAGGAAACCTGAAACAATGTCCCAATTGTAACGAATATTGTCAGAATTCACAAGACAAATGCCCACATTGTGGCACAACTCTTTCCGTAGTCACAGAAGAAGCCATTGAACAGGATAAGAATATGCAGAGTACAAAGACAACAAAAAAGACAGGAAAGAAGAGCAACAAATCCCTTATCTTTTCAATATCCATTGCAACCCTATTAGTTTTAATCATTGGCGGACTGTTTTTATTGGATTACAAAAATAGCATAGATCGGGAAGAAGAAGAGTTTGCCCGACTCGAGGACACCTCTAACCCTGAATACTATAACGATTTCCTGGCAAAATATCCCAAAAGCAAACATTTTAAGGAAGTCAAGGAACGTCTGAATGTTTTGTTGGATGAAACAGAAGAATGGGAAAAATTGATACAAAATATCAGTCGCTCAGAAATCGAAAAATTCATGAACGTTCATCCTTATTCCATACGCAAGCATGTATGCGAGGACATGATAGATTCCATCGATTGGAATGAGGCCAAAAAACTTAACACAGAAGAAGCAATCGTAAACTATCTTAATGTACATCCAAGTGGTAGATATGCCGAAGAAGCCTCTCTAAAGAAAAACGAATTGGGATTGATGAAGATAACAGCCCAAGACAAGGCAATCATCCGAGGTGCCTTGGAAAACTTCTTTACCGTTGCTATGAGCAAGCAAGACATCTCTCTCATCTCCGAGGCAATAATTGAGAAGATGGAAAATTTCTGCGGAACACCGGATGCCACCCCCGAGCAGATTGTTGCTTTTGCCAAGAACAAGATGGCAACAGACGTTATGGGCCTTCATTATACAATTGGAGAAGAATTCAGTGTACGCAAGCAAACTATTTCCGACGGAACAACCGGATATGCTGTTGACTTCCCTTTACAGGAAATCATCTCACGTTCAGATACAAGCCAACCTGGCACAAAATCATATCAGGTAAATGCTTTGCTCAATGCAGACCATAAGATTGTAAAGATGTCAATCAAATAATCGTTTGAATCACTTTTTAGGCACAAATATATGAGTTTTCTTCATAAAGCGGTATTTTTTAGCTAATTTTGCGCCCAAAATTGAGAAAACGAGAAATGAAGTCAAAGCTGTTTCCTTTATTTTTGCTATTATTGTTCCTGAATTCCAGCATTCTTGCACAGAGAACAAACCAAGCCTATTGGTCGTACATTGACCAATACAAGGGTCTTGCTATAGAACAAATGCAAAAATACCATATACCAGCCAGTATTACTCTGGCACAGGGGCTTCTGGAAAGTGGAGCAGGACGCAGTACTTTGGCAACAAAGGCTAACAACCACTTTGGCATTAAGGTAAGTGGAAACTGGACAGGGCCGTACGTCTTGAGGAATGACGATGCACCAAACGAGAAGTTCCGCAAATACAGGAATGCAAGAGAAAGCTACGAAGACCATTCCAAGTTCCTTCAGGGAAGACGCTATCAGGGACTTTTTCAGTTAAAGATTACTGATTACAGAGGATGGGCAAGAGGTCTTAAAGCCGCT
>JAEEGL010710582.1_pt1 | contig 26138 bp, 18 predicted proteins | sample 9134231 | NCBI WGS metagenome assembly JAEEGL01 (sample SAMN16246548, study PRJNA631951) | gut metagenome | biome: gut microbiome; feature: rumen; material: fiber-attached | host: Bos | place: Iran: Karaj | collected 2018-10
AACTTCGGCAGCGCGCCCGTCAAGGTGCCCGGCCTGGATGGTAGTGGCAAGATGGGCAAGAGCGAGGGTAACTGCATCTACCTGGTCGATGACGAGAAGACCATCCGCAAGAAGGTGATGCGCGCCGTGACCGACGGAGGCCCCACCGAGCCCAATATGCCGATGGCCGAGCCGGTGCAGAACCTGTTCACCATCCTCAAACTCGTCGGCACCCCCGACAAGGTACAGTTCTTCACCGAAGCCTATAACAACTGCTCCATCCGCTACGGCGACCTCAAGAAGGAGATTGCAGAGGACATCGTGGCCATGACCACGCCCATCCGCGAGCGCATCCTGGACATCGAGAACGATGATGCTTACCTGCACCGCGTTCTGGAAATGGGTGCCGAGCGTGCCCGTGCCCGTGCAGGCAAGACCCTTGCCGACGTGCGCGAAATCATGGGCATCACCAAGTTCTAAGAATTAGGAGCCATCAGGGTTGATGTATGCCGTGGTTCCGCCACGGCATCTAAAAAGTTGATAACAACGCAGTATCTAAAAAACTGACAACTATTGATGAAAGGCTACATCGAGGACCAGGAATTTGGAAAGATATATGTTGAACTGCGCCGAGGCATGACCTCGGTGCGGTTCGCTATACACCCCGATGGAAACCTGCTGTTACGCGCTCCGCTGGGAGCAACCATCGCGATGTTGCGCGACGTGATTGACCGCAACCGTGAGAAACTGAGGGCTTTACCTCGCCCCGATGTGCCGGAGTTCCAGTTTGGTCAGGTCATCGATTGTTTCAGGTGCAAGGTCGTGATAGAACCTACCAACCCACGCCCTGGCTACGTCAAGACCCAGTGGGAAGGCGACACCCTACATGTGCAGGCCTACCCTACCACCGACCTGAACGAACCCACCGACAAACAGTTCATTTCGGACATGATCAGCCATGCGATGGAATACAAGGCCAAACAGGTGCTGTTGCCCTATGCCCAGCAGGTGGCCGATGAACTGGGCTTGAAGCCCACTGGCTTTGAGGTGGGTCGCGGCATGAGGAAACTGGGCCACTGTACAGCCAAGAAGATCATCCAGCTATCCCGCAACCTGATGTTCCTACCCGAGGTCCTGGTGCGCTACATCATCTGCCACGAGTTGGCTCACCTCACCCACATGAATCACTCCCCACAGTTCCACGCCCTCTGCAACCAGTACACCGGCGGCCATGAAAAAGAACTGGAACGCCAACTACGGCAGTTCCACTTCCCCATCGTCAAATAAGCAAACTAAAGAAGGAGACAAATCCCTCTAAACCCTAAACTCTAAACTCTAAACTCTAAACTCTAAACTCTAAACTCTAAACTCTAAACTCTAAACTTCATTAGATTGAAGCACGCTTCAATCTAATGAATAGTCACCTGTGTCGCGCCAAAGCCGTATTCACGGAAGCTGGCATCCTGAGCGGTGCAACGCGGGTAACGGCGCTTGAGCTCACTGAGCAGGTGCTGGCGCAACTTGCCCTCACCCTTGCCGTGGATAAAGACGATGCGCTGGCCATGTTTGCTCAGGTTGGCATCCATCACCTCGCGGAACTTGTCCATCTGGTATTCAAGGATAGCCCCAGGCGTCATGCCGTTGAGATTATCCAACAGCGACGTGATGTGCAGGTCTTGAACAATAATGCCGTTAGCGTCGGTTTTCTTTTGAACCGGTTTGCGCTGAGGGCGATCGAGACGCTTTTTCTCCTTCATGGCACGCTCCAGCTCGCCACTGTCGATGCGCATCATGCGGGCAGGACGGTCGTTGGTCACAATTTCCACCGCAATGACGGGCACGTCAAAGTAAGGGTTCTCGTGGAAGCAATGCACCTTGTAGAACTTGGTCACGTCGAGGCGCTGTTCGACGAGGGCGGGATTCTTAAGCTTAAAGCCCTTGCCCTGCTTGAAGGCGACATATTGCACGGCGATGTGTGTCATGTCGTTAAGGTCATCGTGGCCGAATTCCTCAAGTTGCACCTGTATGTTAGGTTCGACAATGCCGTGATAACGGGTTTTCCACTCGCCGTCACCATCGCCGCGGGTCATATAGGTGAAATAGAGGAAATAGTTCGAGTCGTTGACTAGCGAGGTATAGAACGTGGTCGTGTTCAAGTGCTTGATTTCGCGGGCCTCATAACCCAGCACCACGTTAAGCACCTCACCCTCGGGCGTCTCCTCGATGGGCAGGACAGGCTCGGGTGCGGGTTGGGGTCTAGGCGCAGGCTTGTCAGGCTCCACCTGACGGGTGCGGATGTCTAACGGCCGCTCATAGGCCGACGCCTTGGTACCCGCCTGCCCCACGACAACCAGATCTCGCTCCAACGAAGGGCGCTCAAATCCGTCCTCGTCTTCCACATAGACGGTCTTGCCCTCAATTCTGGACACTCTGCCGCCCCCCACATCATTCAGGAAGCGCACGATATCGTTAATCTTTACATTCATGATATGCTGTCATTATTTTATTTTCAGACTGCGAAGATACAATTAATTCTTTTTATCACCAATTCTTTCCAGGGAAGCCTTGTTATCTGAAGAGGAGGAAGTCCTCGACATTGTCACGGTTGATGACTGTAAAGGTGGCATCGGGATAGGCATTTCGGAACGACAGGGGTGATGAACACTTGCGTTTGGGATTCCATTTCAATTCAAAGGCATTGATTTGGCCGTCTTTTTCCTCGATGTAGTCTATTTCTTGTTTAGCGGTATTGCGCCAGAACCAACTATTGGCATAATCACCTGTGTACTCCTTACGCTTGAAACACTCGCTGATCACATAATTCTCAAACAGGGCACCCACGTCATCGCGGTTCTCTACCTGTGCAAAGTTGCCGATAATCGCATTTCTGATGCCATTGTCATAGAAATATATCTTGCGGCTGCTTTTCAACTCATTGCGCAAGTTGCGGCTGAATGATCCCAAACGGAAAACAATATAAGCCTGCTCCAGTATAGTCACATAATTGGCAACAGTCTTGGCATCCAAATCACACAGTTGAGCCAATTCATTAAATGAGACTTCCGAGCCGACTTGATAGGCTATAGCTTGCAAGAGTTTAGTCAGTTTGTCGGGCTTATGTATCTTGTCAAACTCAAGGATGTCTTTATACAGATAACTCTGTGTGAGTTCCCTAAGGATAGCAATTTCGTTGCCCTGATGTGTCACAACAGCGGGATAACTTCCATATACCATCCGATGAGGTATCATTCGTTTCTCCTCAAGCAGGTTAGTTTCATTCACCAGTTCAGCGAACGACAGGGGATACAACTTGTATTCCCATTTGCGGCCAGTAAGCGGCTCATTGATTTTATTGGCTAGCTCAAAGGACGAACTTCCCGATGCCAGCAACTGAACTTCGGGCATCTGATCGGTAATCAATTTCAGTTTGATGCCAATATTGGTAATTCGTTGAGCCTCGTCAATCACAACGATGCGAGCATTCCCTATGATGGCCTTCAAGCGTGTGGAAGTGATGTTTTCAAACAAACTGCATACATCAGGGTCATCACCACTCATCCACAAGACATTGTTTTCAGACGCCAGCAGTTGGCGCAACAATGTGGTCTTGCCCACCTGCCTTGCACCCATAATAACAATAGCCCTGCCGCCAAACATTTGCTTGCGGATTATCTCTTCAATGTTGCGTGTAATCATATCAAAACAGTTCTTTTTTTTAGCTACAAAAGTAATGTGTTTTTCTCAATATTCCAAAGAAATATCAAATTTTATGGAATTGGTTCCGAAAAAATAGCAATTTTTATGGAATTTAATCCGTAAAAATCACAATATTCATGGAATTAGCCCCATTCAGCAACAATGGTTATCTATCATTCTGATACAATTAGTGGCACCCACTAAATCGTGGATGCCACTAGATATCTAGTCACCAACACCTAAAACCTAAAACCTAAAGCCTAAAACCTAAAGATTAGTACTTATGGTCGGTGTTGTTGAGTTCGTCGCTGGTGAGTTTCTTGTGGTCCATCTTGTACCAGCAGTAGGCGATGTAGGCCAGCACGAAGGGAACGAGGATGCTAACGACACTCATCACGGTGAGGGTAAATTCACTGGACGAGCTGTTGCGCAGCGTGAGCGAACTCTGCACGTCGAGCAACGAGGGCAGATAGGCGGTGTTGTTGTAGCCCATGACCCAGAACAGTGTCATCACCACCAGCACAGTGCCGATGCCTGCGGGCCAGATGCCCTGCTTGTAGTCACCCTTCATCAGCGTCTTGCCTATGCCGAACAGTACCATCACCACGCCAATGAGCAGAATAATCAGTGCCCACCACATGGCCAAGAAGTTGTGCAGGTATTTATAGGCTACCCACTGGGCATTGCCGCCATCGTCATAGCCCACGCCAGGAGAAGTGAGGATAACCACCACAACGGCGATGAACAGGGGAACAAACACACCCGCATTGACGAGCAGCATGTGACGCTGGCTGGCATTCACCTCGTCATCATCGATATTGTTGATGAAATAGAGCGATGCCAACGTGCGGGCCAGGAAAAACACCATTACACCAAAGAGCAGGTTCTTCCAATTGAAAATCGCTTCAATGCCGTGCTTTGGGCCCCATTGTGAAATGGAGGAGGCTTGCACGTTGAGGATGTTGCTCTTGGTCACAGTGAACTCGGCGCCAAAGAACATCGTTGCCACAGCCACGCCCAGCAGGACGGGTCCCACGATACCATTGATCAGCAACAGCGTGTCATAGAAACGTGAGCCGTAAATGTTGCCCGGCTTGGAACGGTACTCATAACTGATGGCCTGGATAACGAAGCTGAACAGAATAAGCATCCACAACCAGTAGGCACCGCCAAAGCTGGTGCTGTAGAACAACGGGAACGACGCGAAGAAGGCACCGCCAAAGGTCACCAACGTCGTGTAGGTTAGCTCCCACTTGCGGCCCATCAAGTTGATGAGCAACGCGCGTTTGTCGGCTTTGTCATAGTGGATGAGCATCGATTGGCCACCCTGCACCATGAGCAGGAACACCAGCAGTGCACCCAGCACCGACATGATGAGCCACCAGTAATTCTGCAATAAATTATACGTAGTCATGTCTTGGTTCCTCCTTCCTTGATCAATCGTTAACGGTGTCTAAGTCGGTCTGGGACTTCTTGGAAATCTGCTTGCAGATGATGCCGATGTCGGCAATGAGCAAGGCGGTAAATACCACCGCAAAGATCCAGAACGTGGTCTGCACATAGCTTGCGCTCAAGTCACTGATGGCCACCTTGTTGGGCATCAAGTCCTGAATGGTCCAGGGCTGACGGCCCACCTCGGCAACAATCCAGCCACTGGCGCTGCACAAGTAGGTCAATGGAATCGTGATGATAGCCAGGATGTACCACCACTTAGCCCATTTGGCCTTGTTGAGGATATCGGGCTTATAAACGAACAACAGTGCCAACAGGAGGAACAACAGCAAGTAACCGCCCACAGTCACCATGAAGTGGAACGTATAGAACGTCAAGGGCACATTGGGAATCGCTTCCTCGGGCTTGTCGAGATAAGCGTAGCCAAAACTCTTGAAGTCGGTGTTGATGATGTTCTTGAGGCTGTCCTGCAACAACGTGTTGCCGCTGGTCATGGCGGAGTTGTACTGTGAGAGCATCTCCTGCAACTGGCGTCCGCGTTCCATGCGCTCGGCATAGGATACGGTATTCACCTCATTGCCTTCCTTATCGTAGGAAACACCATTGATGATGTCCTCGATACCAGGCACAAACGCCTTGAAGTCGTGGGTTGCCAGGAACGACAAGCCGTAAGGGATACTGATGTGGAACAGGTATGGATCCTGCTCGTCGAAAGCCTGTTTTGAAGGATTCAGGATACCGAAAGCCACAATCGACTGACCGCCTTGGTCTCCCTTGTACAGGCCTTCCATGGCCGCTAGTTTCATGGGCTGGTACTTGGCAACGGTCACAGCGCTCGTGTCGCCGGTAATCATCGTCAGCACAATGCCGATGACGCCCACCCAGGCGCCCACCTTGAGGCTGCGCTGGCAGTGCTCATAGTTGCGCTTTCTCAACAACATCCACCCGCACACGCCACAAACAAACGCGCCGCCCAGTGTCCATGCACTCAGTACCGTGTGGAAAAACTTGTTTACCGCCATGGGCGAGAGAGCCACAGCGGCAAAACTGGTCATCTCGTTACGCATGGTGGCAGGGTTGAACTCGCAGCCCGTGGGGTACTGCATCCAAGCGTTGGCCACGAGGATCCACAATGCCGACAAGCTGGCGCCGATAGCGGTCAACCAGGTGGCTGCCAAGTGGAACTTGGGGCTTACCTTCTTCCAGCCGAAGAACATCACGGCGATAAACGTCGATTCCATGAAGAAGGCCAGAATGCCCTCGACCGCCAACGGGGCGCCGAAGATGTCGCCCACAAACCAACTATAGTTGGACCAGTTGGTTCCAAACTCAAACTCCAGGATGATACCTGTGGCGACGCCGATAGCGAAGTTTACGCCGAAGATGGTCATCCAGAACTTGGTTGTCGCAAGCCATTTCTCGCTCTTGGTCTTGTAGTAGATTGTCTCCATGATGGCGATAATCACTCCCAGGCCCAGCGTCAACGGCACGAACAACCAATGGTAGATTGCTGTGAGTGCAAATTGCGCCCTCGACCAGTCAACAACATTGATTAATTCTTCCATAATTCTATAGTTTATAGTTTAATGATAAATATCGTTAGCGGTTCACCAGTTGCTGACGAACGTATTCGGTTTTTTCCTCCTCAGTGTCACACTTGGTGTTCAGGAAATTGGGGAAGAAAAGCAACTTGATGATGACAAAAAAGATAAACAGCTTGATGCCTATGATCAGCCACAGCGTCTTGCCCACGGTCATGCTGCGGAATCCATCATAATATAAATGGAAAACGCGCGACCAGAAGCCTTGACTATTTTCGGGAACATTACTCATAGGGTGAAGGTTAAACTTATAATCAATTGGCAAAATTAATGATAAAAAACAATTTTGCAAATTAATAGCCGTAAATTTTGCCATTCATTAAGGAAAAATCGGAAAATTGCATGATTATTTCAAAATAAACATTATATTTGCCATATATTTCATCTTTGAATTCACATTATCAACACTTAAAATGATACGACAATGAATAGACTATTACTTTTCAGGACATTAGCCACCATGGTGGCGTGTCTGGCACTGGCGTTGCCGGCCAAGGCCTACGATTTCTACATGAACGGCATTTATTATAGTATCAACGGGACTAACGTCACAGTACAGAACAACGGCAGTATTAATTCCTACAGTGGCGATATAGTAATCCCTGCCGAGGTGACCTACGAAGGCCAGACCTATACTATCACTAACATCGGTTACCAATCCTTTAAGGGTTGTACTGGTCTCACCAGCATCAGGTTGCCCGAGACCGTCCAGTACATCATGAATGAGGCGTTCATGGACTGCTCGGCACTGACTAGCATGACCATCCCCAGTTCGGTGGCAACCATGTATCAGAACATCTTCAAAGGGTGCACATCACTGACCGATATCTACTGCTTGTGGCAAACGCCACGCTCTATCAATGCCAACAACTTTGATGCTACAACCTATGCCAATGCGACATTGCATGTGCCCTTTGGAACAAAAAGCAGTTACAAGGGCATAGCGCCATGGTCAAGTTTTACCCATATTGAGGAGACCAGCAAATTCATGGTCAATGGCATTTACTACAATGTTACGGGCACCAATACGGTAGAAGTGACCTATAGGGACACCAATTTCAACTACTATAGCGGCAGTGTCAGCATTCCATCTAGCGTGACTTATGCTGGCAAGTCCTACACGGTGACAGCAGTAGGACGTTTTGCCTTCAGGCAATCGTCCAACCTGACTTCAGTCACCATTCCCAGCACGGTCACATTGATTGATTATGGCGCATTTCACAATTGCTTAGGCCTGACATCCTTCACCATGCCCAATAGTGTGACCACTCTGGGCGAGTTCTGTTTCCAGGAATGTCAGGACTTAACAAACATCACACTGTCCAACGCGCTTACCAACATTCCACGGCAATGTTTTACTTACTGCACATCTTTAACATCCATCACGATTCCAGCCTCAGTCAAGGAGATTTATTATTTTGCTTTCTTTAATTGTCAAAGCCTGCAATCTGTCACCATTCAGGAAGGTGTCGAGCAAATCCTGAATGGCGCTTTTGGGTCTTGTACATCATTGGAGTCCTTTACGATTCCTGCCAGCGTTACAACCATTATTGAGGGAGTCTTGGCGACCTGCACCTCATTGGCCTCCATCAATGTTAACAGCGCCAACACACATTACCGTTCAGTGAATGGTGTATTGTTCACCGCAGCCATGGATAGCCTGCTGCAATATCCCCCAATGAAGAGCGGTACTGCCTATTCGATTCCAACTAATGTGAAAGTCATCGGGACTGATGCGTTCAGCTGTTGTGCCAATCTGGAATCGGTAACTCTACCCAATGGCCTCACTACAATTGGTTCACTGGCATTCTTTGATAGCGAAAAAATAACCTCATTCTTCATCCCCGCCAGTGTCAGTCATATCGGAGAGAGAATTTTGGACAATTGCCTCTCGTTAGTAAACATTGAAGTGGCGGCCGATAATCAGAACTACATGAGTGATTATGGCGTCTTGTACACCAGCGACGGCAAGATTCTTATGCAATATCCATGTTCACGCCCCGACAAGCATTATTCCATTCTGAATACAGCTGATTCCATTGGTTATTACGCGTTTTCCAACTCTCACTATCTCAAGTCTGTTTACATCCCATCTGGCATTAAAATGATTGACCAAGCCACCTTTTTTTCGTCCAATCTGGAACGGGTAGTCATTGACGAAGGATTGGAAAGAATCGAACGCAACGCGTTTGGCGGATGCTCTTATCTCAAGTCAGTCTATCTGCCATCGACGCTCAACTATATTGGTGATCTCGCCTTCCAGGTGGATACCCAACTCGGGCAGATCACCTTTGCCGGTTCAACGCCTCCTGTCATTGGACATCAAGCTTTCTATGGGACTGGATATGATTATGAAGAAGTTGTACTTTATGTGCCTGCCAATGCTGTAAATAACTATCAATCGCTTGACTGGAATTCTTCCGTCTTCTACATGAATGTGAATCCGATATCCTCGCTTGTTGCTGGTAACACATTCACCATCGATAGCCTGAATTTTGAAGTCCTCGACAACAATCTGAATGTCAAGATGACTAAAGTGACCAGTACCAATATTGAGGATCCAGGCATTTCACCCAAGGTATCTTATCTGGGCAACCTGTGCACAGTGACCATGCTTGCCGACCATGCCATGGCCTACTGTACCAAGATGAAAAAGGCCGAGATTCCTTTCTCCGTCCAAACGTTGGATAGATACTGCGCTTATGGCAGCACCAAATTGGAAAATCTTATCTTGAGGGAAGGTGTCAAACGAATTGATGGATTTGCTTTCTCCCACATCAGCAAAATAACCAGCGTGGACATTCCAGCCAGTGTGGACAGCATCTCGGGCGATGCCTTCTCCTATGACCCTGCACTGCGCAGCATTAACGTTTCGGGCACTAACAGCAAGTACTGTAGCGTGGATGGTATTGTTTTCTCCAAAGACAAAAAGCGACTGGTCGCATTTGCCAACGGCCATGCTCTGGAGTACACCGTACCTAATGGCACGCAGACCATCGGTCGAGGGGCATTCCGTGGATCTTCGTCATTGGCTACCGTCATCTTACCCGAAAGCCTCAGAAAAATAGATAATTACGCGTTTACTGACTGCTCTGCTTTTAATGGAATTGATGTGCCGAATGGAGTTACGACCATCGGCAATAGCGCCTTTTTAGGTTGCACGGCGATAACCCGTGCCGATCTGCCTGCAACGCTCACCGAACTTGGTTACGAAGCCTTCCACAACGTGACCAGTTTGTCACAACTCAACGTTAGGGCCACGACACCACCCACCTGTCTGACCTATCTTTATCCCCACTCGGGCGAACAATCAGAACCATTTATCGCCAGCCAATATTCTAACGTCCAACTCGTGGTGCCAATCGGTTGCGCACAGGCCTACAGGGCGGCAAACATCTGGAAAAAGTTCCAGAATATTTCCGAGACTGAATTCCCTGTTGATATCCTCCGTGGTGACGTGAACAGTGACGGTTCAGTCTCAATCGCCGACGTGACGGCCCTCATCGACTACCTGCTGGGCAGTGGAGGCAGTATCTCCACTAGTGCCGCTGATGTGAATCTAGATAACAATGTGAGCATCGCCGACGTGACCATGCTCATCGACTACCTGTTGGGGGGAGCGTGGCCAGAGCCTGATTCTATCGACATGTGGTACCTCATCGGTGACCACGTGGGCAGTAATCCTTGGGAAAACGACGGCACAAGCAGCATTGGCCGCGGATTGATACCGCTTTACCCCGTTGGGGAATTTGATGGAAATGGCAAAGGGGAATTAGTGTACGTCGGTTATTTTGGTGCCAACGATGCTGTCATGCTCATCCACCATCCGGGCAGCAGGGATGACTGCTGGGGCATGCAAGCCAACGGTATATTCGCTCATGGCGGGGAAGATATTATCGGCATTCCTCCTGGAAACGATGGCTACTACAACATCATTCTGAACACTAAGACCAATAAGTTCTACTTCTATCCTTATAGTCTCACCACCCCTGTCACCTTCAACACCATCAACATCATTGGCGGCCACTGTGGCTGGGATGTTAGCGATCCCCTTTTCGATATGACTAGCTTAAATCCCGGGAAGGAGAATCATAACTGGATTTTCAAGGATTTCACGGTTACCGGCGACAATGAACTCAAGTTCACTGCCAACCACAATTGGGATTACAATTGGGGTGAAATCTCATTCCCCTATGGGCGCGGCCTGCAGAATGGAGGCAATGTTCCTGTCAAGAAGGGCACCTATGACGTCTTTTTCAATGACATCACTGGCGATTTCAACTTCATTGAGAAATAAGGATAATTTATATCTTAACTGATTTACTTTGAGGGTATTAGATTGCTAATACCCTCGTTTTTTTTCATCTAGGGAAAACAGCTTTTTTAAATAATGTCATCAATTTAGGGTCATTTTGCCAAAAAAAACTTATCTTTGCCAGTTAAACAACCATTATTAGTTCCATCATGGAGTTCAGGACGACAGTCAAGACAGGCGAGAACCGCAGTTGGTTACACCACAGCGACAGCGTGGTGCTGCTGGGGTCGTGCTTCAGCGACAACATCGGTGCCAAGATGCATGGTGCCCTCTTCAACGCCACCGTCAACCCCATGGGCACGCTCTACAACCCGATGAGCATCGCCCGCGCCGTGCAACAGCTCATCGATAACCAACCCGTCGCAGGTCAAACCCTGTTCATGCAGGGTGGCGTGTGGAACAGTTTTGATTTCCATTCGCGCCACTCCCTGCCCGATAAGCAGGCGACCATCGACCGCATGAACCAGCGCATCGAGCTGGGACACAATGCCTTGAAATCAGCCCAGTTACTCACCGTGACGCTGGGCACAGCCATCGTTTATCGCCTGAAGGCGACAGGTGAAATCGTCGCCAACTGCCACAAGGTGCCTGGACACGAGTTTGAACGCCAAATGGCACAGGTAGGCGATATGGTGCAGGTGCTCGACGGGATGCTGACAAGTCTGCATGAGTTCAACCCGGAGTTGCGCGTAATCTTCACAGTAAGCCCCATCCGCCACATTGCCGACGGTCTGGACACCAACTCGCTGAGCAAGGCCCGCCTGCGGGTCGCCATCCAGGAGGCGATAGACCGTCACAGTGACTATTGCGACTATTTCCCTGCCTACGAGATCATGATAGATGATCTGCGCGATTACCGCTTCTATGCCAGCGACATGGTACACCCGAGCGACGTGGCGGTGGAATACATCTGGCAGGCCTTCCAGGCCACCTATCTTGACGACCGCAGCGCCCTCGCCGTAGCACGATGCGAGCGCATCCACAAGCGCCTGCAGCACCGCCCCATGAGCGCCAACCGCGAGACAGTGGAGCGCTTCAACAACGACACGGCCAGCGTAGTGCGCAACCTCATCAAGGAATATCCTTACCTGGCCCTTCACCCCGAGTTGAAAGACTTTAGACCTTAGACTTTAATGAACCAGAGACTAACATGAACTATTCTATAACAGAAATATACAACGTGCTGGAAGTGACCGGCGGACAGATCATCGACGAGGATGCCATCGTCGGTCAGTTACTCACCGACTCACGTTCGCTCACAATCCCCGACGAGACCATCTTCTTTGCCTTGCGCACCGAGGCTGGCGACGGTCACAATTTCATTCCTGACCTGTATGAGAAGGGGGTAAGGAATTTTGTCGTCTCAAGCGACTACTACATCCTGCCCGAGTGCGCTGGCGCCAACTACATCGCCGTGGACTCTCCACTCGACGCGTTGCAGACTCTGGCGACCTTCCACCGCAGGCGCTTCCGTGAATTGCCCGTTATCGGCATCACGGGCAGTCGAGGTAAGACAGCTGTCAAGGAATGGCTCTACCAGTTGTTGAAGGACGACTACCGCATCGTGCGCTCACCGCGCAGCTATAACTCTCAGATTGGCGTGCCGCTATCATTGTGGGATATTGACAACAATACCGACCTGGCCATTATCGAGGCTGGTATCTCCACCACCGGTGAGATGGACAATCTGCAGGCGATGATACGCCCCACCATCGGCATCATCACTAACTTGGGCAGCGAGCACAACGATGGCTTTGCCTCGATGGAGCAGAAAGCCCAAGAGAAGGCCAAAATCCTGTTCAACTGCGAATGCATCGTCTATTGCGCCGACGCCCCGCTGGTGACCCATACCATCGCCCCGCTGGTCGAGACCGATGTGGCCATTGCCATGTCGTGGTCACGCAACCACTGTGAGGCTCCCCTGCAAGTGGATGGTACCGACCGCAACGATAATACCACTACGCTGCATTACACCTACGACGACGAGTCCAGTGCGGTGACCATCCCCTTCACTGCCGACCGCGACCTGGATAATGCTATCACCTGCCTAGCAGTACTGCTGCACCTGGGAGTGGACCGCGAGGTCATCGCCCAGCGCATGGCGGTCCTCACCCCCGTGGGCACGCGCCTCAACGTCATCGAGGGCGTGAACAACTGCACGGTGATTGTCGATAGTTACACCAGCGACTACAACTCGCTCACGCCTGCCCTCAACTTCATGACGCGCCGTGCGGGCAACCGCCCCTGCACCGTCATCCTGAGCGACCTGAGCAACGAAAGTTACAGCGGTGACGAGTTATACATCCGCGTGAGCGAACTGCTCAAGACCAAGCGGGTGAAACGCATCATCGGCATCGGCAAGGACATGTGCCGCTATCAGCGGTATTTCGGTGACCTGCCACAGTCCCACTTCTTTGACGACACCCAGGAGTTCATCAGCCACTTTGCCAAGGGTGATTTTGACGACGAGACCATCCTCATTAAGGGTGACCCACGTTTCGGCTTCAGCCAGATCATCAACCTGCTGGAGGCCAAGCAGCACATCACTGTCATGGAGGTGGACCTGAATGCTCTGGCCCACAACTTCAAGTTCTTCAAGTCCCTCATCAAACCCAGCACCAAGACCATCGGCATGGTCAAGGCCAGTGGTTATGGTGCAGGTAGTTATGAAATATCCAAGACCTTGCAGGACTGCGGCTGTGACTACCTTGCCGTGGCGGTTCAGGACGAGGGTGTGGAGTTGCGCAAGGCCAGCATCACCATGCCGGTCATCGTGCTCAATCCCAATGGTGTGAACTACAAGGCGATGTTCCAGTATCGTCTGGAACCCGAACTCTACAGCCTGGAGATGGCCCATGACCTCATCAGGGAGGGCAAACGCTATGGCGTGCAGGGATTTCCCGTACACATCAAGATTGACAGCGGAATGCACCGCTTGGGCTTCACCCGTGAGCAGCTGCCCGAACTTATCACCCTGCTCAAGGGACAGGACGTGGTCACCCCCGCCTCGGTGTTCACCCACTTGAGCGTTGCCGATGAACTAGACCAGGATGCCTATACACAGGCTCAATTCGACTATTTCGACTCGTGCAGCGAAATACTGCAGCAGTCGTTTAACCACCATATCATGCGCCATGCACTCAACACTAGTGGCATCGTGCGTTTCCCCGAGCGCCAATATGACATGGTGCGCATCGGCATCGGTCTGTACGGCATCCGCACCCTGTTCGATGGTAGTGAGGACGCGCTCATGCCGGTATCGGCATTGCGCTCTATCATCATCAGCATCAAGGATTGGCCCGCCGGCACAACTGTGGGCTATGGCCGCAAGGGTGTACTGGAACGTGACAGTCGCATCGCCACGGTCAACATCGGCTATGCCGACGGCTTCGACCGCCACTTTGGTAACGGCAAGGTGAGCATGTGGGTAGGCGGCAAGTTGTGTCCCACGGTGGGCAATGTGTGCATGGATGCCGTGATGATTGATGTGACCGACGTTCCCTGCAAGATGGGCGATACGGTGGAGATATTTGGTGAGCACGTGCCCGTCGAGGCTTTGAGTGAAGCCCGCGGCACCATCCCCTACGAGATCCTCACCAGCGTGAGTCCCCGTGTGAAGCGGGTTTATTACCGAGAATAATAACATGAGAAAAAAGATAGCTAACATATTGATGCTGACCGCCTTGATGCTGTGCACGGCTTCCCAAATCCAAGCGCAGGATATCGAGGCCAACGGCATTTTCTATAACATCATCAGCGATACCCAAGTGGCTGTCGCGCCAGCCTATTATGATGGGGTGAACCACTATGAGGGCTGCATCATCCTCCCCGAGCGGGTGCATTGCGACGGCGTGAACTACGAGGTGGCAGCCATCGCCCCGAGGGCCTTCTGGCAATCGGGCGTAACCGAGGTGCAGATACCCAACAGCGTCACCATGATTGGTGAGGCTGCCTTTGCCGATGCCGAGGACCTGACCGACATCACCTTGCCGCTGGGGCTGACCGCCGTGAGCCGCTACATGCTGGCTGGCACTGCCGTGAGCAATATCGTCCTGCCCGAGGGAGTAACTTCTATCGAGAAAGGCGCCTTTGAGGACTGCACGAGCCTGCGCACCGTGTTCCTGCCCGCTTCGCTGCAATACATTGGCGAACATGCATTCGGCTATTGCGTGAACCTTGACGAGGTCTATAGTGATGCCGCTAACCCACCCTACATCAAGAGCGAGAACACCTTTGAAGGTTGTGAAGGCATCCATGTCATGGTGGCCGACAACGCTACGACACAACGCTATCAGAACGATGAGGTGTGGGGCAACGAGGAGATGTTCTCGATGTGGATTGACGAAGGACTAGCCGTACTGCCCACCATGCAGCAGGAAAACCTGGGGCAGAACTGGACCGCCCTCACGTTGGGCAATAACCTGGCCTACAAGATTTACGGTCCCGACGGTTATCTGGTCGCCATCACTGCTGCCAACCGTTATTTCCTGCCCATCGGAGCGGCTAGCGCCGATTATCTGGTCGTGCCCACCACGCTGATGTATGATGAAGAAGACCTTCAGATGGTGGCTACCGCCGAACCCACCGCCATCGAGGTTGTCAAGGAAGATAGACCCGAAGGCGACATCAACATCTCGGCACTCGACGGCACCATCTACATTGATGGCGACACCCACGGAATGTGGACGTTCATCTATGACGTGTATGGCAACCTGTGGTATGAGAGACCCGCTGTCAACAACTGGATCAGCCTGCCTGGACAACGGGTATATATCGTGCGCGTGGGCGAATACATCCGCAAAATCTTCCTGAACTGATGAACACGGAGGATATCGACATCAAGTATATGCGCATGGCGCTTGACGAGGCCCACAAGGCACTCGACCGCGATGAGGTGCCCATCGGTGCCATCATCGTGTGCAAGGGGCGAATCATCGGCCGTGGCCACAACCTGACCGAGACCCTCACCGATGTCACCGCTCATGCCGAGATGCAGGCCATCACCGCCGCCGCGGCTACCCTGGGAGGCAAATATTTGACCGACTGCACCCTGTATGTAACGGTGGAGCCGTGCCTGATGTGCGCCGGGGCGCTAGCTTGGAGCCAGATTCCCCGCATCGTGTATGGCGCGAGCGACGACAAGCGCGGTTTCCACACCCAGTGTGCTGCACCATTCCACCCCAAGACCACCATCACCACTGGCGTGCTGGGCGACGAGTGCGCCAAGTTGATGACCGACTTTTTCAAGAAAAAACGACCGCTTAAAACCAAGTAGAAATGAAGCAACTGTTTCTTAAACCGTTAATACTGGCTGCTGCCATGCTTTTGATGGCCGCTACCGCCTGTGCCCATCCATCGTCCTCGTCCTCAACGGCTCCCGTAGCTGCCGTCGAGATTCAGCAGGGTGATACCATCGAGGTGATGAGTCAAGCCATGGGCCGCATGATCAAGAATGTGGTGATTGTGCCCGAAATGTACCATGCCCCTGACATGCAGGCGCAGCGTTACCCCGTACTCTATCTGCTGCATGGCGCATTCGGCTGCTATAGTGACTGGGCCAAGAAAGCCAACCTCGACGAACTGGCAAACAGGTTCAGTGTCATCATCGTTTGTCCCGACGGTCAGGACAGTTGGTACTTTGACTCGCCTATCGATCCCAAAATGCAGTTCGAGACCTATGTGAGCAAGGAACTTGTCGAATATATCGACAGCCACTACCGCACCCACGCCAATCGCTTCATGCGCGCCATTACAGGCTTGAGTATGGGCGGTCATGGCTCATTGTTCCTGGCCTTCCGTCACCCCGACGTGTTCTGGTCTTGCGGCAGCATGAGCGGCAATATGGACATCACGCAGTACCCTGACAGTTGGCACATCAAGGACCGCCTGGGTATCCAAGCCGAGAACCAGCAGCGCTGGCGCGACCATGCCGTTTGCAACCTGATTGACCAAGTGAAAGCAAGTGTCCTCCAACCTGCTCAAAATATCATCATTGATGACGGTCTGAACGATATCTTTATCAAGAACAACATAGCCCTGCACGAGCAGTTGGTCGAGAAAGGCATCGACCACGACTTCACGGTGCGTCCCGGCCGTCACAGTTGGGACTATTGGGTGAACTCGCTCGACTTCCACATGGTGTTCTTTTCCAAAGCCTTCGCCCGTGGAGAGGAACTCATGAAACAATAAACCACTATACCTAGCAATACCATTATGTTAACCAACAAGCGACCCAGAATACTGATTATCTACACCGGCGGTACCATCGGCATGATCGAGAATCCCAAGACCCGTGCCTTGCAGCCCTTCGATTTTGACCACCTGATGGACAATGTGCCCAAGGTCAAGAAACTGGACTATGACATCGACAATATCCAGTTCCACCCGCCCATCGACAGTTCCAACATGGACCCGTCGCACTGGCGTGACATTGCCCTGGCCATCGAGGAGCACTACGACCAATACGATGGTTTCGTGGTGTTGCATGGCACCGACACCATGGCGTTCACGGCATCGGCATTGAGTTTCATGCTCGAGAACCTGAGCAAACCCGTCATCATCACTGGCTCGCAACTGCCCATCGGTGAGGTGCGCACCGACGGCGAGGAGAATCTGATCACCGCCCTCCAGGTCGCTGCCGCCACCGACGAGAAGGGCCGTCCCCGCGTGCAGGAAGTCGCCATCCTGTTTGAGAATTACCTGTGGCGCGGCAACCGTGCCACCAAGATGAGCGCCGACAACTTCAACGCCTTCAAGAGTTTCAACTATCCCCAATTGGCCGAAATCGGTTTGGATATCGAGTACAACGAGACCAGCCTGAGGAAGATGCAGCCTCGCCCTCTGCGTGTGTGCACCGATATGGATACCAACGTCATATTCCTCGAACTCAACCCCGGCATGACCGAACAGACGCTTGACTACCTGTTGCACACGCCTGGCATCAAGGGCATTGTCTTGAAAACCTACGGCGCTGGCAACACCCCGAGCCATCCCTGGTTCATCAAGCGCATACGTGAGGCCGTGGAGCGTGGCATTGTCATCGTCAACGTGACTCAGTGTGTCAACGGTGGCGTGAACTGTTCCCTCTACGAGACGGGCAAGAGCCTGCTGGATGCCGGAGTCCTCAGCGGCGCCGACATCACGAGCGAGGCAGCCATCACCAAGCTGATGTTCCTCTTCGGCATGGGCTACACCCCCAACATGGTCAAGAAACACATGGCGAGCGACCTCTGTGGCGAGGTCACCATCCCGTAGAGTCGTTCTCTAGAGTCACTAGTCAATAAAGTCGCTAGTCACTAGTCTTCAGTCAGTAAATACCAACTGAAAAGACTAATGACTAGCGACTAATTAACTAGTGACTAGCGACTCAATAGGTCATGCGGGGCTCAAGTTCCTTGGCCTGGTCAATCATCTTCTGGATCTCGACCTCGGCGGGCACACGGCCGCACAGATGTTTCTCCTCGTTGACCTCAGCCACCTTGGCAGCGAGGTTGGCGGCAACGCGATGACGCAACTCCTTAACGGTGTCTACACCGGCAGCCTCAAGCAACTCGGCGAATTGCGGACCGATGCCGTTGATGCGGAACAGGTCGGCATGGTTGGTCCACTTCAGGATCAGTTTCTCACTGATGCCGGTCTTTTCAGCCATTTCCTTACGGCCAGCAGGATCAGCACAACGGTCGAGCAACTGCTCAACGGTCTCAACGCCTTCAGCGATCAGTTTGGGAGCATATACTTCACCAATGCCCTCAATATCAACAATCTTGTAATTCATAGTTGGAATATTATCTATAATAAATGAGTCAACAAAAACTTACTCGGCCTTCTTCTCGCAGTTGCAGCCGATAATCTTCCAGATGAGGGCTGCCAATGCACCACCAACAAAGGGACCAATAATGAACACCCACAACTCACTCAGGGCCTGACCTCCCTGGAACAGGGCGGGACCGATGGAACGTGCGGGGTTAACCGAGGTTCCGGTGAAGTGGATACCCACCAGGTGGATAAGGATGAGCGAGAGACCGATGGCCAAGCCAGCAAAGTTGTTGGTTGCGCCGTTGGTCACCGAGGTAGCGCCCAGCACAACGAGGACAAAGAGCATGGTCAGCACAATCTCGACAATCAGTCCGTTAGTCACGCCAAAGGCACACGAGTTGGCACCCGTGCTGGTCGTGATGATTGCATCGGGCGATGCCGTACCCACGATGCCTGCCAGCACAGCGGCAGCCAGGATGGCACCGATTACCTGGAACACCATGTACATGCCACAGTCCTTGGCACTCATGCGGCCACTCAGGAACACACCCAATGTGATAGCGGGGTTAATGTGGCATCCGCTGATACCGCCAATGGTATAGGCCATGGCCACAACGGCCAGACCAAAGGCCATTGCCGTTCCCACTACCGAAGCCGTGTCGGCTCCACAACCAAGTGCTACTGCTGCACCGCAACCCAAGAACGTCAGTACGAACGTTCCTACCATTTCTGCTAAATACTTCTTCATAATGAAACAATAAATTATTATGGTTAAACAAGTTGATATTCAATCGTTCTTTGGATATACTACGCTTTGGATGTCGCAAACTTAGCATTTTTTAATGAAAACGGCAAGAAATTTTTATAAAAACTTCGTATATTTGCAAATTGAATTCTAGTGAAAATAACAAACTGAATAATTATATAAAATTATGAATGTTTCAATCGTAGGAACAGGATATGTTGGACTGGTGAGCGGCACCTGCTTTGCCGACTTGGGTGTGAATGTGACCTGTGTGGATCGCGACAGCCAGAAGATCAACCGTCTCGTCTATGGCGCCATTCCCATCTATGAGCCAGGCTTGGACAACATGATCAACCGCAACGTGACGGACAAGCGACTGGTGTTCTCCAGCGACTACAAGAAAGGCTTCGTTGACCAGGACTACGTCTTCTGCGCCATCGATACCACCGCCAGCGAGGACGGTTCGACCGACTTGACGCCCATCCTGGACATCGCCAAGGACTTTGGCCAACTCATCACACGCTACAGCGTGTTTGTCATCAAGTCAACAGTTCCCGTGGGCACTGCCAAGCAGGTGACCAAGATCATCGGTGACACGCTGGAAGCCAGAGGCGCCAAGGACATCAAGTTTGATGTGGCCTCCAACCCCGACTTCCTGACCGAGGGCAACGGCATCAAGGACTTCATGAAGCCCGACCGCATCGTCATCGGCACCGAGAACGCGAGCGCCCGTCAAGCGATGGAACGGCTGTACCGCACCATCCTGATGCACAACAACCGCAACGTCATCTATACTGACACCCGCACGGCCGAGATGATCAAATATGCCGCCACGTCGATGCTCGCCACCCGCGTGAGCTTCATGAACGAGATCGCCAACCTGTGCGAAATCGTGGGAGCCGACATCAATGTGGTGCGCCACGGAGTGGGTACCGACAGCCGCATCGGCCCGAAGTACATCTTCCCTGGCTGCGGCTACGGCGGCACCCTTTTCCCCCAGGACATCAAGGACCTTATCAAGATAGGCAATGAGCACAACTTCAACATGGAGGTGCTCAAGGCTGTCGAGAACGTGAACACGCGCCAAAAGCGCATCCTGTTCAAGAAACTCAACAACCACTTCAAGGGTGACCTGGAGGGCAAGACCGTCGCCCTGTGGGGACTGAGTTTCAAGCCCGAGACCGACGACATGACGGCTGCGCCCGCCATCGACACCATCAACCTGCTGATGGAGGCTGGATGCCATGTGCGCGTCTATGACCCCGTAGCCATGAACGCCACCAAGCGGCGCTGGGGCGACGTGTATTGCGGTGTGGACATGTATGACGCTGTCAAGGGGGCTGACGCTGTGCTGCTGCTCACCGAGTGGCGCCAGTTCCGCATCCCTGCCTGGAATACAGTGAAAAGCCTGATGAAAACGCCGCTCATCATCGATGGCCGCAACGTCTATGACGGCGACGAACTCCAAGACATGGGCTTCACCTACTACTGCATCGGCCGCTAACCCTCCATTAGCCTTCACGCTAAGCCGCTAAGTTTTTTTAGGTCGGCCTAGCGGCCGAGAAATTAAGCAAAAATTTATTTAAAAAATTGAGCAATATAATTAAAGGAACTTGGCTGATTATCAGCCAAGTTCCTTTAATTTTTAATTATAATTTTTGTTTAATTTCTCCGCGCTTGCGCGGATAATATATCTTTGCGGCTTAGCGACTTAGCGTGAGATTGGAGTGTTCTAGTACTCGTAGCTGGTGTCGATGACGGTGAACTCGGTCCGTCGGTTGATTTGGTCGGCGGCCTCCTGGTCCTCCTTGCTCAAGCCCTTAATAAATTCCTCGGTCAGTTTCACACCTTCCTCAAACTGCGGATACTGGCTATGGATGCGCTTAGTGACCGTTTTGGGCTGTGACTCGCCGTAGCCGGTGGGTTTGAGGCGCTCCTTGGGGATGCCATTCTCGATAAGGTAGTCCACGACACTCTGGGCGCGGCGCTGCGAGAGTCCCTGGTTATACTTTTCGCTACCCACGCGGTCGGTGTGGGAGGCCATCTCGATGACGATGTTGGGGTGATCTTTGAGGAGCATCACCATACTGTCGAGCGCCAGTTTGGACTCGTCACGCAGGACGGCCTTGTCAAAGTCGTAGAAGATGTTCTCGATGATCTGCGCCTTGAACATGGCGGCCAGGATAAAGTCCACGTTATACTCGGCATCCTCCTCGATGCTGTCACTCACAAACTCCTGACGGGCATTGAGGTAACCCTCGGCACCTGCCATCATCGCATACTTGACGCCGCGCTGCAGGTCAAAGCGGAAAGAGCCATCGGGTTTGGCAGCGGTCTTCTGGTTGCTGCCGTCGTCACCCACAATGCGGATCACGGCATTGGGCACAGGCTCATCGTCCTTGTCCACCACGTAGCCCGAGATCCATATCTGCAGGTCAGGCTTGATGAAGCTGTAGATGTGGTCATAGCCACGCGCGTCGCCACGGCTACTGGAAATGAAGCCGCTCTCGCCGACACCAAAGGTGATGCCGAAGTCGTCACCCGATGAATTCATCGGCACGCCCATATTCTCGATGACCCAGCGGTCCATCGCTGTGCGATCATTCTCGTCACGCGGTTGCAACTTGGCCACAAACAGGTCCAATCCACCCATTCCGGGATGGCCGTTGCTGGAGAAATATAGCAGGCTGTCGGTGCGCACATTGGGGTAGCGCTCGTTGCCGGGGGTATTGATCTGCGGTCCCAGGTTCTCGAGGGTACCGTGTTTGTCCTTGAGGTTGATGCGCCAGATGTCGGTACCGCCCTGGCCGCCGGGCATGTCGCTGACGAAGTACAGCCACTGGCCGTCGGGGCTGACCGATGGGTCACTGTAGTTACTCAGGGTGTCGGCGGTGATTTCAAACTTCTGCGGGGCGCTCCACTTGGCCTCGCTGCGGCTGCTGGTATAGATTTCCACCGTCGTAGGCCAGTCCTGGCGTACGGCGCGGGCCAGATACATCGTCGAGCCGTCGGGCGAGAATGCGGCGGCACCCTCGTCATGCTCGGTGTTCAGGCCGCCATCCACGACCTCGGGTCGTGTCCAGTTGCCCTTCTCGTCCTTCTTGGAGAAGTAGATGTCGCCCTTCTTGGTGCCCGTGATCTCACTACGCAACTCGCCTGTCGATTTCTCGTTAGTCGAGGTGTAATAGATGTACTCCATGTTCTTATCAAGATACATGGGGCAATAATCGGCACGGCGAGAATTGAACATCTTGTCCTGCTTGACAATGTAGCGCGAACCCTCCTCCTTCAACTGCGGAGCGATTTCGCAGCCGCGGATGCCCACCTTGGCCTCCCAACTGTCGGGCGCGATATCCAGATACTCATTAAAACTCTTGATGGCAGCGGCATATTGGCCCTCCATCTGCTGCGCCTGTCCCAGACGCAACATGATGGTCGTGTCCTCAAAGTCGTAGCGGATGGCATTCTGGAACGCTGCCGTGGCACGGCTGCCCTGATTGAGTTTCAAGTGGCACATACCCAGTTGGAATGCCAGTTCGCCTCTCAGCCAGGCATCCTCCTTGCGGTTATACCTATTATAGAGTTTGCGGTAGATGGTGGCCGCGTCAAAGTACTCGCCACGGTCATAGGCTTCATCGGCCTCCTTGAGCTTTGGGCCCTTGCAGGATGCCAACGACAACACCACCGATGCGAGCATTAAGCCCACCACAATATATAGTATCCGTTTCATGAAATTGAGCTGCAATTTCATTTTTAACGATAAACCAGCGGGATTTATTGTTTTAGTCCCTAGTTTCTAGTCCTTAGTCCCTAGTTTCTAGTTTCTAGTTTCTAGTCCCTAGCCACTTGATGGCGGATGCCAACTCCTAAAACCTAAAGCCTAAAGCAGCCCATAACTCCTCGTGATCGTCATCTGGTACTTGCCGTCGAGGGAAACCTTGACACTGGTGTAGCGCCCGTGAGTGTCGATGTCGTAGTCGAAGGTGCGCTCATGCACCACCTCGGTGCCCTTGAGTTCCTTGATGGCGATGAGGAACTTTTTGCCGGTCGCTGTGTCAAAGTCGTAGAAATAGCGGAAAGCCTTGCCTGCGGTTTCCTCACGCACGACGTAGCCGTCCTGGTAGAGCAAGGTACGCTTGTCGCCCTTAGCGGGAGTGATGACGAGCTTGGTGAGGTGACCCTGCTCGTTGTAAGTGTAGTCATACCGCTGGCCGTTGCTCGTTTTGATGCACTCGCGACGACCATGCTCGCCATAGATGGGGGCATAGTTGATGGTGCGGTTCTTGCTCTTGCTCTGCTTGATGGTAAATCCCAGCACATCGTCATAACTATAGGTATAGTTGACCTCCGTCTTGCCCTTGCTACCCTGGATGATGGAACGCGTGAGCAATCCCTGATCGTTGAAGAAGAACACGTTATCGCGCTTGGTGCCGTTAGCCATGACCACTTTCTCATCCACGCGGCCCGTACAGCCGTTGAAACCCAAGTCCAGATGCTCGATGCGGTAACTGTGGGTGGGGTTGTTCACCAGGTTGGCATAGAACAGTTTGACGGCGGGGTCAGCAGGACGCATGGTGTCGATGTAGGCCGCCAGGTCCTCCAGCGAGACCTGCTCGTTGCAATAAGTACGGTTCAGGCTCTGGGCACTTGCCCCTATCATGATGATGGCCGTGATGGCCAGCAATAAGAATCTCTTAACCATAACAGTAATGTGTTTAATGTTTGTCCTGCAAAGATAATTAAAAACTTTATTGTTGCAAAAAAACGCACATTTCCCCACCTGAATGGTGGTGGATTGTCGTTTTTTGCCTATCTTCGCAGTTTGTTATCAGTTAACCGTCTAAAACAACCTAATTATAATCAACTTCATCAATTATTTTTTATGAAAGACGAAGAAATCATTGTTCAAGAACAGCAAGAGGAGATCGCGCTGCCCGAGAACGCCGCTCGTGAGCTCAAGCCCGGGGAAAAGTATGTCCCCATCTTGAAGCCCGACAAGACGTATCCCGAGATCACGCCCTACTCCGTCTCGCTGGGTCTGATTATGGCGGTCATCTTCAGTGCCGCAGCAGCCTATCTGGGCCTCAAGGTGGGCCAGGTGTTTGAGGCTGCCATTCCCATCGCCATCATCGCTGCCGGCATCGGCGCGGTGACCAAGCGCAAGAACTCGCTGGGCGAGAATGTCATCATCCAGTCGATTGGTGCCGCTTCGGGCATCATCGTGGCTGGTGCCATCTTCACCCTGCCCGCCCTGTACATCCTACAGGCCGAGTACCCCGAAATCACCGTGAACTTCCTTGAGGTGTTCCTCAGCTCACTGCTGGGTGGTTGCTTGGGTATTTTGTTCTTTATCCCCTTTCGCAAGTACTTCGTGAGCGACATGCACGGCAAGTTCCCGTTCCCCGAGGCTACCGCGACTACCCAGGTGCTCGTCAGTGGCCAGAAGGGCGGTGACCAAGCCCGTCCGCTGCTCATTGCCGGCCTTGTGGGTGGTCTGTACGACTTCCTGCTCTCGACCTTCGGCTGGTGGAAAGAGGTGCTCACCACTGCCGCCATCCCCGCGTTGCAGAACTTTACCGACAACGTGAAGATGATCTTCAAGATCAACACTGGTGCCGCTGTGCTGGGTCTGGGCTATATCATTGGCCTGCCCTACGCCTTCATCATCTTTGCTGGTAGTGCCTTTATCTGGTGGATCATCGTTCCCCTCATGGGCATGAATCCCGAGCTTGCCCAGATGTCGCCCGAGGACATCTTTGCTGGCGGTGCCCGTTACATCGGTATCGGCGGTATCGCCATGAGCGGTATCATCGGCATCGTCAAGTCATGGGGCGTTATCAAGAACGCCGCCGGTCTGGCTGGCCAGGCCTTCAAGGGTCAGGCCCAGAACGTGCAGGTGGAGCGCCATCAGCGCGACATCTCGATGAAGGTCCTCGTGTTCGCCTTGCTGGCAGCCCTGCTGATTACCTTTGTCTTCTTCTACATTGGCGTTATCCACAACCTGGTGCAGACGATTGTCGCCTTCCTGGTTGTGCTGGTAATCGCCTTCCTGTTCACCACCGTGGCAGCTAACGCTATCGCCATTGTGGGAAGCAACCCCGTGTCGGGTATGACCCTGATGACCCTCATCGTCGCCAGTGTCATCTTTGTTTCCATCGGTCTTGAGGGCTCCAAGGGTATCGTTGCCGCCATGGTCATCGGTGGTGTGGTCTGCACCGCATTGTCGATGGCAGGTGGCATGGTCACCGATATGAAGATCGGTTACTGGATCGGCACCACGCCCGCCAAGCAGCAGACGTGGAAGTTTGTCGGCACCCTCGTCTCGGCTGCTACCGTCGGCGGTGTGATGATGATCCTGAACGAGGCTTACGGCTTCACCGGCCCCAAGGCCATGGTTGCTCCCCAGGCTAACGCCATGGCTGCCGTTATCAAGCCCCTCATGATGGGTGGTGAGACGCCCTGGTTACTCTACGGCGTGGGTGCTATCCTCGCCCTGTTGCTCAACTGGCTCAAGGTGCCTGCCCTGCCCTTCTCGCTGGGTATGTTCATCCCCTTGCAGTTGAATGCCCCGCTGCTCGTCGGCGCCATCATCAGC
>JAEEGL016267582.1_pt1 | contig 26137 bp, 19 predicted proteins | sample 9134231 | NCBI WGS metagenome assembly JAEEGL01 (sample SAMN16246548, study PRJNA631951) | gut metagenome | biome: gut microbiome; feature: rumen; material: fiber-attached | host: Bos | place: Iran: Karaj | collected 2018-10
GCAAGAAGATACCTCTGACCAAACTCAGCAGTTATCCCGAAGAGGATCCGGTATATACGAAATTCACCGTGCCGGATGATTCCGTATTCTATGTGGGAGATTATGCTCCCATCATCATAATATCCGACAAGACCGAGAACACCCTTACCATAGCGAAGGATGCGGTCTACAGTGACAACGGCGGCCCTTATGTCTATACGACGACAGACGGAAACCGCACTAAAGTCTATGTGACGCTCGGTTTTGAAGGTATCAACGATTATCAGGTGCTTGACGGCCTTACGGACGGAGACAGGGTCTACTTAAAGGACGACTCCACAACCTCCGCAAGAAGCGATGTCACGAAAAGAGGGGATTTTGTCATAACCACAAAGGCCAAGGCAAGTTCCAACTACAGTCAGCAGACTTCGCTCACCGCAAACAGACTGTACGGCACTCTTATATTCAAGGGCTTCAATTTCCCCACCTTCACCGAGATCAAAAAGGGCGAAGTGATCTGCTCTTATTTCGAAACGGTTGATTCGGACTTTATCGCCGAGACCAACTTCTCCCTGCAGCTTGCTCTTTTGCAGAAGGATTACGAAAAGATAGCCGAACTCGAAAACACTCTTGAAGACGTTGCGGAAGCAATGACATCAAGGGATGTGACAGCGCCTTATGACGGTATCATAATTTCCACCGAAAGACTTTACAACGGAAGCGGCATTCCGAACGGAAGGCTTTGCACCTTTGCTTCCACCGATAATCTTCTCCTTACCGTGGAAAACAATACGAATGCTTTCAGATACGGTCAGAACGTTGTTGTTGAAGCAACGATCGAAGGACAGACTGTCAGGGGAACGGGAAGAGTCCTTTCCGCATCGAAGACCGGCCTTGTCGGAAGATACAACACTTCCACCGCTTATATCCAGGTTGACGAGGAGTGGCAGTACCTCTGCTTCGGCGCATCCAGATTTGTATATGTTGACAATATAGTTGTCGAGGATGTCGTTCTTGTTCCTGTTGACGCCGCAAAAACCGTGGGCGGAAATCTCACCGTGCTTTCAAGAGAAGAGGACAAACTTAAGAGGATCAGATTTGTCAACGGCAGAAAAGGAAATGACTATTATTGGGCAGCCGACGGCGTGGAAGCCGGCATGAACATTTATTACGAATAAAGGCGGTACGGGTTAATGTTTCGTTTAATGCTACAAAAACTATTGCATAAAAAATGGATGGTCCTTTGCCTTCTCATAGGCAATGTGCTTCTGATCGCCACGGCCACAAGCTATCCCATGTACAAGAACGCTTCCCTGAAACGTATGCTGGATGATGAAATGGAAGCGTATATCGAAGAAAACACGGATTGCGATATTATGAACTTTTTCCTTTCCTCACAGAACGGAAGTAACGTAAACGGCTTCACATCAATGCTCAGCAGGGGCGACTCGGTCGTGAGTTCCATCGGCATCGGCATAAAAAACAAGGTTTCGCACTACAACCTCGTTGTAAGCCTTGCAAAGACCATGCTTAAAAGAGATGACGTCGAGGACAGGCAGATAGAGATCGGAACCCTTTCGGATTTTGAACAGCATTCGACTCTTCTTTCCGGCAGATTCGGAAATGATACCAAGGATGAGAACGGCTGCTGGGAAGGCGTCGTTACCACGGAATGTCTTGTCGAAATGAACCTTCTTGTGGGTGAGGAACTGGAATTCCCTAACCTTAAGGACGCAAACGGCAACAAGATCCATGTAAAGGTGGTCGGCGTTGTGAATCCGGAGAGAGGGGACGGCAGTTCATGGGTCGAAGAGCCGAAGGCTTTCAACAATGAGATCCTTCTCTCGAATAAGGCTTTTGAAACGGCTTTCCTCGGAGATAACATAAAGAAATCATATATCAGATGCAACTGGTTCTATCTGTTCGATCTTCATTCGATACAGGTAAAGAACATCGACTATATCTTAACAAGAACACAGGATATCGCGGACACATCATCCGCAGCGCTTAAGATCACCGCACCCGGTTACTTAAACGTGCTTAAGAGCTTCAAGCAGACCGAGAACAAGATCCATGTAACCCTGATCATACTTCAGGTGCCCGTTATGGCTCTGCTTCTGGCTTTCCTCTTTATGATATCCGGTCAGATGCTTTCGCTGGAGCAGAACGAGATCTCGCTCTTAAAGAGCCGCGGCGCTTCCAAACGCCAGATCGGAAGACTTTATCTGCTTCAGTCCACGGTCATAGACCTGATCTCCTGCATAGTCGGACTTCCGATAGGAATTCTGATGTGCCAGCTGATCGGATCTTCCGAAGCGTTTCTGGAGTTTAATTTCGCCCGTCTCCTTCATGTAAGACTCAGTTCCGAAGTGTTCTTATATGCGCTCGGTGCTTCGGCGGCATCCATTCTTGTAACGTTGATCCCTGCCCTCAAGGCAAGCGGACTTTCGATAGTAAAGTTAAAGCAGAAAAAAGCAAGGAGCAGCAAAAAACTCTGGCAGAAGCTTTATCTTGACGTTATCATCTTCGCTGTTTCGATCTACGGTTATTACACCTTCTCGAGACAGACGGACAATCTCGTCCGCGACATCCTGAGCGGAAAGGGAATGGATCCCCTGCTTTACTTAAGCTCGGTTCTCTTTATTCTGGGCGCGGGCATGATATACTTGAGACTTCAGCCCTATGTCGTAAGGCTTGTCTTCCTGATAGGAAAGAGATGCTGGCAGCCTGCGGGCTATGCTTCCTTCCTGCAGATCATAAGAACCGGAGCAAAGCAGCAGTTTGTAATGCTTTTCCTTGTTCTCACGGTATCACTCGGTATCTTTGATTCGACGGTCGCAAGGACCATAATCTCAAATGCCGAGGACAACGCAACCTATATGACTTCGGATGACATCGTCATCATTGAAGCATGGAAGAGCAACTTAAAGAGCGTTCAGCTCGACCCCACGATCGAACTCAAATACACCGAGGCCGACTTCGGAAAATACGAGAATGCCTCCGGAATAGAGAAGGCCGCAAGAGTACTTATCGATAAGGGCATTACATTCAAGGCGGGTAAGACCGTAAGCAATGCCACACTCATGGCCATAGACACCAAGGAATTCGGTGAGGCTGTGATTTTTGACAGCACGCTTCTGGATAAGCACATAAATCATTATCTGAATGCAATCTCACAGGATCCCGATGCGGTACTCTGCTCAAGAAGCTTTGAGAGCATGGGCAATTACAAGATCGGTGACAAGCTTACTTATTCAAATTCCGACGGCGAGCAGGTGACCGGCGTGATCGCAGCTTTCGTTGATTACTGGCCGACCTTCAAGCCCACGGAAGTCAGGATCTTAAACGACGGTACCACCGAAGAGGTTACGAATTATCTGATCGTTGCGCATCTTTCGACGATCCAGAGCGAATGGGGCAAGACGCCTTATCACGTTTTCATAAAGCTTGCGCCGGATGCGGATAAGGACTTCTTCTACAATTTCGTAAACGAAAACAATATCACCATTGCAAAGTATGAGAACCTTGCGGACAAAAAAGAGGCTGTGAGACAGGATACTCTGTTCCAGGGAACAAACGGCATCCTCACGATGAGCTTCATCGTCATCCTCATCCTCTGCCTTGCCGGTTACCTCATCTACTGGATCATGTCCATCAGATCGAGAGAACTTCTTTTCGGTGTATTCAGAGCTATGGGTATGAGAAAATCCGAGATAATCAGGATGCTCTTTAACGAGCAGATGGCTACGGGCATATTCTCCATAGCTGTCGGAGCGGTGATCGGATATATATCTTCAAAGATGTTTGTTCCGATGATCCAGCTGGCATATGCGGGAGAGAGCCAAGTTACGCCTCTTAGACTCACGATATACGGAAGCGATATGATCAGACTGTTCTCCGTGATACTCGTAATGGTCATCGTTTCCATAGTTGTACTGTCAAGGATAATTTCTTCGATGAAGATCACAAATGCATTGAAGCTTGGAGAAGATTGATAATGGATATAATTACCGTAAAGGATTTAAACAGAAAATTCCCCATCAGCGGCGGGGAGATCCATGTTTTGAAAAACATAAACATGACGGTTCCGGAAAAGTGCCTTGCCATACTCAAAGGCCGTTCCGGTTCCGGCAAGACAACGCTTATAAACCTTCTGGGAGCGCTGGACAAGCCGACGGACGGAGCAATCTTCTTCAACGACAAGGACATTGCGCAGATGTCTGAGTATGAAAGGGAAAACATCAGACGTACGCAGATCGGCTTCGTATTCCAGTCCGTTTCGCTGATACCCATGATGAGCGCATACGAAAACGTTGAGTTTTCGCTGAGGCTTGCAGGCATCAACGACCACAGAAAGGAAAGAGCAACGGAGTGCCTTAAAATGGTCGGACTCGGCGCGAGAATGAACCATATGCCCGCCGAGATGTCCGGAGGTGAGCAGCAAAGAGTTGCCATCGCAAGAGCCATTGCCCACAGGCCGAAGGTCATATTTGCGGATGAGCCCACGGCAGAACTTGATTCCCAGACGGCACGGGCTGTTATCAACCTGTTCAAGGATCTTGTGGAGAAAGAAAATGTCACCATCATAATGACGACTCACGACACGGGACTTATGAGTTCGGGTGACGTTGTATATGAACTTGAAGACGGAGAGATTGCAAATGGCAGAGCAAACGATAAATCAAACACAAAATCAGGCGCAGTCTGATGACATAATGATCAAGGCCGACAACCTTGTAAAGATTTACAAGACCGAAGATATCGAGGTTATGGCTCTTCAGGGACTGGATCTTACGGTTAATAAAGGGGAACTCCTTGCTATCATAGGAAACTCGGGATCCGGAAAATCAACCTTCCTGAATATGATCGGCGGTCTTGACAGACCTACTGCCGGCAGGCTTCAGGTGGCGGGACACGATCTTTTCAAACTTAGCGAGAAGGAACTTGTTTTATACAAAAGAGATGCCGTAGGTTTTGTATGGCAGAACAACGCAAGAAACCTCCTTCCTTATCTGACGGCTCTTGAAAACATAAAGATGCCTATGGAACTGAAAAAAGAAGGGGAAAGAACGGAAAGGGCATTGCAGCTTCTTGATACGGTCGGCTTAAGCCACAGGAAAGACTCCAGACTTTCCCAGCTTTCGGGCGGCGAACAGCAGAGAATAGCTATCGCCATAGCTCTGGCCAACCGTCCGTCGCTGCTTCTTGCCGACGAGCCGACGGGTTCGGTTGACCGAAAGACTGCGGATTACATTTTTGATATATTCAAGAATCTGAACCGTGAGACGGGTCAGACCATACTCATCGTTACCCATGACGTTACTCTTTCCAAGAAGGTTAAGAGAGTTGTTGCCATCAGGGACGGAAAGATCTCGAGCGAAAGAATACTCAAGGAAAGATATGCCGGTGTTTCCCATACGGCCATCGACTGGAGCACGGAGGAAACACAGGAGGAATTTTCGATCGTGGATAAGGTGGGACGTGTGCAGATACCTCACGAACTCCTTGAAAAACTGGCTCTTGATTCAAACAAGGTCAAGGTATCGATGGACGACGGAAAGATAATGATCGAAAAGCCGAAAGCCGCTGCGGAAGAGAAAACAGCGGAACCGCAGGCTAAGTAACATTAATTTAAAAAATTTTTAATGGCAATATATGCATTGTTGATGTATAATTCGTATGATGCAGTCGGAAGGCTCGCAAATTTACGATCTGAAAGGATGACTTTTATGGGTTGGGATTTTGCAAATCATTTGTTTAATTCGGTACTTCAATATGTCATTACGGGAGCATTTGCCATTCTTTGCGCACTGCTCGGAATATATCTCCGTCAGAAGAAAAACAAAAAAGAGACAGAAGATATTAAAGAATAATCTTTAGGGGGACATTAACAATGCCAATGGAAAGTTTAAATATTTCAAACGATAACGAATTCTCATCTGAAGTAAAGATCTCCAACGATGTGATCGCTACCGTTGCGGCTCTTGCAGCCACAGAAGTTGAAGGCGTTGATTCGCTTTCGGGAAACGCAACCGGTGAGTCGGTTAAAAAGTACGGTATCAAAAACGGTTCCAAAGGAGTCGAGATCGACTTCAACGACAATAAGGCAGTATCTTGCAGACTCGGAGTTACGATGAAGTTCGGTTACTCCATTCCCGAGACCTGCGCAGCCGTTCAGGACAAGGTTAAAAATGCGATCGAGTCCATGATCGGTCTGACTGTTACCAACGTTTCCATCAACATCGGAGATGTTAACGTAAATCGTTAATTTATGCTGTATTCACTGCTTTTGCCGATACGTCGGCAAAAGCTTTTTGCACCTTGGAAAATATATATGAAAGGTAAATGATATGACAAAACACGAAGAACGAGAAAAGCTTTTTCAATTGATCTTTAACTGCAGTTTCCACGAAAATGCGGATATTCCCGAGCAGATGGTCCTCTTCGGAAAACTGAGGATGGCAACGGAAAAGGAAACATTCAAGACTGTGGAAGAGAAGGCAGGTAAGATCCTTGACAAACTCGGCGAGATCGATGTGATCCTTGAAAAAGCATCCACGGGCTGGCCTCTGGGCAGACTCGGAAAGGCAGAGCTTTCGATCATGCGTCTTGCGGCATACGAGATCCTCTTTGACGATTCCGTGCCCGCCGGCGTAGCAATAAACGAAGCCGTTGAACTCAGCAAGGCTTACGGCAATGACTCGGCACCCAGTTTTGTAAACGCGGTGCTTGCTAAGCTCGTTAAAGAGCCCGTAAAGGAATGATCATGGAAAACAGGCAATACACCGTATCGGAGATCAATTCTCTGATAAAGGATAACTTTGACCGTGACGCCAGACTTAAAGCGGTATATGTCAAAGGCGAAGTTTCGAATTGCAAATATCATACATCCGGACATATATATTTCACTTTGAAGGATAAAGCGTCCCAAATCTCATGTGTAATGTTTGCCGGTCGAAAGAAGACCGGCCTTTCTTTTGATATGAAAAACGGGCAGAGCGTTGTGGTCTTCGGCAGCGTCAGCGTTTATGAAGCGGGTGGAAGCTATCAGATCTATGCGGATATCATAACACCCGAAGGCCTCGGTCTTCTTTATGAGGAATATGAAAGGTTGAAAAAGCAGCTCGGTGAGGAAGGACTTTTTGATGTATCTAAAAAGAAGCCCATACCGAAATACGTGTCAAAGGTCGGCATCGTTACAGCAAGCACGGGAGCGGCTATCAGGGATATATGCCAGATAAGCCACAGAAGAAATCCCTATGTTTCGCTTATCCTTTATCCCGCGCTCGTTCAGGGAAAGGAAGCGGCCGACAGCATCGTAAAGGGCATAAGGGCTCTTGACGGCAAGGTGGATGTTATCATAGTCGGAAGAGGCGGCGGCTCCATCGAAGACCTTTGGGCCTTCAATGAGGAAAAGACGGCGAGAGCCATATTTGCCTGCAATACGCCGATCATCTCCGCTGTCGGACACGAGACGGATACGACGATATCCGATTATGTTTCGGATCTCAGGGCACCGACGCCCTCAGCTGCGGCAGAACTGGCTGTTTACGATTACAATACCCTGCAGATGGATCTCGGACAGCGTCAGGACCGCCTGTATGAGCTTATGGCAGGAAAGATCGACAGCTACAAGTCATATCTGACAAATGCCGATACAAGGCTCAGAAAGAACAGTCCGGCACATCAGCTCGAGATGAAGAAACAGCGGATAGAGAACGGGGCCGTCATGTTAAAAAGGTATATGGACGATATCCTGAATTCGAGGAAGCAGAAGCTTGACGGCATTGCCCCCAGACTCAGAATGGATATTGAGAATATACTTAATACCCAAAAGCAGAAAACGGTCAACATTGCGCCGCGTCTCAGAATGCAGCTTGACAGGATCCTGGATTCGAGGAAACAATGGCTGGAAAATGCCGCGCCGAGGATCAGGAGAGATATGGACAATATCCTTATCGAAAGAAAGTCGGAGATGAAGGCCACAGCGGCAAAACTTGAAGCCGTAAACCCCGTAAAGAGGTTGAACAGCGGTTTCTCATATGTTGCGGACAACGAAGGAAAGAACATTAAGAGCATAGCATCCGTAAATAAGGGCGATAAGCTCATCATACATGTTACGGACGGCGAGATTCATACATCGGTAAATGAGGTGAAGGAAAACTATGGCAGACAATAACACAAACAACGCAGTTTCTCTTGAAGACAACATGAGATCGCTCGATGCGGTCATAAAGGAACTTGAAAGCGGAAGCCTTTCGCTTGAACAGGCTTTTGAGAAATACAAGGAGGGAATGAAGCTGCTCCTTGAATGCAACAATTCCATCGATAAGGTGGAAAAGGAACTCAAGCTTATGGAAGGTGAAAGCGTCTGATGGCTTTTGATTACAAAAAAGAGACCGAAGAGCGTCTCAAATACGTGAACAACTGCCTTGAAAATTATCTGCCCGAGGAAGACGGCCTTCAGAAGGTCATAATCGAGGCGATGAATTACAGCGTCAAGGCAGGCGGTAAAAGGCTGCGCCCCATATTTATGTGCGAGTTCTACCGCATATACAGCAAAGTGAAGGACCCCGACAGAATTCCCGATCTTTCGAGGATCGAGCCTTTTTTGTGCGCTATGGAGATGATACACACATATTCCCTCGTGCATGACGATCTTCCTGCCATGGACAACGATATGTTAAGGCGCGGAAAGCCCACGACCCACGCAAAGTTCGGTCATGCAAACGGCGTACTTGCCGGGGACGCATTGCTCAACTATTCGATGGAGACAGCCACAAAGGCCTTTGCCGAGGATGATTTCTCGGGTGAAGACTGCTATGACGATATCACAAATGCCGAATGGAACAAGAGAGTGGTCAAGGCCATGAAGCTCCTCTATACCAGAGCGGGCATATACGGTATGATAGGCGGACAGACCGTCGATGTGGAGAAGACGGGGCAACCTTTGAACAAGGATGAGATCGAATTCATATACGAACTCAAGACCTGCGCCCTTATATCCGCAGCCATCCTCTGCGGCGCGGTGCTCGGAGGCGCCGATATGAGAGACCTTGCTTTCCTTGAACCGCTGGGATCGGACATAGGCATGGCTTTTCAGATCATGGACGATATCCTTGACGTGACGGGCGATGACGAGAAACTCGGAAAACCCGTCGGAAGCGACGAAAAGAACGGCAAGACAACGTGGGTGACGATGTATGGCATGGAGGCCGCAAAAGAAAAGGTGGCCGAATATACCGACGATGCCCTCAAAATACTTGAAAAACTCCCCGATAACGAATTTATGAAGGCCTGTGTCAAAGCCCTTGCGTGTAGGGATAACTGATACGGGATCAGGTGTTGGAAATGATAGATTATCCGGTTCTTGAGAAGATAAACAAACCGAATGACATAAAAAAAATACCGGAAAGCGAACTGCCGGAGCTCGCAAGAGAGCTGCGTTCCTTTGTTACGGAACACGTTGCAAAGACCGGCGGCCATCTTTCATCTAATCTGGGAGTAGTGGAGCTTACGATGGCACTACATATGTTTCTGGATCTCCCGAAGGATAAGCTTGTATTTGATGTGGGCCACCAGACATATGTTCACAAGATACTTACCGGCCGCAAGAACTTTGACACTCTCAGACAAAGAGGCGGTCTGTCGGGCTTCCCTAAGGGCTGCGAGAGCGATTGCGATTCCTTCGATACCGGCCACAGTTCCACGGCGCTTTCGATTGCCGCGGGCTTTGTTACCGCAAGGGAACTGAAGGGCGAGGACAATAAGGTCGTTGCGGTGATAGGCGACGGTGCCCTGAGCGGCGGCATGGCCATGGAAGCCCTGAATAATATCGGCAAATTCAAAAGCAATATGATCATTGTCCTTAACGACAATGAAATGTCCATAGACAAGAACGTTGGCGGTATGGCAAACTATCTCGGTGAGATAAGAACCAAGAAGACCTACGTGAACTTTAAGAGCGGTCTGGAAAATATCCTTGATTCCGCCGGAGATACCGGTGAAAAGCTTGTGGGAAGACTTAAGCATATCAAGGATTCAGTAAAGACCTTCTTTGTAAGCGGAATGCTTTTCGAGGACCTCGGCGTCACATATATCGGCCCCATCAACGGACATGACATAAAGCAGATACTTACCGCGTTGAACAGTGCATCACGTGTCAACAAGCCCGTGCTTATCCATGTGATCACGCAGAAGGGCAGAGGCTATACCCACGCCGAAAAACGCCCGGGCAAGTTCCACGGTATCGGACCTTTCGACGTAAAGACCGGAAAGATAATAAAGAAAAACGATAATAAAACCTTCACAGCGGCTTTCTCGGAAAAGATGCTTTCGCTCGGCGAGGAAAATGACAGGATACTCGGCATCACGGCTGCTATGGAGTTCGGTACGGGACTTCGTGAATTTGCGGAGAAATATCCCGACAGATTCTTTGATGTCGGCATAGCGGAGCCTCATGCGGTGACCTTTGCCGCTGCACTTGCAAAGTCCGGCTTTAAGCCGGTTGTAGCGATATATTCGACCTTCCTTCAGAGAGGCTACGATCAGATACTTCACGATGTATGCCTCACACGGCAGCCCGTGGTCTTTGTGATCGACAGAGCCGGCATAACAGGTGAGGACGGAGAAACGCATCAGGGCATATTCGATCTGTCATATCTTTCGCATATACCCGGTCTTACGGTCATGGCTCCGAAGAACTGTGAAGAATTAAAGCGTATGCTGGATTTTGCGATAGAGCTGAACGCTCCCGCGGCAATAAGATATCCGAAATGCGCTGAAGCCACCGAAGCATTCGAACTCGAATGTAAGGAGATAGTTCTGGGAAAGGCTGAGCAGATTCTTGACGGACGCGATATAGCCATATTCACCGTGGGCAATTCGATCGACAAAGGCATAGAACTCGAAGCAAAGCTTAAAGAAGACGGCTTTTCTTCAAGCATATACAATGCAAGGTTCGTGAATCCGATCGATAAGGCTGCGATCATCGATGCGGCCGGCAGACATAAGGTGATAGTCACCATAGAAGAAAACGTGAAAAGAGGCGGCTTCGGAGAGGCCGTTGCCGATATACTCGCGGAAAGCGGACTGAAGACCGGCTTTGTGAATGCTTCTTTAAATGACGGCTTCATAGAGCACGGCAAAAGAAATGAGCTGCTGGATGCTTACGGCTTGAATGTCGAAGAGATATATGGAAAGATTAGACGTATTATTGGTTAAAAGAGGCCTCGCTTCATCAAGGGAGAGGGCTCGTGAAATGATAACCGAAGGCAGGGTCACGGTTACCGGAAAACGCATCTTAAAAGCGGCTTACAAGGTCGAAGACGATGCTGAGATCGTAACGGAAGGCGAGGCTCTCCGGTATGTGAGCAGGGGCGGTTTAAAGCTTGAAAAAGCCATTGATGTTTTCAAAATATCCCTGGATGGCTGTACCTGTCTCGATATAGGCGCTTCCACGGGCGGTTTCACCGACTGTATGCTGCAGAACGGCGCGCAGAAGGTATTTGCGCTGGATGTGGGACACGACCAGCTCGCGGAAAAGCTAAGAAACGATCCGAGGGTCATTTCGATGGAACAGACAAACATCCGTTCCGTATCAAAGGAAGATCTCGGAAATGCGGTCATAGACTTTATTTCGGTCGATGTATCATTTATTTCACTCACAAAAGTGCTTCCGGAGGCATATCTGCTGCTCAAGCCGGGCGGACATGCCGTATGTCTTATAAAGCCACAGTTTGAGGCGGGGAAGGCGGCACTTTCGAAAAAAGGCATAATAAAGGATGATGCCGTAAGGAAAAAGGTCGTAAAGGACATATGCGCCTTTGCGGAAGAAACGGGTTTTATTATCCTCGGAACCGTCGATTCGCCGATCAGGGGCGGTGACGGAAATGTTGAATTTCTGGTGTATTTGGAGAAGGCAGTTCAAAATGAAGAAACTATACACGATAATCTCAAATCCTGACAGAGATCCCGACGGACGGATAACCGAAAGGGTGAAGAAGTGCCTTGAGGAGAACGGCGCCGAGTTTTTTATGTATGACGAAACCGGCGAAAAACTGTCATCTGTTGAGGCGGCTATCGTTCTCGGAGGAGACGGTACGCTTATGCGGAGCGCGGACCTCGTAAAGGACGCGGGCATACCCATACTCGGCATAAACACCGGCACTCTCGGCTACCTCACGGGAGCGGAGACCGACAATCTTGAAAATGCCCTTAAAAAGCTTATATCCGGAGATTATAAGATCGAAGAACGGATGATGCTGGACGTTTCCGTAAACGGCGGCAGGCCCGAGACAGTGCTTAACGATGCCGTTGTCACAAGAAACGGCTATTCAAGGATAATCAGGCTCAAGGTCGGCATAAACGGCCGGGAGGTCTTCACTATGAGCGGAGACGGCATTATCGCCGCAACTCCGACAGGTTCCACGGGATATAATCTGTCAGCGGGAGGAAGCATATGCGTGCCCGAGGCAGAACTGATAATAGTGACGCCCATCTGCCCTCATTCAATGACGGCAAGATCTGTTATCGCTTCGGCAAAGGACGAGATCTTCATAGAGGTTCCGAGGGAAAGGAATTTCGAAACGCCGGATCTCGGTATGACATTGGACGGAAGAGCGTTCATACCGTTAAAGAGCGGAGATAAGATAAAGATACGCAGGTCCTTATGCGTCACGAAGCTTATAAAAACTGAAGAAAGCACGTTTTTTGAAGCTTTGAAGAGCAAACTGTTATGATATGCAAAGGAGTTTTAGGAGATGCCCGACAAGAAAGCAAGCAGACATGCGCAGATCAGAAAGATCGTTGAAAATGAGAATATCGGTACCCAGGACGAACTGGTAAAGCGCCTGAATGACGAAGGCTTTGCGGTTACACAGGCCACCGCTTCCAGAGACATTAAAGAACTCAGGCTCATGAAGATGGCTACCGACACCGGCGAGATCAAATATGTTTTGCCGTCCTCCGACACTCCCGGCATCAATAACGGAAGATTTGTAAGAGTCTTCGCCGAGGCCTTCATAAGCATGGAGCAGGCGGAAAACCTTATAGTCATAAAGACCGCTTCCGGTATGGCCATGGCGGCTGCCGCAGCGCTGGATTCAATGAAGATAAAGGGTATCGTCGGCTGCATAGCGGGAGACGACACCATTATGTGCGTTGTCAAGACAAAGGGTGAAGTAAACGAAGTCATGAAGAGCATAAACACTCTTGTTGAGCGCGGATGAAAACTCCCACTTGACACAAATCTCATTCTTGTTATAAAATCTTTTGGTTAATAATCCTATGAATTACAAAGGTGGAAAATATGTCAGGTCATTCAAAATTTGCAAACATCAAGCACAAAAAAGAGAAGAACGATGCCGCGAAGGGCAAGATCTTTACTAAACTCGGCCGTGAGATCGCGGTAGCCGTTAAGGAAGGCGGCGGTCCCGACCCCAATAATAACTCAAAGCTCAAGGATATCATTGCAAAGGCAAAAGCCAACAATATGTCCAACGATACCATCGAAAGAAGCATCAAGAAAGCTGCCGGCGAAGGCCAGGGCGTTAACTACGAGCACGTAAGATACGAAGGCTACGGCCCCAGCGGTATCGCGATCATCGTTGATGCTCTTACGGATAACAAGAACAGAACCGCAGCAAACGTAAGAAGCGCGTTCACAAAGGGCAAGGGCAGCATCGGAAATATGGGCTGCGTATCCTTTATGTTCGATGAAAAAGGTCAGATCATCATCGACAAGGAAGAATGCGATATGGACGGAGACGATATCTTTATGATCGCCGCAGACGCAGGCGCAGAGGATCTTTCCGACGAAGAGGATTCCTTCGAGATCATCACCGCTCCCGCAGACTTCAGCAAGGTCGTTGAGGCTCTCGAGGCTGCAAATATCAAGATGTCTTCCGCCGAGATCACTATGATCCCCCAGAATTACGGTTCACTTACCGATGAAGAGGACATCAAGTGCCTGAACAGGATACTGGATCTTCTTGACGACGACGATGACGTTCAGGACGTATATACGAACTACGACGAAGCATAAAAGATTAATCATTTTTTATTAAAAAAGTTAATAACAAAGCGAAAAATGCCGATATAATAAACGTATTGGAATAACTACGTTTCATTTACCGGCTTTTTTGTTGCGACAAAAAGGGCGGGAGGAGGAACTCTGTATGAAAAAAACCATAAGCAGAATAGTTTGCTTTATCCTTACGGCTTGCATTGCGGCTTCGGGCAGCTTCTTCGACCTGAGGGCGTCCTACACTGTGGATAATGCTAAAAATATAATATCCGAAGAAAAAGAGGAAGGCGAGGAAAAGACCGCCGGTTTCTATGATATGGAAACTCACGGACTGTTCGCCGATGCCTTCGGTCTTGAGAGCTTCAAAAAAGGAATATTCAATTACACGAACAAGTACTTCGTCGACAGACCGGTATACGCTGCCGACGCGGACATAATGAAGATCGTGTTCTTTGACAATACCGGTATAGGTAATGCATTCGTGGATCAGGGTTCCGTGCTTGAACTCGATACCTCGTCCTTCACTCTGGCTGTTTCCCGTGTTTACAAGGTGGACAACACCGATGCGCCTTTTGCTCAGGGTACCACTATGACCTTCAGCGTGGCGGGTGCCGGAAACAATGTTATCAAGGTCGAAGATGACCCCGATATCACGGACAACCATGTAACCATCACCCGTGTCGGCCCCGGCCGTGCGAGCGTAAACGTAGCCATCACCGAAAACGGAAATACGCGTTATGCTACGATCACCATCCACGTTGCATTCGAGATCGTAAAGAACAGCATAGAATGGCAGGAGACCGGTCTTGTAGGCTTCAGCGACAAGATCCTCTATCTCGATCAGAGAGACTACCTCGGTGCGATCGATTATTATCAGCTGTCCATCCTTTATATGGACTCCACGGCCGTTACCGCGGACTCCGTAATCGTTGACACCACCGACAAGCAATACAAGGACTCCGTCGTTATGTACGAAAACGGCAGGCTCTATGTACGGGGTGCCGGATATACAAGGGTCACGCTGAAAACAACCGGTACGAATCCGGATACGGTAAGCTTTTATGTTCTCGTTGCGCCCATAGGCCATTATGAAAAGGTCGTGCAGGGCGGCACGGTCACCCTGGCCGATTATAAACAGACATTTGACCTGGGTACCATATACACAAACCAGTTCGCGATCTACTCCAATACCGTAAAGGCCAACACCCTTACATGGACGGTCTACGTCGTTGACAAGAACGGCGGCCTTACGGAAATCAGCAAGAACGATACCACAAGACTCAGGTATGACATAAGCGACCAGAGCAACGTCGTAAACTTCAGCGGTGTAACGGCCGGAACATATAAGATCGTCGGCGTCGCAAATCCCGGCTTCAGCGAGACAGAGAGCAGAAACAGGGTAGTATACGATGTAGTTGTAATGCTTTCGCTTTCCGACACCACTCTCTATATGAACGTCGGAGACACATATGATGTCCTCGGCAACTCCAACATCCCCGTAGAGCTTTATTCCAAGATCTACAGCGTTGAATATGTCGGAAGCAACAACAGCGTGCGCTATGCTTCCGTTGACAATAACGGTATAATCACCGCAAACTACGTAGGTACATCCTACATCAAATTCAAATACACAGCGGGAAGTAACAACTCACTGTTCCCGCCTTCGCTAAGCGGCAACATTCCGGATGTAATATACACCGTTCATGTTATCGACTATCTGTCCATTAGCAATACGCTGCTTTCGGCGGACGGCTCGACGAACTTTACGATGTATGCGGGCGGAACATATCCTCTGTATGCATCCTGCACGAACAGGGACTACGACATATACTGGGAAAGTCTCGATCCTTCCATAGTATCCCTTGAGCCGAACGGCTTCGGTTCGGTTACCGTAAAGGCTCTGAAAAAGGGTGTCGTAACCGTAAGGGCATATCAGATCATAAACGGTGTCGAGAAGAACGCATATGCGGAAATAACGGTCAAGAATACGGCCACGAAGGTCACTCTGTCACCGTCCGAACTTCAGATAGAGGTGGGAGATTACAAGACGGTAATTGCCCAGTTCACAGGAGACGCCACGGATCTGACGTGGGTGAGCTCGGACGAAAAGATATTCACCTTTGTTGACGGCGTCAATGTGGGAACATCTGCTACGATCCAGGCATTAAAGGCCGGTTCCGCGGTGCTCACGGCGATCAATCCCAACAATATAGTATGCGGCTACTGCGAAGTCACGGTTTATCAGGAGGTTACGGGACTTAAGCTTTCCGAATATACGGTAACCCTTCCCGAAACCGCGGGCACTTATCAGTTGTATGCATATCTTGAGCCGAAAAACGCATCCGACTCAACGGTACTCTGGACATCCTCCAAACCTTCCGTTGTAACGGTCGACGATAACGGCCGCCTCACCATAGTAAAAGAAGGTGAAGCGACGATCATGGCGCAGTCGGTGCTGAACCCGGAATACTTCGCACTGTGTACGGTAACCATCCTTCAGGGCGTTGACTCCATATCCCTCGATAAAAAGGAACTTGAACTGTACAAGGGAGAAGTTTACAGACTGCCTTACGTGATCCTTCCCGCGGATTCCAGCGATCAGACCATAGACATAAGCATCTTTGACAACAAGGTTGTCGGAGTTGCCCAGGGCGCGGACCATACCCTCCTTGTAACCGCAAAGGGTGTCGGAAGCACCACCTTCATGGTAATGACGAAGGACGGAAAATACTGGGATCTCTGTACGGTAACGGTCAAGCAGGTCGCTACCGATGTTAATATGAATTACTCCGAACTCACTCTGAACGTGGGGGAGGCCTTTGATCTTACGGTGACCATATCGCCCAAGGATGCAACGGAAGGCTCACTTACATGGAAGAGCCTTGATACTTCCGTGGCTTCCGTTTCCCAGACGGGCCGTGTTATCGGTATGAAACCCGGTAAGACATCCGTTATGGTACAGACTCAGAACGGAAAGACCTCATTTACCACAGTGACGGTCCTTCAGGGAGCGAAATCCATGAAGCTGGACGAGAGCTCCATCACGATCGGCATAGGTGAGACCTATACCCTTGAGCCTGTGTTCGAGCCGAAGGGAACATCCGTTACGAGCGTTAAATGGTCATCTCTTGACACAAGCGTTGCCACGGTCAACGAGGCCGGCATGGTAACCGGTATCAAGGGCGGCTTCACAGTCATATCCTGTGTTTCTTCGGACGGCGGCTTTACGGGCTTCTGTATGGTAAAGGTCGAAGAACTCATAACAAGGATCACGGTAAATCCTTCATCCTATATCTTAGGTAAGGGAAACACCGTTACGATAGATGCGGAGATTGAAAATTCGGACACCGTTTCCGATATGACGCTTGACTGGTACTCCGATGACGAATCGGTTGCAACGGTCGACAAATACGGTATGATCACCGGCGTGAACTACGGTGAAACGGTGATCACGGTAGAAGCGGCGGCCGGAGAGGCAAAGGCCTTCGTAAAGATCGAGGTCGTTCGCGAGGTCGAAAAGATCGAACTGAGCTCCAGCTATGAGGTTGTCATAGTGGGACACAAGACCAGGCTGACCGCAACCGTAAGTCCTTCAAACGCAACCTACAACAAGGTCAATTACACTATGCTCAATCCGACCACGATGACGGAAGACAACAGTGTGGCCCTCGTCGATGCGGACGGCGTTGTGACAGGTCTTAAGAAGGGCAATGCCTGGGTTGAAGCAAGCGCGCAGGATAATTCCGGAAAGAGCGCGAGATGCTATATCGTTGTTATCGATCCGGTATCGGCAACGGGCATATCGGTATCGGATTCCGAGATAACTCTTATGCCGGGTGAGACAAAAACGATCACGTCACACATAAAACCCGTTTCTTCCACGGACGACTTGACATGGACTACAAATAATGATACTGTAGCATCAGTTTCCGAAGAAGGCACAATCACCGCAAATACCGTGGGTGAGACGGTTATCACGGTCACCACGACTTCCGGCAAGACTGCGACGATCGCGGTCACCGTCCTTGGACTCAGCACCACATATCTGGAACTTCCGGTCTATTCTTCTTCACGGATCTTCCTCGACGGTGTAAATTCCACAGTCCGATGGGATGCAAAGGATCACAGTATCTGCGATGTCAACAACGGAACAGTTACGGCGAGAAAAATAGGAACCACGGTTGTTACTGCAAAGGTTAACGGGCGTACTTTGGAGTGCATAGTAAAGGTTACAAAATAGTAAGCTTTAGGAGGACTTCAAATGCTTAGCAGATTATTCGTCAGGAATTATGCTATCATAGACGAATCTGAGATAGAATTCAAAGACAGACTTAATATCCTCACCGGTGAGACCGGCGCGGGAAAATCAATACTTATCGGCTCCGTAAATGCGGCCCTGGGAGAGAAAGTCTCCCGGGACATGATCAGATACGGAGCTGATCATGCGCTTATCGAACTGGATTTCACGGACATCCCGGAAAAGACGGCTCAGGCGCTCAAAGAACACGACATATATCCCGAGGACGGTGAGATCCTTATCTCAAGGAAGATCACCGCTTCGGGAAAAAGCATATGCAGGATAAACGGGGAAACCGTTACTCTGGAGGAACTGAAAAACTGTTCCTCTCTTTTGCTTGATATCCACGGACAGAACGAGCATCATTCACTTCTGAAGGCATCATCCCATATCAAAATCCTGGATCAGTTCGCAGGACCCGAGAACGACAGGCTCCTCGGGGAATTAAAAAAAGAATACGACATATGGAACAGGACCGCGCAGGAACTCGAAGCTGCAATGAATACCGACAATACGAAGGACACCGACAGCGGGTATCTTGAATACGCCTTAAACGAGATCAGGGCTGCGGCTCTTAAAACCGGCGAAGACGAAGAGCTTGAAGACGAATTCAGGATACTTTCCAATTCGAAACAGATAATGGAGGCACTTTCACAGAGCCTTCAGCTCGTGACGGACGCTGACGGTCAAAATGCCGGCGATCTGATCGGAGAAGCGATCAGGAATATGAACCGTGCCGTTCAGTATGACGAAAATCTTTCGGGTCTTGCCGAAATACTTGAAAATGCATCCGCTTTGATCTATGATTTTAAGCATGATGCGGAGAACTATATAAACAAGGCTGAGAATTCTTCGCAGAGATTTGCGGAAGTCTCGGAAAGACTCGATCTTATCAATGCTTTAAAGAAAAAATATGCACGCATAAACGGCGGTATCGAAGAAGTGCTGAAATATGCCGACGATGCGGAGGAAAAGCTGAAAAAGCTCGAGAACTTCGACGAATATCTTGCGGACTTAAAAAAGAGGGAAGCAAAGGAAAGGGAGACCTGCCTGGCTCTCTGCGAAAGGATATCCGGCCTCAGGAAAAAGGCGGCCGATCTGTTGTCCGAACGCATAGGAGAAGAGCTTAAGAGCCTGAATTTTGCAGCTGCAAGGTTCTCATGCAGGATGGATAAGCTTTCGAAATTCACTTCGACAGGCTTTGACAGCTGTGAGTTTATGATATCCCTGAACCCGGGCGAACCCGACAAGCCTCTTGTCAAGGTAGCTTCGGGCGGTGAGCTTTCGAGGATAATGCTTGCCATAAAGACCGTTCTTGCGGACAAGGATGAGATACCGAGTCTGATCTTCGACGAGATAGACACGGGAATTTCCGGAAGGACCGCTCAGAAGGTTTCCGAGAAGCTCGGAGTTCTGGCGCGCACGCACCAGATCATATGCATAACGCATCTGGCACAGATCGCGTCCATGGCCGATGCGCACTACGTAATAGAAAAGACGAACGGAAAAGACAGCGTCAGGACGGAGATCAGGGAACTTTCCGCCGAGGAAAGGGTCTCCGAGCTTGCGAGGATCCTGGGAGGAGCAGAGATCACAAACGCTGTTACGGAAAACGCAAGGGAAATGATAGCGCTTGCGAATAAGATTAAAAATCAGTAAAAGGAGTTAAAACCATGAAAAACATACTGCTTGTTTCTTCTGAATGCGTACCTTTTATCAAAACGGGAGGTCTTGCCGATGTTGTGGGTGAACTGCCCAAATACACCGACAAGGAGAATTTTGATGTGAGGGTGATCCTGCCCAACTACAAGGCCATCCCTCAAAAGTACAAGGACAATATGAAATTCCTCACCAGCTTTTATATGGATCTCGGCTGGAGAAGGCAGTATGTGGGCATATTGGAAGCGCGTATAGACGATGTGATCTTTTATCTCGTCGACAACGAGTACTATTTTAACGGTGAAAAGCCCTACGGAAACATTTACGAGGATATAGAGAAGTTTGCCTTCTTTGACAGGGCGGTTCTTTCGGCTCTTCCCCTCATCAATTTCCGTCCCGATGTCATTCACTGCAATGACTGGCAGACAGGACTTCTTCCCGTATATCTTCACGACTCCTTCTATGCCGGGGATTTCTACCGCGGCATTAAGAGCATAATGACCATTCATAACCTTAAATTCCAGGGCATATGGAACAAAAAGACGGTTATGGACATAGCGGGACTTTCCCCCTATTATTTTACCGACGATAAGCTTGAGGCATACGGTGACGCCAACTACCTGAAGGGCGGCATAGTATATGCCGATTATGTGACGACTGTTTCCGAGCAGTATGCAAAAGAAATACAGATGCCTTATTACGGCGAGGGTCTTGACGGTCTGATGAGAGCAAGGAACAACTGCTTAAGAGGCATTGTGAACGGCATAGACTACAAGGAATACGATCCTAAACACGACAGGTTCATCAGACATCATTTCGACAAGACCACCTTCAAGGAGAACAAGAAAAAGGATAAGGCCGAGCTTCAGAAGGAACTGGGCCTTGAAGTCGACGACAAGAAGTTTATGGTGGGCATCGTTTCAAGACTCACCGACCAGAAGGGCTTTGACCTTGTAGAGTGCGTAATAGAGCAGATCTGCGCCGAGAACCTTCAGCTTGTTATCCTCGGTACCGGCGAGCAGAAATATGAAAACCTGTTCAGACATTATGAGTGGAAGTACAAGGGCAAGGTCTCCGCAAGCATCTATTACAACGAGGAAAGAGCGCATAAGATCTATGCGTCCGCAGACGCTTTCCTTATGCCTTCGCTTTTCGAGCCCTGCGGCCTGAGCCAGCTTATGGCGATGCGTTACGGCACGGTTCCGATCGTGCGTGAGACCGGCGGACTCAAGGACACCGTAGAGCCTTACAACGAATATGAGAACAAGGGCACGGGCTTCTCGTTTATGAATTACAACGCCCATGAGATGCTGCATACGATACGTTATGCGGAGAACACCTTCTATGAAAAGAAGCGCGCATGGAACAAGATCGTGGAGAGAGCGATGGAGAGGGATTTCTCCTGGACGGCATCCGCAAGAAAGTACGAAGAACTTTACAACGAACTGGTAAGATGACATACGCTGACATTATTGTAGATATCTCACATGAGAGCATAGACAGAACATTTCAATACAGAATACCGGAAGACCTGCAAACATCCGTTAAGATCGGTACCAAAGTTAACATCCCCTTCGGCAACAGGAAGGGGATGACCGGATATATTGTAGGTCTTTCTTCTACGCCCAAAATCGAGGAAAGCAGGATCAAGGATATTCTCGGGATCGCGCCGCAGGGCATATCGATCGATTCGAGGATGCTTGAACTGGCGGCGTGGATAAAGACCAACTACGGCGGTACGATGAATGAGGCGCTGAAGACTGTTCTACCGGTGAAGAAAAGCGTAAGGCCCGCCGTTAAGAAGGACATAGTGTTGACCTGCGCAAAAGAAACGGCGGAAAAAGTTCTCGGGGAGTGTAAGAAAAAGCATTATGTCGCAAAAGCGAGGCTGCTTTCGGAACTCCTGAACAACGAGACCCTGCCTTGGGAACTTGTATCATCAAAACTCAATATAGCTAATTCTACCGTTGTAAGCCTTGAAAAACAGGGCATATTGAAGGTGGCTGCACAAAAGGTTGACAGAAACAAAAACTACTCCGAAGTCGAAAAGTCTTCGCGGGTAGAACTGAACGATGAGCAGCAGGCGGCCGTAGACCGTGTTGTGAACGACATTGATGCGGGAAAGAACGGTACCTATCTTGTATTCGGTGTGACCGGAAGTGGCAAGACCGAAGTCTATATGGAGATCATAGACCATGTCGTGAGATCCGGAAAACAGGTCATAGTCCTTATACCGGAGATTGCCCTGACCTTCCAGACGGTCCTGAGGTTTTCAAAACGCTTCGGAAACAGAGTCGCCTTTTTCAATTCCAGGCTTTCCGAAGGCGAAAGATACGATCAGTACCTAAAAGCAAAGGAAGGCAGCATAGATATTATGATAGGCCCGAGATCGGCGCTTTTTACGCCTTTTAAGGATCCGGGTCTGATAGTTATCGACGAGGAGCACGAGGGCGCATATAAGAGCGAGGGTGTTCCGAAATACCATGCCAGGGAAGTCGCCGAAGAGATATGCCGTATGACAGGAGCAACGCTTGTGCTGGGATCCGCGACCCCGTCGCTTGAAGCCTTTCACAGGGCCAGGACCGGGGAATACACCCTGCTTAAGCTTACCAAAAGAGCAAAGGCCGCTGCGGCGCTTCCGAGCGTCAGCATAGTCGATCTGCGGGATGAGCTGCAGAAGGGCAATAAGACGATATTCTCTCTGGAACTTGTCCGGCTGATGGAGGACCGCCTCAGGAAAAAAGAACAGATCATGCTCTTTTTGAACAGACGAGGCTATTCGGGCTTCATATCATGCCGAAAATGCGGCGAACCTATCAAATGTCCGCATTGCTCGGTTTCCCTTAAATTTCACAATGACCACCGGCTAAGATGTCATTATTGCGGTTATGAGATACCCATGCCCGCTAAATGCCCGTCCTGCGGTTCACCGCATATAGCGGCATTCGGCACGGGCACCCAGAAAATAGAGGAATCTGTTAAGAAGCTTTTCCCTTCAGCCGGAATCCTCCGTATGGATGCTGACACAACAAAGGATAAGGAAAGCTATGAGCGGATACTGTCCTCGTTTGCAAATGAGGAAGCCGACATCCTGATCGGCACGCAGATGATAGTAAAAGGGCATGATTTCCCGCATGTCACGCTTGTAGGCATACTTGCGGCGGATCTTTCCCTGCACGGAACAGATTACAGGGCTTCCGAAAGGACCTTCCAGCTGCTTGCGCAGGCTGCGGGCAGGGCCGGAAGAGCAGACTTAAAGGGCAATGTGGTGATCCAGACCTACAAGCCCGATCACTTTGCGATAGAAACCGCGGCGCTCCAGGATTACGAGTCTTTTTACGAACAGGAGATACTCTACAGAAAGACTCTCTGTTATCCGCCCGTCGGTCATATAATGGCTCTGCTGTTTTCGGGCAAAAACGAAGCCGAAACATGCAGGCTCCTTAAGGACGTGACCCTGAAAATCATTGACAAATTCAAGGCATTGATCGATAATAAAGAGATCGTAAGCATTGGACCCGCGGCTGCGGGTATATCAAAGATCAACGATCATTTCAGATATGTTGTTTACTTCAAAGCGCAGAATTACGGCTTTCTTACCGACATATGCGCGGAGATAGAAAAATACAGGGACGATATCAAGGCGGCGGGTATAACCTGCCAGACGGATTTCGATCCCATGAACGGCTATTGACGGCTGCAGGAGGATAATATGGCTATAAGAAACATCAGAAAATTCCCGGATCCGGTACTTGAGAAGGAATGCAAACCGGTCGACAAGATGACGGAAAGGATCGAGATCCTTATCGAAGACATGCTTGACACTATGTACGAGGCGGGCGGCGTCGGACTGGCGGCTCCGCAGGTCGGCATATTGAAGCAGATATGCGTTGTGGACATATCCGAGGACTGCTCGGAGCCTTATGTGCTGATCAATCCCGTTATCATAGAACAGGACGGTGAGCAGACCGGAGACGAGGGCTGCCTTTCGCTTCCCGGAAAGCAGGGAACTGTCACAAGACCCAATCACGTCGTTGTAAAGGCCTTAAACGAGAATATGGAGGAAGTAACGATCGAGGGCACAGAGCTCCTTGCAAGAGCGTTCTGCCATGAGATCGACCATCTGCACGGCCACATGTACATGGAAAAGGTTGAGGGCGACCTTAAGAACACGACTGCCGCATCGGAAGAATAGCGGATATCGGGAGGGGCTTAAATGAGACTTATATTTATGGGCACGCCGGAGATCGCGGCATGCATACTTCAGAGTCTGATCGACTCAAAAGAACATGAGATCGTTTCCGTTGTCACAAGGACGGACAAACCGAAGGGAAGAGGTCATGAGACCGATGCGCCGCCGGTCAAAAAGCTAGCCCTTGAAAACGGCATTCCGGTGCTCCAGCCCGAGAAGGCGGGGACACCGGAATTCATAAACACCATAAAAGAACTTGCGCCCGACATCATTGTTGTTGCGGCTTACGGAAAGATCCTCAAACCGGCACTTCTTGAGATTCCGAAGTACGGCTGCATAAACGTGCACGCATCGCTTTTGCCGAAGTACAGGGGAGCTTCTCCGATACAGTGGGCCGTGATCAACGGCGAGGAAAAGAGCGGCGTCACCATAATGCATATGGCTGAAGGCCTTGATACCGGCGATATGATAATCACTAAAGAAATACCTCTTGAGAAAAAGGAGACCGCCGGAAGCCTTCACGACAAGATGGCGGCCATAGGCGGACCTCTGGCGCTCGAGGCGATACGGATGCTGGAAAACGGAACTGCGCCCCGTATTCCCCAGAACGAGGAAGAAGCGACCTATGTTACGACAATAGACAAGTCTTTGGGAAGCATAAATTTCAGCAAGACGGCCGCTGAAATTGAAAGACTGATCAGAGGGCTGAATCCCTGGCCGACCGCATACACGCATATCGACGGAAAACTCCTTAAGATATGGGATGCAGATGTGGCCGAAGACTATACGATTCCGAAGGAATTTCACAAGGCGGAGCGGGGAACCGTGATCGGCGTTGAAGCCGATGCGATCTATGTACTCTGCGATGATTCCGTCTTAAAGATAAACTGCCTTCAGATCGAAGGCAAAAAACGTATGAGCACCGCCGATTTCTTAAGGGGCTTCCGCGTTGAAAAAGGAACTGTTTTCGGAAACAGATAATGGAGAAACGATGAAAGACATTAAATCCTTAAACGAAGAAGAATTGAAAGAGGAGCTTAAGGCCATGGGAGAGCCTGCTTTCAGGGCAGGGCAGATCTTCAGCTGGCTTCATGCGAAGAAGGTCAATTCTTTTGAGGATATGACGGATCTTTCAAAGGATCTTCGAAACAAGCTTAAAGAAAATTATGAGATCACCGCGCTTTCGGAGGTCAGGAGCCTCAAGTCCGAAGACGGCACGGTCAAGTTTCTGTATAAGACAGGAGACGGTCAGGTCATCGAGTCCGTGCTTATGAGCTATAAGCACGGCTATTCCGTATGCGTTTCCTCTCAGGTCGGCTGCAGGATGGGATGTAAGTTCTGCGCATCCACGATCGACGGTCTTGTCAGAAACCTTACGCCTTCCGAGATACTCGAGCAGGTTTACGAAGCGGAAAGAAACTGCGGCGTGACTATATCCAACATAGTCATTATGGGTAGCGGGGAGCCGATGGACAATTACGATAATGTTGTAAAATTCATCCGGCTGGTCTCTGCCGAAAAGGGCAAGAATTTAAGCGTCAGGAACATAACCCTGTCTACCTGCGGCCTTGTGCCGGGTATCAGAAAACTGGCGGACGAAGGCCTTCCCGTAACGCTTGCGCTTTCTCTGCATGCGCCGGAAGACGAACTGAGGAAGACCATTATGCCCGTCGCAAAGGCTTTTTCCCTTGAAGAGATAATGAAAGCCTGCGATTATTTCTTTGAAAAAACATCAAGAAGAGTCACCTTTGAGTACAGCATGATCGATGGCGTCAACGACAGCGTGCGCGAGGCAGAAAAACTGGCCCGCCTGATCAGGGGAAAGAACTGTCATGTGAACCTCATTCCGGTCAATCGCATCAAGGAAAGAAATTTTGCAAAATCAAAGGAAGACAACATACTTAAATTTAAAAATATACTTGAAAAAAACCGAATAAATGTTACTATTAGAAGAAGTATGGGCACAGATATTGATGCTGCATGC
>JAEEGL013041716.1_pt1 | contig 26136 bp, 20 predicted proteins | sample 9134231 | NCBI WGS metagenome assembly JAEEGL01 (sample SAMN16246548, study PRJNA631951) | gut metagenome | biome: gut microbiome; feature: rumen; material: fiber-attached | host: Bos | place: Iran: Karaj | collected 2018-10
CCGGCATTCTGAAGAGCCGTAATCCCTGCCGCAACGGCTTCGTTGATGGTCCGTGCGCCGAGTGAACCGCCGATGATCAAAAGATGTTTATTGGCTTCGCCGGTTTGAGGTTTATTGGCTACGCCGTTTAGGAGGTTTTGGCGGACGGGGTTGCCGGTGAGGATGAGTTTATCGGCAGGGAAGAAGCGTTCCATCCCTTCGTAGGCGACGCAGATCTTAGAGGCTTTGTTTTTGAGAATCTTATTGGTTACTCCGGCGAATCCGTTCTGCTCCTGGAGTAGTATAGGTATTCCCATGTTCGCCGCCGCCCACATGGCAGCACCGGAAGCGTACCCTCCGACCCCGACGCCCACGTCAGGCCGGAAATCGCGTATGATCTTCTTCACTTGGCGAATTGATTTAGCGAGATCGACGAGAACCGAGAAGTTCTTCCACGGCTGTGCGCGGTTGAATCCCCTGACGGGTAGTCCGACAATCCGGTACCCTGCTTGCGGCACTCGCTCCATCTCCATACGTCCGAGCGCACCGACAAACAAGATCTCGGCATTAGGATCCAATTCCTTCAAGGCATTGGCAATACTGATAGCGGGGAAGATATGTCCACCGGTCCCGCCACCGGAAATCAAGTACTTCATATTATTCCAAATTAACAATAGGTGCTTCTTCGGCGCTTTCCACCTTGGTCTCATTGACCCGTTCGCGCAGTTCGGCCTGTTCGCGGCTGACGCCCATCATGATGCCGAAATAGACGGACGTGATGAGAACGGACGTACCTCCTCTGGAGATAAGCGGCAGCGGTTGTCCTGTGACGGGTCCGAGTCCGACAGCGACGAGCATGGAGATGAGTGCCTGACATGTGATCATCAGCGCGAGTCCCATAGTCATCAGCATAGCCGGCATATCCGAATAGCGGCTGGATATATTACACGCCCGGAAGAGGATCGCCATGTACAAGAATATCAGTGCGAAAGCTCCGACAAACCCTGACTCCTCCACAATGATTGCGAAGATATAATCCGCGAACGCCAGCGGTAGATAGTCTCTCTCTTTGCTGTTTCCGGGCAGCACGCCGAGCGGCGATATACCTCCCCGCGCGACAGCGACCGAGGCATAGACCTCCTGTATGTTGTCATCGGTAAGCACATACTTGGAGCCGTCGTCCTGATCAAAATGATGGTCAATACGGCTGACCCAGACGGTAGCTCTCTTGAAGGGCCCGTGCATCTGTCTGCCGGGTCTGACAAAAGCGAACTCCACGATCGCGTACCCGAGCGCGAGGACCAGAAAAGCGATGCCGACGACCGACATGGTATATCTCCAAGGAATGCGTGCGAGTATCCAGAGGCAGAAGATGATGAGTCCGATGAGTACCGCTGTAGATAGGTTCGACGCCATGACGGGCAGCATCACTACCGCAGCGATGACGAGTGTGCGATAGAAATACTTCCGTTTGTCCTCTTCGGTGTGTATGCGTGCGAGCTGGTCGGCGATGACGATGATGAGACTCAGTTTCGCCAGTTCGGAAGGTTGGAAGGTGATGCCGGCTATCCGTACCCATCGTGCGGCACCGTTGATAGTGACCACGAGCGGGTTACCGGGGATCATCGTGGAATAGACCAGCAAGGTACTGACCGCCAGCAGTATATACCCGCCGAAGCGGACCCAGTAAGTAGGTATAAACTGGATAAAAAACGCCGCAATGACTCCCATCACGATGAAAAGCATCTGTTGCCCGATCGGTCCGAGGGCGGAATGATGCATGTACACGAGTGTCGAAGACGCCGAGAAAAGGGCGATGACAGCGACACCGATCAGGAGCAGGAAAATCACCCAAAAGGTGCGATCAATTGTGCTTAAATCAAATTTTCTCATAATAGCTTGGCGTTTAGGTTTTTTGTATTTTAATAAGGATACTATAGTTCTCTAACAGCTTTCATGAATTGTTCTCCGCGGTCCTCATAGGATTTGAAGAGGTCGAAAGAGGCGCAGCAAGGGGATAGGAGTACGGTGTCGCCCTCTCTTGCCGCATGGTACGCCGCTTGTACCGCATCGTGCAAGTTGTTCGTGTCGATGATCTGAATAGGGCTTTCGACTTTCGACTTTTGACTCTCGACTAATTTTCCGAAATGTTCGTGCAGTTTCTCGTTATGCAGGCCCATGAAGATGAGGGTGTGGCATTTCTGCTCTACCAGTTCGTCAATCTCGGAGTAGTCGTTTCCTTTGTCCTTTCCTCCGAGGATGAGTACAGTCGGCGTGGTCATGGACTCAAGGGCGTACCAGCAAGAGTTGACGTTTGTCGCCTTGGAGTCGTTGATATATCGCACGCCCCGGACGGTAGCCACATACTGCAAGCGGTGCTCCACGCCTTGGAAGGTCATGAGGCTTTCGCGGATGACCTCTTTTTTGATACCCACTACGTTAGCCGCAATAGTGGCAGCCATGGAGTTGAGGACATTATGCCGTCCCTTCAACGCCAACTCATCTTCCCCTACCGGCAGCGGGTTCGGTTGGGTGAAACCATAGGGGTAGAGGGTCGCGCCTAACTGTATCTTCTTCATCTCGCGGTCAATCACAGGATCTTCCGCCCAATAGATGAAACTGTCCTCTTTGGTCTGGTTGCGCGTGATGCGGAACTTGGCATCAACGTAGTTCTGGAACTTATAGTCGTACCGGTCCAGATGGTCCGACGTGATGTTGAGCAGGATGGCGATATCCGCTTTGAAATCATACATGTTGTCCAGTTGGAACGAGCTGAGTTCAATGACGTAATAGTCATGGTCCTCATGCGCCACTTGCAGCGCCAGCGAATTGCCGATGTTGCCCGCCAGACCTACATCCAGTCCCGCCTGCTTCAAGATATAGAAAATCAACGAAGTGGTGGTGGTTTTTCCGTTGGAACCGGTGATACATATCATCTTCGCATGGGTGTACCGTGCGGCAAACTCGATCTCGGAGATAATGGGTGTGCCTTGTGCCTGCAGTTTTTGAATCAGCGGTGCCGTCAATGGTATACCCGGCGATTTGACCACTTCGTCGGCATTGAGAATCAACTCCTCGCTATGCTTACCGTCCTCCCATTGGACGCCGTTCTGGTCGAGCAGCGCGCGGTACGGTTCGCTGATTGTGCCGCAGTCGGATACAAACACATCAAATCCTTTCTCCTTGGCAAGAATAGCAGCCCCGCTACCGCTCTCGCCGGCCCCCAACACTACGATTCGCTTATTCATTTTTGTCTTTTGTCTTTTAGTGAAACGGTCTTTATTCTTATAGCAGGCTCTGCCCGCGGTCTTTTATCTTATTTTCAACGTCAATATAGTGATAGCCGCCAAGATGAGTGTCACGATACAGAACCGCAAAACGATCTTGGTCTCATGGTGGAGGTTCTTGCTGCCCTTGAAGACGATGGAGCATGTCGGATCGTTCTTCAAGACCTGTTCTACAGAGGTGCGGAAGTGGTCATGGAAAGGTGTCCTTTTCCAGATACGAACATGCTTTCCGCGTTTCTTATAGAACTTGTACACCTGCGTCTGGAGAATCACGCTGACGCTCTCCATCAGGAAGATTCCGCAAAGAACCGGCACCATCAATTCCTTGTGAATGACCATGGCGCAGACGCCGATGATACCACCCACGGTGAGGCTTCCGGTATCGCCTAAAAAGACCTGTGCCGGGAACCCGTTAAACCAGAGATAGCCTACCAGCGCGCCGACGAACGAAGCCATGAAGACCACCAGTTCTTCGGAGCCGGGTATATACATCACGTCGAAATACTCCGCCCAGACGACACTACCGGATGTATAAGCCAGAATCAGCAAGGCAACACCGATGATCGCTGAGTTTCCGGCACACATGCCGTCCATTCCGTCGTTCAGGTTCGCGCCGTTACTTACCGCCGCCACGACAAAAACGGTCAGCAGCACAAAGAAGATCCATCCGAAACGGTATTTGTTGTTCTCTCCGGTCCATGAAAACAGGTCGGCGTAGTTGAAGTTATGGTGCTTGACAAACGGGATTGTGGTCTGCGTGGACTTGATCTCCGGCGTCTTCTCGACCACCACTACGTTGTTCTCAATCCGGCTGGTGACCACCTCGTTCATGCTCACAGCGGGACAGAAACGCAGCGTCAGTCCGACGATCAGACCCAGCGTCACTTGGCCGCCGATCTTCACCCATCCGTTCAGACCGTCTTTGTTCTTTCGGAAGGTCTTGATGTAGTCGTCGGCGAATCCCAGCGCACCCATCAGCAGCGTTGTTACAAGCATCAGAATCATATATACATTCGTCAGTTTGCCCAGCAGCAGACACGGCACGAGGATAGCAGCAATGACAATCAGTCCGCCCATTGTAGGCACACCTTTTTTGCCCACGTTGAAGGGGTCTGTCTTCTCGTCCCGCTGCGTCTCGGAGATGTTATGACGCTTCATGTAGTTGATAAACCAGTTGCCGAACCAGATACTGATTAGCAGACCTAATATCCCTGCCGTGATGGCTCGGAATGAGATGTAGGTCAACAGCCGCGCACCGGCCAGATGACCGTACGCCCCTGTCAAATAGTCAAATAGGGAATATAACATAAACTTTCAAATTTCAATTCTCAATTCTCAATTACAAATACTTCCGCACTTGTTCGTGGTCGTCAAAATGGTGCTTCACACCTTTGATGATCTGGTAGTCCTCGTGTCCCTTTCCGGCAACAAGGATGACGTCTCCGCTCTGCGCCAGTGTGCAAGCGGTTTGTATTGCCGCTGCGCGGTCCTCGATGACCAAGGTGCTGCGCAGTTCGTCTTCGGTCAGTCCGGCTTTCATGTCGTTCAGTATGTCCGCCGGCTCCTCATCGCGCGGGTTGTCGGAGGTCAGGATCAACTGTTCGCTGCCGGCTTTCGCTATCTTGGCCATCATCGGTCGTTTGCCCTTGTCCCTGTTGCCGCCGCAACCGATTACCGTAATCAATTTCGGCTTTTGACTTTCGACTTTTGACTTTCGACTATCTAGAATTTCCCGGATCGTCTGAATCACGTTGTCCACCGCGTCCGGCGTGTGTGCGTAATCGACGATGGCGGTCCATCCTTTGGGACTGCGGATGGTCTCAAACCGCCCGTTCACAGGTTTCAATGTGCTCAAAACCCGTAGCACGTCCAGTTCGTCGAAACCGAGACACATCGCTGCTCCGTAGATACAAAGCAGGTTGCTGACATTGAACCGTCCCACCAACGGAACAAAGACCTCTTTGCCGTTGATATTCAGCATCATACCTTCGAACCCTTCCTCTAAAATCTGCGCCTTGTAATCCGCGAGCGAGCGGGTGGAGTAGGTATGTATGGCGGCCTTGCAGTTCTGCGTCATGACGAGGCCGTTCTTGTCGTCTTTGTTGGTCACGGCGAAAGCGCTTTTCTTCAACCCGTCGAACAGCCTTTTCTTCGTGTCGCGGTAGTTGTCGAAGGTCTTGTGGTAGTCGATATGGTCTCTCGTCAGGTTGGTGAACAGCGCCCCGTTGAAATCCAGTCCGGCGATGCGTTCCTGTGCGATGGCGTGCGACGAGACCTCCATAAAAGCGTACTCGCACCCTGCGTCCACCATCCGTCGCAGCAGACCGTTCAGTTCTATTGCATCAGGCGTGGTGTGTGTCGCAGGAACGGCTTCGTCTTCGATATAATTGACCACGGTGGACAGCAGTCCCGCCTTGTGTCCCAACGTGCGCACGAGTTTGTATAATAAGGTGGCGATGGTTGTCTTGCCATTCGTGCCGGTCACGCCTACAAGCGTCAGTTTTTTGCTCGGCTCGCCGAACCACTTGCTTGCTAACAGTCCCAGCGCCTTGTCCGTATTCTCGACGAGAATATAGCAAGGGCTTTCGACTTCCTCCGGCAGAAAGTTTCTGTCGGAAAGCACTATCGCCGCCGCGCCTTTGGCGACACAACCATCAATGAATGTGTGTCCATCTACTGCTGTGCCCACCTGCGCAACAAAGACATCGCCTTTGTTGATCTTGCGGCTGTCGAAATGCAGACCGTTGATCTCCTTGTCCGTCGAACCGATCACCTCAATCGGCTTGATCGCCTTCAATAATTCGCTTAATAACATAATAATATATATTATTCCCTATTCTCCCTCCCTTCCTCCCTCCCCATGAGGGGTGAAGAGCTCTGCTCGATCGGACTGCCGGTGGCCGTCCGTAGAACTCCTCAGGGTGGGGTTATTATCTCTTTTCCAAGACTCTCTCGCCGTCCCGATAGACGTAGCATCCCGTGTACGCCATCGTTTTCTCTGCAATGACCCTCACTGTGCTGCCGCAGTCCATTCCTGCGTCATACGGATATTGCGGGTCCTCGATCATGCAGATGCAGGTGTATTGCGGGTTCTCTTCCGGGAAATAGCCCACAAACGTCATTCGGTGGTGTCTGCCTGAATATCCGTGTCCGGGTATGATCAGCTGCGCCGTACCTGTCTTGCCGGCGATGGACACCAGTCTCGACTGCGCCTTGCGGCTCCATGGCTTGGCTGCCGCGGTGCCCAGATGGTCGTCCCAGACGACGTCATGCAGCGCACCTTTGATATCTTCTATGGTCTTCTTGCTGCAGATGGACGATTTGACCACCTCCGGCTTGAAAAGCTTTTCCACCTCGCCGTTCTGCTGGATGGCAGTCACTAACATCGGGCGCATCATGCGGCCTCCGTTGGCGATGGCGTTGTAGAACATCAGTATCTGCATCGGGCTCATCTCCACCGAGTAGCCGTAACTCATCTTGCTGAGGGTCACGGTGTCTCTCGGTACGTCGATCCGCACTTTGTCTGCGCCCGGGATCTCGCAATAGACGCTGTCTGTCAGTCCCATTTTTTCTATCCGGCGGACGAATTTCTTCGCGGATCCTTCATAACTGCGTGTGATGAGTTTCGCCAGCGCAATATTGCTGGAGACAGCCAATGCCGACTGTACTGTCAGCAGCGTGTCCATCGGGTGCGCGTCGGTATGCTTGACGGTGAAATACTGCCACGGATGCCGGCTGACGCTCACGGTGTCGCCGATCTTGATCTTTCCGTCGTCCAGCGCCGCAACCAGCGCAATGGTCTTGAATGTCGAACCCGGTTCAACGCGTTGGACGGCATGGTTCTGTGCCTCGTAGTACTGTCCTTCCTGATCGCGGTCGAGGTTGGCGATGGCGCGGATGTAGCCGGTCTGGGTCTCCATCAGAATGCAGCAGCCCCATTTGGCGTTTCGTTCAGCCGTCTTTGCCAGCAATGCGTTCTCCACGATGTCTTGCAGGTTGGCGTCGATGGTGCTCACAACGTCCATGCCGTCTTTCGCCTCTTCGATCGTCACGGACTCGTTCCGTCCGCCGATCCGCTGGATGCTGCTCATCCCGTCTATGCCGCTCAGCTCTTTGTCGAAGCGTTTCTCCAAACCCGAGTTGCCGCCTCCGCCTTCGCCGTAGATGCTGCCGATCGTACGGCTAGCCAGAATACCGTAAGGCTTGATACGCCGGTGCTGGTCCTCAAAGAAAATACCGCTCCGGTACTTGCCTTTTTTGATCAGACTGTTCTGTTCCAGTTCGCGCCGCTGCAGGTAGTTGATCCGGTGGTCGCACACACGGAGACGTTTCTCGCCTTTTCTGTATGCGCGGGTGATGCGGGATTTGTATTCCTCCGGACTCTTGTCGCCGATGATGACGGACAGGTCTTTGGCAAGCGTGTCGATATGGGAGTGAAACAGTTGCCCGTTTTTCTCGTGCAACGCGGGCACGCGTGTATCCATATACATATAATACTGCGGCATACTGCTGGCTAACAGATGCCCGTTGCAATCCAGGATGTTTCCACGCGTAGCGGTAATGGGCTTGAGTGTCGGCACTTGTTTCTCGGCTACTTTGAGCCACTCGTCGCGTTCTACTGTCTGGACATACACGATTTTGCCTAATACGGCGATGAAACCCATGGCAATCACTGCAAAAATGATTGCAAATCGCCAAACGGTATTTCTTTGTTCGTCAGACATGGTTTATTCAATTTTCACAGGTGGTTTGGTGTTCTCTTGCAGTGTGCTGCCGTGTTCGCGCAGTGCCTCGATGATCTGCGACTGACGCGTGCTGTTGGTCAGTTGTGCGCTGATGGTCATGTACCGGAACTTGGCGTCCAGCATCTCTTTCTTGGTGTCTGTCAGACGGTGTTGTTGTTTGCCGGCTTGGTAGCCCAGCAGGATGTACAGAAAGATGAGACCGAGAATCAACCCGAGCAAAGGATAATATTCCTTGGCCCGTTCGCTGCGCAGCTTGTCTCCGTTCAGCCAACTCTGTATGTCATGTGCATCTGCCATTTTATGAAACCTCTCTCCATCTCTCCCCTCAAGGGAGAGTGTTTTATTGTAAATGCTGTTTAATGCAAAAGATAGTATTATCTATATTATTTGTTATTTCTTCGTTGGTAAAACGGAGAGTTGTAAATCCTTGCGTTAATAGTTTTTGTTCCCTTATTTGGTCGTATGTTTTTTGATCGGTTGTATTATGGTATTTACCGTCAATTTCAATAATGAGAGTTTTTTCTAAACATACAAAATCGACAATATAATTGTTAATTATTTGCTGTCTTCTGAACCTATAGCCTAATTGTTTGTCTCGTAAATATTTCCATAATATGGATTCTGCTTCCGTTGGATTCTCTCTCATATTGCGGGCGTCTTCTTTTAGAAACTCGTATGATGCCGTCCTTGCCGTAATATATTTAGGTGTTCTATCCATTTTCTTCTTCCCTCCCTTGAGGGGAGGGTTAGGGTGGGGTTTTGAGGTCGGGTGGGGTTTTATTTCTTCCTCCCCACCCTCAATTTCGCACTACGGCTGCGCGGGTTCCGTTCTACTTCATCGTCGCTGGCGGTACGCCCTTTCTCGATAACATCAAACGGAGTGATCGCGTTTCCGTAGAAATCTTTCTCTATATTGCCTTCCAAGTTCCCGCTCCGGAGGAAATTCTTCACCAGCCGGTCTTCTAATGAATGGTACGTCAGTATTGCAATCCGGCCGCCGGGTTTCAGCAGATCTCTTGCCGCCACTAACATCTCCCTCAGTGCCCCCATCTCGTCGTTCACCTCTATCCGCAGCGCCTGAAACAGCCGCGCCAAGTCTTTCTTGTATTGCGCCGGTATCTCTAATTCCCTTGTATCCGCCATGCTTGGCGGATTTCCGTCCTCTTTGTCCTGCTCTCGGCGGTATTCCGCCGAGTCTCTCTCTTTGTCCTGTTCGGCGGCATTTTTGCCGCCGTTTATAGTTTTGTCCGTTGTGCCGGATGTTATCCGGCCTCCCTCCCCTTCATGGGGAGGGTTGGGGCGGGGATGAACTTTCAACTCTTCGACTTCTTTCAACTTTAAACTTTCAACTTTCAACTTAAAAGCCGCCTCTATCAGTTCCTCCGTTCTTAAAATCGGCTTCTGAGAACGAGCCTTGCATATATTCCTTGCGATGCCCCTCCCGTTCTTCATCTCGCCGTAAAGCCAGAAGATGCGAGCTAAATCTTCCTCGCTGTAAGTATTGATAATATCCGCCGCCGTCCGTTTCGCCGTCTGGTTCATCCGCATGTCCAACGGCGCGCTGAAACGGAAACTGAAACCTCGCTCAGGACAGTCGAAATGGTGAAAACTAACCCCTAAATCTGCCAACAGTCCGTCTATCTCTTTCACCCCGTAATAATCCATCCAGTTCTTCAGATACCGGAAATTGCTGTGTACAAACGTCCAATTCGGATTATTGACAAATCCCTCATCACCATCTTCCGATTGTGAATTGTGAATTGTCAATTGTGAATTGTTGAATGCCTCTATATCCTGGTCAAACGAGTACAGGTGTCCCTCTTTGTTTTCTTCTTTGTCCCGTTCGGCGGCATTTTTGCCGCCGTTTATAGTTTTGTCCGTTGTGCCGGATGTTATCCGGCTTCCCTTTGTACATCGTACATCGTCCCTTTGTACATTCGCGTCCATCCTTCCAAGGATGGCGCGGCTGTGTCCTCCTCCGCCGAAAGTGACATCCACATACACCCCGCCGGGCTTGACAGCCAAACCCTCTATCGTCTCTTGCAGCATTGCCGGTATGTGATAAATCGCTTCCATGTGTTTTTTCTTAATTTTTCGTCAATCTTTCCTTAATGAAGGGGGTGATTAGGGGGTGATAAGGGGGTTATTAGGGGGTGATTACCGGGTTGTTCATATAAGGTCGTCCTACTGTCAACCCGGTGAGAACCGCCTATTTGTCCTCTTTTTTCTTCATTTTTGCCCGCAGTCTTGCCGCTAATTCGGTCTGGCTCAATCGTTTCTCTGCGAATTTCTCCGGCGCCCAGAGCGCAAAACGGTTCAACATGCCTACGAACAGCACGTCCTGTTGTGCCCCGATGGTCTCTAAGTTCTTCTTCTGCAGCAGGATACGACCCTGACCGTCCATCTCTAAATACTCCGCATCCGCCATGAACTGCATCAATATCAACTGGTCCTCCGGATCCCACTCATCCAGCGTCTGCCGCAGTTGCTCTACTTTCTCGTTCCAGACGCTCTCCGGATAAAACATCAGACACTCGTTGTCCGTATCGCGACGCATAACGATCCGTTTGGACTCATCCTCAGCCAGAATCTTGCGATAAACGGCAGGCACGAATATACGTCCCTTCTCGTCCAAACGACCTTCTATATTTCCGATAAATGTACTCATGCACCACTTTGAGTTAAAATTCGCTGCAAAGATAGTAAAAATATTTGATATTCCCCACATTTCCCCACGAAAAAATTTATCAATTGTTTTATTAACATGTTTTTTACAATGACATGCATATAATAACTCGCGTAAATTCAATGACTTACGCGAGTTATTAACAATTTAATAAAAATGTGGGGTGAAATGGTGGAGTTCGTAAAATGAACTCTGGAAAATCGTATTTCTGGCTGAATAACAGTCTTCTTTCCTTTTATCCTTGCACTCCATAGCGTATTCTATATAAACAAAAAGCACTCCCTTTCGGAAGTGCTGATACATGAGATTATCCCATTATTAATTCTATCTTAATTATTGGATACGGATTCCTTGTAGGGTGTATTGTACGTTATTTCGCTCAATAATAAGGTGCCCATCGCGAAGAATCTTTTGCGAACGTACCTCATCGGAAGAGACTGCTTCGATATCTTGGCTGGCTGGATAAATGTCATATACCATCTGAAGATTATAACCGGAATAGTTATCCGATTCATACTGCAGTCTTGTCAAAAGGCAGTAGGAATTTCCGTGACCACCCCAACCCCAGTTAACATGGTAATAATATTCGCCGTCTATCACCTTGTATCCATCCACAACAAAGCAATGGCCGGTTTGGTTGATAGCTGGAAAACCGGCAAAAATAAGTGGTCTGCCAACTTGCAGATTGGGACGTACTGCGTCTTCGCCCCAATAGTATATTGTCTCTTCAGGATTGGAACTACTTTTTGTGCTGATGAAGTGAACATTCTTATTATATCCGAAATTATTCTTTAGAAGGCCATCCATTTTACCTAGGTCTGCGCCACTACCATCCTTGGAGTAATTCATGCTCAGCGAGGCACCGCACATGAGCATCAGCGTTGCTACTGCATCCGCCTGAGTAGATGTGTAACTTCCACTATAATCTTCTAACATGTTATCCCAATCAAAAGGATAGTCCTCTAGATTAACTGTTCTTGCGCCTTCATCGCCTCCGGTATAAGTGAAAGTACCTGTTCCGCAAGCAGGGTACTTATAATAACGCATCACTTGTGCCATCGCTGTAGCTACGCAGCCTGTAACCGCACGACCGCCATTTAGGTAAGGACATTTGTTGTTATACGGAGCCCCTTGATCATATTTGATATTTCCTAATAAAGGCTCTACTTTATCTTCCGCTTCTCCATGTTCCAGTATAAAGAATTCAGCAGCATCTGCGCCCTGTTCCATTTGCTCTATTGCGTGTACATAACGATCATAGAAACTGCGCTGCTCAGGACTGAGAGTAGGGGATTGCAAATCAATAGACGGATCATCAAAATAGACCGGTTGGAGAACTTTGGCTTGCGTGGCTATTGATACAAGCACGAGTAATAGTGCGGTTAACGAATAATGTCTCATATAGCAATTTTTTTCTGTTTTTATTAATAACTTATGATCTTGGTACTCAAATCCTTGCGCTTCATGGAACCGGAATAGTATTTGACAAGATATAGTTGTCCCTCTGCTAAAGGCGGAAGCGAAACAGTTAGATCCCCGTAAAAAGGATGTAGAAGAGTGATTAACGTACCTGTCGAATTGTAGATGGCTAAGCAATGTTTACCATCTGCACTCTCTGGCAGAATGACGGAATATAGACCAGTGCCCGAACGCACGATTTTAAGCGATTGTTTGCCATCCACTTGGCGTGTACTCACTTCGAACGGCTCACTCAATGAACTGTAATGAGGATCACATCCTTTTTCTTCATAGGCCTGCATCACATAGTAATAAGTCGTTGCAGGTGTTAACTGACGGAATACAATCTCATCACTTGCACCTCCTATATAGTACTCCCCTAGGCGATAGATATAATCCACCTTTTTGCAGAGGGAGGCCCTCCATGTATCTACGATCGCTCCACCTTTGCCACCTATATGCGTATAAGATAGACGGAATTGACGCCAGTGACGAGTAGTATCTAATTCTATGGTACGAGTTGCATTCTTTGTAGTACGCTGAATATAAATCTTTTCCGCATCCTCCCATTCTACTCCATCTTTTGATCCGCTCAATAGAAGGAAGCCTCCGACTACTTCACCTGCTGAAATAGGGGTGTAATTATTGCTAAGCCATACAGAAATCGATGAAGGAGCATAGAGATAATGAGGAGATATAATATACTCATCAGTTTTCTCAAATAGAATTGCTTTCCCGGATTGAGCGTAGTTGGATTGAACTCTCTGGAAATTTGTAGACCATCCATGCATAAGGATGGTGTCATGATTCTCAAACGAATCAAAAGACTCGATCTCTTCGCTATTCCCTTCGCTTACGGTGTAAAGCATATAGAAATACCCATCTGCGTCGTCCTGTGGCTCCCATAGGATATTAAATGAACTGGAGGTAAGATTGGTTACTGAGTCTATAACAGGAGTTGTAATTAGCATGGGTCTCGGTGCTTGTCCGGAGAGGGTGAGTTGTGTGCCGATTTCGCCATCTGCAGTCTCTGCAGAAAGGAAGGCAACTTCATAGTCGCAACTTTTACGCAAAGGCGTGTACACGACAGCTACGGATAAGTCATAGGCACTATCGGGAATAATAGGAATTACCGCTGTATCCGGGTAAGCATACCATTTCGCACCATTATCCGGACTAAAGCGGAAGCGCTTCGTAGATACATGCATATGAATACATTCCCTAGGCATAGAAGGTATGTGCAATGTCGCATAACCCGTATCATAAACTACCGGCGAAGATAGATAAGTTGTTTCTATATTCAGTTGCTCCCGGTCGAAGAATAGCATCTCTTCATCCGAGGCGCCCACCTGCATCGAGATGCATAGATCTCCACGTTGACGAATTTGAGAGATGGCCAGTGAATCTATGGTACTGCCATCATTCAGCGTCGGTATCCATGAGGTACGTAATGTGGAGCCGGGAAAGACGTCTGCTTCAGAGCTTCGGGACGGAGAGGAAAAGCCTGCACTCACGATGTCGAAACCAAGAGGCTTATGGTTATTAAACGTGTTATATTCCCATCCTGTTTGACTAAACGTGATATGCGAGATAAGCAATCCCGAAGCTACTAGTGCATTCTTACCAGCATCCCATCCTACTTCTTGCCGATTCTCCAATAAGAAATACTCAGAGGGGGATGGAGAATTTGGATTCATGTTATGCGCTCGCGCTGCGATGAGATATGCATGATTTGCAGTCTCGATCGGTTTTAATGTACGCATTCCGGGACTGAATAATTGCTCTGGCTCCAGCCAGCCTAGCATAAAACGCTCAAAAGCAGTATAAGAAGGAGGCGTAGAACCATTGTTGTTATAGCTACCTGAACACATGATATCCCACGAGCCGACTGTATAAGCATCGGATTGCTGAGTGTTATACAGATCCGGCAATCCCAACGCATGGCCGAACTCATGACAATAAGTACCGATACCTGCTTGTACCTTTCCTCCACTGCCGCGATACTCGGATATCATCAAATAGCCACTAATATATTTCCCACTATAACTGTTAAAACTATTAATGGTGCTATAATGAGGCCAGATGGTATTGCTCTCACCGCCTTCTGCCTCGTTATATCCTGCCACTACGATAGATACGTTATCAATATAGCCATCATCATTTGCATCAAATAGACTAAAATCTACACCATTCTGCGAAGCGATACTAACGGCTTCTATCACAAGGTCGCGAGCATGTAGGGTATGATTTGTATTTCCTCCTGATGAACTATTCTGACCATAATACTCCATGGTTTTGCTCAATGTGTATGGACCAAATACCTCATACTCCAGATTGAGCGCACTATCAGATGAAGCCATATAATAATCATGCACTGATCCCGTGGCATTTGGATTACTACCGCCCGCTCCGTTAAACAAATCATCAAATTGTTCTTTCGGATTAGAGATAGAGAAACTTAAATCGCTGAAATTAACCAAAATAACAGGAATGTGTATATTACCACGTGATGGCACAAAACTACTTAACATTTGCTTCTGCGGAGCGCGATGCGGAAAGTTCGCGTTTTGCTCGATTAAAGCAATATCCTCATAGTCGCTTCCCGCAATTCTAAGGCCGTTCCGATCGGTATAGAAATGATGATACTCATCTCCATGCAAATAAACCGTATCAGTTGTTCCGTCTGGTAACAACCGAATGATCGGTTCCGGTGTTGCAGGTACGGCTAATGCACCTGCTGCAAACGCTAAAAGCAACAATATGTTAAGTGTTTTTTGCATTTGGGTGCAAAGATACAAAAAAAATGCCACATCTCCAAATTTATTATCATTTTAATGCAAAAATACCTCAAAAAAGGTCATCTGTGAAGAGCAGATGACCTTTTGCAAGTAATGATTGGTATGAATGGATTATTTCATACGGATCACGCGGATGTTCTTATCCTTGATTTGTTTCTCCAGATGAGCCTTTACCTCCGGATTCTCGAAGAGGGCTTTCATGTGCATCGGAGTACGTTTAGCTACTTCATTTGCGTCACTGCTCGGAATCTCACCGAATACAGAGATTACGCTCGGGTTGAAATGAACGTTCTCGTCGTTCAGATAAATCTCTTCAGTGGCCTCGTTGTAACCCAGATTTAGACCGGTTACGAGATTGGAACCGAATACGGTATCCATTGCGAATGCTTTGTATTTGATCTCAGAGAAATCAAGTTGATGCATATAGTCTGATACAGGAGATGCAGCACCAACACTGAAATAAGCACCTTCGCAGAGCGCGTTAGGAATGTAACTGTTATAATAGTCTTCTGCTTCTGCATCATATTCCATAGCGAATATATATGCACCCTTTACTGTCTCACCGGCAGCCTTCAGGTACTGGCCGTAACCTTTACCACCTGCATTAAATTCTGTCAAGAACAATTTCATTTGTTTTACATACTCAGCCTCATCAATAGTAGCAGGAGCTCCAAGGTGCGGAGTCTTACCATCGTAGTTGTCATTTACGCCCCACTTACCGAGACTGAACTGAACGCCTCCGTCCGGGTTCAAATACTTGGTTCCGTACCACATTGGTGCCTGTACCTCCAGGATGGCACCCTTCTCGGTTCCGTCGAAATCGCCGCTATTGTTTACATAAAAACCATCGCTGAAGAGCCAATATTTAGCCAACGAGAGATAGCAGTAGAATACTTCTCCGGTAGAAGCCTCAACGGTATCTACCTTGTATTTACCGGTCTCAGGATCTAATGCATAAGTGGTATCAGCACCTGCAAAAGCAGCGTTGTTGAAGATTAATGATTCAAGCCATGTCTTTACATGTACGCGGCAAGAATCTTTTGCATCGCCTACAGAAGCGTAGATGTAGCATACACCATAACCTTGAGCCTCTACGTAGCCGCGGCTGGTAACGGTAGCGACAGTTGTATCGCTGGAACTCCATGTAATTACTGCAGTGGGGTCATTGGGAGTCAGCGTAGCCGACAAACGAATAGAGGTCTCTTCATCATTCAAAGTAACCTCATGAGGATTAACAACGACTTGCACCTGTCCTTCAGGATTTACATCCTCTCTGCCTTTGCAAGAAGCGAAGCAGATAACACCTGCAAGAACAGCAAATAAAAATACTTTCTTTTTCATAACTTAATTTTTTTTGAGTTAATAAATGCTTATTAATTTATTTTCTAAACTTCATTTTAAGGAAGTGTAGTGGTGTTAATTTTCGGGTTGTAAGAGCCTTCGGAACTCGGCATCTGGAAGGTATATTCTGAACCCGGTTTAATCGTGCTTCCTGCATTTGCACAGTGGTTTCCACCGCGTTTACGCTCCTTTTCGCCAAGCACCTCAGCGGCCAAACGGCGGAAGGTCTGCAAGCCGTAGCCTTCGCCCCACATCTCAACACGCCAGTTGTACTCGATCTCCTCCAAGAGATTCGAATGATTCAGCGAAGATTTATAAGCAGCATATTCAGCATCCATACCTGTGGCGATACGTTCATCAGTGATAGAAGTTAAGTATGAAATAGCATCGGCATCATTTCCGAGACGGTAACTTGCCTCTGCGGCAATCAGGTACATTGACTCGATACGCATGAATACGTTATCGCTCAACCACTCGCGGTCAATATCGTCCGACTTGGTAGATGTTGGGTTGGATGCGGAGAAGAACTTCTTATCCGGGCAGAGTTTGTAGGTGTTATTTGAACTGCCGTCGTTGAACCAATACTGCCGAGCATCGAACGGGTGTCCATTCGGTTTTCCATCTGTAGAGTCGGTAGCGGCGATGAGTTTGTAGAGGTTCTCATCGATCGCCTTCGTGTCACCCGCCCATGCATAACTGTAGGAGTGAATATCTACTTGGCCAAAGAAAGATGCCAAACCGCCGGCAGTCTCTACTGTTACATCTTGTCCCCACATCCAGGAAACATTACTTACGTTGTTGAAACCGGTCTCAAATAAATCGCGATTTGGTAAAATTTGAGCGGTAGAGTTAGTAATTGCTAACTGTGCAAAGTCACGCGCATTGGTATATGCCTGTGTATATGCATCACCGTGTCCCCCGGGATTCCCCTTGTTAAGATAAGAATAAGCCAAAATAGCACATGCCACACTCTTATCTACCACCAGTTTTGAAGGACGGGTTACTTCAGAGAAGGCGCTAAAATAGTCTATTGCGTTGGTTAAGTCGCTCTCAACCTGCGCATATACTTCACTCATAGTAGCTAATCCCTGCGCTTCATCCATATTATATTCATTGTAAAGCGGGAAGGCTAATTCCTTGGTCATATCTGCAATAGCTGGCTCGCAATAGAGCATCAGCAGGTTGCTATAGATATATCCACGCATTGTCAATGCTTGCGCGTAGCAGTTGGCGATTTCTGCCTCTACTTCAGTGTAGGAAGCCAACGTATCACTGCCCACAATGGTGTAATACATTAGATCATCCCCATCTTTGCCTACTTGGTTAGGAAGTCCGGACGCAGCGATGCGTTTGATCACATTATCAGCAGAAGCCGTAGCACCACCTTGCGCAGCATAAAGAACGGCATTTACATTATGGAGCATTCCATAGTAATAATACCAGATATATCCGGTGCGGCCGGTACGACCCTGTAATTGTTCATCGGTGTAGAACCAACCATACGTATAGTTGGTCAACGCCATGTCGCCGGACATAATATCGGTATACATGTCGATAGAGCGTTTTCCAAATGCGTCATGGTCAGAGACGGCATACATCATAGAATAAATACCGCGCATAGACCCCTCTAATTGGTTGGACAATTTTTCGTACTGACCTTGAGTAATAGTACTGCCGTACGGATCACGGGTCAGGAAACTGTCACCGCAAGATACCAGCAATAAAGCGCTGATACTTGTTAAAACTATTTTAGATACGTTTTTCATATTTCTTTCTCCTTTACACAATTAGAATTGGAATTTGATACCGCCCATGATTGTAGAAAGCGGAGTGTATTGATATGAATCGGATGTTCCCGTAAACGAAGCCATCGGGTTGTATCCGCGACGAGCGGAAGCGATTGCCAGGTTGTCTGCAGATACATAGATATTGAGCGAGTTGAACTTAATCTTCTGCATCCATTTCTTAGGGAAGCTGTATCCAATACGGATGTTATTCAAACTCAGGAAGGACAAGCTGGTTAAGAAACGTGTCGATGACATATTCGCGTAGAGGTCAGCACCGTTAGACAAACGCGGAACTGCGTTCGCGCCCTGGGCTACTATTGCAGCTTTCTGCTCATCGGTCATCATGGAATTCCAAGCGTTGCGCATATCTACGTGCCAGTTACATTTACCAATCTTATCACTATTCATCAATTCTGCATATACGACATCATATCCGTATCCGCCAAGTCCGTACGAGCAGGTAGCCGAGAAGGTGAATCCGTAAGCCTCAAGATCCACACCAAAACCGCCGGCGAATGCTGGGATACGGCTCTTACCGATGAAATTGCTACCTGCATAGCGGGAATCAGAACCGGAGATAACCTGAGTCTTTAAGACATCCTCCACCTTTTGTCCCGGATAGTATTTCTTCATATACTCGTATACACTGGCTACGTAGTTGTTACCAGAGCGTCCGTAAATCTGTAAATTGTCGGCACTGTTGGCACCACCAAAACCGCCTAAATTCGGGTCATAGTATCCGATATATTGTGCCTCACCCTTTTCATTGATGCCTGCGTATTCCGGCAGATACCAGTCATAAGGGCTGTAGCCTACAGCCAAACCACTTGCCATCACCATGTCCTCCTCTGTTTCTGCGTACTCTGGTAATTTGGTGATCTTGTGCGCATAGTGTGAACCATTAAGGCGGATATCTAATTTGACGTTACGCGTATCTACTGCGTGAATGTCGAACTGGAGTTCTATACCTTGGTTCACCATTGCGCCACCGTTGATAGGTACTGCGGAGTAACCAAGCGAAGGCGCTACAGGGCGATAGAACAACATGTTATCAGTATTCTTCCAGAAATAATCGATCTCTGCATTCAGGTATTTGCCAATGCCGAATTCTAGACCAAGGTCTACAATCTGGCTGCGCTCCCATGTTAATTCCTTGTTACCTTTTTGTGCCCATACGTAACCTACTTCTGCATCTACGTATTCTACAGAATAGAGGTCTTGGAAAAGTTGCGTAGAGATACCACCTTGGTTACCCAATACACCCCAGCTGAGACGTAGTTTACCATCCTTAATCCAATCCTTAACAGGCTCCATGAACTCTTCGTTGGTAAACATCCAGGTGCCACCTACAGAACCAAAGTGCCCCCAGCGATGACCTTTTGCGAACTTAGAAGAACCGTCTGCACGGTAGTTGGCAGTCACTCCGTAGCGTTCGTTATAGATATACGATGCGGTAGCCAGGAAAGACTCTAGTGCTGTTGAATTGGTAGCAGAGGTAATATTCGTATTTTGAATCGCATTACCGAGCTCCAGTACATTTTCGCCCTCTGGAGCAGCTACGTGGCTTTTAGAGCCGTAGGTCCATGACGTGCGTGCTACTTGTGTCTCATGACCTACCATGGCGCGAACAGAATGCTCTCCTATTGTTTTATTATACTCCAACAACTGCTGCGCAGTAATCCACATTTGTTCATCTTGCTCTACTGCGATACGACCGATACCTCCGGCATCTCCGTAGTAAGAGTTCGTAAACTCAGCCTGTTTAGCGCCGCGGTACTGCATATTGGCATTGATAATTAATTTCAAATCCTTATAGAACTTGAATTCCAGCGAACCGCCAGCCATTACATAATGCTGTACAATATTATTGCGGTCGTAGCGGAGCGAACCGGCAGGGTTGATACCCGAACCGAAGGGACGTCCGTAGCCCTCAAACATACCGTAGTCATATGCGTCACCACCTGTCTTGGGATCCACTTTGATCGTTCCATCTGCGTTATAAAGGAACACAGGGAAGACCGGAGCCATTTGGTTTACATAGACGAAACCGCTATTCATATTGTCTCCCTGACCTGCTGCATTTTGGTTTGAATAGGTGTATGCCATATTTACGTTACCCTTCAACCATTTCTTAGGTTGGAAGTCCACGTTGCTACGAATTGTAAAACGATCATAGGTAGAACCGATATAGTATCCCTCATCTTTTAGATAACCAATCGAGGTGAAGTATGTCGTTTTCTCTGTACCACCAGAGATACGTACAGTAGCATCCAATTTCTGACCGACACGGAAGATTGCGTCGCGCCAACTGGTCAAGTTATCCATACCAGGCTTGAACTGCACGCCGTCTTCTGCGCCCAGGAACTTACCGTTATTACCGATGAGTTGGCCTCCTTTTGGGTTGGTGTTGATCGAACCATCATCGTTGACAACCTGCCAGAGGTTATAGGGCTCAGGAATTCCCTTGGAGCCAAATAGCATATTTCCGGCATCCATTGCACGACCGGACTCAGTAGCACGCGAGCTGGCATTGTAGAGACTCATCCATGCCATTTCCGCGAACTCACGGGGATCAGTGATCACATCGTACATCGGCAGCAAACGCATGTTGGCTCCGTATTTCACATCTACATCGATTTTACCTTGCTCACCGGAAGTACCTTTTTTGGTGGTAATAACAATCACACCATTAGCACCGCGGCTACCATACAGAGAAGTAGCGGTTGCGTCCTTCAGAATAGTGGTAGAAGCAATATCACCCGGGTCAATAGTGGAGATATAAGCGGCCTCGTATGGTACGCCATCTACAATATATAATGGAGCGGAACTGGCATTGAGAGAACCGATACCGCGGATACGAATGCTGGCTGCTTCACCAGGCTGACCTGTAGTGGTTACAACTTGAACACCAGCTACCTCACCAGCAAGAGCTTTCGATATCTCAGACGGACTTTTCTTTTCAATATTCTCTGCGCTTACAGCCTGCGCAGAACCTGCAAATGAACCTTTGCTGACATTTCCGTAACCGGTAACGACAACCTCTTGGATCACTTCGCTGTTCTCTTGCATTGTGATTTTCAAATTCTTGCCGGCTGCTACCTCTTGGGTCGCCATACCGACGAAACTAATTACCAAAGTCTTCACAGACTCCGGTACTTCCATCTCGAATTTACCGTCGTAATCCGAGATCGTACCCTGTGTGGTGCCTTTCGCCTGAATGCTGGCGCCGATTACCGGTTCGCCCTTGCTGTCCACAACCACACCGCTTACTTGCTTCTGGGCATACAAGCCGAGGCTCAATGCTGCCAGAAAGAGTAGTGTAAAAATCTTCTTCATCATGTATTGTTGTTTGTTTAAATTAGTTTTCAACTGTCAGCCTCGCGTGCGTATATGCATATAATATATGGAATACGCACACGCGCATAAATGAAAAATCGCGCAAAGATACTGCTTTTTTTTGATATGACCAAATATTTCAAGGAAAAACTGCAAAAATTATGCGTTTTTCTTTGAATTGTAACATTTAGTTACCAAAAAGTGCCAAAAATAAAATAAAATGGAAAGAAATTTATTATTCGTATGTCAAAATGTAATAGTTAGAGGGATTAAATATCTCTTTTGCTACATTCTGGATTTGCTGTACAGTGGTCCGTTCTATTTTTTGCATAGTTTCCTGCCATTCGGGTGCAGAGCCTCTGTAGAGCATCGATTTTGCCATGGCTAACGCACTATTCTCTTGGTTTTGGGCGGAGATGGCCAGTTGCCCGCGGAGTTGTACCAGGGCTTTTTGCAATGCCGCTTCGGATAGCGGGCGTTCGCATAGCAGATCCAGTTCTTTGTGGACCAGTCCTAGACTTTGTTCATAATCTTCCGGGTCGCACGCCCAATAGACACACCAGTAGCCGGTGTCAGAAAGGGGGGTATAGGTTGATTCAACCGTATAGACCAGTCCTTTAGACTCACGCAGGCTCAGATTCAGCCGGCTGTTCAGGCTGCCGCCACCTAAAATATTATTGAGCAGAAACATTGCTAATTGGTTCTCATGCCCCAGCGGATATGCCTTTCCGCCCAACATGGAGTGGACTTGGTGGGTGTGCTTACGGAAAGACCGCTCCCTTTCGGCCGCTGTAAGACCGCTCTGCTGTATGACCGCTTCGCTGTAGGACCGCGTTGCTGTAAGATGTCCGAACTCTTTTTCGGCGAGGCGGAAGATTTTCTCCGGTTTGACATCTCCCTGGCAGAAAATCACCATCCGTTCGGGGCGATAGTGGGTCTGCATCCATTTAAGCGGATAGTCGGGTTTTGAGGAGATATGCCGTAGCGTCTTCTTCGTACCCAGAATAGGCATGGCGAGAGAACTTCCGGCAAAGACCAGACTCTCGAAATCATCGTAGATCAGTTCGCTCGGACTATCGTTGTAACTCTCTATCTCGTCCAGAATAACCATCCGCTCTTTGTCGGTCTCTTCTTTCTTGAAGGTCGGCTGGAGAAGCATTTCCGCGATCAGATGCAAAGTAAGTTGTACATGTTCGGCAAGGATAGCGGCATAGAAAGTAGTTTCTTCCTTGGTCGTATAAGCGTTAATCTCGCCTCCAATTCCTTCAATGGCATGGATGATCTGGCGCGCGGAGTGATGAACCGTGCCTTTGAACACACAGTGCTCGATATAATGCGCCATTCCGTTTTCTTCCGGTGCCTCGTCTCTTGTGCCAGCCCCTACCGTAACCCCGATATATGCAACGGGTGACGGCGTCCGGCGATGCACGATTTTGATGCCATTTGGCAGAATATGATAAAAAGTTTGCGTATTTTCTTGCATAATTCAAAAATTCTTTGTACCTTTGCACGCTTTTTCGGTGGAACTCTCCGCATGGCAACCGGGATGGGAACCAACGAAGTGTTCACAGACCGGAGAGCGGAGGCACAAGTTGCCTGTCCATTTAGCAGAGCGGTATGGACCATTGCACACTTGTTGCCGAACGCGAGCGGCATTGGCGGAATTGGTAGACGCGCCAGACTTAGGATCTGGTTCCGAGAGGAGTGAAAGTTCGAGTCTTTTATGCCGCACTCTTAAATCAAATCAGATATGCGTATTCGTAAATTCTTATTTGTTATTACGTTTGCCGCGATAGGTTTCGCGGTTGTTTCGTGTGATATGACCACTGTCATATCTCCCCGTATCGATGTGTCGAGACAATTGGTTCGTACCAATCTTTCGGGTGTGTGTGACACAATAATGCTGGACGATTCGCTTAATATAGGCGATACGGTCCGGATGGGATTGCTGCTCAACGGGTATTATGACCCTCTGGTCTCTTTTGTTGCGAGTGCAGATGATTCGAAAGTGCATCTGTCGCTTAACTGGCCGGATACGTTAGGTGGTATAACGCCGGAATCCGATCCTGCTCATGCCAAACTGATCTTTATTCCGGACAGCGTTTCCGCATGTCTGACAACGTTGAGTTATGTGCCGGTAGAGGCCGGTTCCCATCAAATCAATCTCACTCTTACCTCGTCAGCCAAGGCTCCCTATTCGCAAGGAGCTTTGCAATTCAATATTGCGGTAAGAAAACCTTAATCGGCAATCCGTTTGGCTTCGTTCCAAAGTTCATCCATTTCGGCAAGGCTCAAATCTTTGATGTCCTTGCCTTTTTCTTTTGCCTGCTGCTCGATATAATTGAACCGTTTGATGAACTTGAGGTTGGTCTGCTCCAGCGCATTGTCCGGACGGATCTTATAAAGACGCGCAGCATTGATCATTGCGAATAGCAAATCACCAAATTCATTTACCATTTTGTCATTTACCATTTGGTCATTTATTTGGTCATTTGATAATTCGGTCATTTCGGCTTCGAACTCGGCTATTTCCTCTTTCACTTTCGCCCATACATCTTCCCGTTTTTCCCAGTCGAAACCTACGTTAGCCGCTTTGTCCTGGATGCGATATGCTTTGACGAGTGAAGGCAGGCTGTCCGGAATACCTCCTAATACCGTCTTGTTGCCGCCCTTCTCTTTCAGTTTCACTTGTTCCCACAGATGGCTGACTTCTTCGGCGTTCTGTGCGGCTGCTTCTCCGTAGACATGCGGGTGGCGGAAGATGAGTTTGTCGCAGAGGCGGTTGCAAACATCGGCGATGTCGAATTCTCCTTTTTCCGATCCCATCTTGGCATAGAAAACCACATGCAGGAGCACGTCTCCCAGTTCCTTGCTGATTTCCGTCATATCATGGCGGCTGATGGCTGTAGCCAATTCGAACGTCTCCTCGATAGTGTTCTGGCGCAGGCTGTCAAAAGTCTGTTTCCGGTCCCAAGGACATTTCTCCCGCAGGTCATCCATAATGTCCAGTAGCCTGCCGAACGCTTTCAGTTGTTCTTCTCTCGTATGCATAGACAAAATTAAAAATTACGAATTAAAAATTATGGAGGGTGAGGTTTCCTTTGTTGTCTAACTTGGCATACGTCCATTGCTTGAAGCAGTCTCCCAGTATGACAACCCGGCTTCCGGAAGCAATCTGCAGGTCCAGCTCGATATGCCGGTGTCCGAAGATATAGTAGTCACGGTGATTTTGCTGTTTCTCCTGGTCTTTGGCAAAAAGCACCAACTCTTCTTTGTCTTCGCCTTTGTACGGACAAGGGTTAGCGGGTTCTTTCAGCCTGCTTTTCTTAGCCCAATTGTATCCGAAATGGTTACCCCAGGATGGGGGAAGGCAACGGAAACAGAGCTGGAGGAACGGAGAACGGAAAATCTCGCGCAGTTTGATAAAACGTTTGATTTTCTTTTTGATTTCTTTCGGATACAGTTTCTCCCAGTTTTCAGGAAGCAGTCCGTCTCCGTGCGCCAGAAAAATGGCTTTCCCGTATCGGATAATCGTGCATGGCTCATAGTGTATTTCTGCGCCGGTCAGTTGAGCCAGACCACCGAATGTCCAAAGGTCATGATTGCCGATGAACATATGTACGTGAATGCCTTTCTTAGCCAGTTTGCGCAGTTCCTTGCAGAAAGGATGGAACTGCCTTTTGCTCTTGTCATGGATAAAATATTCCATCCAGAAATCGAACATGTCGCCCAGCATATAAATGGAGACAGCGTCTTTGCTCATCTCCTCCAGCATGTCAATCAGTTTTTTCTGATGCGCCCAGCCTCTTTCAATGGCCAGGCTGCCAAGATGTGCATCGCTTAAGAAATAGATCATGCCATTTACCATTTAGTCATTTACCATTTACAGGAAACCGAGTTCGAGTTTGGCTTCTTCGCTCATCATGTCTTTGTTCCATTCGGGTTCAAAGACAATGTTCACATTAACATCCTTTATCCCTTCTACGGATCCTACTTTCTGACGGATATCCTCTACGAGGAAATCGCCTGCCGGACAAGATGGCGCGGTCAATGTCATCGTGATCTCGCAAACCCCGTCGTCCTTCAACTCAATGCCATAAATCAACCCCAGATCATACACGTTTACGGGTATTTCCGGGTCAAAGACGGTTTTGAGCATCTTCAATATCTGTTCTTCTGTCTCTAAAAATTCATTCATAACGCGAAAAAATCGTGCAAAGGTACAGAAAAATTTTGATATATGCAAAAAAAAGTGTACCTTTGCAATCAAATTATGAGTAATCAGTACCTGATACCGTTGAAACGCACTGTCCCGATAATACTTATGTTGCTCTTGCCGCTTGCAGTGCATGCGGAGAGAATCGGTCCGGAGGTGTCCGAGGCGGATACGCTTCGTGTGGAGACATCGCGACGGGGTCACCTGACAAACTCGCTGGATGTGCTGAACGGTCAGACGGCGGGTGTGACGGTGGGTTCGAACACGAATCCGGAGGCGATGCTTTCGTCCGTCCGAGTGCGCGGCAACCACTCCTTGACCGGGGGTAACGAACCGCTAGTGATGATAGACGGCATGTCGTCCGATCTGCGGACGTTAGCTACTATTTTTCCGGGCGATATAGAAAGTTTCACTATACTGAAGGATGCCGCTCAGACGGCTCAGTACGGAGCCCGCGGCGCGGCGGGTGTGATCGAAGTTCGGACACGCCGCGGGGCGGAAGG
>JAEEGL011540797.1_pt1 | contig 26135 bp, 29 predicted proteins | sample 9134231 | NCBI WGS metagenome assembly JAEEGL01 (sample SAMN16246548, study PRJNA631951) | gut metagenome | biome: gut microbiome; feature: rumen; material: fiber-attached | host: Bos | place: Iran: Karaj | collected 2018-10
TATCTGTTGATGTCCTTCTTCTTAAGGTAAGCGAGAAGGTTACGTCTGTGACCAACCATCTTGAGAAGACCTCTTCTTGAGTGGTGATCGTTCTTGTGGCTCTTGAGGTGTTCAGTAAGGTCGTTGGTTCTTCTTGTAAGAATAGCGATCTGAACCTCAGGGGAACCTTTGTCGTTTTCGTGTGTTCTGTTAGCCTCAATAACGGCTGTCTTTTCATCCTTCAATAACATTTGAAGCACCTCTTAATAAATATTCCGACAACTCAGTAGGGGGTGAAAAACGAGGTCAAGCCCCGAACCAAGTACACGGTGATAATATTATACCATATTATTATATGTTTGTAAAGGCTTTTTTTAATTTTTTGCGAATTTTTCTTTCACTTTATTTATGATAAATGGAGAATATTTTATTATAAATGTCTTCAAATAACGTTTTATTACAAATATAGTTGACTATTCATTTGTAATGTGTTAAAATATATTTAGTGGGTTCTAACGGATTAACTGATTGGAGGATCAAAACATGAAAAAAAATGCTTTTGAATATGTATGGACAGACAAAAAACGTTCAATTTTCGGACTGCCTCTTACTTTTACACGTTACTATCTTACAGAAACAAAATTCATAACCAGGACAGGCTTTCTTAGTATTGATGAGGATGAGATTGATCTTTACAAGATCACGGACAAAAAAGTTAAGTATCCTTTCTTTCAGAGGCTTTTCAACTGCGGAACGATAATAATATACAGCAGAGACGCTGATACTCCGTCAAAAGAGGTACACTGCGTAAAAAACGTCAGAAAGGTCTCGGAGATGATAGACAAGTATCTGAATATCATGCGTGACAGATACGGCATAAGAGGAAGAGACATGATGGGCTTCCATTCGGGTCATGATCCTTACGACGACTATGATGATACGAATGATAATGACGGAGATTTTTGATTTCAGAGGTGATTGGGAGAATGCTCTCGTTTATTACAGAAAAAGAATCCAGCTGGGACAGGCTTAAAGCCGAGGAACGTCCTATATTCATCTACGGAATGGGTGACGGAGCATTAAAAATAATGTCTGTGTTCCGTGAGAAGCACATAACTGTAGCAGGTATTTTCGCAAGCGATGATTTCGTTCGAGGACATTCCTTTGAGGGATACCGTGTGCATAAGCTTTCGGAGATAGAAGAAGCTGTTGACGATTTTGTAGTAGTTCTCGCATTTGCTGCAGGCTATCAGGAAATAGTTGACAAGGTCAAGGAGATCGCAGAAAAGCACACTCTTTACGTACCGGATGTACCTGTAGTCGGCAGAGGTCTCTTTACATATGAATACTGTGAAGAAAATGCGGATAAGATACAAAAGGTATATGACAGCCTTGCAGATGATTACTCACGCAGAGTCTATGCAAGCATAATCAATTTCAAAATAAGCGGAAAGATCGAGTATTTATCAGCTGTTACGACTTCAAAGGCTGATATCTACAAAAAGATCATAAAACCCACTATGAATGAGATATATGTGGATCTCGGAGCATATAACGGCGATACCATAAAAGAACTGCTGGAATTTACCCATGGGAAATACGTTTCAATCTATGCGCTGGAGCCCGACAAGAAAAACTTCAAGAAACTTGCAAAATTCATTGATGGCATGTCACATGTTTATGCATACAATTCAGCTGCATGGTGCAGAGACGGAGAGCTTCCCTTTGCTGCAAAGGCAGGACGCCAGTCAGCTATTACAGCAGAATCCGAAAACATGATAGGTGCACTGTCAGTAGACAGCATACTTGCTAAAAAGCCTGCAACGATCATAAAAATGGACGTTGAGGGCTTTGAACGCGAAGCTATATGGGGATCTGCACTTACAATAGCTCATTACGCTCCCAAGATGATGGTATCCCTTTATCACAGGAATGAGGATATTTTTGAGCTTCCGTTACTGATAAAGAAGCTGAATCCGTCCTATAAGCTTTATATAAGACATCAGCTTTACATTCCCGCATGGGAAACCAACCTTTACGCAACATTATAACAGTAAAAGCGATAGACATTCAGTCTATCGCTTTTTGATTTCTGAAATTTTCCATACAGAATAAACTGTACGGAAAACAGCATTATATAAGCTTTCTTTCATCGCAGTATTCGCATTCAAGAAGTGTTTCGTCACCGCTTGATCGGAAACTTTTCGGAAGATATTTCTCATGATTCGTGATACATTTCGGGTTGCAGCATTTTACTCCGCTGAATACCTTGCCCTTAAGAGTTTCCGAGGATTTCTTTTCCTTGAGAATAGTCATTATCAGTGCCATACGCACATACATACCGTATTTAGCCTGCTTGAAGTACATTGCTCTTTCGTCATCATCGACTTCAACCGTGATCTCGTCAACGCGAGGCAGGGGATGCATAACAATCATGTCTTTCCTTGCTCCGAGCATTTTCTTTTTATCAAGAACGTATGTATTTTTCTGAGCAAGGTATTCCTCTTCACTTGCAAAGCGCTCCTGTTGTATTCTTGTCATATAGAGAACGTCAAGGTCGCCTATCGCACTTTCGAGAGAGTGCACTTCCTTGTAACTGCTGCCGTTAGCCTTAATTATATCTTTAATATATGCAGGCATACCAAGCTCATTTGTAGAAATAAAAACGAATTTATTGTCACGGAACATACTGAGCGCCTTACAGAGCGAATGTACGGTCCTGCCGTTCAGAAGATCACCGCACATACCGATTGTAAGTCCTGAGAGCTTTTTCTTTTCAATTTTAAGTGTAAGAAGATCGGTCAGAGTCTGTGTAGGGTGAAGATGTCCGCCGTCGCCTGCATTTATCACGGAGCAGTCCGCAGTTAGCGAAGCAGCCTTTGCAGCACCCGCAACAGGATGTCTTATAACAAGGACATCAGCATAATTGCTTACTATCTTTGTAGTATCCTTGATAGTCTCACCTTTAGCCACCGAAGAATTGGCAGGGTTATCAAAACCGATTATTTGTCCGCCAAGCCTTATCATAGCAGTCTGGAATGACATCTGAGTTCTTGTGGAGGGCTCATAAAAGAGAGTAGCCATTATTTTGCCGTCACAGGCATGTGCAAATTTTTCGGGAGCTTTGAATATTTCCTCGCCGAGCTCTACAACTTTATTCCACCAAGCAACGGGATAGTCGTTTAAATCTATAAGGTGCTGATATTCCGAAAACATATATTGACCTCCGTTATATTACAGTATTTTGCTGCCATTTATTATCATTTCAAATTGAACACCGAGATATTCTGACGCCCTTCTGCAAAGCAGCATGCGTTTCATAAATATCTCAAAGTATTCAAGTACCGAAGATATTTCCGTATCTATCTGAAGTTCAAGTATCACAGATGATTTATCGTCATTAAATCTTACAGTCGATTTTTCAACAGCATAATTTACACGGTCGTGTATATCGAAAGTGAGAAGGTCTGTATTGCGCACACGGCTGCGGCGTACATCTGTCTTGTCGCCAATGATCATTGCAGCGGAAATAGCGTCAAGAGGCTGACCTGTTCCCTCATCGTGATTGCCGATAGCCGATATGATAGAGCATATTTCGTCAGCAGGCATACTCAGACAGTCAAGAAGCCTGAAAGCCATTACAGCTCCGCTCTGAGCGTGGTCAACTCTGTTTATAACATTGCCGATATCATGCATTATTGAAGCTATACGAGCCAGCTCAACTGTTCTTTCGTCGTAACCGAGGCCCTCGAGTATCATTGCAGATGTATGAGCCACACGCTCCACATGAGGGAATGAATGCTCCGTATATCCAAGGGCTTCAAGCGCCTGATCGGCACGTCTGATATATTCCATTATATCAGGATTCTGTTTTATGTACTTATAAGTAACTATACTTGCCATTAATATCTCCTGTTGATCAATATTGTCCGTTATTCTCAAAATAAACCCTATACCAGATAAGGAATATAAAAACAGTCCATATTTTTCTGCTGTTATCTGCCTTGCCGTCTCGATGATCGTAAAGAAGCTTGAGCAGGGGAGCGGTATTGAAAAACTGTTTTGAGGTATCGCTTTCAAAATAGCTTTTTACAAGCTCGTAATACTTCTCCTCTTTCAACCATACACGAATGGGAACAGGGAAACCGAGCTTCTTTTTAGCAGCAGTCTTTGCCGTCTGTTTCGGAGTATCTTTCCTTGCTGCAAGCCTCATTGCATATTTGGTGATATATTTTGTTTCGTTGGTGCTTTTATCGTGAGTGACCCTGTATTTAGTAGGAATCCTTTCTGCAAGAGCCATTACCTCTTTATCGAGGAAAGGGACTCTCAGTTCAAGGGAGTTCGCCATGCTCATTTTATCAGCTTTAAGAAGTATATCTCCCGCCATCCACATATGCAGATCAAGATACTGCATTTTAGTAACATCATCTTTATTTTTTACATTGTCATAGAAAGGCTTGGTGATAACAGTAGGGTCGGGAGCGTCTGTTTTTATCTTAAGCAGAGCCTTTCTTTCATCGGGCTTGAACATATATGCATTTCCGATAAAACGCTCCTCAACATCCATGCCTTTACGGACAAAGAAATTTATACCGCGCTTTGCAGGCAGCTTTTCCGCTATTTTTCCTATACCGCGCCTGATACTGCGAGGCAGCTTGTCGTAAAACGTGCCATTCGGATCACTGTATACATTATAACCGCCGAAAATCTCGTCTGCACCCTCGCCTGAAAGGACGACCTTCAGTTTCTCTGATGCAATATTGCAGACAAAATAAAGGGCAACAGCCGATGGGTCAGCAAGAGGTTCGTCCATATGATACTGTATCATTGAAAGACTATTCCAGTATTCCTCGGGAGAGATCACCTTACTTGTATTCTCCTTACCGATATACTTGGAAAAGTTTTTTGCCCAGCCGATTTCGTTGTATTTTTCATCCGTTCCGAAACCAACGGTAAATGTCTTGTCAACGTCTGCAATAGCAGCAACATAGCTTGAATCTACGCCGCTGGAAAGGAAAGAGCCTACTTCAACATCAGCGATCTTATGAGCTTCAACAGAATTATGGAAGGTATCGGAGATACTGTCTACCCATTCATCAAGCTTAGGCAGCTCATCAGCATTGAAATTAACGTCCCAATAGCGCTTTGCTTCAAAATGACCATCCTTGAATCTGAAATAATGTGCCGGAGGAAGCTTGTAAACATTTTTAAAAAATGTTTCAGAGGTAGGGGAGTACTGAAAAGTCAGATAGTTCTCCAAAGCGGCAGTATTAAGCTCCTTACTGAACTTTGGATGCTCAAGAAAGCTCTTTATTTCAGAGCCGAACATAAGCGTACCGTTCATATTGGCATAATACATAGGCTTTATGCCAAAGAAATCACGTGCGCCAAAAAGCTCCTTTTTATTTTTGTCCCATATAACAAAGGAAAACATACCTCTCAGCATATTGAGAAGCTTTTCGCCGAACTCCTCATAACCGTGTATAAGTACTTCCGTATCGGTATTTGTGCTGAATTTATGACCTTTTTCAATAAGTTCATCGCGTATAGACCTATAATTATAAATTTCTCCGTTGAAAACGATAACGAGGGATCTGTCTTCGTTGAAAATTGGCTGGTCGCCGCTTGAACTTACATCTATGATACTGAGCCTGCGATGTCCGAGAGCAATATCTTCATCGATAAACTTTCCGTATGCGTCAGGACCTCTGTGCTTTATTCTGTCCATCATTTTGCCGAGAACTTCATCTGAATTGCTGATATTATTCGTAAAACCTACGATTCCGCACATATAATGTGACCTCCGATTTGATAAGCTAATAAATCTCCCAAAATATTATACTACAAAAAGGAATGATTTGCAACACCAAATAAGCAATATTTATTTAGTATTTTTATCTTCTGATTTTATACCGGACAGAGGATTGCTCTCGATAGCGTTCCGGACGTTTTCGTCATTAAGATGAGTATATATCTCCGTGGTAGATATGCTTGCATGACCGAGAAGTTCTTTCAAGGTCAGAACATCAGCGTCTCCGTACTGATACATTAAAGTGGCGGCAGTGTGGCGAAGCTTATGAGTTGTGATACCTTTGCCGGCAAGTCCGGATCTTTCAAGTGTATCTTCAACAATCTGCTGAACTCTGCGCTTGGAGATACGTTTATTCTGATTGCTGATAAACAGAGCCGGCTCATTCTGAGCTTTCGGATTGCTTTTCCTTATAGCAAGATACTTCTGCAACGCATCAACACATGCAGAATTTAAGTAAACCATTCGTTCCTTACTTCTTTTTCCGAGAACCTTAAGCCTGTTTTCATAAAAATCAATATCCGAAATATTTATTCCCACAAGCTCGCTAAGACGCATTCCGCAGTTCAGAAATAAAGTAATAATACAGTAATCTCGCTTTGAATCGGAATTATCAGCCGTTTCGAGAAGCCTCAGACTTTCATTCAGTGAAAGGAACTTAGGAAGTGAAGCTTTCGGAACTGGAACATCAAGATCCTTGGTCGGATTATCCTCAATCAAATGTGCAACTTTTTCAAGATACTTAAAAAAGCTCCTTAACGAAGATATCTTTCTGTATCTCGCTCTATCCTTGTTTTTCCGCTCATCTGAAGCATAAAAAATAAAATTATAAATATCAGAAATACTTATCTTCCTGAGCTCGTTTACAGTCATATCATGTATATCGATCTCTTCAAGGGATTTACCTGTATTATGCTCATTTTCATATACAAATCTCAAAAAAAGCCTGATATCAGTGTAATATTCCTCAATAGTACGTTCCGCAAGAAGCTTGACTATTTTCATATGTACGAGATAATTATTCAAAAACTCAGGATTCGAATCATTATTATAATTATTCATAAATATTTTTCCTTTATAAGTAATTCAAGAACGCGCGATTCACGCTCCATAAGCATTTCATCATAACCTTTATGGTCGTGTGTACGATTCACATTTATAGCATATTCAGGCAAAACATACTGTAGTTCAAAGCCTTCTTCAGATTCATATTTATCAAGCGACTGAACCGCAATATTATCATAAGTTCTGCAAAAATAATAGTAATTAACCTGTTCAAAAAGAGTATTTTCAGCGTAAAGGCTTTTCTGTTTCCGCAAAACCGAACCATACTCTGAAACAGAATCATCGATAACCGATAAACCTGTTTCTTCAAGAACTTCACGCTTAAGAGCAGTTAATTTGTCTTCATTATTTTCAATACCGCCTCCAGGGAATTTATAATAATCATATTTATTACTGTATATCATTCCAACTTTTCCTTCACATATAATTATAGCTCTTGCAGACGGTCTTACATATAGTTTGTAATTCTCATCATAATCCCTAAGGTCGATCCTAAAAAGCTCTCTCATATTAATGCCCCTTTATTCCAGTACAAAGTTTCACCAAACTTTGATTTGGTGAAACTTTGTATAAAATTATCATTAGTATCATTATAGCACTACTCCTTCTATTTTGCAATAGAATCATTCCATTATGACATGCCTTTCTGCGCAGTTATCTGTTCTTTTGTAGCGGCACAGATAAAAAGATTAATTTTGCCGATTAATACAGAAAAATTAAAGGGACAGATGTCCTGTCCCTTTTTATGTCAATTTTTTATCTGCTTAGCAACGAGACTTTCGCCGCAGTAAATTGCTCGAAGCTTCGGCTTTTCAATCTTTCCCGTAGGATTACGTGGAACGTCTGCAAATATTATCTTATGAGGTCTCTTATATCTCGGCAGCTTCTGACAGAATGTGTTTATATCCTCCTCTGTACAAGTATGACCTTCCTTTATTGAGATGATAGCAGCTGCAATTTCACCGAGTCTGCTGTCAGGAAGACCTATAACTGCAACGTCTTTAATAGCAGAGTGACTTCTGAGGAAGTCCTCTATCTGTACAGGGTAAAGATTTTCACCACCACTGATAATAACGTCCTTTTTACGGTCAACAAGGAATATAAAACCGTCTTCATCTTCCTGAGCCATATCTCCGGTATAGAGCCAGCCATTCTTTAATGTCTCGGCTGTAGCCTTTTCATCACGATAATAGCATTTCATAACGCCGGGGCCCTTTACAAGAAGCTCTCCAACCTGTCCGCGTTCAACTGTATTGCCGTTTTCGTCGGCTATCTTGACTTCCCAGCCAAATCCTGCCTTTCCTATAGCACCTACCTTATGGATATTCTCAACGCCAAGGTGTACACAACCTGGTCCTATGGATTCACTCAGACCGTAGTTGGTATCGTACTGATGATTGGGGAAAATCTTCTTCCAGCGTGATATAAGTGACGGAGGAACAGGCTGAGCGCCTATGTGCATAAGCCTCCACTGCGAAAGATTGTATTTTGAGAGATCAATTTCTCCCCTGTCAATGGCATCAAGAATGTCCTGAGCCCACGGTACAAGAAGCCATACTATCGTGCAGCCTTCAGCAGAAACAGTCTCGATAATCGACTTGGGCTTTACCCCCTTAAGGAGTACAGCTTTGCTTCCCGAATAAAGACTTCCGAACCAGTGCATTTTTGCGCCTGTGTGATAAAGAGGCGGTATACAGAGGAAAATATCATCTCTTGTCTGACCATGGTGATTCTGCTCGACCTTCGCAGAATGCATCAGGCTTGTATGGTCATGCAGTATAGCTTTCGGGAAACCTGTGGTTCCTGACGAAAAATATATCGCAGCATTATCGTCATTAGTTACAGTAACATCCGGAGAAGCACTTGCGCAGTTTGCAACAAGGCTGTCATAGTGCTCGGCAAATGTAGGACATCCCTCGCCAACATAGAAAAGAAGTCTGTTCTTACTGATCTCATCGGCAATCTCCTCGATTCTTCCTATGAATTCAGGTCCGAAAACAAGGATATCTACTTCCGCAAGGTCAAGACAATACTTTATCTCGTCTGAGGTATAACGGTAATTGAGCGGTACTGCAAGAGCTCCTGTTTTTAATATGCCGAAGTATATAGGCAGCCATTCAAGACAGTTCATAAGCAGTATTCCGACCTTATCTCCTTTATGGACGCCTCTTTCGAGGAGCATATTTGCGAAACGGTTAGCCTTTTCATCAAATACCTTCCATGTTATCTCACGTCTATAGTGACATTCCGGATTAGGCTCGATAAGCTCGTATTCTTTCCATGTTCTGCGGCGAACTTCTGTTATTTCGGGATTGATCTCCACAAGTGCAACATCATTGCCGTATAATTCAGCATTTCTCTCAAGTAATTCTGTAATAGGCATTATGTAAGTCCTTTCTGCAAGATCAGCTTTATTACTTTTATATATAAAAGCCAAAAAGCTGTAAAGCAATAAACTATTTTTATTTTATCACAAAAAAGTGAAAAAGTAAATACCTTCTTAATGTTTTATTAGCCAAATTAAGCTGCGTTTTTTTAAACACATTGCATAAAGAAAGGCACATCTTAAACGGATGTGCCTTTAGGTTTATTAATTTTCTTCGTTTTCAACCGTTGTTGCAGTAGTTTCGATTACTTCTGTCTTAGCAGGCTCCTCCGTCTCGTTTGAAGCAGCTATATCCTGTGTTTTCTGACCACACTTATCGCAGAAAGCCTGATCCTTGCTTATAGGAGCGCCACAGTTGGTACAGAATACCTTGTCATCAAGTGACATAAGAGCAGCTTTTAATTCTGCCAGCTTCTGATTCTTTTCCTTGATATCAGTGACAGTCTCAACGTACTCACTGTCTGCCTCGTTGCATATCTTATCGTACAAGGCCTTTCCGAGCTCTATGTAGTCGGCATTGATACTCTGCTCAATATTGGCTATCTCACGTTTAACCTTGGTCTTCTCGGCAAATTCCTTTGACTTGTTGGAAACTGTTTTAGCACCGCGCTCCACAGATTCACCGAATTTACCTGCAACACCTTTTACTGAATCTAAAAATCCCATAATGAGTAACCTCCTTATTTTTTATATACATTATTTTATCATATCATATGGCTCACGTCAAGTATAACTTGGCTTTTCAGTTATTTTAAACTTGACTGCATTGAGCGCTCTGACAGCTGCATCGGAAAAATCGCTGCAAACCGTAGAGTAAAGAGTCATAATGATATCATCCGCATTCAAATGGTCGCCGATATCGCAGTTCATTACTATTCCTGCACTCATATCGAGCTTGTCGTTTTTAGTAAGCCTTCCCGCCCCGAGCAATAGAGATGTCATGCCTATCTCTTCACAGTTGAAGCCGAGTATTTCCATTTCCTTTGTGGCTCTTATTTCATATTTGAGCAGCGGCTGCGGAAGTAATGAAGTATCATCACATATCTTTTCATTTCCTCCGTGAAGCCTTATAGTCCTGCGAAGCACATCCAAAGCTCTGCCTGAATTTAAAGCGTCTTCGGCCATCTTCCGGCATTCAGTATTTGTACCCTTTCCCGAAAGCTCAAGGATATCAGCAGAAAGCTCTATACATACATCATAAAGCCTGCCCTCAGACTTACCTTGAAGAAGCTCAACAGCTTCCTTTACTTCAAGGGCATTGCCAATATTTTTACCTAACGGGGAATCCATGTCAGTCACAACTGCTCTGCACTTCTTCCCTGCTGCCCTGCCTGCTTTTTCCATGAGAACAGCAAGCTTTTCGGCATCTTTCTTGGTCTTCATGAAAGCACCGGAACCGTATTTAACATCAAGGACAAGACAATCCGCATTCATAGCAAGTTTTTTGCTCATTATACTCGCACATATCAGTGGGATACTGTCAACAGTGCCTGTAGCATTCCTCAGGGCATACATCTTCTTATCAGCGGGACAAAGATCCCCTGTCTGAGAAATAATAGAAAAGCCCGTATCATTAAGAATCTTTTCAAATTCTTCAATAGGAAGATCGGTTCTGAAACCCTCGATACTTTCAAGCTTGTCGATGGTTCCGCCTGTATGTCCGAGTCCCCGTCCCGACATTTTTGCAACACAAACACCACAGGCTGCAACAATCGGTCCAATTATCAAAGATGTTTTGTCTCCTACGCCTCCTGTACTGTGCTTGTCCGCCGTAAAAGGTATATTAAGCTTAAGAGTTTCACCGCTGTCACGCATAGCAAAAGTCAGAGCAAATGTCTCCTTTTCCGTCAAACCGTTAAGACATACAGCCATAAGCCACGCAGACATCTGATAATCCGGGATTTCATCGTTTGTAAAGCTATTTACAAGCCACATTATCTCATCTTCAGAAAGCTCCTGAGACTTTTTGGTTTTATTAATTATATCGATTGCGTTCATGGTCCACCTCCTATATGTATATTTTACCATAAAAAATATAATAATTCAATAGTTTTTGTGAAATCGTGCTTTATTTTTACAAATAATTCATTATTACAAGAAATAATACAAAAGGAGCTCCGAGAATTATGCTTCCCGCAAAATTAAAAAGATTCAACGGAATTGACATTCCTATAAATGAACCGTATTTATTGACTATAAAAAGAGCGGCAGTACCGGTTACCGCCCCGATAAGAAATGATAAAAGCTTCTTTTCACGCTTAAAGTAGTAAATAAGCATTATAGCTGCGGCTAAACCACAGAGAACTTTGAAAATAATTCCTGAATCCATGACAGACCTCTCACATTAATATATATCCAAGTGCGATAATAAGCTTTATATCTGCACCCTCTTTTATAAGCATATAGATGATTGCACCGATCAGGAGCTTATCGCTGTCCATTGCACCGTCAAAAATATCATCAAACAAAGCGTCAAGGAACTTCATCTTTGATGACTTCTCCCTTTCTTTCTGATCATGCGGCTCCTTACATACTTCATGGAACGGAGGGATATCGGCAGCAGATCTTCTATGAATACCATGATGTAAGTTCATATGCTCGTTATTATGCTGTTGGCATCCAAACAGGTTCATCAGCTGCCTTACCTCCTTTCATTCAATAAGGTCTTTCAGCAGTCCGCTTTCCTTGGCAATATTCCATATTGCAAGTATTTTCAGCAGTTTCAGAGCCTTGTCTACTCTTTTCTGCTTTTCTGCCCCAAGGTGAGGCTTAAGCGCAATGAGCAGGTCACTATTTTTGTTCTGCTTTGATGCTTCGCCTATCAGACTTGTCAGCTTTATAACTGAAGCAATGTCCATATCAGAAAAGTCAGGTCTTATAATACTGCTTTCTTGCTCCTTTTCATCAGATACCAGCATCTGTGCCAGCTCTGACAGTTGCTTTACGCTTTCCTCATCGGAAAGCAGATCGCCTATTTTGCCGATAATATCTTCCATATTTCAATTCTTTTTTCCGCCTGACAGCTTTTCATAGAGTGCTTTAGCCTGCGGGCTTGACATCATTTTTTCAACAATCTGCGGATTATTAACAGCTTGTTGGAATTTTGCCGCATCGCCGGGACTCATAGCTGAAATAGCGCTGTCAAATTTTCCGTTTTCAAGTTCTGATCGCAGCTTTTCAGGCGGAACTCCAATCTTTCTGCTCACAACATTCAAAAGTCCTGATATTTTATGAGGATCGATATTATTTTTCATGCTTTTCTCCTTAAAAATAATGTATGCAATAATATTATATTGCTTTTTTCAAAAAAATATGATATAATGTTCATATACGTACTTTATAAATGATATGATTCCATCATGGAAATTATATCATTTAACTTGGAGGGATAAAACTTGCGGATCGTTGTACTATCGGATACACATGGCAATGCCTACGCTCTTGAAAGTGTCATTCTAAGAAATACAGACGCAGATTGGATATTTCACCTTGGCGACGGTGAACGCGAGCTCGACAATTTTATCCTCTCACATCAGAAGCTGGCTCCCAAGATAATCCACGTAGCCGGAAACTGTGATTTTGACAGCCTCAGTCAGGAGATTTTCGTTCTCCCTGTAATGGAGCATAAGATACTTGCCACACACGGCCATCTATACGGTGTTGGCAGTTCTCTTGACAAACTGACCGAGCTTGCTCATGCAAATGACTGTGATATCGTTCTTTTCGGACACACTCATATGAAGTATGAAAATTACGAGAACGGGATATACTACCTTAATCCGGGAAGCGCTTCTATCCCTAGGGACAGCAGCAAGCCCTCCTTCGGACATATTGATATATCCCCTGCCGGTGTTGTACTTAATATCGCAGATGTTTGATCTCACCTGCTATATTCTATGCATAACCACTGCATTTGTTACATAAAATGAAAATATCCCCTTGAACATGTTAAGTTCAAGGGGATTGTCGTTTAGTGAGGAACAACGCTGCTTATTTCCCATTCTCCATTTTAAAGGACAAAGGTAGAGAGCTTTTTATCGTATCCGCTCTCCTGAATATCACAGTGAAATTATTTTTTTATAAAAGTATTGGCATAAATAACGGCGCATATATCTGATATGCACCGTTATTTTTATGATATTCTTTTTCCTTTACTTTTTTTGCGCTTTTCAATAGGCTTTTCCTTGCCGCCCATGTCCTCGAAGATACGCTCCGTTTCATCCTCGGAATCGTCAACAAGCTCTGGATTGATCTTTCCGATGCTTGTATAATACGGATTAATAATATATTTCTGTATAACAGGGTAGCAGTTGAAGCAGACTACAAGACAGAGGAAAGCTGCCGGAAAAAAAGGAACTAATATAAGGAACACCGATAATACAAACAATCTCAGTACCACCATTACCGCGATTGTTACCAGTATAATGCCGAATGTGATAAAGTTCTGCTTCAATGCAACAAAAGCAAGAGCAAGTGAGTTCTTAAACAAATTTTTTATCTTAAGCGTAGTTGCTACCATCATTGGGAAAATATAAAAATTCATTATCATGATAACAAGCAAAAAGCTAAGCGTTATGATCATCGGAATATAAATTGCCTTTGATTTGATCTGCACCGCCAGCGCAGGATAAACATTCAGCGCCGAATATGCGGAAAGCAATACAAGACAATCAATAAATCCGACGATCGCTGCAGTTTTGAAGTTATCCTTAAAGCCCTTCCAAAAGTCATGCCAGATAAATGAATGCTTACCTAAGACATAGCATCTTATGATCTTGGTAATTCCCGCAGTTGCAGGTCCTATAAAGATCATGAAGATAACAACGAGAATCACTGTTGCTATGATTGAATGCGGATATCTGCCTTTTAATAAGCTGATAACCGGAAGTATCAGGATAAGCGGCAGAAAAAACAACATATAAAGCAGATTTATTTCCATCATCTGCCATATTTTTCTTCCGAATATATCAAAAAACAATGCTATTCCTTTTTTCTTCGGAGCGTCCTTGGATATTCCTACGCCCGCATTTTCATAATTCCTTGAAAAAAAGCCCAATTTATAATTCCTCCGTTTATTATCTGCAAATCGCAAGATACAAATAATCAAATATGCCGACCACAGCCGCAAATACTAATGATAAAAGCATAAGCACGGTATATCTTACACAGTAAAGCCTGAGATACGTTTCGCTGCCGTCCCGTACATCGCCGTTCATAAATGCGTAAAGAAGTGAAGATGAACTGCGAAAAGAAACTCTGACGGATAATATGACCGTGGCAGAAAGTACTGCCGCCTTAGGCATCAGAGTCATAAGTATCAAAAGTACGGCATTTTTTCCATAAAAGCTGTACATTGACTCAGCACATGAACCTATAATACCGCCTAAGCCGAACAAAAGCAGATACAGCAAGGGCTGTCCGAGTGCAAACAATCCAAGCAAAAACGCAGCCGTAAGAAACACAAGCGATATAAAAAATGTGTTTTTAACTTCATCTATAACGGTAACATTACTGCCTATACCATAAAATACACCGTTTAGCCATCTGATGTTTACAGCAGTACGATTTGTTAACGAACCAATGATTAGTCCGGTTAACAACACAGGTATAAAAGCTTTAAGGCTTGTCCATTTAGTGTATTTACCATTATTTGTACTTGTGTTTTTCATGCACATCATTCCTTTCTGATGAAAGGATATGCACATAAACTGCTATTTAGACTTATTTTGAAAGCTCATAAGCTCTCTTTGTGCAACTTTCGCAGCAATTCTTAACTACATCTGTAAGATTGCCTTCGTAAAGCCTGTCAAGTCCCGCAAGAGTTGTGCCTCCAGGAGAAGATACCATTTTTATAAGCTCATCAATGGTATTACCCGAATCAGTTATCATCTTTGCAGAGCCTATAAGGCTTTGTGTAAAAAGCTCCTCTGCAACAGATTTATCTATGCCTACAGAAGCAGCATAGTCTATAAAGCCCTTGGCGAAAAGGTATATAAATGCAGGACTGCTGCCATTTATAGCGATTATCTCCTTCATCTTATCCTTTGAGATGACCGCAGCTTTACCGCATATTTTGCATATATTCAGAACTACGTCAAACTCATCATCGGATACTCTTTCATTTCTTGAAAGAGCAGAAGCACCCTCTCCGAGAAGCAAGGGGGTATTAGGCATTACGAGTATTACCTTTGCTTCGGGAATGGTTTTTTTTGCAATAAACTCATCGCCAATACCTGCTGCAATAGAAATGATGACCGTGTCTTTTTTTGTGTGACCGGAAATTGCTTCAAGTACGCCCTCGATGATCTGCGGTTTAACAGCCAAGAAAACATACTTGCACTTATCCATTATCTCTTTTTCTGAGGAGCATGCAGCTACTCCGTATTCGCTGAGAGCATTTACCTTTTCTGTGCTCGGGTCAAACGCAAATAAATTGATATTTTTACCAAGCCTGCTTGAAGAAATGCCTTTCATTATAGCAGTGCCCATATTTCCGGCACCAATAAAACCAATATTATCCATAGTTTTATCTCCTTAAATAATAATCAATAATTATTATACATCATAATGCACAAAAAAGCAAGACAATTTTTTTCAAATTTAAATTCACATTCTTGCTTTTTGTTTTTCTTGACTTTTCTTATATGCAATGATAAAATTATCATAAGGGTATGAAAGATGTGAATGATAAAAACATTAAAAAGTCGCAATATTCTGGCGGTGTTGTTTTCTACAAGAACCTTTCCTGTAAAGCAAGCTTTATTTGAAGACAGGATAATAACAGAACACTGCGTCAAAACCGGACTGTCCAAAAGCTTGTTTCTCACAGCGGCTGCCATGTACTGCGCAAAAAATATAAACTCTGATGAAGTTATCGACTATACTTCATCAGTAGCAACTTCAATTACAGAGACTATATGGACGATGATTATTATGAAAAAATGCACACTGTGTCCGCGGAACTGCAAGACTGACAGAACCAACTCAAAAGGCATCTGCGGAGCGGAAAGTAAAGCGATTGTTGCAAGGGCTTCTCTCCATAAATGGGAGGAGCCTTGTATATCCTATAAAAACGGAGCAGGTACTGTGTTCTTTTCCGGCTGTAATCTTCACTGCTGCTTCTGTCAGAACAATATCATAAGTAATGGGTTATACGGAAAAGAAATAAGCGACAGAAAATTAGCAGATATATTTCTTTCCTTGCAGGATAGCGGTGCTGACAATATCGACCTTGTAACTCCGACACATTTTGCCATAAATATAATAAATGCCCTTGATATGATAAAGCATAAGCTTTCAATCCCTGTCGTATACAACTGCGGCGGATATGAATCTGTTGAAACGTTAAATCTTCTAAACGGATACATAGATATATATTTACCAGATATAAAGTACTTTTCCCCTGAGATATCCCGAAATTACTCAAATGCTCCCGATTATTTTGAAATAGCCTCAAAAGCCGTTCTTACTATGATAAAACAGGTTGGAAAGCTAAGATACAACTATGAAGGAGGACTATCAAAAGGTACGATCATCAGACACCTTGTACTCCCATCTCACAGGCACGATTCAATGAAAATAATAGACTGGATAGCTGAAAATACTTCTGCAGATGATGTGATGGTCAGTATCATGAATCAATATACTCCATTTGACTTCATATCAGATGAATTTCCCGAGCTAAAGCGCAGAGTCACTAAAATGGAATACAACAGCGTTGTAAACCATGCAGCCGAATCGGGCATAAACGGCTTTGCACAGCAAAAAAGCTCCGCATCTGAGGAATATGTTCCCGATTTCGACCTTTCAGGCGTATGATACCCTCTTTTTTCTGTAACACTTTTTCCGAGACAGCATATTATGTATTATGAAACGCAGAAAGTGTTTCAAATACATCAGATTAAGGAGTTGCTTTAATATGTGTAATTCATGCTTCGGAGGAAACAATTGCTGGAGTACTATCATTCTGATCCTTCTTGTTATAATTCTTTTCTCGGGCTGCGGCAATAATGGCTGTGGCTGTGACTGCGGTAACAATAACTGCGGTTGCGGCTGTTAAAAAACAAATACGCAAATAATAAGACCTCCTATGGACAATACATACCATAGGAGGCCGTTTTTATAATTATTCAGCTTTAAGGAGCTTGTTTCTGCGGTTTGTGAGCAGAGGCTCCACTCCGTTGATAACGCAGTCTGCTGTGACCGTAACCTTTGCGATACTGCCGTCAGACGGAACAGTAAACATAGTCTTCATAAGGATAGACTCAAGAATGGATCTGAGTCCACGGGCACCGGTCTTCTGAACGATAGCCTTTTTAGCTATCTCGATAAGTGCTGTATCTTCAATCTCAAGCTCGATATCATCGTAGCTAAAGAGTTTCTTGTACTGCTTGATAAGAGCATTCTTAGGCTCAGTAAGTATCCTTACCAGTGAAGCCTCATCAAGCTCATCAAGTACAGAAATAACAGGAAGTCTTCCGACAAACTCGGGAACCATACCGAATTTTACAAGATCCTTCGGAATAACCTGCTTGAAGATATTGTTGATATCCTCACTGTTGGACTTCAATTCACTGCCGAAGCCGATGGGAGACTTACCGATACGCTTCTGTATCTGTCTTTCAAGGCCGTCAAATGCACCGCCGCAGATAACCAGGATATTCTTGGTATTGATCTGTATAACTTCCTGATTAGGGTGTTTACGGCCACCCTGAGGAGGTACGTTTGAAACAGTGCCCTCAATTATCTTCAAAAGAGCCTGCTGAACGCCCTCTCCGCTTACATCACGGGTAAGTGAGGTGTTTTCAGACTTTCTTGCTATCTTATCGATCTCGTCGATATAAATAATACCTCTTTCAGCAGCTTTTATATCAAAATCAGCTGCTTGTATAAGACGAAGGAGTACATTTTCAACATCATCGCCTACATATCCAGCTTCTGTGATAGTTGTAGCGTCTGCAATGGCAAACGGTACATTCAAAAGCTTGGCAAGCGTCTGAGCAAGGAAGGTTTTACCGACACCTGTCGGTCCGAGAAGGAGCACATTGCTCTTCTGGAGCTCAACTCCGTCGCTCGATGGAAAATCCTTCTCGTTTTCCTGACTCATAATACGCTTATAATGATTATAAACTGCAACAGAGAGCGAAATTTTCGCTTCGTCCTGTCCGATAACGTACTCGTCAAGGAATTCCTTGATCTCAACGGGCTTCATAAGCTTCATTGTAGAAAGATCGTTATCGTTATCGTTTTTTGCTGCTTTTCTATGCGCTTTAGCTACTCCGGGTCCATAAAGCATCTCATAGCAGTAAGTTACGCACTCATCACATATATTTGATGAGCCTGCGGAAAACATACTGCGTACCCTGTTTTCCCCTTTTCCGCAAAAGCTGCACGATTTAAACGTTTCAGCCATTCAAATTCCCTACCTTTTTGTAATTACCTTATCAATAAGTCCAAACTCAAGTGCTTCCTGAGCTGTCATGTAATTATCTCTTTCACAAGCTGAATGGATTTCTTCAACGCTTTTTCCTGTATTAGCTGCAATTATTTCTTCAAGTCGATCTCTGGTTCTCTCAAGATTCTTAGCATGTATCATTATATCGGTCTGCTGACCGCCAAGACCGCCGCCTATAAGAGGCTGATGGATCATTATCTCGCTGTTTGGTAGAGCGATACGTTTTCCTTTTGCACCTGACGAAAGCAAAAACGCACCCATAGAAGCTGCCATACCGATACATATCGTAGAAACATCGCACTTAATGTAATTCATTGTATCGTAAATAGCCATTCCCGCAGTTACCGAACCGCCGGGGCTGTTTATATATAATGATATATCTTTTTCAGAATCCTGGCTTTCAAGATAAAGAAGCTGAGCAACGATAACGCTTGCTGTTGCATCATTGACCTGATCCGAAAGCATGATGATTCTGTCATTCAGCAGACGTGAATAAATGTCATACGATCTTTCGCCTCTGCTTGTCTGTTCAACGACGTATGGTACAAGTACGCTCATATTTTTTTCGCCCTTTCTTTAAAAACAGTTGTCCCACAATAAGCTGCGGGACAACGGTGTATTTTATGCTATGATGTCGAATAAAGCTTTATTCAGCCTTTTCTTCGGCAACTGTGTTATCTACAACAGCATTTTCCTTTACAAAGTCAATGGCCTTCTGTACTCTGAGATCGGTTGTATAATCCTCAAGAGGAATGAAACGCTTAACAGTTTCAACGTCCATATTATTTGCTGCTGCGATCTCTCCGAGACCATTGTTGATATCCTCTTCGGAAACCTCGATCTTTTCAAGCTCAGCGATCTTTTCAAGAGCAAGTCTGAGCTTAACCTCATTTACTGCTCTGTCTCTGTATGTCTCTCTGAATGAATCCATATCCATTCCTGTGTACTGGAAGTAGAGCTTTATGTCCATTCCCTGCTGCTGAAGCTGCTGCTCGAACGATCTCATAAGAGCGTCGATCCTCTGCTCATACATGCAGTTCGGGATAGGAGAATCTACCTTAGCGATAAGAGTGTTCATTACAGCGTTCTCGAAGCCTGACTCAGCCTGCTGTACCGCTGCTTCCTCAAGCTTTGACTTTATGTCTTCCTTATACTCTGCAACTGTCTCGAACTCTGTTGCATCCTTCACAAGGTCATCGTTAATCTCGGGAAGCTCCTCATAGCTTATGCCCTTGAGCTTGCACTTGAAAACAGCATCCTTGCCGGCATAGTCAGCCATCTGGTAATCCTCAGGGAACTTTACGTTGATATCGAACTCATCTCCGATATTGTGTCCAACGACCTGATCCTCAAATCCGGGGATAAACTGACCGCTGCCGAGACGAAGTGGATGATCCTCACCCTTTCCGCCGTCGAAAGCCTCATCGCCGAAGAATCCCTCAAAATCGATGATAACCTCATCGCCAAGCTGAGCAGCTCTGTCGTCTACTGAAACAATACGGGCATTCTTCCTTCTGATGATATCAATCTGCTTCTCGATGTCCTCGTCTGTGATCTCCTTAACTTCCTTGGGAGCCTTGATTCCCTTGTAATCGGAGATCTCTATCTCAGGCTTGGTAACGCATACAGCCTTGAGCTCAACGCCGTTTTCCTTATCGATAGATGTTACTTCTACGTTAGGTCTGTCAACAAGAACAAGTCCTGTTTCCTTTACAGCTGCGTCAATCTCAGGTCCGAGGAGAAGATTGATAGCACCCTCGTAGAACGCACCCTCGCCGAACTCTCTTTCAGCAAGCTTTCTGGAAACCTTGCCCTTTCTGAAGCCTTTGATCTGGATATTCTTCTTCTGACGCTGATATTCCTTTTCAACAGCTGTCTCAAAGGTAGCAGGGTCAATAGAAATTACTAACTCTGTAGTATTCACATCTGTTTTGTTTGATGATTTTAAACTCATTTTAATACGTCCTCCAATATTTATATAACATACTTGGAATATTATACCACATTTCGGAATATTTTTCTACTGATTTTCTTCACTTCTGCATAATGCACAATTCAAAAAATTTTCTCCGGCGCAAATTGTAGATAATCACCTGATACAAGATGAAAATTAATGTCATCATACGTGTTTGTAACACACATCTCATGGGCTGACCGTCCGTGTATGTGTCCATAATAACAGTCCTTTATCTTATACCGATAGAGTATCTCAAGAATATCATAATTAAAATTCGTTGCAAAAATGGGAGGATAGTGAAGAAATACAATTGGTATCAGTCCTGCGTCAAGCGCAGACTTTATAGAAGTTTCAAGCCGCTGAACTTCCCTTTTCAGTATCTTTTCGTCCTGAGTTTCCCCCGGCATGTTGACCCAGCCCCTTGTGCCGCATATACCATAATCCTCATATTTATAGTGGTTATTATGCAGTATCTTTATTGAACCGATCCCTTCTGTTGAAAGGAAACTTTCCATTTTCTTCATAGTAGTCCACCAGTAATCGTGGTTTCCCTTAATGATGATCTTCTCCCCGGGCAGGGATTCTATGAATCTGAAATCGGGAGCCGCCTCTTCCAGTGACATTCCCCACGAAATATCTCCGGGAAGAACTACAGTATCATCTTTCTTTATTGATTCAAGCCAGTTTTTCTCGATCCGTTCCTGATAGTCGCTCCAGCCGCTGAAAACACTCATGGTTTTGGTGGGATCGCCCTTACACAGGTGAAGATCAGCAAGTACAAACAAGCTCATTGATCATATGCCCAAGGTCTTTAACACGTAATTTTTCTGATCTTTTTTGTCAATTACGTCATTGAATCGTTCCGGTTTGTTCTTCAGGTCGGCAAGTGCAGCAGGTATCGGTATATCCGACAGTTCGGCAATCCTGCCTACCTTGTCGTATTCATCTATATCAGAAGTCTTTCCTTCAAGAGCTTCAAGGACAGCGGCGCTGAATTTATAAGGACTTGCCGTCGAAGCAATGACAGTCTTTGTCATATCACCGGTTGTGGACTTATAATCATTATATACCTTGACTGCAACAGCTGTATGCGTATCGCAGGTATACGAATATTTTTCGTATATTGCATGGATAGTAGCCTTTGTCTGAGCGTCATCACAGAAGCCTGCGGCAAATTCTTCCTTAAGCTTTTCTTTGACATCAGCATTTACTTCATATATACCCTCTGAAGAAAGCTTTCCGAACCATTCACGGATAAGCGCATCATCTCTTCCTGTCATAAGGTAAAGAAGCCTCTCAAGGTTGCTTGAGATAAGGATATCCATCGACGGTGAAACAGTTGCATAGAACTTTCTGTTTCTGTCGTAAACACCTGTATTTATAAAATCAGTGAGCACATTGTTGATATTTGAAGCGCATATAAGCTTATTTACAGGAATTCCCATATGCTTTGCATAATATGCAGCAAGGATATTGCCGAAGTTACCTGTTGGTACAACAATGTTTATCTTTTCACCCAGCTCTATCTGTCCGTCTTTAACAAGTTCTGCGTATGCAGATACATAATATACTACCTGCGGTACGAGACGTCCCCAGTTGATAGAATTGGCGCTTGAAAAGATCATTCCGTTGCTTTCAAGTGAATTCTTAACATCATCATCTGTGAAAATAGCCTTTACACCGTTCTGACAATCATCAAAATTTCCCTTGATAGCGCAAACGCCAACATTTGCCCCCTCCTGAGTCTTCATCTGGCGCTTCTGCATCGGGCTTACACCGTCCTCCGGGTAGAACACAAGTATTGATGTCCCATCAACGTCCTTGAATCCCTCAAGTGCAGCTTTTCCTGTATCTCCTGATGTAGCCACAAGAATAACTATTTTCTTGTCAAGCTTTATCTTCTTTGAAGAAGCCGTAAGGAAGTACGGAAGTATCTGGAGTGCCATATCCTTAAATGCGCATGTGGGGCCATGCCATAATTCAAGCATATATGTGCCGTCAAAAAGATGCGCTATCTCAGCAATGCTCTCAGTCTCAAAATTCTTTGTACTGTAAGCATTGTCGGTACAATAATGTATCTCTGCATCCGTAAAATCAGTAAGATATTTAGCAAACACATATGCAGCTCTGTCTGCATACTTCATATCACCGATAGCCTTTATTTCATCGAGAGTAAGCTGAGGTATGCTTTCAGGTACGAATAGTCCGCCGTCAACGGATATACCCTGTGTGATAGCTTCAGCACTGCTTACCTTGACATTACTGTTCCTTGTGCTGTTATAGAACATATTATCACCCTTTAAAATATTAAATTGTAGCCTGTTGTATCATAGGCATTTATAATATAATCAATGCTGAGCAGCTTTGCTTCCGAAACGATGACTTGTGCGACATCAAATCTCGGCTGAAGCACAGAAGGATGCTTGCAGCAATAATCAGCAGCTGTTTTTATTATCAGACTGCGCTTTCGTTTGTTTACAGCCTCAAAACCCGAGACCATACTGTCGGGCTTGCGCGTTTTTACTTCAACAAACGCCAAATAATCGCCGTTCCCGGCAATAATGTCAATTTCGCCGCCCTTAATGCGGTAATTTCTTTCAACAATGGTATAACCATGTTCTTTAAGATATGCGCATACATATTCTTCGCCGAGACGGCCTATTTCAGTTTTATTCATAAAGCTTTTTAAGGAAGGTCTTCCGGTGTACCTCAGATATGCCGTATTCAGCAAGCTTCTCATAATGAAGCTTTGTGCCGTAGCCCTTATGCTGACTGAAGCAGTACTGAGGGTACTGTTCATCAAGCTTACGCATATACCGGTCACGTGATACCTTTGCAAGTATGGAAGCAGCTGCAATAGAAGCTGAAACAGCGTCGCCGTGTATAACATACCTTGCTTCGCATTCCAGTTCCGGAAGCCTGTTGCCATCTATAAGAGCAATATCAGGTTTTACATTCAGCCCCTCTACAGCTCTTTTCATGGCAAGCATGGTCGCATTTAAAATATTTAACTCATCTATCTCGCTTACGCTTGCGGTAGCGATACAGTAAGCGTCTGCTTTTTCAATTATCTCATCGTAAAGGTGCTCACGTCGTTTTTCCGAGAGTTTTTTGCTGTCATTGAGATAATTTATGAGAATATCATCATTAAGAATTACCGCTGCAGTATAAACGTCACCTGCAAGAGGGCCTCTTCCTGCTTCGTCAACTCCGCAAATTATGGGAAATTCTTTTCTGAGCTCGGAATCGTAGTCAAAAAGTTCTTTATGAAGAGTCATTCTTGACATATATCCTCCTTTGGCGGTATCTCCAAGGTTATCCTGCCGAGCTTACCGCTTCTGAATTCGTCAAGGATCATTATAGCGGCACGTTCAGTATTGACTTCACCGCCCGATATCATCATACCGCGTTTTTTTCCTATTGCTTCAAGAAGTTCAATACCGGATTCTTCGCCTGTTATCTCAATCTTATACCGTTCCTTAAGCGAATCGGGATAATTCCCTCCCAGATACAACAGAAGCTTCATTGCAAGAGCTTCGATATCAAGGATATCATCGCTGATAGCTCCCGTAAATGCAAGCCTCACCGCAATATCCTGATCCTCGAATTTAGGCCATAAAACTCCGGGCATATCAAGAAGCTCAGCATTATTGTCGAGCTTTACCCACTGCTTGGCACGGGTAACTCCGGGTCTGTCCTCGACCTTCGTACGCTTTGATCCTGCCAATCTGTTAATAAGCGAAGACTTGCCGACATTCGGTATTCCAACTATCATCAGTCTTACCGATGTAGTAGTCATGCCGTTTCTTTGGCGTTTATCCATCAATTCCTTAAGAATCGTCTTTCTTATAACAGGAATTATTGTTTTCAGACCCTTTCCCGACTTGCAGTCTATCGCCGCAGCTTCCCTGCCGCATGATCTGAAATATTCTATCCAAGCCTGAGTTTTCCTGTCATCTGCAAGATCACATTTATTGAGGAGCACTATTCTTGGCTTGTTTTTTATCATTTTATCCATTGCGGGATTCTGACTGCTTAATGGAGTACGGGCATCTACTATTTCCACAACAGCATCAACAAGCGATAGATTGGCTGCGATGAGCTTCCTTGTTTTAGCCATATGACCGGGGAACCACTGGATCTGCTTCATATCAATATTATCCATATATTTCTCCCCTTTTTACATTTATGCCTGCGCTGTTCAATTTACTTACTATAATATCAGCCCTTAAAGAACAAGAACTTGAAATCTTTTATCGGAGCGTATCTTATGAGCGCCTTACCGTAGATCTGATCCTTCTTTATAAGACCGATACTGGGATTTCTGCTGTCTGCCGACACCCTTCTGTTATCACCCATAACGAAATAATATCCCTCGGGAATTGTTATAGGATAGTCGAATGTGTAGTCGTCAGTGTTTATAGTATCTTTAATATATGGCTCGTCAATGACCTTGCCGTTGATCTTTACTTCTTCCTTTTCACCGTCGATCTCGATGGTCTGACCGGGCTCAGCGATGACACGCTTTATAAGGCATTCTTTCAGACCTGAATCATCGTTATTGCGCTTAACGACCTCATTGTTCTCATCAAGAAGATATGCAGCGTCATTGTTGATAACTATGATATCGCCGTAATGGGGACCTCTGTATACTGTAGTCATAAATATTCTGTCATCCTTGAACAATGTGTTGTTCATAGATGTACCAGATACAGTTATCGGGTGAAGCAGGTAAGTAAATACCATGATAACGACAAAAATAGTCAGAAGAGTGGATTCGACTATCTCAAGGATATCGTCCACTATCTTTCCCTCTTTTTTGGCTGCTTCCTCTGCTTCCGCCTCGTTTTCATCATCAGAAGCTTCTTCAAGAGCCTCCTCTGCAACATTTTCGGCAGATTCAGATACAGTTTCTTCAACTTCTGCTGCTAAATCTTCTGCTTCGTCTTCTATGATGTTTTTTGTTTCATCAGCCATAATTCGCTGCCTCCAAACTTATTAAATGTAAAAATGTAGCAAAAAAGGGACTTTAAGTCCCTCAAGGAAAGAAGATGAGTCAGCCGAAGCAAGTCGGCTGAACTCAGTCTGCAACCTGTTAGCGGATCTGTTCCTTAACCTTAGCAGCCTTACCAACTCTGTCTCTCAGGTAGTAGAGCTTAGCTCTGCGAACCTTACCGCATCTTACAACCTCAACCTTGTCAACGACAGGAGAGTGGAGCGGGAATACTCTTTCGATGCCGCAGCCGTGTGCAACACGTCTTACGGTGAAAGTCTCGTTGATTCCGCCGTGCTTCTTAGCGATTACAGTTCCTTCAAAGATCTGGATACGACTCTTATCGCCTTCCTTGATCTGAACGTGAACCTTTACGGTATCACCTACGTTGAACTGCGGAACATTTTCCTTCATGCTTGATTCGCTGATTAACTTGAGTGCATCCATTTTATTTTCCTCCTAAAATTTCCGAACATTCTTACCTGTCCCGCA
>JAEEGL012654115.1_pt1 | contig 26135 bp, 24 predicted proteins | sample 9134231 | NCBI WGS metagenome assembly JAEEGL01 (sample SAMN16246548, study PRJNA631951) | gut metagenome | biome: gut microbiome; feature: rumen; material: fiber-attached | host: Bos | place: Iran: Karaj | collected 2018-10
TAAGATAATTAACGATTGTTGATCCTATATGCAGTCGCAACTCAGGCATAAAAGATATATTGATTAATCGACATGCTTTTTCTGTGTCCAAATCAAGATTCTTGAGCATTAAACCACAAAGGGAGTTAATGCGTTCAGCGCTAATAGGATTAATGTATTTTGGACTTCTGCGGGAACTAAATAACCTCCACTTATAGTGGCTAGAAAACAAAAATGACCTTTGGGATAAATCATTTAGCAGGTCCATGATTAAATCACACGTGTTTTCTTTGTCGAAACGCATCAATGCCTTGAGTACTTCATCTTGGTGCTTAACTTCTACATAAGTCTGAGGTAATATAAATCTAAAAATGCTCTTCAGAGAATTAATGGGATTGTTGGTGTAATCTTCATTCTTCGGATAGTTGCAAAACTGCATTAGCAATCGAGAACATCTCAACAAATATTGTTCGTCCCATGCAATCGCTTCAAGAGCCCAAAGTAATTCTGTATAATATATTGTACTTGAAGTAATGCTCCATGAATTATCTTTTCTCTTGATGAACAATTCTTTCAAGAAATTATCACATTTATTGAGTTCATCCTCTAAGAAGCTTAGAGTACTACTGGGTGACGCTTCTGCAATCATTGTGAAAAAATGACGACATGAAAGATAACGTTTAAGAGTAAAACACGATAATAATTCGGCAACAATAGCATCTACTCGTGGCTGCCAGTCATTAGAATTGTGAATCGTCAATAAGGTTAGAGTCTGACAGAGGCCTTTTTTAAGTTCTGGTGATACTTTTTGCTTATGCTCCCAAAACATTATCTCAGAGGTCTTAATCTTATCAACCGCATCAGGATCATCATCGGCAAAGGCCTCTTTTAGGACATTACAGAATCGACTCCAAAATGATCTCGTGAATAGAGATAGGGTATATCTCACTGCTTCATATGGAGAACGAGAACGCCAAACAGAATCAATTTTGACAAAAGGGCTGTCACTCATATTTAATGTTCTTAATAATTTCTGCTCAAGACTATCATATGGGTCATCTCCGAGGAGTTCAATAAGTTTTTTATCTCCTTCGTAAGAGCTATTCCATCTTCCGACAACTAGGGCAGGAAGTATAGAAATAAGATCTTCCCCCTGAGCCCAATATGGATTCAAAGTATCAATCCCTAGCCTGCGTCTCAATGCCATGATATCTCTCAACGTACCGTGCGCGAGAGCTCTAGCTTGAGATTCATCAATACCAGATAATGCTAAAGATTTCACAAATTCTTTAAAGGATATAATAGGTAGAGTAATAGCATTATTTATTTCATCCGCAGGACTGACAGCAGAAATAACGTAGTGACCTCGACGCGTTATTTCATATGGAATATTTGGTACAGTTGTAATAAAAACAAGATTCATATAAGAATTAGACATTCTCAATAATAGATCCTGATTTAGCACAACAATGGCGTTAATTAATAAATGTGGTGTTTCATCTTTAATAGACAAACAGAAAGCAACACTAAAAGCCAAGGCCTCATCTTGAGAAAGAGCTTCGACATGAACCACAGAAGGCTCTTCCTGGACAAATTCTTTTAACTTTCTTACGGCTTCTTCTCTAGCGCCTAACAACAAATCGGGGCGCAAATGAGCGGTTCTTCCATGAGCCCAAAGTTTCCAGAAATCCTCAGGCAAATAAAGACCTTGGGGGGAGATATAACCAAGTTTTTCTGCCAACCATATTCCAACAGCGGGACGAGAGTTTATCCAGTCTTCAAGTTCAACGGCTGTCAGCACAACAATGTTTTTCCATTGGGCGTTTTGACGGGTATTCTCAACCCATTTAGTTGAACCGGACCAATATCGAGGAGTTACGAAAACAAATGATGCGAAAGCTTTGTCAAATCCAAGAGGATCAGCATCTCGTTTAGTGTAATCCAGGTTTATTTTAGCAGCAACATTCTTGTCGCATCCCATCTCCCACAATGAAATACCTTCATCAATTGTAAAGAATCTTTCTGATGACTCAACTACACCATCCCAACCCGGTAAGTGTACATCATCCCCACTAGGTATTGTAAGCCTTGTGGGGTATTGAACTGAAGTAAAAATTAATCGTTTAATTAATTCTGGGAGCATAGATTGACACTCTCGTGAATCAGCCCAAGTATTAAGATCGTTAGATGTTATGAATTTCATATTGGTCTTCTATTTTAATGTTACATTCTATAGACTGTATTGGTCAAGTTCTTAGCAACGAATTTAATTATTGATAATGCCGAAAGATGTTGTAAAGATTATATGTTTATGTGTCGTGAGTTGTAATGAGTTTTATCATTTTTGTTAACAGTTCTTTGCTGTCTAGTTCAACTTCTTTGGATTTTCCTCGCATGTTCGTATATGCCAGGAATACTAGAAATGCTTTAAGGATAGAACTATCAATGTCAGCTGTAATTAGTGGTTGATGATTCTGAATCTGAGTGTAACCTGAGATTGCCAGAATCATACAATAGATGAAATACAAGAAGAAGCAGATATTCGAAGGATGTAAAACATATAATGATAATTCTTCTTGAATTGCTTCATATTTGTGGTTTTCCCAATTCCTCATAGGAGAGTAGTTTTTAACTAGTTTTTTAATGATATTAGGGCAATGTACACTTAATATAGAACCGATAATAAAAGTCAAAAAGATCTTTGTGGGTATTGATATACTTATGAAACCAATTAAGCTTAGACCTTGAAACAGGATTAATGGCAAGAAGAAAACAATCATCACTAAAAAAAGATAACTAAAGATAATTACCATAGCAGGTTGAGCTAATTTTATCCATAAACCAGACATGATAAATGGTAATGATAATAATTGAACGACCTTTCCAAGCACGATATTCTTTCTCTTTTTATTTATCGTTTTAATTGCTATAAATATCAAGATATAACTTATGATCCCTATAAACGAAATAAAACTAAAATGCACAACCACCCACAACAAACATCCTATTAAACATGCACTTATCATAAAGAAACAAATAAATATCAAGTTCAAATGTATTTTTTCTGAATTTGCGACTCTTTTCATTAGTCGTTTCCAGGAAAAACGTTGAATTTTCTTTAAGTGTTTTTCGTTGTCGCAATTTACAGGGTTCTTAACAAACTCATAATAAGCATCATTGTTTTCGTCTGGTCCATGATACTTTAATTCATATTCAAGAACGATATCATTAGATAATAAAACAATCATGAATATGCCTGTAACAAGTCCGTAAGTTCCTTTTGTGTCAACGACATATTTTCGTTTAACTTCATATACGTGTTTTCCATACTTCTTAAGCTCATTATGCAATCGCAAATCAACATTATGACTCATCCAGCTCATTTGAATCTTATCATTGTGCTTACATGGATAATCGGCCCAATAAACGAATACAAAAATGAATATTACGAAGAGGGGCATGACAGAATACCATGTTCCCCAAAATATGTATTCCATTAGTGCTGATAAGATAAAAACCACCCCAACTAATACTATAATCCATTTGTTTTCCATAGGCTCTCTCCTATCGTATGAAAGAGCGATATTACCGTTTTCTAATTTCCAACTTTTCATTACAAAACCTCATAGTTATAATTCTAATCAATTGAAACAAAACCATATAAATGCAATCTGTTTTGCCATAATAACAAGCAAAGTTACAGATAATTTATAGGAAATGCAACAATTATCAGAAGAAATAGTAGAGTTATTTGAAAATGCCACCTTTAGACGGTTGTGGGGGCGATGAGATGGTAGTAATTTTGCAGCAGAAACCTGACTTAGATGGATTAAGGGATTCTGCACGAAATTCGTCTGCCGAACGTGTACACATTTTCTCGGTAGTCCTTACGAATAGCTAATCCCTCCATCTATTTAATTGACACGGGCTGTATGCTGCACGAATCTGGCTATAATGTCCATAGTAAACCCGAAAGGTCATGGTGAGTGCCCCTGTACGATCTCTCATGCAGCCTTGTCAACGGTTTCTTTATAAAGGCTTAGGATTATGGATATCGCAACTTCAATAACAAAACTCAGGACCAGCAGACTCTATACGAGGAAAGCGCTGGCAGAGAAAGCCGGGATAAATCTTCGGCACCTTATCGCTGTTGAGGATGGTAGAGAAGAAGCCACTCAACAGGATATAGAGGCCATTAGTCGAGTATTTCATGTAAAACCCGAAGACTGGCTAAGGTGATGGAAGGCTACGTGATAAAGACACACCTGAAAGACAAGCCGGAAATATCGTTCTATTACAAAGGAACGGCTGATGAGGATGGAGTTTCTTTCGCCATGAACACGATAGTTGGATTTGATATTACCGATGCTATGGTCATTCATGATAAAGAATCCGCTGTTCAACTTTGTAAGAAATTGGACAAGGAAAGAGAGAGTTTACTCAAAAATGGTTACGGGTCATTCATAATACAAAAATTAGAGCGAGCCATTACTGACTCGCTCAAGTGACTTTTATGAAAGTGATACTTCTGGTGTGACTTATTTCTTGGTCATTTTGAATACTATTGAAATGTCGCTCTCGTCAAGCGTGCCTTTCATTTTCACGGTCAACGTGTTGCCGTTCTTGCCTTGGAGTTCATAGATATACATCGGCTCCATTGTATCGGCATAGTAGGTCTTCACCTGGCCGCCCTCAATTTTGTAAGAGTCCTCCATTGAGAATCCTGTTGAGCACGTGCCGTTGGAATTGAAAGTGAGTGTTGTGCCCTTGACGATCCACCGCCATTGCGCGGTGCCTTGTACCTCTGTGATTTCCCAGGTGCCGACAATGGTGTTTTTGTCAAACTGCATGTCTGGTTCATCGTCGCTGCCGCATGACACGAATGCCAGAGCAGTGAACATCAGCGAAAAGATAATGATTAACTTCTTCATGATTAAATGTATTAGTGAAACATGTTTGTTGTTGAATACGTTTACTGCCTCGCTAAATCGCGAGAAGAAGCGAGGTTGCCGTTCTCATCGAGTTCGAAAATATGATGTTCCTTAATGTGCTTGATCAGCATACAGTCAAAATGGTCAAAGAACAAGAATGAGTCAATGTATGCCGACAGAACGATGCGCTTCTTCTTTGAACTGTAAACATAGAAGTAGGCGGTTTCAAAGATGTCGTTGGCCATATTCTTGAACTTGCGTTTGTCGTTGTGGACAACAGGCTCAAAACTCAATGTGTACTTGTCCTCTCCGTTCTCAACGGTGACTGAGGCTGAACCGCAGCACCATGTAAGGTTGATATATAGGAGCCATTCGTGAGGATAAGTCAGAGCCAAGTTCTCATCACTCATGGGGATATTGAGCGTTTTCGGCTTTCTCGGTGTGACCTCTTCATAATCAACATGGATGACCAATACAGATTTCTCACCTTCAAGTTTCTTGAACCGGATGCGAATATAATCCGTCGTGATGGGCTGTTGTGTTGCAATTTCCTGCAACAGACGTGCCCTCTCGCTGTACCAGTTTCTGACGTTCATAGTTTTATTACATTATTCTCGTCAACGATTTGCAGCTTGTTTTGACCATTTAATGGGAGCCAAACAAGTTCACGAATTGAACTCTTGAGATGTGGTTTGAGTTTTGGCACGATCATTTCTTGCCGGACACGTTGGCTTGCGTGTAAAAACTTATGCCATATTTCAGGACACATATCTACAATGAGATAGGTGGGAGTGACAGCTTTATAATGTATGAGTGCAATAGCTACTTTCATTGTGATATTATGTAGTGCTGATTTCTACTGCGAAAATGTCGTTTCGACGGCCATTGATAGCATAACCGATTCCAAACGAGAAACTAAAGCCTTTCTTAGGCTTTTCATTCATGGCTTCATTAACATCTACAGTTTCGGCAAGGGCGCCAACTTCGTTTCTGTTTCTTCTGAATTTCATAATTTAATTTTATTAAAAAGAGTGCAGAATGGGTAGGACTCGAACCTCCTATATCATGCCCAGGATTTAGTCTGGGCATGCTCGCTACCAAACCTGCGACCATCATTCTGCACACGCAAACTTGTTTTACGCTGCAAAGAAAACATAAGGCTGTCTCAAATCATGGGACAGCCTCGAAAAAACTTAATTTTTTGGCGAATTTATTCGATTTTTTGCTCGTAGAGCCGTACTGAGTTCAGATGCAGGTCATGGATTTCGTCGGCCAGCCATTGCGGTTCCAGGACCTTAATCAGATTGCTGCGGCTCAACAGATGGCCGCTCAGGTCTATCGTCGGGCGCATGATCAACTCGAAGTCGGTATAGTATTCTCCCTGCCCTATTTCACGTTGACTCTTGTGAATGGGCAAATCCTTCATGTAGTACCGCTCATCACCGAAAGCTCGGATGACAATCCTCTGAACTTGGGTGTCATCGTTGACCAGTACGCCATAGCACTCATCGAAGTATGCCTGGGCATTAAAACTGCGTGGCATCTTGTATTTCTCATTGGTAAGAGACATACTCAAGATGCGGTCAAACGAGAAGACACCGAAGTAGTCAATCATCGGCCTGTCGGCCGTCGCGTCTCGATGGAAGTGGCCCAAGATATACCAACGCTGCTTGAACAGCTTGATGCAATAAGGCTCAAACGTCAAGTGCCGGGGTTCCTCGTCACCATATTTCCTATAGTCCACGGCCAGTTTGACGTTCTTCTTCATCGCCCCGATGGCCATCTTCAGGTAATCCCCCTCTACGAGAGCCGGCTGGAGAAGAATCCTGTCCTGCAGCGACATCGCCTCACCGATGATGTTGTTCACCGTCAAGGTGCTCAGCATCCAGTTTTGGACGCTTTCGCCTTGGAGCACCTCAGGATTACCGATGTAATACTTGTAGCCGTTCTGACGGTTACAATCAATATAGATGCCGAAGATGTCCTCAATCGCATCCTTGTGGCGGTTAAATGTAGAACGGGCGAGTTCCACGCCCTCGCTCATGTCCGTCTCAAGCCACTTCTCGTTGATCTCGGCTAACGAGATACCATCTTCGGCTTTGTAAATGGTATTCACAAGCCAGATATACTCCTTGAACAATGTTGGTACCCTCATTTTATAATTTATTCCAAATCTAAAAATTGCACTAGTTCAATTGCCTTTTTATGACCAAATTTTGCAGCCATTCTTGCATATTCATTTGCACGAATCTCATTACATGTAACGCCTCGTCCAAAACGATAACAAAGTTGAAGCCGCCATAATGCATCCAATATTTTTTCTCCTAAATCAATTTCTGGACTCATTTCATTTAATTCACTTATTGATGGCACAAACATCTTAAAATATTCTACCGCTTGTTGGTAATTTTGTTCAAAATATGTACCATCCATATAAGCTATTGCTAATTCATATCTACCTATTTTCGGATTGAGCGTTTCAGTGTAACCATTAAGCGAATATTCAAAATATTCATACGCTTTTTTTAGATCAATCTCTATAAAATCGTATTTTATCAGATTCTTAGTTGGTACATATGTTGTATAACTATATCCTCCTTTTACAGGAGAAAGAAGCGCTGAATGAGCATCTTTTGCTTTTTCTACTACTATAGTTGTATCTTTTAATTGATAGGTATACCCGTTACAATATAATTCAGCAAGTTCATAGAGTGATTTTATGTTTCCCATTTCAGCTGAGGTTTCCAACCATGAAAACGACTTTTGTTTATCTTCATGTTTATATTTGCTAAAGTAGTAGATATCACTAAGAAAACGAGCGGCTTGTGATTTATCATATTGCACCGCCTTCTCTAAATAAAAAATTGCTGAATCAATATTTTGATGAAAATAATGACCATGTGCATAGAAGTGCCCTATTTCATAAAATGCTTCATCCATATTATACTTTTTATCAGAATCCGTTTCTTTCTCTTGCAAATAAAGCATATAGTTTTTAGCAGATGTCTCCCAGTCACCTTTTCTACGTGCTTCGTTTGCTATTTTGTAATATGAATGCGATTCAGCTAATACTTGAAAAGCAAAAACTGACAATATAATTGGAATTACCAATTTAATTACCAATGATTTCATATCTTTTTTGATTATCAAAAATTGCACTAGAACTGCCATAACGGAGTGCTAGCTTATAAAACTGCTCTGCTTTATTCGGATTTTTTTCTGTACCTCTGCCATAGGCATAACACTCATAGAGGCGATAGCATGCATCAGCATAAACTTCAGGATAACATCCTTCTACACCAGAATTGAACATCCAGTCATCATTTAATACCATGATTTGAAATAATTTGAATGCTTTATCAAATTGTTGCTGGCATCCAAGCCCTTTGTAGTATCTTTCTGCCATCCATAAAGAATAGAATGGTACTCTTTGGGTAAATGAGTTATCATCCAAATCTTGAAAGACTTTATATTTCTTTAACTTTAAAGATGTCAAGAAGTAGTGATTCATCGCATCCCTTGCTAGATTTCTTTCTCCAGCTATTGGAACAAAACCATCGTAATATACTCCACAAAGATTCGGATTATTAAAAAGAGATTCTAATTTCTCATCATCAGTAATTGTATCTCCTTTCTCATTTAACGAATACGATCCATCTCTATCTTGGTCATCATAGCTAAAGTCTTGCACTCCTAAATCATATAATTCATGTGCTTTATTAACATTCTGTTTAACACCTAATCCCCATTCATAACAATATGCAAGCATTGTAAGGGCATCCATCTTTACGTATTCAAATTCTAAATCTTCCATATTATCCGGGTCAGGGCCAAATGCATAATACTTGTGATTGTTATCTATTATTTGTAATGTCAACTTATAGTATTCAACTGCTTTTTCATAATTATAATTATAATAATAATTATGAGCCGCAATAAGAGCATTTTCACCATGAACGCATTCATCATGGTAAATATCATTTTCAATAAATTCATCTAAATACTCTTTATTTAGAAATATATTACCATAAAAGGGGAATGGTTCGTAATCTCCCCATCCATTGTATCCTTTAAACGTAAGTTTATATAGTAGTTTTTTCGCGTTTTCATTGCCTTGTTTTTCTGATTTTCTCAAATAATCAAGCGCAATACCGTAATCGGGTCCATCTCCATCTATATACCAACAGGCTAAATCATATTGCGCTTCAGCATCTCCTTCATCGGCTTTATTTTTTAACTCTAAAAAATTGTCCGCTAATATGATCAATGAACTAAAGATACCTATTATCACTAAAAGACTACGTTTCATTTTAATATGGTTTTTTATAGTTACTAATATCATAAAATCCTAGTTTTTCAAGATGGTTGAATATAACTTTTGCTTCTTCAACATTGACTTCAGCATTCCATGCTTTTAAAGCATATATGTAGGCCTTTTCTGAACTTGTATACCCCGACCAGTTGTTGTACAAATAATACTGCGCAATCTTTATATATGCCCTGCTATCGCCCTCGTCAGCGAGACGTTCAAGTTCATTTATATCCGTAACGAGGAGGTCAACCACTGAACTATTTGGACTTACAAATGTAAACGAAACTTTTGATGAGCCAAAATCATGTGGTTCTTGATATGGCAACCCCATACGATTACTAATACTCTCCAATGATACAGCTATGTTTGTTATTGTTGAGGCAATGTTCGGTGAAGGTAACCCAACATTCTGAAGGAATGCCTCGGTATATGGACTGTTCCTACACATATCACATTCATAAGCGGCTTCACCGGGCGCAGTGGAAAAACTTATTTTAATTCCTTTAATATCATCATCTTTAAAGGTATCATCATTATTTTCACCATCAGGTTCATTTCTACAAGCATTTAAGAACAATAGTTTCGTTTTGCTACCTGTTGAATCTAAAACTGGGCAAACATCTCTTTTGATGTCTACACATAGATAGATATTACGAATATTCGTCGTTTGATCAATTGGTATTAAATAGTTACGACCATTATTTTGTATACCATGTCCCGAATAATATATTAATACTACATCATATCCTTGAGCCATTCCACTGAACAACTTTAATACCGATGAAAAATCAGCAGACGATAAATCAAAAGCGGATATAACATCAAAACCTAAGTCTAATAATTTATCTGATACGTCAATTGCGTCAAATGTGGGAGTATTTAAACTATTTATATATGAATAGTTTGCATTGCCTATGACTAATGCTATCCTGGTTTCTGTAAAAGATTCTTTATTTTTCCCAATAGACAGGTTCCATTGATTGCTAGATCCCATCTGTGATCCAGCCACAACTCTATTATATTCAATTACAGACATATTTTTATAATTGAACCTTTTGGCAGAATATGAACGAGGACTCCCTCCTTTGATTGGAATAACATTCATGGCTTGTGAATTACTTAGCCACTCTATTTTTTGAGAATCAGAAAAGGTTTTCCCATTAGTCAATTTTTCTCCTCCAATCTTAATAGGGGAAGGGTTAACGCTACGGATAACAAATTCTTCTGCGCCTGCAAAACTATATGATGCAATAACAAAAAGAAATATTAGAAATGTAAGTTTATGTATCATGATTAATATGATGATTTAATTGTTCTGACAAATGAAAAAACAACAGAGGGTATGAATATATTATATGTCGCATGAAACATCAAATACATTATGATGGTAATGAGCGTCAATAATGTAGAATAACCAATAAAGTTTAGCAACAATTTCAATAGCCTATTCTTAGTACGTCTAGTGAAAGGGATATAATTCCATAAAGATTTTTTTGCTAAAATAAAAACACCTATTATCGTGTAAACAATAATCATTAAAAGGATGAATGGCCATGAGATAATATGCTTTTTGTCTTGCAATTCCTTATAAGCAAGATAGATTAAATATGGACCCGGTTGTGCTCCACAATATGTATCATGAAGGTCATTCACATAATCACCTATAATGACAATCTTATCTTTTATTGCTAATCCCACGTTCTTTGAACTTAAAGCAATCGTGTCACCATTCGTGGCTTCAATTACTTCAGGAGGGTATCTCGATAACCAATGTGCACCCAAATGAGCATAATTGTCACAACCTGTCCCAACATAAGTCTTGTGGAAATCAGAATTAATCACCATAAATGGACTGTTATTACATAATCGACCATTACTTGTATACAGCCAACCCTTATTAATGATAGGATGACTAGATTCACCATTAATTGCTTTATATATTTTTATCGGTGCCGATTCCATCAGTGAATCATTTACCGTTTGTAGAAACTCATATCTAGTGACGTTTGTCGCGGTAATTGTAGTAAAAAAATCATTGATAGCGGCTTTCTCTAGTTTTAGAGAATCATTGGTAGTGTATTTTAGATGAGAGGAATAACCAATATTATTCATCTTGTTAATTTGATTTATAAGTGCGCTATCATCTTCAGTATAGGTTTCTTTAATGAATCGGATGTCTATGAAAATATACTTATACTGATTGCCTTCTGAATAAGCCTGTTGAGCTGTTTTCAAGAAAGAAAGTAATTTTTTCCTATCTGTAACAGCCACTTTTCCTTTTGTTCCATCCTCTAAGGAATAATCAGCTATTTGCTTATCATACCCCACATCGAGAAAGTAAGCATCAGAGTCATTATATTCTTTGCTTGATACTATTCTTAAAAAATACTCAGACCAACAATACTTATCAAGAGTGTCGAAATAGGGATATGGACAATTATTTATGAAATAATTGCAGACTGTTATAATTATAGAAAATAAAAGTGACAACAAAATGTTTTTTTGTTGACGATATAATATTGACATTATCTTTTTCATCATTTATGAATTTGCGCTTAGTGATTTATTATATTGATGGCGTAGATAATGTTTTTGCTACAACTCTTGCGATTGGATTTCGCACATTCTCATGAATTCGGGTTGATATTTGCCAAGCTTGAATTTTGGCAATACCAGGCCCTCAGTCTGGATGGGTTGGTCGCTCTCGAGGTCAAAGAGCAGGAAGAGCTCGCCTTCTGACGGCTCGTAGTTGAACAAGTCCACGATTGTTTGCCTGGAAACAATTCGTGGCCCTGCAGATGAGAGCCGATATAGTTCAAGCCTATCGCTACCGTTGTGCATGAGCAGGTATTTGGTTGTTTCAAATCCGGCTTTGAGGCGCAACGAGCCTTTTTCCATGTCAGCATGGGTGTAATACATGCGCTTGGCAAGGTACATTTCGCGGTGCGGGTTGTTGGCATAACCCACGAGAACCATATCTTCAGCGTTATCGTAGCGAAGGCCGCGTTGCGGGATGCTGTCTTTGATTTGATCGTATGTGGTTTGATCGAGGATGACGCGCTGCAGGAATTCTTTGAGCAGCGCTGCCTCTTGCTCGGGATGTTGGCTGTCGGGCAACAAGGGGAATGCTCCGATATTCACAGCCTCGATGCTTTTGAAGAAATAGCGGTTCCTGATGGCAGCGTCGTCACCACGCCCAGGGAACAGGATGTAGCCGCCGATGATTTCTTTGGCGGTGTGCTGCTGTTGCTGCTCTTTCTTCAAGCCATAGTAGATGGCATCACGGTAGCGGTGCATCTGGTTGATGGCATCGCTGGGCGGATAATCGGCTGCTCCAAGGATGCGCATCTCCTCTTCTACACCGTCGGCATTAAGCCTGTCGTCGTCAAACACTCTGTATTTGGCATCGAACAGATAGGTCAGCATAAAGCCGTCGGGCTTTTTGATGTTGAGCACAATGTCGGGGCGGTTCTCGGTCGTGGCCGTGTGAATCTCGCCGCTGTTGCGATTGTAGGTGTGTTGGTACAGCAGTTCAATCTTATCTTCGCCAATCTTGTCAGGATTGGTGAAGATGATCTGGTGCTCCAGCTCACCGTCGGCAAACGGGTCGAACATCGAGGACTTGCGCTCATCAACCAGGGTATTATATTGCTCGATGTCGTCAGTATCAATGTCGAGCACTTCACAAACGAGCTGCTTGACCTTTAAGAAACACCACAACTCGTAGATTTCCCAAATCTGGCGCACACCGATTGAGGTGGTTCCGTCAAGCAGCCTGATACCACTCTGCAGCATCAGCCAATAGCGGTAGATCTGCGCATAGCCTGTGCGTTTCTGCAGCACAAGGCTCTCGTTGCGAAGCGGCTCACCATGCAGGTTGCGGAAAAGCGGGTTGCGGGAGATTTTCTTCAACATCTGGCGATTCTCCTTCAGGTTTGCCTTTTCCTGCTCTGAGATATTGTTGGGATAAAGCCGTTCAATCCTTTCGATGATGTCGCCCAGGCGAGCGCCGATGCGCTCCAGCGTGAACTTGACAAAGCGGTTCTCGCGCGTATTGATGGTTGTTTCGGCAATCTCATGCCGGAACAGCGTTTCATCAAGGCGCTTGTTGGCCTCGACCTCGGCATACCGCTCGCTCATTATCGGGGTCCACTGCTTGATGCGGTCGGCCCGAGAAAAGAGGACCTCACGGCGTGTCTGCAGGTGAGGCTTGTGGACGATGAAGTTGATGGCTTTGAGATAGCCGTCAATGATTTCCTTGAAGATGGAGTACCACACAAGCAGGTTATCGTCCTTGTTGGTGTCACGGCCGAAGTTTTGGAATGTCTTGGTAAGATATTTGAAAACAAGGTCGTTGTACTCCTTCTTGACAAGTTCCAGGATATTCCTGTAGTCATTCTTGGCATCGAGCTTGGGTGAAACCACTCGGAACCTTAAATGTTCGGTGCGCTCAGGTGTCACATAGGTTCGATACCTAAAAGCCAAGTCAAACACTCCTGGCTCATTCAGGAAATCCAACTCACCTGTAATCAGATAATCGCCAGTATCGTTTAGCTTGATCGTGGCGAACTGGTCTGTTATTTCCTTATTGGGGTGCTCTATCTTCGGTTCTTCTGCAATGCCCTTAAAGTGGATTGTTGTGTTGTACTTGCACGTTTCATAGAACACCGGCCACAAGTCACACCATTCCCTCGTTTTCATATCTCCTGGCAGTTCCTTCAAGGCGAAGTTGCCATCCACATCCGCGAGCGATAGCGTGCCTATCATTGTGGTTGAGTAGTCACAATAGGTGCGTGCCGCATCTTTCACACGTCCTTGGAACCGTTTCCACGGCGTCTGAATGTTGGCCGTGGAGATGCTAATCTCTACGGTACCTGCATAATCTATGAAACGAAGGACTTCCATCAATCGTTAGGGCCAGAAACTGGTGAAGTGACTACGCTCAAGGCGTTTCAGCATTTCCTCAATTTTATCAAGTGACTTGGTGAGATTACGCTTTTCGGCATAGTCTTTGAGGTTATGTAATGCACCATCGCTACGGTTGCCGAGCAGTTCATCATCGCCTTCGATGCGTGGCAGAACTTTCATCATCATGATGTCATCAAGGGCACTAGCAAGTAGCGGCTCTTGGTCAGCATCAGGATTCTCTCGCAACAATTCCGAGAAGTAGAGCACCAATTCATTCTGCACACGATAAGCAATCTTGAACGGAGTGTTATTAAGAGCATTGTTTAGATCTTTGAGCAACACAGTGACCCAGTCCTTAAACTCAGTGTCAAGGTTATCTATCTCCTCAATGGCCTTGTTTCCGCTTACATGGCGAGCGAGGAAAAGATTCGGATTAAGAGGCTCGTCAACATAACTGAGCGTGACACTATCATTGAAATATGCTTTAAAATCAGCCTCGTTCATCTCGAAAGTCATGGCACGGTCAATAACCTTGCGGGAGAACTGGTGCGTGGTCTCATCCATATTCACCGTACCAATAACAATAAGATTCTGAGGTATGCACAAGCCTTCGGCTTTCAGTTTCTGCCAAATCTCTGCATTATCGCCCAACGCTGCATCGCTCAACTCCGCTGCCGTAATATTCGACAATTGTTTATATGGCAAGTCAAATAATTCCATGGCCACACGACCATCTTTGAAGAATTCGCGGTCAATTAGCGGTTCGCTGATGATTTTACCATCAACAACTTTGCGGCTCTCTAGTACGCTTAAGAATTCGGCAAAGTATTGTTCAACAGGAGCCAGGTTCATCTCGTCAAGGCACACAAAGAAAGGCACTTCTGGATATCTCAAGGCCTTCGCTACGAACTTGACAAATTTAGTCACGACATAGTGACCCTTGATGGCACTGTCATAGCCCAAAAGCTCAGAGCTATCATGCCAATTGGGTTTAACCTCAATAAGGCAATAGTTCCCAGGTGACACCTCACTTTGTCGTAATCCATCAAAGTCTAGACATGTTGAAAATGCCATCTCTTTGACGATTTGGCTTTTGCCAGTTCCTGAGATACCAGCTAAAAGCAAGAAAGGTTTCGTGCGAATAGCTGTTAAATAATTCTTTTGCAGATTCATATTACTTGAACGAATTGATGATAATGAAGAATTTGACTCGTCTTCTGCTATTACTGATAACGATGAAAGTAAATCGCTATATTTGATTACATACTTTGTTTTGATGGATTTTGTACCTCTATCTATATCTTCAAAAAAACCAGCATCTGATAAGAATTTTAACCCTTTATCATCCCTATAATTATTCCTTGCGTAATCTGATATAACCAAGTCCGATCCTTTCAGTCGTGCAAGTGAGACATCGACCAAGATTTTTTGATAGTCCCTATCATTAGCAAGATTTTCTAAGATATATGCATACTCCGTTTTGCTTAATCTATTGTTAAGAAGAAGACAAGAGACAAGAAAAACTTTAGGAGGATCAATTCTGGACTGAGACTCAGGGACAGCCGGATTGTTGCTTCCAAACCTGTGAGCTTCAATAGAAGACATGAGACAATCAACTCTTTCATCTTCATTATTAGCAAGGTACGCTTCATAATAACGGCGCCCAAAATCATTAATGCAATGTGCACCATCTTGACGCACATCAATCAAACCATAATACAAAGGTGGTTTATATTTGGCTATAGCTTGACCTCCTGACCGAGATTCTCGAGCTTTACGGATTGCATCGTATTCTTTATCAAGCTGGTCTAAAAAAGTAGCATTATCTATCCAATCATTAGCTTGATAAAAGATTTTCAATGCAATGCCAATAACAATTTCTGGTTCAGCTGAATTCCGTAAGACTGTAGGTCTGTTCATTTTTTATAATTGTTTTAATAGTTGCTCTACAATAACCGTAATAAGTCTAGATGGGATGCCCTCACCAATGACCTTTCTAATAAATGATTCCTTTGCCCAAGATGGAATCTGCCAATCTAAAGGCAACGAGGAGACGATGAGTAGTTCATATATTGTAAGAACTCGCGGATCTGAATACAAAGTAATGCCATTTTCATTGTATTCACGACCTGGATGAACGCAGGCAAGCGAAGATATCACACCATTATTCTGTGTTATTGTTCTTGCCGGTTTATCCCAGTTCATTCGCCTATAATGATTATGATGTGCCACAACAGGAACTCTGTTTTCCTTTTGAGGATAGTAGATTTCATTGTAGATGGCTGATTTTCCAGATGGAGTATGCATCATCCATTCAACTTGTTTCCACGAGTGAGTGGGTGGAAAATGCCATTTAGAAACTTTTAATCCACGTTCTTTCTTTTTCTCGAAATCTGGGAATTTCTCAATTGTGAAGTCCAAGCCTTCTCTTAATAACGGATCTAAACTGGGTAAACCGCCTATTGCATCACGTAATGTGATGACAGGTTCTCTCTCGGGGAACTCCCATGTGATATCGATATCATTACGGACTAACAGATATATGTTGCGCTCCCTCATTTGAGGGATACCATGATCCATCGCTTTAATAAGAGATTCAGTATTGAAATGATAATCCGAGAGTTCTTGTTTGAGATAATCAGGAATCATCATTACACGACCATTAATAACGATCTTTGTTTTTAATATAGTCGGGACATTCTCAATTATTGCAAATGCTGGCTTAATTCTTTTTATAACATCAACAGCGTAGATTATCAACTGATTACGTTCATCAAAATCCAGTCTATTGCCCGCTTCGCTCATGCCTTGGCAAGGAGGAGTAGCCAATACTAAATTCACATTTGATTCCAAGGCTTTTGAAACGATCATATTCCTTATTTCATCATTAGTAATATCGCCTTGTATCATATGTGTTTTAGGATGAACGCATGTGTAGAATTCAGCTCTATCTTTTAATAGTTCATTTGCATAAACCATATCCACATCCAATTGATATAGACCAGCTTCAGCTATACCAACATTAGAAAATAGTGATATTCCTCTCAGTTTAGTCATGATGGGATATTGTTAAACAATTTACTAATAAAAAGTGGTGGAATTCCTTCTCCTATAATTCTTCTCACGAATGCTTCATTCGTATCATTAGGAAGGGGCCAATCTTTCGGTAAGGACATGACTAACATAAGTTCAAACAGAGTTAAAACTCTTGCATCTGAATAGATATCTTCACCATTACTGTCCTTACCTATGTATCTTCCTGGATGAACATTACCTTGAGAAGATATTTTACGATTATCCATCGTTATAGTATAGGCCGGAGTATCCCACCTTTGCCTCATATATGTATTGTGATAACCTTTCACAAAAGAGCCATCCGCTTTTCTTGGTTTATGTTTATCTGAATTGTCAAAAGCGGTTTTCCCTGAGGGTGTATATTGCATGACGCATACTTGCCTGTAAATGTGAACGGGAGGTCTGTTCCAGCGGGAGATTGCTAAGGCCGCGTCTTTTCTCTCATCATAAAGCGGGAACATTTCTTTGAAATCGCTTTCTGATAAATCCTTAACCATTGGGTCAATGGACGGAATCCATCCAATGGCATCTTCAAGAGAAACCACTTTTTCATCTTTTGCAGGTAAAGACCATATTTTTGAATCTCTTCTGCTAAGAAGCATTATCATTCGGTCACGAGATTGAGGAACTCCAAAATCAGCAGTATTGATCACATCCACTGAAATATGATATTGTTCCTCTAGTTCTTGCCTTACTACATCAACAATTAATTGCTCTTTTTCATTATAAATAATTCTTGTGTTAATGTAATTTGGAACATTCTCGATTACGACATATTTGGGTTGTAAGTCTTTTATAATATTGATTACAGGAATTGTCAAGTAGTTTCGTTCGTCATCTTTCTCCTGTGGTCCGACAGTACTCATGCCCTGACACGGAGGAGTAGCTATAATAATATCCACTTTAGACTTTTTTGATTTTCGAACGATTGTATTATAGATTTCTGAAGATGTAATGTCTCCACAAATCATATCTGTTTCGGGATATATTTTCTTGTAAAGATTGGCCCTGCGTTGAATAAGTTCATTTGCTACGACCACCTTAAATTGGTCTTTTAGCATAGCTTCTGCAACACCAATATTTGCAAATAAGGACAATACTCTATGTGACTTCTTGGCCATTGGTCAATTCTTGATTCGTGCCGATGTAGTATATCGCAATAATTATATTAAAAAACAAACTCCAATGCAGTCCCAGCGAGCCGACCAAAGCTCATATAACCACAAAGGAGTTTGTTATATCGTTCATGTTTCTGGTCGTTAGCCGGTCAAGAAGATATAATCTTCTTGTTGGAAGGGCAAAGATAATCATTTTTCCTGATAAACCCAATTCTCACACATAAAGATTCCTGTGAAATATGGATTTCTGTAATATGTCATCTCCACTATCCGGCTGCAAAATTAGCACACCCCAGTGCCATATTTAGGCACTATGAACAGCAAAAACCTTAAAAATCGCCCCTATTTAGATTCCTGCCGTCAGTTTAGGCTCTATTCTCATCATATTAATGAGTTCTTTCATCCTACATCTATCATCGTTGCTGTATGGGGAAAAATGCCAAATAGCTCTTTCATCTGCTGATTCTTTTACCTTTTGAAAATATGGGAAATCAATCTTGTCACATGAGTGCCCAATGATATGTATATCATGAACACAATTCAAATCCCGAAAGAAATATTTATTTTTGGAGATAATCTCATCGTATGGTTTTCGCAAGTCATTCATGTCCGTCAGTCGCTGCATCCGTTCATTATTTTCACGCATATCAAGAGTGTCATCCCAATAATCACTAGGGTTAATCATGTGATTATGCCCAACTATTAGTTTTTCATTCCGCGAAGCACGTCCATGAATATGAAGCACTTGATTTTCTGGAATAACATAAAGTTTTTCAAGTGTTTCAGTATAGTTGAATGTAAGGAAATATGCATTTGGTTTTAGATTGAAATCTTTTTGTGAAATTGCCAACGGAATACTACGAACCCACTTTGTGAAAGCATCACTCAAAATATCTGGCAACTGAGTGTTGAGAAAGAAATCTTGAACTCCAAACGGTTGACCAGCAATTGAGAATTCAGTCAAGTATAAATCTTCCCAACTCCAGTTAATGACCTTATCTATATCATATAAACCTAATGCTTTCTCGAAATCAGACCAAAGAAGAAAGTCATTTTCTTTTTGTGCCGGAAAAGCACTCTGTAACTCTTGAATGACATCAATTCTTCCTTTCTTGATCAACCATCGCTTGAAATCGCTATACCTTGTCGCCATCCCATGAGCAAGGTCAAATCCGTTACCGATGATATACAATGTTTCTGCCATCATGAGCAAACTCGCATTTACGTCCTTGCAGTGTAAGCAATATGAGTTTTCTCAAATCCCTATTAGCTGATCTGAAAAAGAATATTATTTAATCAAGGTCGTCTATTTCTTCATGCTTTGTTCATCAGTTGAGTTATACGAGCTTTTATATTCTCATATGTTATACTCAATCTATTCTTTGCTATAGCAGTTAGTCTAGACGTATGAGCTAAGGCGTCCCTTATGGGTTTGTACTCTGTGGCATCCCTTCTTAATGACGCCCTTTTTATTCTATCTGTTTCATCATCTGCTAAATACGCTAAGGTGTCCATATCTAAATGAGACAAATCAGAATCATCTTCACGTATTCTAAAGTTGATGTTTGCATTTTGCTTAGCATTTTCTGCTTTTCCTTTCCAATCATCTATTCTATTTTGGACATTCTGAGGTATTGGAATTTTTTTCTCAATTATATATTTACGAAGCAGATTCTCTGAAACGAAACATTCTGCGTAAGAAGATAGATTAAACTCAGCATCATCACTAATGGCTTGAATCCAACTATCAACCTTTTTCCGGCTATCTTGATTCTCTTTGGGCGGTTTAAAGTCTTCGACAACTGCATTAAACAGTTCCCGAGATTTCCTTTGCTTTCTTGTTATTCGAGGATTTTCAGAATCTCCATCTTGATTAATCTCTGAGCGCCATATATCCCAATCATTAATAACTATTTTTAGGAGATTTTCCATCTCTTTTAATAAAGAGTTAAATTTAGGATCGTCAGGCACAACCCCCTCACGGCTGCTTGTAAAGCGATCGTGCTCATCATCTAAATCATCAAAATGGATTTGACCATAAAGATAGCTTTCAACAATTCGAGCAGTAGGGATATGTCGCAAAATGTCTTTTTCTCTTAATCTCCCGTTTACGTATAAATCAATACTTATTTTTTCATCAGTACCTCGAATTTTTAAATCTGATGGTGTTTCAACAGATGCGATGAATCCTTTGATTTGATGATTATCAATGGACACTTTTTTTGTTTTTTTGAATATCTCATCATTTATGTAGGGGTCATCAATATCATTAATCATCCACACAAATTGTGTTTTCTCTTTAATTTGAGATAACTCATCCAACGTTATAATTTCATCATTAATATAAATATTAAATGATGTATCTTTAAGAGAAAAACGAAAGTATAATGCCACGAGTTTACGAATATAGTCAACCCTATTTCGGATTCCATCTTTGATTCCTGTAAAAATGATAATAGTGCCTTTATTGCCCAATAGAGTTGAATACGTTTTTATTGTTTGTTCATCAAGAACACCAAGTTTGTACTCTGTGGAAGATTTGTCATCTTTAATTGCATCATCTAAACCAGAATTGTCTATAACTCCTCCAACAATCTTTGAATCTTCTTTTTTCGACAGAATAGTTATGGTTTGAGCGCAAGACAATAGAGCAAGCTTTCCAATGCCTTTCCTTCCAATGAAAGGACGACCACTATTAGTTTGAAAAATATTGTTTCGACGTTTGGAGTACCCGATTTTAAGGAACTTATTCTGGAAGTCGTCTTCATCCATTCCTTGTCCATCATCTCGGACAATCAGCACTTTCTCGTCACGATCAATAGTAATATAGACATTTTGAGCATCTGCATCCCAAGAGTTAGATACAGCTTCGCCTAATACAGTCATAAAACTTCTATACAAATTCCTGCCAAGGTGATTTAGTATACTCAATGATATGTTAAAGTTGTATTCTCTCATTTAGTGTAGGGTGTATTTCTGATGTGAATCTTTATGCTCTCTGCAATAACCTCACCCAATCTTGGTGGGACTGCATTGCCTATGTATCTTGAAGCTTTTGTAAGAGATACATCTTCTTCCTTGTTAAAGAAATGGTAGCTCATCGGAAACGTTTGTATCAGAGCTGCTTCTCGGGCCGAAATGGCGCGGTCCTGCACTGGATGACCGAAACGCCCACTGCCAATACTTGTACATTCGGTCGTCATTGTTGGTGCCGGTTCTTCCCATACCATACGACCATAAACACTACCATAGCTTTTCCCGCCTTCTTTCTTATGGCATTCAAGAAGAAGGTCTTCTGGCCAGTCTTTCCATCCACCTCCATAAGGGGTAGCCACCATCCGCCTCAAGTTTAAAGGGGATAGCGCTCTACAACGGTGTAACGGATCCGTTGGACTAGTCTCACCTGCATTTAAGACAGGAAGATCGCCTATCGTTTCACGTAATGATACATATTGGTTTTTTTTATGTGTGGGCGGAACTAACGATATCTCACCAAACCTTGAAGCCAAGAGGACCAACCTTTTACGAGTTTGAGGGATACCATAATCGGGGCAATAAACCAATTGATAAGATATATGATAATTCTCAGATTGAAGAAGTTTGATAAAATCAGGAAAAACGCTTTTTAATTCAAAGAAAAGTATAGAAGAAACATTTTCCATTGTGACGATATCTGGATGGATCTCTTTCACTAATCTTCCAAATTCATATAACAAATCATATTTGTTAGGATCTTTCTTTTTGTTCTTAAAAGCATAAGAAGAAAAGGGTTGACACGGAGCACAACCAGCTAAGACCTTAATTGATTTCTTTGAAAAGAGCGGTTTTATCTCCTCTGCTGTTACAGTTTTGATGTCTCGATAAAAGAATTTTGCACCATTATTTGTCTCATAAGCATATTGACATGTCTTATCTAAATCAAAGCCTGCAAGGATTCTAAGACCCTTTGACTTCATACCATAGCTTAATCCTCCTATTCCACAGAATAAGTCGACTACCTCAATTGAAGGCAGTCTTCCACGTCTTTTATCAGCATTCTGTGGCATTAAATACTTTCTTCTAAGTTTTCATTCAGAAATACCTTCAACGGCTTCAAATACTCAGCATCCAGATTCCAATGCTGTGTATTCTCGTAGTTTCGGTTTACTTCTTTTATCAATTCTTTTTGGCTCTTTGATTCTCCTAACAGTGCTTCAAGATAGCCATAGATTTTAGTTTTCTTGGCTGGGGTGGTCAAGGGTGGAGGAGTGCGGCCAGGGATGTCCAATTTTACTAGTTCTTTTTCGTAATTATCCCAGCAATCCATGATGGGGCGATTGTTGGGGTTAATAATATTCTCCAACAAATCTTCTAATGCGCCAGCATCTTGATTATTTGGAAGAAGAAACAACTCAAATTCAACATCTTTTGCCTGCTGCCATCTTTTTATCTCATCTTTACGGGCTTGAAAATCCTTATCGGCATCAACAATAACAAGATTCACTCCGCCATTTGCAGACATTGAGCGCATACGTAGAGCCGAGGCTTCCGTCTTTAGGTTGTCCCATCCCTTAAGAATTACCAGTCGTTCGTCTGCAACGGCTTCACCATACAGATGGCTGATATACTGTTTGAAAAAACGCGCATCAGCCTTTCCCTCCACAAAGATATTAAATTCCTTCTTCATAGCACGATGCTTCTTAATTCAATATCGTTAGTAGCGGCTTCTTCCAAACCATTGTAGGTGAGTTTATATGCCTGATGACCTTTCTGTTTTGTCTTTTCCAAAGTATATATGCGCAACTCATTCTGATACTCAATATGTTCCTTCAGCATCTCGTTCAAATGTCCGAGCGTTTCCTTACTGTGGGTCGTTACAAATATCTGCTTATCACTCGCATCAGCTAAAGCAAACAATGCTTGCCACAACTTTTTATAAACAGAATAATGAAGTCCATTATCAATTTCGTCAATAAGGAGTATATCGATAAGTGGATTAGCTGCACTTGCCACAATGCTCAGATATCTACGTAGACCATCTCCCATCATGCTGATAGACAGCATTTGGGACATGCCCTCAAATCCGACATATATATCATCGGTTAAAATCTCAATACTGTTAATGCGGACATCGAACAACTTTAGTAACGCCAAAACCGTGTCTTTTCGATTCCTTTTAAACAATTCCGCCAGATCGTTAGCAAGATTGCTTGTCATCAAATCAGATGGAGTCAGCCATGCCCTCTTATTCTCCAGGTATTTGTCTGCCACTTTTCGATTTACAACCACCCCCTGAGGATTTACTCGAAGCCAACTTTTGTAGCTTTGTTTTGTCGTACCTTTGGCGATTCTGAAATTCATCTCCAATGTATTGACATACTTAACAGCACCCATCTGTTGTTGAGGTTCGTTTTTCGGGTCGGCCAATTCGTCAAACACGTATGACAAGGCTAACTTTAGCTGTCGAGAACTACCATCAGACTGCTCTGCCTTAACTTCAGGTGGTGTTGTGACATCCAGATTGTTGAAAAAATACTGAACATCAATAAAATTACTGAAAGGCTTACGTGCTCGCACGGCGTTAATGGCCTGGGGCACGTCCGGATTTGACATGCCCATCAACATCGCTATTGCCTCAAGCATTGTTGTCTTTCCTGAATTATTCTGACCTAGAAAGACATTTACACGGGAACAATCGTCAATGACCAAATGGTCAATGCCTCTGAAGTTCTTTATCTCTATTATTTTGAATCCGTCCATTGCCGTTTTGTTTTATGGCTTTTATGATTATTGCAAATTGTTACTTTGGTTTTCGAAGTCCAATTCCAACAGGTCTTTAATGTCAACCTGAAGCAAACGGGCAATCTCCACAAATTGCGCCATGGATGGCTGTATCTTGTTGGTCCTCCATAGTGAAACAGTCATATCGGTGACACCCATCTGTTCGGCAAGCCATCGGTTAGTGATTTGCTTGTCGGCCAACATCACTCTGATTCTATTTGATAATTATTTACATGTGCAAAGATAAACATATTTTGTTAAATCAAACATTATTATGTTGAAATTCATTTCACTTTTAGCACTTTTATGTTCGCAAGGCAGTTTGGTTTGTCGCTTTGCTATATATGCGCAATGCGGACTAAACTTATTCTTCTTTCGCCAGAAAAAAAGACTTGCTGGCGAAAGGAAAAAGTGTTTTCTTTTGGCCAGTAAGGATCTTTGGTTACAATTCCAATGATGGCAGGCTGTTGATGGCATCCTCTTTCAGCTTGTCAACAGCACGGGTGTACTTCTCGGTATGCTTCAGTCCGCTATGACCGAGGAGACTGGCGACAGTCTTAATGTTGGCACCGTTGTTGAGGATGTTCACGGCGAAACTATGGCGGGCACAATGCCAGCTGATGTGCTTTTCGATACCGGCACGCTTCACCCATCGCTTCACTGACTTGCAGCAGCTCTCATATGAGGGCAGATTGAAGATAAACGATTCCCTGGTTTCGCCTTCTTTGGGCCTGCCGACCAGACGAATGAGTCCGTTACTGAGGGGAATGGTGACCCAGCTTCGCGCAGAATGCCCCTTTGTCTTATCTTGCTCGAAACGCAAGAGTTTGTTAGCATAATCGATACTGGAGTAGCGCAAGTCCTTTACATCGCAGAAACGCATACCAGTATAGAGGCAGAAGATGAAAGCATTACGCACGTTCTCCTTCTCAAACTGATAATGTGTATTGATAAGCAGCTGGATCTCCTCTTGCGAGAGCACATCCTTTGTTAGCATCTGGTCATCGACAACACACCTCACACCCTTGCAGGGATCTTTTGCCATGATGCCCTGATCGATGGATGCCCGTACCACCTTCTTGAAACGCTGCAAAATACTCTTGGCTCCTTCACCCACGCTGCGTGTCTGCAGATATTCGGCAAACTTCACCATCATTTCATGGGTGATTGCATCCGGCTTGATGAAGTCTTGCATCAGTGGGTGATACTCAGCCAAAAAGTCCTTGAAGCGGTTATACGCAATTTGAATCATGCGGATGTCCTTCTTGGTATAGCTACTGATGTACGACTGGTAGTAGTCGAGGAAATTAATGCCCTTATCCTTTTTCAATCGGTACCCCTCACGGTTCTCCAAAAACTGCTGTTCTCGCTCGAAGCGTATCTTCCTCGCCAACTCTATTGTCTCCTTCACTTGTTGCCGCTGAATTGATGTGCGTGGAGCTGCCATGACATAAAGCGACAGACTTTCCTTCTTGCGAATGGATGTGCCATTGTCATGATTATAACCCATCTGATACTCCAGATATAGACTGTATTCGGTGCCGTTTTTCACGAGTTTCCTCAGTAATCGAGGGTTCCCTCTCTCTATCAAATTCTTATTTTTGCCTCTTTCCTCTGCCATAATAATGTTTTTATTTCCTTTGTTTTCCCTTTATTTATCGTTGTTTGCAAAGGTACAACTTCTTTCAAATATGGGGTGTTAAAAAGGTGTTAATTTTGACAAAACAAGGGCAAAAATGGGGCATTTTGGTAATAATCTGCAAAAATTGAAAGTTATATAAAATATTATATATCAATTACTTAATTGCTTTTTCTTTCCTTTGTTTTACTCGGTTAAGTACCGGCTCTGGGTACCAAGCAAATAAGCAATGCGCTGTATCTCAAACAGATACAGCGCATTTTACTTGAACATCACTAAAACATTTGGTGAGTTGTTACTCCGAGGACTTCATGCTGCGAGTTCACAGTCGTCGGTGGAGCCGATCAGCTTGTGGACTTTGTTCTCGGCCTGTTGCTGGATTCCCGGGGTGATTTGGGCACGGGCTGAATGTA
>JAEEGL016643627.1_pt1 | contig 26133 bp, 23 predicted proteins | sample 9134231 | NCBI WGS metagenome assembly JAEEGL01 (sample SAMN16246548, study PRJNA631951) | gut metagenome | biome: gut microbiome; feature: rumen; material: fiber-attached | host: Bos | place: Iran: Karaj | collected 2018-10
CAGCAGGGCCATGTTGGCCAGCATACCGGGAATCCAGTTGTAGAGCAGCACCATGACGCACATCAGCAGGATGAATGCCACGATGAACGAGATGATACCCTGCTGGATAGACTGTGCACCGAGCGACGGACCTACCATCTGATACGAGGCGACGCGCAGCGGGGCGGGCATCTTACCAGAGTTCAGCGTGTTGGCCAGGTCTTTGGTATCAGCCTGGGTGAACTTACCCGAGATTTGTGAACTACCACCGGGAATCTCACCGTTCACACGCGGAGCGCTGTATACCACGTCGTCGAGCACGATAGCCACGGCGCGGCCTACGTTCATCTTGGTCAGGTTGGCCCAGATGCGGGTACCCTCGGTATTCATCTGCATAGACACCACGGGACCTACGTTGCCAATCTCGTTGCTATAGTCGTCCTTGGCGGTGGTCACCACGTCGCCGGTCAGGGGAGCCTTGCCGTTGGGGTCGTTGACCTTGATGGCATAGAGAGCCAGCACCTTACCCTTCTTGTGGGTCTCGGGATCCTCGAGTTTGGTCACCTTGGCATCCCAGAGCAGGCGCATCTCCTTAGGCAGCACGCGCTTGGCCACGTCGCTGTTGATAATCTTGTTCACGTCGGCCGTGTCGGTCACGTGGGCATAACCTACCATACAGAGGCTCTCCATACCGGCATAGCGGGTGTCGAGCACGCTGAGCAGACTGTTGGTCTGCAGGCCGTCGGCGGTCTTCTCTACCTGGGCAGCCTGCTTGGCAGCCAGGTCGAGGGCGTTGACAGAGTCGGTCTCGGCAGCCTCGGCAACCTCAGTAGCGGCTTCGGCAGCCACGGCGGTGGTGTCCTGCTTCTCGGTCTGCTCGTTGCTGGCCTCAATCATATAGGCCTGGCTCAACTGGGCAATGTAGGGCAGAGCCTCCTGGGCCATGTAGGTCTCCTGGAACTCCAGGTTGGCACTACCGGAGAGAAGTTTCAGGATACGGTCCTTATCCTTCTTGGCACCGGGCATTTCCACCATGATACGGCTCTGGCCGCTGAGTTTCTGAATGTTGGGCTGGGCCACACCGAACTTATCAACACGGGTGCGAACCACGGTCTCGGCATTGTCGATGGCAGCCTCCACCTCCTGGTTCAGGGCGGCGATGACTTCCTCGTCTGTGCTCTTAGTGTTCACCTTGTCGCGCATCTGCTGCGTGGCAAAAATCGTGTTCAGGGCGCGACCGCCGCCAAACTCCTTCCAGCGCTCTACGAAGAGTGTGATAAAGTCTGACTGACTACGCTCCTCATCCTTCACGGCAGCCTCGAAAGCCTTGCGATAGCCCTCGTCGGTCTTGTGACCGGCCAGGAAGTCCACAATGTCTGGCACCGATACTTCCAGGATAACGTTCATACCGCCTTTCAGGTCAAGACCCAGGCCAATTTCCATCTCACGGCACTCGTCGAGACTCCATGCGCCGAGCCATACATGGTCTTCGGACGAAACAGAATCCAGATACTCCTCGGCTGCCTTGTCACCAACCTCTGCGCGCAGTGCCTCGGCCTTGTTTTCATAGTGCCTTGTCACGAACGAGAAGGAAAGATAAAAGCAGCACACAAGGATGAGTGCAACTGCAATAAATTTTACAATTCCTTTGTTTTGCATTTTGTTTGTTTATGTTATTTATTATATAATATACGCAAATGAGCCTGCAAATATAGTGATTTTTTTACACAATGGAAAATTTTTTGCCATTTTTCATACATTTTTTAAGGATTATCAGCCTTTTTCAGCCTACAAACGAGCGGATAATGGTCGCTGGCGTCCATTTTGCTGTCAATTTCGCAACTTACGGGAACCCACTCAGAAGAGCACATGATATGGTCAATTCGCAGGTTAAAACCTTTCTGATTATATGACAAACCGGGTCCGCATCCGGCCGTTACGAAGCAGTCGGTCAGGTGCTTGGCTATAGTATGTCGGGTATACGAGATAGGGGTGTCGTTGAAGTCGCCGCAGACAATGATGGGGTACTGGCGGTGCTCTTCCACATAGCGGCTGACGGCCTCGGCCTCGGGGGCACGCTTCACCATCTGTTCGCCCAGTTTCTTGAAAATGTTCAGTATTTGGGCCTCAGCCTCCTTATGTTCCACCTCGCCGCGAAGCACCTCCTTGTAGCCGCTGCGTTCGTCCTTGGTGAGGTTGGTGCTCTCTAAATGGTTGTTGATGACCAGGATTGTGTCATCGCCCATCTGCAGGTAATAGGCCATGGAACCGTTGGTTTTCGACTCGTAGGCGATGCGCTCCTTGCGTATGATGGGGAAGCGGGTGTGTATGCCTAGGCCGTTGATGGCACCGGAGTGCTCATAGATATGGATGGTATCGTTGTAGGGATAGATTTCCTTCATCTTGTCGAAGCCGCTGCCGCCCTTGCCGCCATGGTCTTCCTGCAGGCACACGATGTCGGCATTCACGCGCCGCAGATAGTCGGCCACGGTATCTACGGCATACTCGTATTTCCAGTTGCCGCCGAAGCCGCATGTGTTATACGATACCACGGTGATACAACCGTCGGGCGGGTTGCTGCTGAAATTGATAGGAAAATAGGTACGTATGGGCACATACGCGAGGAGGAAGCCCACCACGGGAATCCACAGGCGCTTCCATTTGACCACCACCCAGAGAGGCACAAACAGCAGGTTGGCCAGAATGAAAAGCGGGAACAGCATGCCCACCCAGGCCAGCAGCGGAAACGATACCGGGTTAAGGCGGTCGCTATAGCCCACAAACAGCATCAGCACCACGGCCAGCACGTTAGCACCGGTCAGCAGACCTAAAAAGATGTTCTTGATTGTCTTCACTTTCTTGTTTGCCTTCTCTTTCTTGACAGCATTCACAGTTATTTCTCGTGACTGGCTTCGAAGAGCCGCTGTTTCTCTGCCTTCGTCAGACTGTCGTAGCCGCTCATGCGGATCTTGTCGAGAATGGCGTCAATCTCGTCCTGGCGTGCCTTCTTGCGTGCGTTGTACTCCATGTCGTCCATGGGGCGCGTATAGGTGGTGTTGCCGGAATATCCGGAATATCCAGAAGTCCCGGAGAACCCGGAGCCTCCGCCCTTCCTCGACCACCGGTCGAAGAACTGGCGGCTGCGGTTCAGGTCAAAGCGGCTGTCGGGATGCTTGCGCCAGTACATGATGAGTAGGAAACCGAACAGCATGCCGCCCAGATGGGCCATGTGGGCGATGCCGTCGCCTGCTGAGGCCATGGCCGAGAACATCTCGATGGCGGCATAGATAACCACAAACCACTTGGCCTTGATGGGCACGGGCAGCGGGAAAATAAAAATGCGCTCGTTGGGGAACGTCATGCCGAAGGCCAGCAGGATGGCATATACAGCACCCGAGGCACCGATGGTGCTCGACAGGTTCATCACTTGGTCGACGGTCATCAGATGGGTGCCGTTGACGTTCAGCATATCAGTGGCATTCATGCTGGTAAGCCCGTCGGCTGCAAACTGCACATACTGAACCAGTTCCTGGCAGATACCGGCTCCGATACCGCAGAAAATGTAATAAAAAATGAATTTCTTCGGACCCCACACATTTTCTATCACACAACCGAACATCCACAGGGCAAACATGTTGAAAAACAGGTGGGTAAAACCACCGTGAAGGAACTGGTAGGTGATAAACTGATAGAGGTGGAAGTCGCTGGCCATGAAGAAATGGAGTGCGCCCCAATCAACCAGACTCTTGCCTCCTATCTGAACAAACAGCGACGCAAGATAGGCTACCACATTGATGATAAGGAGATTCCTTGTTACTATCGGAATGTTTCGAAACATCTTGATATTTACGATTTACGAATTTACTATTTACTATTTATTGCAAAATGCAGTTTGCGGGTGCAAAATTACGAAAAATATCTGGTTTATAGCACAAAATCAGCCCTTTAGAAACTTTTTTTTATCAAAAATCAAATTTTTTCTCATTTTTTGTTTGTTTTCTGAAGAATTCCGCTTATATTTGCGTCATAATTCGTAAAACTAACCATATTATTCACTTAAAAAACAACAAATTTTATGAACAAGACAGAATTGGTTGAGAAGATTGCAGCAGGTGCTGATCTCTCGAAAGTTGATGCAAAGAAGGCTTTGGACGCTACCGTAGCCGCTATTAAGGATGCTCTGGCTGCTGGCGATAAGGTTGCTCTCGTTGGTTTTGGCACATTCTCTATCAGCGAGCGTCCTGCCCGCGAAGGTATCAACCCCGCAACAAAGGAAAAGATTCAGATTCCTGCAAAGAAGGCTCCTAAATTCAAGGCCGGCGCAGAACTGCTTGATGCAATGAACTAATAAATTTGTAAATAAAAATTACGCGAGCATGAAGTCTTTCATGCTCGCGTTTATTATGATAGTTCTCTGCATTCTGGCAGTTCCGCTTATGGGCTATACATGTTCATAAATCCACTTCAGCAAGAAATAGAAGAAGGTGCCGAAGAACAGGCCGGCAATGGCATCAATGGCATAATGGGCCTGAACATAGAAGGTGCCGAAGAACAGCAGTACGGCAAAGGGCAGGAGGATGAAAAACAACTTACGGTTTTTGGACTCCCATGCCAGCCACAGCGCAACCGTGGCCACGCCCACATGACTGCTGGGAAAGGCTCCTGTAGGTCGCTCACCAGCATCATGGGCTATGATCAGGGCTTTGTGCATCACACCGTCTTCCCAACCGGGGATGGGCAGGATAAAGTCGCGGTTGAGCACATCAAACTTTATAGTGTCGAAATAGTTGCCAATATCTGGGAAGATGCCCTGCGCTATCTGGTCGGTGCCCACGGCCTTGAAATAGAACTGCGGTCCGGTAACAGGCAGAAACATAAAAATAAGGTAGAAAAGGAAGAACGAGCCCACAATAATAAAAGCGGTACGCTCGAAGTGCTCGTAACGGAAGAAAAAGAAAAACACCACCACGGCCACGAACAGCGGATAATAACTGACATAGCCCATCGACAGCAGTTCGCTGATGATTGGATGCGAGAAGGTCTGGCAGAACTCCAGTGCCGGCTGGAAGCCGAAGAGCGACTGCTCATAGCCCGCAAACAGATGGTCGAGATTCATGAAGATGCGGTTCATCTCGTAGGTGTCGGGATACCACCACGAAAGCAGTATCAACTGTCCTGCCACGCGAAAGAATATCGTCAGACGGCTGGGATACAGCCGGTAGACACCCCACAGGGCCAGCGTCAGTATGACACACTGCGCCCTGAACCACAGCATCTCGGCGGGGTGGGCCAAGCGCACGTATGTCACGAGGATAAACACCGTGGTAAACAGCGTATAGGCCATAGTGGCCCACTCAACCGCTATCAGTCCCGTTCGCAGTTTCTTATTTACAGCCATCCGTTCTCTTGATACCATTTAATGGTCAGGGGCACGCCCTGCTCCAATGTATACTTTGGCTCGTAGCCCAGTTCGCGGCGGGCCGGCTCGATGTCGCAGCGCCAGTTGCGTTGTTTCAATATATGATACTTGTCGTTGTTCAGCGCCGAGATCTTACCCGTCAGATGTCCCCACTTGTCGCCCAGGAAGGTGATGACGCGCAACACCCAGATGGGAGCCGTGATGCGAATCCACCACGGGTTGCCCAGTTCGCGGCGAATGAGGTTCGAGAATGTGGCCGATTGATACACCTTGCCGTCGCTGAGGAAATACTTGCGGCCCGTCTGTCCCTTCTCGCAGGCCAGGAACACGGCCTGCACCACGTCAAGCACATAGACAAAGGTGATGTCCTGCTGCTGGTAGCCTACGGCAAAGTCGCTGTGCTGCTTGATGCTCTTTGCCATGAGGAAGTAGTCGCGCTCACGCGGACCGTAGACACCCGTAGGCCTCAGAATAACCCAAGGAAATGTGACATCTCGCGGAGCGGTAGCAAACTCTACACTATCAACTCTACACTCTAAACTTTCCAGCCACCTTTCTGCCTCCAGTTTACTCTTGCCGTACTCGGTATTGGGCCTCGGCATGTCGGTTTCCTTAATCTCTGTATAGGGTTGCTGTTCGTGAATGGCACCGAAGACGCTGAGTGAACTCAGATAGACGAATCGCTTCAACAGGTGTTGCGTCTTCATAAGCGCCAGCACCAGATGCTTCGTACCTTCGGTATTGACCCGACGGAAGTCGCTGTTGTTCAAACATTTCGTTACACCGGCAGCATGCACCACGTAATCGAACTGATGGTCTTTCAACTGCTCTACCAGTTGTTCTTCGTTGTTCAGGTTCAGTTCGATGAAATGGATGCGCTCGTCCTGCAGGAAGTCGCGCTTGCTACTCCCCCTGACGGCTGCCCACGTCTCCATGCCCCTACGCAGGGCCTCTTCCACTATAAACGAGCCAATAAATCCACTGGCTCCAGTTATCAGTATTTTCATTGCGGGTGCAAATTTACAAAATATTTGGGAAATGAGAAAGAAAGTAGTGGAATAATTCAGAAAAGAGGGACGGATAAGAGACAGATAAGAGGAAAAGTATGTTAATAGAGAAAAAAATGAGCAAAACTTATGGCTGTTTCAATATTTCTTTGTAATTTTGCACCCGAAAGCAAGAAAAAATGTAAAAAGAACAACAAAATAATAATAAAAGTATGAAAAAGAACTATCAGATACCGGCTTTGCGTATTGTGAATGTCCAGCAGACGAACATGGTTTGTGCAAGTCAAGGAATTGTAAGAGATGTAAGTTCTAGCGAAGGTTTCACCATTGGCGGTGCCAGCAGCAATAGTCCGACCCCTGTTGTTGCCCGCGGTCGTTCCAATGACATCTGGGAAGACGAAGAAGAGTAAAGCGAATCTGCGAAAGCAAGGTTAGCGGCTCTTTACAGTCACCATAAACCGTTGCCATAAACCGTCGCCATAAACCATCATAATCAGTTGGTTTTGTATTGATATTTAACCTCGGCTAGGTCGAGGTTAGCCTTTTCTATTTTTGTTTTCAGACCGTTTTTGTAGTCACTGAGGCGGCGGGATAGGTTCTCGTCGCTCAATGCGAGCATCTGACAGGCAATGATGGCAGCGTTCTGAGCACCGTTGATGCCGACGGTGGCCACGGGTATGCCCGGTGGCATCTGGACTATCGAGAGCAGGGCGTCGAGACCGTCGAGCATGCCCTTGATAGGTACGCCGATGACAGGCAGCGTGGTCTGCGCGGCAATGACGCCGGGCAGCGCGGCGGCCATGCCGGCACCGGCAATGATGACCTTGATGCCGCGACTGGCGGCTGTACTGGCAAACTGCTCCACGGCATCGGGTGTGCGGTGGGCCGAGAGGGCGTTCACTTCAAACGGCACCTGCATTTCGTCGAGCAGTTTGCAGGCTTTCTCCATAACGGGCAGGTCGCTGGTGCTGCCCATGATAATGCTTACTATTGGATTCATATTGTTATTATTATTCCTTTCCTTGTACCTGCTGCATGACGCGCAGGAAGTTGCCACCCCATATCTTCTGGATGTCCGCTTCACAGTAGCGGCGGGCCAGCAACTGGCGGGTGAAATTCAGCAGTTCGCTGGCATCGGCCAGGCCGGGGACACCACCGTCGCCGTCGAAGTCGGTGCCCAGGCCTACGTGGTCGATGCCCATCACCTGAATGGCGTGGTCGAGGTGCTTCATGGCATCAAGGATGGTGGCCTCGGTAGGGTGTTGGGTGCTGGGTGTTGGGTGTTGAACCAGGAAGCCGGGGTAGAGGGTAATCTGGCATACGCCACCCTTGGCAGCCAGCGCGCGCATCTGGTCGTCGGTCAAGTTGCGGGGATGGTCGCAGAGGGCGCGGCATGAAGAATGACTGCACACGATGGGCGTCTTGGAGAGGTCGATGGCATCGTAGAAACTGCGCTCGTGGGCATGGCTCAGGTCTACCATGATGCCCAGGCGGTTCATCTCTTCGATGACCTGCCGGCCAAAACCACTCACGCCGCCGTGGGTCTGGTCGCCCTTGGCCGAGTCGCAGATGTCGTTGTCGCCGTTATGACAAAGGGTGATATACACGATGCCGCGATCCTTGAAGTGCTGTATGTTCTGAAGGTTGCCCTCCAGGGCCTTGCCGTTTTCTATGCCGAGCATGATGCTCTTGCGGCCTGAACGCTTGTTCAGCCACAGGTCTTGCGGCGTGCGGGCCAGGGCAAGATGGCTGGCGTTGTCGGCGACGATGGTCTCTATCTGGTCGAAGATACTGTTGGCGTAGGCAAAGGCCGACTCCTGCATCTTCTGCGGGATGTAGGCCACCATGATGGTAGCGTCGAGGCGGCCCTCGGTCATCTTGGGCAGGTCGACGAGGATGCGGCTGTCGCGCGTGGCCATATTCGGTATATTGCCACGGTTTTCCACGGTTTTATTCGGGTCACGGTTTTCCACGGTTTTATTCGGTTCAAGATGGAAGGCCATGGGGGTGTCGCAGTGGGTGTCGAGGGTGAGGATGCGGTCGTGCAAACATTGCGCCTCGCGGTATCTGCGGGCCTCGCTGACTAGCCACTCGAAGAGCGGCTTGCCGCCGTCGCCCATACACTCGGGATGCCACTGCACACCCACGATAGGCTTGAACTCCGTGCTCTCGATAGCCTCGATGATGCCGTCGGGAGCCGTGGCAGCCACACGGAAATGCGGGCCGGGGTCGCTCACGGCCTGATGATGGAAAGAATTGACATACAGACGTGAGCAGTCGATCCCCTCCCCTGTCGCGAGAATTGCCGCGTTTCTCCCTTCCCCTGTAGGGGAGGGGGCGGGGGTGGGGGCAGTATCTCTGTATATATTATATAATAAGGTGGAATCTTCCGCAATGGTGACGGTGTGAGTAGGCTCTGAGCGGTCGGCATCCTGAGAGTGCTTTATTTTTGCGACGGGAAAACCGTCGCACACACTCCCGCCCTCTGAAATATCATGACATACCTTCCCGCCCTTTGAGATGTCCTGACAAACCTTTCCGCCGAGGGCCGTGGCTAGGGTCTGTATGCCGCGGCAGATGCCGAGGATGGGCATCTGGCGGTTGTAGGCCAGGCGGGTGATGAGCAGTTCGGGTAGGTCGCGCTCGGCGTTGATGCCGCCCAGTGCGGGTTGCGGTTCCTCGCCCTGATAGAGCGGGTTGATGTCGGCACCGCCGCTGAGCAGCAGGGCATCGATGCGGTCGAGGGTGGCAAAGAGTGTCTCGCGCTTGCTGTCGGGCGGAATGATGAGGGGCGTGCCGCCGGCACGGAGCACCTGCTTGTAGTAGCCCTCGCCCAGTTTGGCGTTCTGCTCGCCGTAGTTGGCCGTGATGCCGATGACAGGGCGTGCGGCAGCGGGGAAACCGTCGTAGCAGTGGTCAGTCTGTTGCTGTAGATCGAATCGGTTCATGCGTCTATCGTTGCTGAAGGTCGAATCGGTTCATGCGTCTATCCCCTCGAAATGCACTGGTATGTCGCGCTTGATATTCTGCTCCAGCGAGATGAGCGTCTCGGTGGCTACCACGCCGGGAATCTCCTGCAACTGGCCGTTGAGCAGGTTCATCAGTTGCTCGTTGTCGCGGGCATAGAGTTTCACCATCATGGTATAGGGGCCGGTGGTAAAATGGCATTCCACCACCTCGGGGATATGCTCCAGCCGCTTCACCACGTCCTTGTACATAGAGCCGCGCTCCAGGTTGATGCCCACGTAGGTGCAGGTGCTATAGCCCAGCGACTTGGGGTTGACGTCGAAACCGCTGCCCGTGATGACGTTGCTATCGATGAGGCGTTGCACGCGCTGGTGTATAGCGGCACGCGACACGCCACACTCTGCTGCGACATCCTTAAACGGGATGCGTGCGTTTTTTGACAAGATGCTCAGTATTTTCTTGTCGAGGTTGTCAATTTTCTCCATTTAAAAAGTGTACTTTTGCATTTTGATAGCAAAAGTACACTTTTTTATTTAAACTTGCAACTTTTTCTTTAAGAAAGTTCAAAATAACTTGTCAATTCCTGTCATTTCCACATTTTACTTGTCAATTCCTACCAGTTCCACATCAAAGACAAGGGTGGAGTAGGGGGGTATCTGACCTGTCTGGCGCTCGCCATAGCCCAGTTCCTGGGGGATGTAGAGTTGCCATTTTGAGCCAACGGGCATCATGGTGAGGGCTTCGGTCCAGCCCTTAATGACCTGGTCGGGGCGGAAGGTGGCAGGCTCGGTGCCGTGCTTCGACGAAGCATCGAACACGGTGCCGTCGATCAGTCGGCCCTCGTAGTGTACCTTCACCTTGTCGGTCTTCTGGGGCACCTCGCCGTCGCCCTGCGTCAGCACTTTATACTGCAGGCCGCTGGGGGTAGTGATAACACCCTCTTTCTTGGCGTTCTCGGCCATGAAGGTACGTCCGGCCTCGGTGAGTTTCTGTATCTTGGCCTGACGGTTGGCCTCGATCTTGGCTTTCGAGATAGGCTCAGCCTGGGCAAAGGTCATCACGGTGGTGTCGTTCTCGAGCACGTCGGTGAAGCCACGGAAGAACAGGGCATCGTTGATAGAGTCGGGTGCCTCGGCCAGGTCTTTCTTCAAGTTTGTGAGCATGCGGTTGTTCACCTGGTCGGCAATCATCACGCCAGCCATGCGGGCCTTCTGTCGCGGGTCGTTCATACCCTGGACGGCCTCCTGGAAACCTTTCACGAAGTCCGATATATAGGCGGTATCAACGCCCATCTGTCCCTGTACGTAGGGCAGCAGTCCCTGTGTGAAGGCCATGCCGGTGGTGTAACTCAGTGAGTCGACGCTTGTGGCGAGCACCACGGGAGCCTTCGTCTCGGTCTGAACATTCTTCTTGTCCTTTTTCTTTTTAGCATCTACTGTGCTAAAAGAAGCACTCACCACGAGGGCGAGTGCTATGATGAGTGTCTTTTTCATTCTTTTCAAGTCTTTTGTAGTAGTAATGGGTAGTACCACTTACTTCACGTCAACCAGTTCCACCTTGAAGATGAGGGCCGAGAAAGGCTTGATTTCGCCAGACTGGTTAGCACCGTAGGCCAGATCCTGGGGAATGTAGATCTCCCACTCCGAACCGGCGGGCATAGCCTTCAGAGCCTCCTGCCAACCCTTGATGACACCAGCCAGACGGAATGTGGCAGGGTCACTGCCATGCTTCGACGAAGCATCGAACACGGTACCGTCGATCAAGCGGCCCTCGTAGTTGACCACCACGGTAGAGGTGTCGGCAGGCATAGCGCCGTTGCCTTCCTTCAGCACTTTATACTGCACGCCGCAGGGCAGGGTCTTCACGCCTTCTTTCTTGGCGTTCTCGGCCAGGAACTGCTCGCCGGCAGCCTTGTTCTCGCCATACTGCTTCTCCAGTTGCTTAGCCTTGATAGCCTCGAACATGGCATTGGCGGTAGAGTCGGCCTCCTGTACGGTCATCACGCCATCTTTTTTCAGCAGGGCGGTGGTAAAGCCAGCCAGGAAGTTGTTCAGTGAGATGGTCTGAGTGCTGTCGTCGCCGAAGAGTTGGTTGTTGATACCCTTCATCATGTTGTTGGCAATCTGCTGGCCAATCTCTATGCCAGCGAAATAAGCAGCCTTCTTCTTGTCGTCGCCGGCGTTGGCACCATCGTTGAGGCCCTGCAGGAACTCAGCGACGAAGGTAGTGTCGACGTTCTTCACATTAGCCAGATAAGGCATAAGTCCCTGGCTCTGAGCCATACCGATAGCATAACTCAGTGTGTCAACGTCGGTTTTCAAACTTGCTTTGGGGTTGTTGCCGCCGCACGACACCATCGTTGCAACGGCTGCGGCCATAGCGGCCACGGTAAAAATCTTTTTCATTGTTTTGTTTTTTTATTGTTGTTTTGTTATCTCGTTATCTCGATATTTCGATTTTCCGATATTCCGAAAGATTACATGACTTCGATAAGTTCCACATCGAAGATGAGCGTGGCAAACGGGGGAATCATCGCGCCGGCACCACCCTCGCCGTAAGCCAGGCGATAGGGGATGAAGAAGCGGTACTTGCCACCCTCTGACATCAACTGCAGACCCTCGGTCCAGCCGGCAATAACCTGCTGCAGGCCGAAGACGGCAGGCTCGCCGCGCTGCACGCTGCTGTCGAACACGGTGCCGTCGATGAGGAAACCCTCATAGTGGCACTTCACTGAGTCCTTGGCCGTGGGCTTCTTGCCGTTGCCCTCTTTCAGCACCTGATACTGCAAGCCGCTGGGCGTGGTTATCACGCCTTCCTTCTTGGCATTCTCCATCAGGTATTTCTCGCCGGCCTCCTTGAACACCTTGCCCTTTTCGGCACGCTCGGCATTCAAGGCCTGCTCTTTCTTGGTTAAATAATCCTGTACAATCTGTTGGGCTTCGCGGTGCGACACCTTTAACTCATTGCCTTTTAGCACGTCCTTGATCGACTGTGCCAAGTCGTCAACATTCAAATCGGTAGCACCCATCTGGGCCAGTTGCTGGCCGATGCCCAGTCCCAGGGCATAACTTACTTTATCCATCTTTTTTCTTTCTTTCTCTATAATATCTCTGTACCCCGACCCAGAATCGAACTGGGAACTAAGTCTTAGGAGGACCTTGTTATATCCATTTAACTATCAGGGCATCCGTTTTGCGGGTGCAAAGTTACTAAAAGTTTTTGAAAAGACGTGCTTATTTACACAATTTTACAAAATAATAGACTGTTTTTGCAAAAAAAACAATAACTTTGCAGCCAAATTATCGAATAAACGTAAAGAGTAAATTATAAATTAGTAAATTGCGAATGATGCTCATGGATTCAAAACTTGTTATCTACAATACGCTGACGCGCCAAAAAGAGCGCTTCGAGCCCATCAACGCCCCGCATGTGGGCATGTATGTATGCGGACCCACTGTCTATGGCGACCCCCATCTGGGTCACGCCCGTCCGGCCATCACCTTCGACCTGCTGTTCCGCTACCTGAACCATCTGGGCTACAAGGTGCGCTACGTGCGTAACATCACGGACGTAGGTCATCTGGAGCACGATGCCGACGAGGGAGAGGACAAGATAGCCAAGAAAGCGCGTCTGGAGCAGTTGGAGCCCATGGAGATAGCCCAGTATTACACCAACCGCTACCATCAGTATATGGATGCCCTCGGCGTGCTGCGCCCGTCGATAGAGCCTCATGCCACTGGGCATATCATCGAGCAGCAGCAACTGGTGCAGCAGATACTGGACAACGGCTTTGCCTACGAGAGCAACGGCTCGGTGTACTTCGACATCGAGGCCTATAACAAGAAATTCCAGTATGGAATACTCAGTGGCCGAAGCCTTGAAAACATCAAGGACGAGAGCCGCGAACTGGCCGGCATGGGCGAGAAGCGCAACCAGGCCGACTTTGCCCTGTGGAAGAAGGCACAGCCCGAGCATATCATGCGTTGGCCCTCACCTTGGAGCGACGGATTCCCTGGTTGGCACTGTGAGTGCACAGCAATGGGACGAAAGTATCTGGGCGAGGAGTTTGATATCCACGGAGGTGGTATGGACCTTATCTTCCCCCATCACGAGTGTGAGATAGCACAGGCTCAGGCTTCTATGGGTCATCCCGCTGTGAAATACTGGATGCACAACAATATGTTGACCATCAACGGACAGAAGATGGGTAAGTCATACAACAACTTCATCACTCTTGAGCAGTTCTTCACGGGTAATCATCCCTTGCTTGAGAAAGCCTACTCTCCCATGACCATCCGCTTCTTCGTTCTCTCTGCCCATTATCGTGGCACTGTGGACTTCTCTAACGAAGCCCTGCAGGCTGCAGAGAAGGGCTACGAGAAACTGATGAATGCCATCAGCGATTTGGAGCGCGTTCAGGTTAGCGACAAGTGTGATACTGAGACAGAGAAAGTGGTAAAGGCTCTCCGTCAGAAGTGCTACGATGCCATGAACGACGACCTTGCTACGCCTCTTGTTTTGAGTTATCTCTTCGAGGCTTGCACCGTCATCAATAAGCTCATTGACCACAAGGCCACCATCTGTGCCGACTGCCTGAAAGAACTAAAGGAGGTGATGCACCTCTTTGCTTTCGACATTCTGGGTCTTAAGGAGCAAGGAGCAAGTGGAAAGGGACAAGAGGATAGAGAAGCTGCTTTCGGCAAAGTGGTTGATATGGTTCTCGACCTTCGTGCTAAGGCAAAGGCCAATAAGGACTGGGCTACCAGCGATCAGATTCGTGATGCCCTCGCCGCTGCCGGTTTCGAGGTGAAGGATACGAAGGATGGCGTTACTTGGAAACTGAATAAGTAAGCGAAAAACCTTATGGGCTTGAAAAGCCCGTGTATATAATGGATTTGAGAAGGGTTAGGTGTGTGCAAAATGGCAACACCTAACCCTTCTAATTTGTAGGATGCGTTTATCCAGAGTTATTTCTTGTAGAATCTGGTTCCTTCAATGTTTATCCAACTGGTATCACCGTTACTTTCAAGAGTATAACCTATCTCCCATTCGATAGCTTTACCTGTTGAATTACCTGATGTGTATGTTACCTTTATTAAAAAATACGTTTGGCCTCTTTCGGTCTCAACTTCGTAGGGCTTGCCGTACTTAAAGGACCCATTAGGGAATTTATTTTCATTAGTACTATGTGATACAGATCCTGTTCCGTTGTTTAAAAAGGTAACCACCATTTCCCCGTTAAACCAATTTCCGACTATGTGGCTTGTCACGCTATTGCTACCATTGTCGTTATTGTCGTCATTACTGCATGAGGCAAAGCTAACAGTCATCATTGTGACCATCATTATGGCCAATACACTCCAAATAAAATTCTTTTTCATAACTGTAAACTAATAGATTTGTTGTTTATTAGATTTGATAGTGGGGCAAAAAGTTAACGCTCCGTTGTATATGTCAGTTTTTTTTTATTCTTTGTTTATGTCATAGGCAAAATTGTTTTAGAATTCGCTTGTAAAGGTACGAAAAAGAATTGAAATGCTATATCATTTCTATGATTTTTTTTTGATGCATTGTCTTGCTCGTGGTTTGCAGGCCATTAATTCTTACTCGGTGTATCATCTGTATCTGTAATTGAAGAAAAAGTCCCATTTGGTGTATGCTTCAGATTTTCAATTACTTGGAATTTTATAGAAAGGAAAATAAATGATAAATTTCTATAACAGGTTTTGTGTATGTAACTATTTTTTCTACCTTTGCAGGCAGTGAAGGTATTATCTCCTTTTGAAAATGAAACGTATTGCTTTTTTCCTGATTGTAGTCTTGACGAGTGTGCTTACTTATGCACAGTTGGAGGTCAAGGAGTTGAAACTTAGTAACGGCATGACCGTATGGCTGAATGAAGATCATTCGCAGCCAAAGGTCTTTGGTGCTGTTGTGGTAAAGGCTGGCGCAAAGGACTGTCCGAATACGGGTATAGCCCATTATTTCGAACATATCATGTTCAAGGGCACCGACCGCATGGGGACGATTGATTATGCTGCTGAAAAGCCTTGGCTCGACAGTATCTCAGCGCAATACGACCTGCTCAGTAAGACAAAAGACGATGCAGAGCGTACCCGCATACAGATGCATATCAATGAGCTAAGCCTTAAGGCAGCCGACTATGCGATTCCTAATGAGTTCAATCGTCTTATATCTAAATACGGTGGTAGCGGACTGAATGCCGGAACGGGTCATGATTTGACCTATTATCATAACTCGTTCCTGCCGCAGTTCATAGAACAATGGTGCTGGCTCAACTCCGAGCGACTCATTAAACCTGTGTTCCGTGGTTTTCAGGGTGAGTTGGAGAATGTCTATGAAGAGAAAAACCGTGCTGCAGATGCCCTGGGCGATGCGCAGGATAAAATCTTCAGTGCTGTGTTTAAGACCCAGCCCTATGCCTATCCTCTCATCGGTTCTACGGAGAACCTAAAGAACCCGCGCCTGTCGGATATGGCTACATTCTATAAGAAATACTACGTCGCATCGAATATGGGCCTGATTCTTTGTGGTGATATCAAGGCAGACTCAGCGCTGACGGCACTTTTGGAAAAGACCTTCGGTCGTGTACAGACAGGTCCTGCGCCAGAGCGAATAAAGAGTCCTATGCCTACGATTGCGGCTGGTGAGCGTGAGGAAATCAAACTGCCAATCCCTCTTGTTGGTGCTGAGGCTCTGATATTCAAGGCTCCCACAGAGTATGAGGCAGATGCTAATGCGCTCGACTTAGCTAACAAACTGCTGTATAACGGTAAGGGTGGTCTTCTGGATTCGTTGGTCAACGAACATAAGTTGATGATGGCAGCGGCTGTGAGTGCCTCGTTGGATGATGCAGCAGGTTCTGGTATTGTGGTCATTCCCAACCTCTTTGGTAAGATGAAAAAGGCTGAGGCCCGTGTGATGGAACAGATCAAAAAGGTGATGGAGGGTGATTTCACTGACGAGCAGTTGGAAGCCCTGAAGCAAGAGATGCTGATGGGGGCAGAACAAGATATCGAAACGATTGGTAATCGCTCGAAGGTACTGATTTATGCATTCTCGAAAGGCCGTACCTGGCAGGATGTGCTCCATAAGATGGAGGGTATTCGCAGGCTGACGAAGGCCGACGTGGTGGCAGCTGCAAAGAAATACTATGGTGCCAACTATATCACGCTGGCCAAGAAATACGGCACGTCAAAGAAAGAGACGCTGAAACAGCCAGGCTATAAGCCTATTAGTCCGAAGAATATGGATGCGAAGTCGGCTTTTGCCCAACAGCTGGAACAGATGCCTGTTAAACAGACGGCTATACGTACAGTAGATTTCAAAAAGGATGTGACTATTCTTCCTCTCAAATCTCCAACCTCCAACCTCAAATCTCAAGCCTTACTGTATCACAAGGAGAACCCCATCAATGATGTCTTTAGTTTTACCATCCGCTATAAGGATGGTGAACTTCATACACCAGCATTGAAAATCATGGCCGATTATCTGTCGCAGTTGGGCACCGACTCACTGAAGAAACAGCAGTTGGAACAGGCTTGGCAGCGTATTGGTACAACGATGGAGATAGTGCCAGGCGACGTGGCCTTCAGTATCAACCTTACTGGTCCTGATAAACAACTAGTGCCAGCCCTGCGGTTATTGGCTCATTTCCTGCGTTCGGCAAAGGGCGATCAAAAGGCCCTCAAAGATGCGAAGGATGAGGATAGGATAGACCGTAAGAGTTTTGGTAAACAGAAAGACGACGTGTTGCGACCAGTGATACATTGTGTTGCTTATGGAGATAAGTCGTCTTACCTCACGCAGTTGAGTAAGAAGGAGGTGAAGTCTCTGAAAGATGAGGATCTGTTGTCGCTCTTCCATGAGTTGCAACAGTATGACTGCGAGCTCTTCTACTGTGGTCGCCAGTCTGTTGAGTATGTTGCAAAGGCATCACAACAAATACTGCCCCTTGCTCAATGCACAAAGCCTCAGACAGAAATCTTCCGTCCTTTCCAACAGTATGACGAACCTTTGGTCTATTTCTTTAATGTGCCTAAGTCACGCCAGAACTATGTGGTCAGCTATGATGCCATCGGCGCACTGCCTACGATAGAAGAACGTGTGAAGTTCAAACTCTGGGATGAGTATTTCGGTGGCAGTATGTCGTCTGTGCTTTTCCAGAATGTGCGCGAGTTCCGTTCGTTGGCTTACTCTACGGGTGGCACAGCTTTTACCACAAGTCTTGCCTTGTATCCGGATGCCGTACAGGGTTATGTCACGATAACGGGCACGCAGGCCGATAAGACATTGGAGGCCCTCTCAACCATTGACTCTCTGTTACACCAGATTCCGATGAAAGAGAATAATATGGAAGCTTCCCGTCAGAGTGTTGTCAATGATATCCAGAATGCTTATCCTACTTTCCGTTCCTTGGGGAAATATGTGGCCAACCAGTTAAGAGACGGCTACAGTTCAGATCCTAATGCAGATATCGCCAAAGGAATTCCATCTGTCACGGCTCAGGATATCCTGGAGTTCCATCAGCAACATGTCGCCTCAAATAAGAATCGTGTATGGATTGTTATTGGTGATAGGAAACTGACTGATATGAAAGCTCTTGCCCGTTATGGAAAGGTGATAGAACTGAAGAAAGAGGATGTGTATAGGTGAGGATTCTTTCAGGTTAAGAAATAGCCTGTGATACAAAGAAATATATTATTTCTTTTTGCTATTCGCTGACTTATTCGTACCTTTGCACACAGAATGAATGAGAATTTAAAAGATTTTGAAATCATGGCTCCTGTAGGGAGTCGCGATTCATTGGCTGCTGCCCTGAAGGCGGGAGCCAATTCGGTATATTTTGGTGTGGAACAGTTGAATATGCGTTCACACTCTGCCAATCACTTTACAATTGACGACTTGCGTGAAATCGCTGCTACATGTAATGAGGCTGGCGTGAAGACTTATCTCACCGTGAATACCATCATCTATGGTGAGGATATCGAGACGATGCACCAGATAGTGGATGCTGCCGTAGAGGCAAAGATATCTGCTGTCATTGCCTGTGATATTGCTGTGATGACTTATTGTCGTCAGAAGGGAATGGAGGTACATCTCAGCACGCAGTTGAACATCTCAAATGTGGAGGCGCTGAAGTTCTATGCGCAGTTTGCCGATGTGGTGGTGCTTGCTCGTGAACTTCGTATGGATCAGGTGGCTGAAATCTATCGTCAGATAGAGGAACAGCATATCTGCGGACCCAGTGGTGAACTGGTGCGTATAGAGATGTTCTGTCATGGCGCTTTGTGCATGGCTGTTAGTGGTAAGTGCTATATGAGCCTTGACAACACAGGACGCTCTGCCAATCGTGGCGCCTGCATGCAGATATGCCGCCGCTCGTATGTTGTCACCGATCGCGAGACGGGTACCGAACTCGAGATTGATAATAAGTATATCATGAGTCCTAAGGACCTGAAAACCGTTCGCTTCATCGATAAGATGATGGAGAGTGGTGTGCGTGTCTTCAAGATTGAGGGTCGTGCTCGTGGTCCAGAATATGTGCTTACTGTGGTACAGTGCTATAAGGAGGCTATCCAGAGTGTGCTCAACGGAACCTTTACTGAAGAGAAAAAGGATCAGTGGGACGAGCGCTTGGCAACTGTCTTCAATCGTGGTTTCTGGGATGGCTACTATCAGGGACAGACGTTGGGCGAATGGAACTCAAACTATGGCTCTAACGCTACGGAGCGCAAGCAGTATATCGGTAAGGGCGTGAAATATTTCTCAAAACTGGGTGTTGCCGAGTTTGCTGTTGAGGCTGGCACCTTCAGCGTAGGTGATAAGATGCTGATTACTGGTCCCACAACGGGAGCGCTCTATGTGACAGTTGATGAGATTCATGATGATACCAGCAGCGTGGAGACTGCCCAGCAGGGTACGCGTGTCAGCATCAGGGTGCCCGAGAAGGTGCGTCCTTCAGATAAATTATTCAAGATAATCAAGGCGTAATATTGCAATTACGTTATAACGATAATAAGAAAAGATGACAATAAACGAGAGACAAGACGAGATAATTGACGAGTTCTCTGGCTTCGACGACTGGATGGACAAATACCAGTTGCTCATTGACCTGGGTAACGAGCAGCAACCCCTCGATGAAAAATATAAGGTGGAGAGCAACCTGATTGATGGTTGTCAGAGTCGGGTATGGTTGCAGGCCGACTATGTCGAAATGAAAAATGAGGAAGGAGAAATGAAAAATGTCATTCACTTGCAGGCTGAGAGCGACGCCCTGATTGTCAAGGGTATCGTGGCTTTGCTGATACGTGTGCTCAATGACTCAACACCTCAGGAGATACTGGATGCTGACCTCTATTTTATTGAGCAGATAGGTTTGAAGGAGCATCTGTCACCAACACGCAGCAATGGCTTGCTGGCCATGGTGAAACAGATACGCATGTATGCGCTGGCTTTCTCGCAGCGTTAATCTTTCTCCTTGTAACTGTTGATGCGTTGTAGATAGAAATCACGGAAATCATTCCAATGGTAATACGGGGCTACATCTGTCTTAATAGGCAATGTTGCCTCGTTTTCATTGAGCAGCACCTTGATAAGCACATCCTTATCGGCAGGGTTCTTGCGATAGAACACAATCTGCAGGTTGCCGGCCATTGGTATGACGTGGTAGTCAATCCATCCTCGTTGCTCTAATTGTTCCAAATCGGTTGTGCTAAGGTCGTAACCATTGATGCCCAACAGACAGGTAAGTTGCAGGAGGACGGTGTCGTGACCATAACGCAGGTTAGCGCTTGGGTAGGGCAATTGGATACAGCTATCGGCGTTCTCTATGATATGTCGGAGCAGAAAACGCTGAGAGTAGGGGGCCTTTCCACTGTTTTTAGGACAGAAACTCCAACCGAGATACCATTCTGCATTTCTTTTCTTCCAATTGAAGTAAAGTTCTTCTTCTGTGAATATGTCGTAGAGGGTGAGCTGATCGCTGATATTGGTATCTTGTAAATCTGAGGCCAGATGAAACAGGTGTCCAACAAAGCTTTCTTTGTTCACGTGTTGGGTAACGAAGGCTGTGTCAGAAAACAGGGATGCGATTAGTCTGTCTGTCGTGGGATATTTCTGACAGAAAGTATTATAGAAGGCTTTGACATCATCAGATGAGGCCTTGGCCATCAGTTCTGCGTCAAAATGAAACAGGTGATGCATGTCACGCAGACTGGCATCCTGGTTGATGGTGAGTTTTGGGCGCATCGCCTTCAGCTGGACCATTGCATTACTCATAGACAAGATGCTGCGTATGGATATGCTACTTCTTGCAGTGATGGTTGCCTTATCTTTGAATACCTCTGGGAAACGCTCTACCATGCGACGCATGATATCCTTATGCTGTTGGGCACCAATAGCTGTCAGTTCGCCTGTACGTTCGTGAACATGGGCTTCTATTATTTCTACACGTTTCTTGACGTCAAGACCTAATGGCGTCAGAGCCTTCTGCTCCTCTGCTTGCTTCATGAGGCTCAAAAGACTATGTATCCTGTCTGGTTTGGTGATGTTGCGTGAGCCGTGCCGCCCATAGTGACTGATGTAGAAAGGCTTCTTGCCTTTTGGCGCCGGCGTGAGTGTATGTTGTTCCGGTCCGGGGTAGATCAGAAAGGAACCACCGGAAAACCGAGAGGCATTTTTGATATCTTGCTTGGGCGTCTGCGCTGCCATTGTGATGCTCAGACAGGCTATCCATAGTATAGAAATAGTACGTTTCATAGAATTCATGTCAAAATCGTGCGCCAAAGTTACAAAAAGATTCTGATAGAAGAACGTTATTTCGGAAAATTTTGTAATTTTGCGACAAAATATGTAAGGATATGGCAAAGAGTACTGTTTGGCAAGATGACTATTGGCTGTTGCTGATGCAGATTTATCTGCACAAGCCTATTGGTGTGAAGCCACTGTATAGTCGTGGGATGATAGATTTGAGTATGGAGTTGCATATTGCTCCTCAGATATTACGCTCGCGTATGCAGCAGATTGCCACGCTTGACACACCTCGTATAGAGCGTATCTGGCGTACTTATGCGGATAATCCTCGAAAACTGGCACGCGTGGTGAAGTTGTTGCGCGAGATGAAGGGTTTTGGTTCTGCCGGTGATTTTTTTCAGGGTGTAGAGGTACAGGAGACCTTCGAGAAGGATTTCCGTGCGTTGGCAGAGGATGAACGTTTCACTCCAGTCATGCTTATCCTGATACTGAATCTCTATTTCTGCCTATCTACAATCACGATGGTTGAGGAGACGCCTGAAGTGCAGGAACTGGCCAAGTTGTTGAAACTAAAACCATCGGATATCGTGATGGTACTCGATATCTTCCAGACATGTGATCCTTATCTGAATCGTACGTCATCAGGTGACGCGCCCTTGTTGGCTCCGTGTCAGCAGATATGGCAGCGCTATGGTAACATGGAGCCGCATGTGTTGGCGGCCTATGCGGAGGAGTTGAAGGAGTATTTTAAGGTTTAAGGTTTGAGATTTAAGATTTAAGGTGGCACAGAGTCAGATTCAAGAACAGAAGCAGGAACAGCGGTTGCAGCAGTCCGTATCGCAGCAGCAGTTGTTGAAGTCGTATCTTATCGAATTGCCTATTCAGCAGTTTGCTGAGCGCATAGAGACAGAGATGCACGATAATCCTGCGTTGGAGAGTGATTCTGAGAATCCTGACTTGCAGGATTATTCAGACTATCCGGAAAGTCCTGAGGCTTCTGATGATTTTGACATACAGCGCGAACGTGAAGAGCGAAGTGATGCGCTGGATGCCGCTTTAGAGAATATAGGACGTGACGATGAAGACCTGCCTGTCTATCATGCTGGACACTCTTCGACAGATGAGCGCGAGGAGATTGTATATGGACAGTCGGTCTCTTTCTATGATGAACTGTTGGAGCAGGTGGGCGAGATGGAATTGTCGGATCAGGATCGTTATGTGATGGAATATCTTATCCGTTCGCTTGATGATGACGGTTTCCTGCGTACCCCCCTCGAGAATATTGCCGATGAATTGGCTATCTATCATAATATAGACTTGTCTACAGGTCAGTTGGAGACGGTGCTGAAGAAACTGCAGCGTCTGGATCCGCCAGGTATCGGTGCACGTACATTGCAAGAATGCTTGTTGCTACAGGTAAACCGCAGAGAGAAATCCGTGACAACCCAACTGATGGAGAAGGTGCTGACCAACTATTTTGAAGAGTTCACAAAAAAGCATTGGGACAAGATCAGTCAGTTGATGGATATGGACGATTTGCAGGCTGAGACGGTTTTTCATGAATTGCGTCGCCTGAATCCGAAACCTGGTGCTGCCATGGGTGAGACGATAGGACGCTCCATGCAGCAGATTACTCCCGATTTTGTGGTGGATACTCAGGATGATGGCACCGTGACCTTCTCATTGAATAATGGGGATGTGCCACAGTTGCAGGTGTCACAATCATTTGCTGACCTGCTCAAGGAGTATCAGACAAATAAGGATGGCTTGAGCCGTCAGATGAAGGAGGCACTCCTTTATACCAAACAGAAGGTTGATGCCGCCCAGAGTTTCATCGATGCAGTGCAGGTGCGACGTCGCACGCTGACCCTGACCATGAAAGCAATCATTCAGTTGCAACACCGTTTCTTTGAAGAAGGTGACGAGGCCTTGCTGCGTCCGATGATTCTGAAAGATGTGGCAGAGCGCACGGGACTGGACCTGAGTACGGTGTCACGTGTGTCTAATTCAAAATATGTACAGACACGATGGGGCATCTTCCCTTTGAAATATTTCTTCAGCGACGGTTATGTCACAGAGAGTGGGGAGGAGTTGTCAACGCGTGAGATTAAGGCTGCGCTGCGTGAAATCGTTGATGCGGAAGACAAGCGGAAACCCTTGAGCGATGATGCGCTAAGTGAAGCATTGAAGGAGAAAGGCTACCCGATAGCCCGTCGTACGGTGGCTAAATATCGTGAGCAATTGGGAATACCTATTGCAAGGATGAGAAAGTGAGAAAATCATGATAAGTAGTGAGAAAAGTATTATCTATACTGCCAGGGTTGTCAGTTTGATATTCACCCCGTTTTATTTGCCTCTTGTGGGTCTTGTCATCATGTTCCTGTTTAGTTATATGAACCTGCTGCCTTGGGAGTATCGTCTGATGGTGTTGACGCTGGTCTATTTCTTTACCATCTTGTTGCCTACGTTCCTGATACATCTCTATCGACGGGTGCAGGGGTGGACACGTATGGAACTGGGACATAAACGCCGTCGTATCATACCTTATGTCTTGAGTATCGCGTGCTATCTGACGTGTCTGTATGTACTGGAGTCGCTGCATATCTATCATTTCGTGTCGAGTATCGTCATTGGTGCACTGGTCGTCCAGGTGATGTGTGCCCTTATTAATATATGGTGGAAGATCTCTACCCATACTGCTGCTATCGGTGGCGTGGCTGGCGCCTTATTTGTCTTTGCCGACATCTTTGGCTTTAATCCCGTATGGTGGTTCTGTCTGGTCTTTACCGTGGCTGGTATGTTGGGATCTGCGCGTATGATTCTGCGTCAGCATAGTTTGTCGCAAGTGGTTGGCGGCTTTGGTGTCGGTTTCGTCTGTGCCACGCTCGGTATTATCTTTTTGTAAGTAATGAAAATTATCATAATATGAAACCTATTGTTAGCATTATCATGGGTAGTACAAGTGATCTGCCCATTATGGAAAAAGCCTGCAAGCTGCTTGATGAGATGCAGGTACCGTTTGAAGTCAATGCCCTCTCGGCGCATCGCACCCCAGATGCTGTGGAGGAGTTTGCCCGTACAGCCAAGGATCGTGGCCTGAAGGTGATTATTGCCGGTGCAGGTATGGCTGCAGCCCTGCCTGGTGTGATTGCTGCCAGTACCACCCTGCCTGTGATTGGTGTGCCTATCAAGGGTATGCTCGATGGGCTTGATGCCATGCTTTCTATCATTCAGATGCCCCCGGGCATCCCCGTGGCTACCGTGGGTGTGAATGGTGCACAGAACGCAGCTATTCTGGCTGTGGAGATGTTGGCCCTCAGTGATGAGGCTCTGGCTCAGCGTCTGAGTGACTATAAGAGTGGTCTGAAGACAAAGATTGAGAAGGCAAACAAGGAATTAGCCGAGGTGAAATATGAGTACAAGACGAATTAGCAGTGTGGCTCACGTGGGTCATATCGCCATTGGTGGTGATAACCCCATCCGCATTCAGTCAATGGCTACCACCGATACGAATGATACAGAGGGGTGTGTGGCTCAGGCGAAACGTATCATTGATGCTGGTGGCGAACTGGTTCGATTCACCACGCAGGGTATTCGTGAGGCTGAGAATATGAAGAATATCTCTGCCCGTTTGAAGGCTGATGGTTATGATACACCCCTTGTGGCTGATGTTCATTTCACGGCTCATACGGCTGATGTGGCAGCACAGTATTGCGAGAAGGTACGTATCAATCCGGGTAACTATGTGGATCCAGGACGTACATTCAAGCATCTGGAATATACTGATGAGGAGTATGCCGAGGAACTGAAGAAGATTGATGCGAAGCTCGTACCTTTTATTAATATATGTAAGGAGCATCATACGGCTGTGCGTATTGGTGTGAACCACGGGTCGCTCAGTGACCGTATCATGAGTCGCTATGGCGACACGCCAGAAGGCATTGTCGAGAGTTGTATGGAGTTCCTGCGTATCTTCCGTCGCGAGAACTTTAACGATGTTGTTATCAGTATCAAGGCTTCGAATACGGTGGTGATGGTTACTACCGTGCGCTTGTTGGTGAAGACCATGGACAAGGAGGATATGCATTATCCCCTGCACCTTGGTGTGACCGAGGCAGGTGAAGGTGAGGACGGACGTATTAAATCGGCTTTAGGTATCGGCGCCCTGCTGACAGAGGGTATTGGTGATACTATCCGTGTGTCGCTCAGTGAGGAACCTGAGTGTGAGATTCCTGTAGCTCGCAAGTTGGTAGATCTGATTCCTGAGTGCACAAAGTTACGCGCTGAGGCTGAGGCCAGTATCAAGGATGATACTATTACTCTTACCGTTGATGCGCCTGATTGGGAAACCCTGCAACTGAAGGCTGCGATGGCGGTGGGCGCCTTGCTCATTGATCGCAAGGCCACAAAACTGGTAATCCAGCTAGCCTCCAACAGCTCATTACTTATTTCTCATCCCTCACTTCTCATTTCGTTAGCAGACGCCATTCTTCAAGCTGCTCGCATAAAGTTTACTAAGACAGAGTATATCTCATGTCCTGGTTGTGGACGTACGCTATATAACCTGCAGGAGACGATTGCCAAGATTAAGGCTGCTACCAGTCATTTGGTGGGGCTGAAGATTGGTATCATGGGATGTATCGTTAATGGTCCTGGTGAGATGGCTGATGCCGACTATGGCTATGTTGGTGCCGGTCGAGGAAAGATCAGCCTGTATAAAGGCAAACAGTGTGTGGAGAAGAATATTCCCGAAGAGGAAGCCGTTGACCACCTGTTGGCATTGATTCAGAACGATAGGAAATAAATAATCCTAAATAGAAAAAGCACCGCAGTTCTTAAGAAACTGCGGTGCTTTATTCTTTTGTTGAAGGTGATTCTTAATCCTCGTTGTTAGCGATGATAGCCGAACGCTTCTCCTTAATGCGGGCTGCCTTACCAGTGAGCTTGCGCAGGTAGTACAGCTTAGCGCGGCGAACCTTACCAACC
>JAEEGL012057195.1_pt1 | contig 26131 bp, 21 predicted proteins | sample 9134231 | NCBI WGS metagenome assembly JAEEGL01 (sample SAMN16246548, study PRJNA631951) | gut metagenome | biome: gut microbiome; feature: rumen; material: fiber-attached | host: Bos | place: Iran: Karaj | collected 2018-10
AGATCAACGTCAAGTCCGGTATGACCTTCCCGGCTGCACTTCGCTCCATTCTCCGTCAGGACCCTGACGTCATCATGATCGGTGAGATGCGTGACTCCGAGACCGCTGAGATCGGTATTCGCGCCGCTATCACCGGACACCTTGTTCTCTCCACGCTCCACACCAACGACGCTGCTTCCACGATCGTCCGTCTGGTCGATATGGGCATCCCGGCATACATGGTCGCGTCCTCGCTGATCGGCGTTGTCGCACAGCGTCTCGTCAAGGTGCTCTGCCCGCGCTGCCGCAGACAGAGAATGTCCACGCCGGAGGAGAACAAGCTCATGCACATCGACCACTCTGTGCCGATCTTCGACGCTGTCGGCTGCAATGAGTGCGGCGGCGGCTACCGCGGACGTACTGCAATTCACGAGATCATCAGCTGCTCCGCCGGTATCTCCACGCTGATCGCGAACGGCGCTGCGAAGGAGGAGATTGAGAATCAGGCGCGTGCGAACGGCACGAAGCTCCTGCGTGACAACGTCGCTGACCTTGTCATGAAGGGCGTTACCTCGATGGACGAGCTGGTCCGTGTTACCTACGCTGTCTAATTTCATTATTCACAGAAACTACGAAACGGAGGATCTATCATGCCTACCATTATGATCAATAAGATTCTGGACGACGTGCGTGCACTGGGCTGCTCTGACCTGCACTTCACCGTCGGCATCAACCCGGTTGTCCGTCTGCACGGTCAGCTCCGCAAGATGAGCTCCATGCCCGAGATGACCGACGAAATGATCGCGGAGATCATCGAGCAGATGACCAACGAGATGCAGCGTGCGAATGTCACCAAGCACATCGACACCGACTTCTCGTATGTCACGCGCTCCGGCTTCCGTCACCGCTGCAACATCTTCTTCCAGCGTGACCACGCCGCCATCGCAATCCGTCTGCTCCGCAACGATATCCCGACGCTGGACGACCTGTTCATGCCGCCTGTCATGGCAGAATTTGCGATGCGTCCCCGCGGGCTCGTGCTCATCACCGGACCGACCGGTTCCGGTAAGTCCACCACGCTCGCCGGCATGATCGACTACATCAACTGCAACAAGTCCGCACACATCATCACGATCGAGGACCCGATCGAGTATGTGCACGAGCATAAGCGCTGCATGGTCAACCAGCGCGAGGTCGGCTCCGACGTGCCGAGCTTCGCAATGGCGCTGCGTGCCGCGCTCCGTGAAGACCCGGATGTCATCCTCGTCGGTGAGATGCGTGACTTCGAGACCATTCAGGCTGCGATCACCGCGGCTGAAACCGGTCACCTTGTTCTCTCGACCCTGCACACGACCTCCGCGCCGGATACGATCAACCGTATCATCGACGTGTACCCGGAGCATCAGCAGGTGCAGATCCGTACCCAGCTCGCAAATACGCTGGTCGGCGTTGTTTCGCAGACGCTGCTCCCGCTGAAGTCCGGCAACGGACGTATCGCGGCGATGGAGATTCTCGCCTGCACAGACGCGATCTCCGCGATGATCCGTGAAGGTAAGATTCACCTGATCCTGAGCTCGATTCAGGCAGGTAAGTCGCACGGCATGATGTGCCTCGACCAGGAGCTCGCACGACTGGTCAAGAACAACACCGTCAACGAGATCGACGCACTCGAGAAGTGCCAGGACAAGACCGAGTTCTATCGCTATCTGACGGCGATGGGCGGTCAGTCCGTCATCACCCGCGAGGGCGTGATCGGCTAATCAAAACAATGAGCACTCCGGTTTTTCCGGGGTGCTCTTTTTTGACAGTGAAAATGGCTCTGCATTAAACAGAGCCATTGTTCTTTACAGCAGATAATCGTAGATGGAGATGTGTAAAATGCTTACGACATTTTTCAACGCATCTGTGTCAATACCATAGAGTTCGGCTTGACATTCATAGAATAACCACTGACCCTTATGTGCGGCTGGATCTAAGCAGTATTCGATGACTGTGTTAAAGGAATCTGCGGATGCATATTCCGGATACTGCTCATCAATTACTTTGATTCGTATTGACTGATCCGCCAGTTGCTGTTTGATGTACTTTACATTTTCCTTGAAAATGAGCCAGTTGACAATATTAATATAACTGATATAACAAACAGGCATGATGCAAAGCAGTGCAGCTGTTTTTTTGCAAATCATCTGTGTATCCACCGCAAGCTTGTCAGCAGCCTGTCCGATTATTTCCGAAGCAGTCATGACCCAGAAACAATAGGTCGCAAAGAAGCAGCGCTCGTTGACTGGATTTGCCATACAGAACGGAGCAGCACACATGACTGCACTGAGCAGGAACAGAGTAAAACGAAATGCCGATCGGGGACTTGTGAGTTTGATTGCCAAAAAAATCAACGAAACTACATGCAAAAACGCAAATGCTGTTTCCAGCGCATAGAGCCGCATCGATCCGTCGAGTGGGAGCAGCCGCACGTTCAGAATATTGAGCATGTAGTAAAGCGGGTAGGCAATCGTGATACCAAGGGCTGCTTTGGCGAAACGCGCATGATCAGAACGCCATGTGTTTCGGTCGGTCTTTATGTATAATATGAGGACTGCAGCTGTAAGAAGTGCATTCAAAAACAAATTTTTCAGCGAGAACGGTCCGACAACCTTGAGGTAGATCTGAGTCAGGATATCAATCGGTGTAAATTCAATAAAGCGATATGTGATAGTGTCTGTTTCGTCGACTACGGCTTGATAACCGGGGTGAAGGAACATTGCAACTGCTGCGCCGAAGCTGGCGACAGCATATACGATCTGGTATAAGCGCAGCCTTTGCCTTTTGCTGATGGCAGTATACAACACAATGAACAGTGCCAGTATACAGTTGTAAATCGTCATATGTTCGGCACAGAGCGAGGCAGCGGCGCCAATCAGCGCAAACAGCGGAATGGCAAGGCGCGTTTGGAGCGGTTTACCAGAGAATTCTCGCAGGCAAATCTGTATGTAGATCAGAATCAGCACCATTGCGGTAACATATTGGAGATAGCTTCCTATCCACATGAAAACCTCCGCAAACATTTTCGCACGCATGGTGCAGATCAGACAGAGAGACATCCATGATTGTACAACACGACGTCTTTCAGTCTGTGCACAACCACTCATCAGGCGAAGCAGACTGTAGAAAAGCACTACATATGTGATCAGCCGCAGGAACGTCGAGGGAAAGAACAGATAACCGACCGCTTCAGAAAAGTACCGTCCACTGATTGATTCGATCGGGTTGTGAAATCTGTCGTTTTTCACATAGGAATAATAATTGACGACGTCATCACCGCTTATGATGTTGGTAGCAGCGCAAATGATGGCAAAGACCAGCAGCACCGCACAGAATGGTATTTCTTTTTTTCTGATTCTCAGCATAAGCCTCCTTCAAATGACAGAGCTTGTTCAGAATCCCATGACATTGAATTGAATTATAATTCGATCGCCTCGATGACCGTCCTGCCGATGCAGTCGGTCATTTCGTCAATCATGCCGGGATAGACCTCGCCCCGGAAGCTCGGATTTGTGACGAAATCGGTCTGTGTGAGGTCGCCGCAGACACTCACAGCAGATGGTCGTAGATGGATATGTGCACGATAATCTCAATGCCGTTGAGTGCATCGCGGTCCAGATCGAAGAGCTTGCACAGGCATTCCATATAGAGTTCATGGCTTACGTGCTCCTCGCGCTCGGGGAAGAAATCAATGATGGCGTTGAAGCTCGTCGCCGAGGTGTACTCCGGATATTGCTCGTCGATCACGCGGAGGCTTCTCGGGTGCTCGGTGAGCTGCTCCTTGATATACCGCACATTTTCGCGGAACACGAGCAGATTGTTGAGGTTGATGTAGGAGACATAGCAGACCGGCACCATGCAGACCAGCACAGCGAGCCTTCTGCCGATGTCCAGCGTATCCGCGCAGAGCTTGTCCGACAGCGCCCCGACGAGCTCGATCGCAGCCATGATCCAGAAGCAATAGGTCGCGAAGAAGCAGCGGTCGGTGGCAGGATTTGCCATCGCAAAGGGCGCCGCACACATTGCCGCGCTGCAGAGAAACAGTGCAAACCGGAACGCCGCTTTTTTCTCCATGAGCAGGCTGCCCAGAAAGAGCAGCGAGACAACGTGAAGAAACGCGAATGCGGTTTCAAGCGCGTAGATGCGCATGGCACCGTCGAGCGGGAGCAGCCGCAGCCCGAGCGTGTTGAGCGTGTAATAGAGCGGATAGCAGATCACGACGGCAAGCGCCGCCTTCGCAAAGCGCGCGTGGTCGGGGCGCCATTTGCTGCGGTCGGTTTTGATATAGAGCAGGAGCGCCGCGCCCGCCAGCAGCGTGTTGAGCGGGATATTTTTCAGCGAGAACGGTCCGACGACATCCAGATAGATCTGCGTCAGAATGTCGATCGGCGTGAACTCGATGAAGCGGAAGGTGATCTCGTCCGTCTCATTGACCACAGCCTGATAATTCGGGTTGAGGAACATGAGCAGCGCGCCCGCGAAGCAGCCGACGGCAAATGCGATCTGATAGAGCCGCAGCTTCTGCGTTTTCGCGATCGCAGAATAGAGCACGATGAACAGCGCCAGCACACAGGCATAGATCGTTATGTGCTCGGCGAGGAGTGAGACGCCAAAGCCGACTGCGGCAAACAGCGGCACGGCAAGCGGCGATCTGACCGGCTTTCCGGCAAATTCCCGCAGGCAGAACCGCAGATAGAGCAGCAGCAGCACCATCGAGGTGGCATACTGCGTAAAGGAGCCGAGCCACATGAAGACCTGCGCGAACATCGTCGGGCGCATGACACAGAGCAGGCAGAGCGACACCCACGAGAGCCCGGCTCTGCGGCGTTCCGTCTGCGCGCAGCCGTCCATCAGCCGCACCAGCGCATAGAACACCGGAATGTAGACGAGCGGACGCAGCACCGATGAGTAAATCAGCGGATAGCCGAGGATCACGGAGAGATAGCGGCCGCTGACCGAGACTAAGGGCGTGTGATACGGGCTGTCCTTTTCAAAGGCGAAATAATTGACGACGTCATCGCCGCTGATCACGTTGGTCACGCAGCAGATGACCGCAAATACGAGCAGAACCGCGCAAAAGCTCCATTCCTTCCTGCGCCCCTTCAACACGGAGGCACCGCGCTGCAGCAGCCCGCTCATCCTTCGATTGCCTCGATGACCGTCCTGCCGATGCAGTCGGTCATTTCGTCGGTCATGCCGGGATAGACCCCGACCCAGAAGCTCTGATTCATGACGAAATCAGTCTGCGTGAGGTCGCCGCAAACACGGTAGGCGTCGGTGCCGCGGATCGAATCGAAGCAGGGATGCAGCGTCAGATTGCCGCTGAACAGCAGTCTGGTCTGCACGCGGTGCTCCTCGAGATACCGTGTGACGGCATTGCGCGTGATGCCGGTCTCCGGGCGCACCGAAATGAGAAATCCGAACCACGAGGGCGCGCTGTTCGGCGCAGCCTGCGGCAGAATGAGCTTGTCCGCGTGCGGCTCAAGGATGCTGTGCAGCCGTTCCCAGTTGTGACGGCGCCGCGCCGTGAACTCCGGGAGCTTTTTGAGCTGCTCGCAGCCGACTGCCGCCTGCAGATCGGTCACCTTGAGGTTGTAGCCGAGATGACTGTAGACATATTTGTGGTCGTAGCCCTGCGGCAGTGCCCCGTGCTGCCCGTCAAAGCGGTGCCCGCAGAGGTTGTCCTTGCCGGGCGGGCAGACGCATGCGCGCCCCCAGTCGCGGAAGGAGAGCGCGATCTTGCTCAGCAGCGGGTCATTCGTGTAGACACAGCCGCCCTCGCCCATTGTCATGTGGTGCGGCGGATAGAAGCTGCTCGTGCCGATATCGCCCCATGTGCCGGTCAGGCGGGTCTCGCCGTCCACGGTGTAGGTCGAGCCGAGCGCGTCGCAGTTGTCCTCGATGAGCCAGAGCCCGTGCCTGCTGCAGAAATCACGCACCGCCGCAATGTCAAACGGGTTGCCGAGCGTGTGTGCGATCATGACCGCCTTCGTTTTCGGCGACAGCGCCGCCTCGAGCTTGGTCACGTCGATATTGTACTGCGGCACGGTCACATCGACGAACACCGGCACCGCGCCGTACTGCAGCATCGGGCTGACGGTCGTCGGGAAGCCGCACGCGACTGTGATGACCTCGTCGCCGCGTCTGATCTGCCGGTCGCCGAGCAGGGGAGAGGTCAGCGTCATGAAGGCGAGCAGATTGGCTGAGGAGCCGCTGTTGACCAGATGCGCATATTTCACGCCCATGAACGCGGCGAAATCGCGCTCAAACTGCACCGAAAAGCGCCCTGCCGTCAGCCAGAAATCGAGTGCTGCGTCGGTGAGGGCACACATTTCGCGCTCGTCGAAGACGCGCCGTGCGTAGGGGAGATAGTCGCCCTCCTGAAACGGCTGCGGCTGCATAAAATCGCGGTAATACTGTGCGACGAGCGCCTTGATCTGTTCGCGCGCCTCACTTTGATCCTTCCACTGTGCCATACGGGTCATCCTCCAAAGAATTCGTTGATCTGCCGCTGCGTCACGGCGCGGACATCGCCGCCCTCATGCCATGTGCGATACCACTCGACCGATTTTTCGACGGCTGTTTTCAGCGTCCAGCGCGGCTCCCAGCCGAATGTGCTCCGCAGCTTGGCGCAGTCGAGCCGCAGGAAATGCGCCTCATGCGGTCCGCCGTCGGGCTTGACGATGCTTCTGAGCCCGTCGCCCCAAGCCTGCGCGAAGATCGCGGTCAGGTCGGCAATGTGTGCGCAGTCAGATTCGGTCGGTCCGACATTGTAGCAGCCGGCAAGCGCGGGGTCCTCCCACTGTGCCGCCGCGATCGAGAGATAGACCCACAGCGGCTCGAGCACATGCTGGAACGGGCGCACGGCGTCGGGATTGCGCACGGTGATATCGGTGCGGCTGACCCCTGCGCGCACGCAGTCGGGGATGATGCGGTGCTCGGCAAAATCACCGCCGCCGATGACATTGCCCGCACGCACCGTCGAGACGGGAATGCGCACGGAGCCGTCGGGCGCGGTGAAGAAGCTGTCGCGGTAGCTTGCGGTCACAAGCTCCGAGCAGGATTTGGAATTGGAATAGGGGTCAAAACCGCAGAGCGTGTCGGTCTCGCGGTAGCCCCAGCACCATTCGTTGTTTTTGTAGACCTTGTCCGTCGTGACATTGACGACCGAGCGCACGGAATCGGCGCGGCGCACACATTCGAGCAGATTGACCGTGCCCATCACATTGGTCTGATAGGTCAGCACGGGCTCCTCGTAGCTGCGGCGCACGATCGGCTGTGCAGCGAGATGCAGCACGATCTCCGGCTTTGCCGCGTCAAAGGCAGCCTTGAGCCGGTCCAGGTCGGCGATATCGCCCTCGACGGCGCAGATATCCTGTCCGATGCCGGTCAGCGCATAGAGTGAGGGGTCGGTCGGGGGTTCGAGCGCATAGCCCGTGACCTCCGCGCCCGCCATTGCCAGCATATGGCAGAGCCACGCGCCCTTGAAGCCGGTGTGACCGGTCACAAAGACGCGCTTTCCGCAATAAAAATCGAGATTCTTCAGCACGGTCAGTCCTCCCAGCATTTCCACGGCGCATTGCCGGTCTCCAGCATGCGCTCGAGCAGATCCATTTCGCGCTTGTTGTCCATGCACTGCCAGAAGCCGCGGTGCAGATAGGACATGAGCTGCCCCTCCTCAGCGAGGCGCTCGAGCGGTTCCTGCTCAAAGACGGTCTCGTCGCCGTCGATGTAGTCGAAGACCTCGGGGTTGAGCACCATGTAGCCCGCGTTGATCGGCGCGCCGTCGGAGAGATGCTTCTCGCGGAAGGATTTGACCGCGTTGTCGCCGCCGATATAGAGCACGCCCTTCTGCTGCTGCTGGATGACGGCAGTCAGCGTCGCGATCTTGCCGTGGTTTTGATGAAATGCAAGCAGCTCCTGCAAATTCACATCGCAGACGCCGTCGCCGTAGGTCATCATGAAGGGCTCCTTGCCGATGAACGGCTGAATGCGCTTGATGCGCCCGCCGGTCATCGTGTGCAGCCCGGTGTCAACGACGGTCACGCGCCACGGCTCACAGCGCTGGTCGTGAATGATCACGTCGCGCTTGCCGCTCGTGAAGTCGAAGGTCATGTCGCTTTTGTGGAGAAAATAGTCGTAGAACCATTTTTTGATCATGTGCTGCTTGTAGCCTGCACAGATGATGAAATCGTTGAAGCCGTAATAGGAATACTCCTTCATGATGTGCCAGAGGATCGGGAAGCCGCCGATCTCGATCATCGGCTTGGGCTTGTACTGACTCTCCTCAGAGATGCGGGTACCGTAGCCGCCCGCAAGAATGACGACCTTCATGTGGATTCCTCCTTTGATTCAGACTGTCCGGGCTTGTCCGGGCGTTTTTTCATCACCCAGAATTTGTTGAGCACGAAATTCAGCGGAACCGTGATGATCAGATTGAGCAGCGGTGCGACATAGGGGGAGATGCCGAGCTTTTCGACAAAGAGCCAGAGCAGCACCGTGCCGATCAGCAGATTGGAGCCGTAGGCGATAAAGGTGCGGATGAGCGTGCGCAGGCGGTCCTCCTGCATGTTGAAGACGTAGTTGCTGTTCCAGTAGTAGGAATTGAGCACGCTGACGACAAAGCCCAGCACGCTGCCCGCGAGATACCATTTTTCGTTGATCAGGATGACCGCGTAGTAGACGATCATCGAGATCGCGGTGTTGGAGACACCGACAATGCCGAACTTGATGAACTGCAGCACCGGCTGAAACTGCTCCGGCGTCAGCTCTTTGTGCAGCAGCCGGCAAAAACCCGCCGCGATGCGGTAGAGCAGATCGGCAAACCGATCCCAGAGCGCTCCGAGCAGACGCTTCACTGTGCAGCTTCCTTCCGGTCGCTGCGCCGTTTCCGCCAGATGATTACCAGCGCGATCCAGAGCAGCACACCGCATGCCGAGCAGATCAGACCGGCCTTGAGCCACGGTGTGAAGTAGACGAACTGCACATGGTGCGTGCCCGCGGGGAGCATCACGCCGATGAACAGGCGGTTGACCTTTTCCAGCGGCTGCTCGACGCCGTCGACCAGGACGCGCCAGCCGTCATTGTGCAGCAGCCCCACGGAGAGCAGCTTTTCCGAGCTGACTGTGATATCGCCGTCGAGGGTGTCGGTGCCGAAGCGGACGTTCTCCAGCGTCTCGGCAGTGCGCGCCGCATAGGCGTCGGTCAGCACAGAGGTCGGGATCGCGTAGACCTCGAAGCTGCTGTATTCCATCGGGGGAGTGAAGCGGATCTGGTGCACCGGCTCAGACGACACGCCGAGCTCGATCGCATAGCAGTGGGGGTCTCGCAGCCACGGCCACTGCCCCTTGTTGTTGACGATCGTGGCGTGGTAGAAGCGCAGCCCGTCGACATTGATGCGCAGCCCCTTGGCGAGGTAGTCCTCGGGATAATTGCAGAATGCGTCGTTGAAGGTGAGACAGAGGAAGCAGTCGCTGACATCGGAATTGAAGGTCAGCAGATGCTCGTAGATATCCATGCCGGTGGTGGTGGTCTTTTCGTAGGTCTTTTCGAGCTTGTAATCCGCCTTGTACTGCTCGAGGTCCATGACGGACCCGTCGGAGGCAGGCGTTCTGCCGTCGCCGACCGTCGCATAGCCCAGCATGGCATAGGGCAGCACCGCGCTGCTGAGCGCGTCGTATTCGGCATCGGTCATGTAGCTGTCATAGGTGACGCCGACCGGAAATGCGTATTCGTTGCGGTAGAGGTAGAATTTCTCCTCGTTGTTTTCTTCGTCCGCGTCGGGCTCGCGGAAGCAGGTCAGCCCGAATTCCGCGGAAAGGTCCTTGTAGGAGCTGACCGTATTGATGCCGAACAGCGTGTGATATGCCGCCTTGCCGGAGAAGCCCGAAAAGCCGGTGATGCCGCTGTAGTCGGTGTGCTGCCCGGTGCGCTCAAAGAGATTCAGCAGATCGTCGTCTGCCAGATTGTCAAAGGTCGTGCAGTCGGCATAGCGATAGACGAGCGCGTAATTGGAATCGAGCTCGCAGTCCGGCGAAAAGGCATATATTTGGTTGACGTAATTCGTGTTGGTGTAGGAAAAGGTACCGCTCTTCTGGCGGTTGATCATCTGGTCCTCTTCCTCCAGTGCCGCGTCCTTTTGCTGAATCTCCTCGGGCGTCGAGACGAAGTAATCATTGCCGATGGTTCTGCCGAAGCTGTTTTCGGCGACCGGCAGATTGCGGAGCGTATGCACGATCGCTGTCTCGGTGATCGGTGAATATTCCGCCTTGTGCATCCCGAAATAGACCCAGCAGGCGGCGCCGAGCAGGCAGAGCCCGGAAACCGGCAAGGCGATGCGTTTCCAGTTGGGCTTGACCGCCAGAAGGATCAGCAGCACGATCACGATGCCGACCGATGACAGCAGCTGCGGAAAGACCTCATAATTCGGCAGCAGCACGATCAGCAGGACAGCCGCACCGACTGCGGACAGGAGCAGCACCAGTCCGCCGAGCGCCAGATAGTGGCGGGCACCGGCGGCACCGTCGCGCAGCAGCCCGATGAAACCGGAGGCAGCCTTTTGGAGCCTGTCGATCATGCGGCTGAAGAAGCGGCGCACCGGCGGGATCGCTGCGCAGACCGCCCACACGAGAAAGATGACCGAGCAGGCAGTGCCGGCATAGTCGTAGATGTCATAGTACGAGGAAAACGTGACGGCGTAAAACACCAGCGCCGCAATGAAAATGACCGTGTGCCGCCGGCTGAGCCTGCCGAGCGCGTCCATACCGACTGCGGCGGCATAGCAGAAGAGCAGCGCCGGAATGAAGCCCCAGCGGATCAGCGAATACTGAAAGCCGTTGAGCGCATAATCGGTGAACGGCGTCATCAGGAGCAGCGCCATTGCAAACACATAGCCGCGGAGCTCCCTGTGCTTCGGGAGCAGCAGGAAAAAGAGCAAAAAGCCCGGATATGCAATAAATAACGGACCGACGCCCGAATAGTCCATGAACACGGAATTCAGGCGGCTTTCTTCCGGGATGAGCAGATTCAGAAGGTTCACATCGCTCCCGACCGTGCGGATGCTATGCCGGAGGCAATAGAGCGTCGGCAGCATCATCACGCCTGCGAGCAGCATGCCGCAGATCAGGATCGGCAGGCAGCGCAGGAATGCCTTGATCAAATTGACAAAAAAGCCCTGCCGCTGTGTGAACCAGATGCGCAGCAGCGCGAAAACTGCCAGAAGCGGCAGTGTATAGACAAGATAAGTAAAGCTGGTGAGCGAAAGCCAGCAGACGCAGACGGCGAGCAGCTTCCAGCCCTGCTTCTTCAGCACGCGGTCCAGCCCGACGACCATGAGCGGGAAGGAGACAAGCATACACATGAACTGCGGATTATAAAGCGCATTATTGATAAAGTTCGGGCAGAAGGCATAGGCGACCGCCATCAGCGGCACCCATTTGGATTCGTTGCGGAAATACCGGCACATGCGGATGAATGCAGCACCGGCGAGGAAATCGAGAATAAACGCTGTGACCGTCAGAAAGGTCGGCAGCGCCGCATCGGACATGAAAACAGTGAACACATAGAAGGGGAAATACGCGATCAGTGTGCAGAGCATGGTATAGTTGTCCCTGCCGAACTCCATGTAGAAATTCATGAGCTGGAGCTTGGGGTGCCCGTCGGCAATGCTCCGGAAGAAATCGCGCAGTGTATCACGGCAGTTGACCGTGATCGGATAATACATATTGTAGCCGTCTCCGCCGAGGATGAATCCGTTTTTGAGCAGCCCCGGCAGAAAGCAGATGCAGAAAAAGGCAGCAAAGAAGAGCGTGTAAAAGAGAAGATCACGCAGAGCAGTGCGCGGAGCACCTGAGGGCTGCGTGCCATTGCTCTGCGTGCGATTGAAAAAGGGCATGACATGTTTCTCCTTCTATCAGAGGTTAGCCATCATATTTGGTCAGCGCATACTGAAGAGCTTCGTCGCAGTCCCAGTTGTCCTGATTGTGGAAATCGTCCTCACTGATCGCGATCGGGTAGCTGCCGGGATAGCCGCGCATCATGACGCCGATTGCAGCAGAGGCGCCGCCGCTTGCATCCAGATGAAACGCGATGCTGTCCAGCGCACCGTTGCTTGTGAAGTAGTCGTTGATGCGCTTGAGCAGATACTTTTCCATATCGGTCTTGCTGCGCTTGTTGAGGTTGCTGAACACGACATCATCTGCCGCCTGAATCTGCGTGATGGTATAGCTGTATTCAGGATCCAGCTTGTGCAGCTCAAATTCCTGCTGCCCCATGTCCAGCAGCGCAATGGAAATGGCAGTGTTGAGATCTCTGGCAGCCGCGTTTGCACTCATGATGCGGGATTTTGCGAGATAGCCCATCATGGCGGGGACGAGAAGTGCAGCCAGCACACCGATGATCGCGATGACAACAATCACTTCAATCAACGTAAAACCGCGTTTTTTCATATTGACCTCCTTTAGAAACGGTGTGTATGAAGATGACCCCTCCCCGCGTGGGGGGAGGGGTCACACGCACTAGATCGTTTGACAGTTGAGAAATCAGGCGGTTGTATCCCAAGTCTCGTTGTTACCAGTCAGCGCGTAGGTCAGGAGCTTGCTGAGGTTGGTGTTCTTGGTGTAGTTTGCCTTGCTCTCATAGTGGTCGACAGAGAACTGCTGCGGGTTGGTGCCCGGGTAGTTACCGTTGACGACTGCGACAGCGATGCAGGTGCCCTTCTGGATCACATATGCCAGACCGGACAGCTTCTTGATGTCATTGAAGTAGGTGTAGACCTTGTACTGGAACTGGGAGATGTTGTTGTTGTTGCCGTTGATGACGGTCTTGGTGACGCCGGCAGCAATAGCGGTGTTCCAGCCAGTGAGATCGTTCGTGGTGAAGGTCCAGTCAGTCTGGGAAACCTTGACCTTATCCTCAGTATCCATGTCGGTCAGAGCGGACTGGCATGCGGTGAGGATGGACTTTGCAGAAGAGTTTGCAGAGGTGATCTTGGACTTCTTGACGTAGCCGAGCATTGCCGGAACGAGGATAGCAGCCAGGACACCGATGATCGCGATAACGACGATCAGCTCAATCAGGGTAAAGCCTTTCTTTTTCATGATAAAATACCTCCTCAAGATATTCAGGTAGCTGCATCGAAGAAACGTTCGGCGAACTTCGGAGAGCCGCCGCTGCCCTTCGCAGCAAGATTCCAGATCCCAGCGCCCGCCCGACGTCAAGACGTTTGCTGTTCTCTATGGTCCTAGTATAACATAACCGAAGAAAAAAGTCAAGAGGTTTCCGCAATATTTCGAGATTGTGAACAAACTTTTACGAAACGGGCTTTTTGGGGGCTTTTTCCGGTTTCGTCTTCGTCATTATGCACAAATGCTGTAACCTTCTTGTTACCGATCGGGTTACGGTTTTGTTACCAAACGCCTTGTCCGGGGCATCGGGGCACGTCTGCGGAGCAGCGGCGGCTGACGTCAGGGCGGTCGGCGCTGTTCACAATTCAGTTGGTTTTTGGTGAAATAGCCGACTCTGCCTCACGGTGTACTGCATAGAAATTCTTCTGATTCTTTACAGCTTTTATGCAAGAGTCAGCTTCTCCGCGGGCGGGATGCCGCTGCTTTCCCGTCTGCACAAGCAAAATGCCGAAATTTTATTTCGCTGCGTTTTTCCTTAATGGGCAGCGATGATACTATATATAATCCTATATAATGATTCTTCCCGGAATTGTGCGGCCGCATTTCGTCGTCGCTGAGCTCGCCGCGCGACCAGCGGATCAGCGCCTCGCTGAAATACCTGACGGGGTCGCTGCAGATCGCTGTGAGCTCCCGGACCGTCTGCGTCGGATTGTCAAACGGCACGTTTGTGCGAAAGCTCGCGGCGTTGAGACAGACCGGCGACTGCGGCATCCGTATAATATAGTGCGACTGCTGCGCGCCGCCGGATCGCCCTGAGATTCTGCGAAAGCCGGATGTGCAGTTCTTCGCCGCCCGCATTCCGGAAGGCGCTGATGCCGATCGTCCCGACCGTGTCGGGCATGATGATCTGCGTCAGACCGGGCGGCGTTTGCCGCCTTTGCCCTTCACCGATATCACAATTTTGCGGGGGAATTGTCTCATGCACGGGTGAGATTTGTGAAACGCTACAAAACGACCGTTCAGAAAAGGCTGAGATTCTCCGTTCTGCCGAAAATCAGTGTGCAGCGGCTGACAGTCCGCTCATGAAGCATCCGCTCCGTTCACATATTCGATAATGTGCTGCACATACTGCTCTTCTCTGGCATCCAGATTGGAGGTGACACGGGTGATCCAGAGCTTTCCGGTCACGGCATCGACCAGATAGCGGTAGCCGACATTGAGATCGAAGTCGGAATACGCCTCTGTCCGGAAGCACCAGACCGGGCGCAGCGCAAATTCACATGATCTGTCACAGAGCATTTCGTTAAAATCCGCGTAAGGGGAATCAGGGTCAGACTCGTAGCCGTATTCCTGCTGCCAGAGCTGTGCATAGGGATAGCCCTTGCAGACAAGCACATAGTTCAGCTCTGCACAGGGAATGCGGATCAGCTGGGAGGGCGCAAGCAGCTCGTCGATCACGCGGGCTGCCTCGGTGACGCTCAGCAGCTCCGGGTCCTCCGCAGAGGGCTTGATCTCGGAAAAGCTCTCATTTTTCTGCATCCATGCAAACTGATCCTTCTGATAACAGAACACGGCGCTGCAGTAATCCATCGGGAACGGCTGATTCCCTTCGATCAGCTTTTTGATCCATTTCTTATTCGTCTTCATCGTGCAGTCCAGATACCGCCCCTCTGCATCCGCGCATTCCACAAAAAAGAAATACGCATACTGCTTCTCCGGCACGACCGTCAGCACCTGTATCTCCTTCACGGAATAGGTCAGCAGCGGTGCGCCGTCTGCCTTGCGGAGCACGCTGTTATACAGCTTTTCCACATATCCGACCGCGTCCTTCAGCGCCCATTCGCCGCCCCCGACCATCGGGTAGCTGTCATTCCCTGCGACTGCCTCGGCACGGGAGCAGACGATCGGATCGCTTTTCTGCGCCTGCACCTCCGGCGGGTCGCTGCTCAGCGGGATATACTGCATATAGTCCGAGTATTCCGTCGCTCCGGTCTGCGTGCCGAACAGATTGCCGGAGCTCCGGTACATCAGACCGTAATTCGGCAGATCGCTGCGCGGAAAGAAATTCGCAGTATCCAGAAAAAACACATTCGGATTTCTGAGATGCCCCTCCCCGTCCAGCCATGAATGATCGTAAGCCGGCAAATCCTTGTCGCTTGCCTCGTCCCCGCGCTTCAGCGTATAATACGGGCTGTCCCTGCCGGTGTCGTCATCGGGAAAGAGCGCTGTGCAGACCTCATAGAAACTGTCGATCGGCGCACCTGCCATTTTCACATCGCAGACCGGCATGGTGTCCGCATCGGGGATACGCACCGATTCAATGACGATGCGCGAGCGATTCTCTGCGAGCTCCCTGTCTGTCTGCGCGGCAAGTGCCTTAAGCGTTCCCTTTTTCAGCAAGCCGTTTTCCTGCACGCTGCTTTCGGCGGCGGTTCCGCTTTCTGCCGCGCTGACCTGATCGAGAATGCCGATCTCCTCCTGCACATTGGAGGGGACCTCTCTGCACGCTGTCAGCGAGAAAAGCGCAAGCAGCGCGGTGCAGCAAAGCCCGGCGCACATTCTGTGTTTCATATGAATTCCTCCTGTTCTAACAGAATTTGCCTTCTGCCCTATACCACAGATTGGAAAACAGCAGTGCCATATCACATATGCTTCCGAAAATCGGCACTTTACACAAAACGGGAGGGACAAAATCGGCAGAAACATAGCATATCGTTCGGCCATGCGGCTTCATCAATCACGGGAGAGAACGCCTGCGCCAGAGACGGACTGTGCGAAAAGAAAAACAGCACCGATGATCCGTCGGTGCTGTTCGGTCACTGTGATGATTCGGGCGGCTGCTGCGCCGGGATCAGATGCCGACTGCCTTGCGGAGCGCGTCGGTCTTGTCGGTGCGCTCCCATGCGGGCAGCAGGTCCTCTCTGCCCATGTGCCCGTAGGCTGCCAGCTTGCGGTACTGCGGACGGCGGAGCTCCAGCGCCTCGATGATGCCCGCGGGACGCAGGTCAAAGCACTGACGGACGGCGTTTGCGAGGGTCTCCTCGTCTGCCTTGCCGGTGCCGAAGGTCTCGACCAGCACCGAGACCGGCTGTGCCACGCCGATCGCATAGGCGAGCTGCACCTCGCAGCGGGAGGCGAGCTCTGCCGCGACGATGTTCTTCGCGATATAGCGCGCCATGTACGCCGCGGAACGGTCGACCTTGGTCGGGTCCTTGCCGGAGAAGGCGCCGCCGCCGTGGCGCGAGTAGCCGCCGTAGGTGTCAACGATGATCTTTCTGCCGGTCAGACCCGAATCGCCCTGCGGTCCGCCGATGACGAAGCGTCCGGTCGGATTGACGAAGAGCTTGGTCTCGCTGTCCATCAGCTCTGCCGGGATCACCTTGCGGACGACCAGCTCGATCAGGTCCTCGCGGATCTGGTCCAGCTCGACAGACGGGGAGTGCTGCGTCGAAATGACGATCGTATCGACGCGCACGGGGCGGTTGTCGCCGTCATATTCGACGGTGACCTGTGTTTTGCCGTCCGGGCGCAGATAGCTGAGGGTGCCGTCCTTGCGCACTGCGGTCAGGCGCATTGCCAGCTTGTGTGCCAGCGAGATCGGCAGCGGCATCTTCTCGGCGGTCTCGTCGCAGGCAAAGCCGAACATCATGCCCTGATCGCCTGCGCCGAGCTGGTCGGCGTCGTCGTCGGCGTCATAGGCGGAGTCGACGCCCTGTGCGATATCGCCGGACTGCCGGTCGATCGAGGTCATGATCGCGCAGGTGTAGCCGTCAAAGCCGTATTTTGCGCGGTCATAGCCGATATCGACGATGACCTCGCGCGCGATCGCGGGGATATCGACCTGTGCGGTCGTGGAGATTTCGCCCATGATCAGCACCATACCGGTGGTGGCGCAGGTCTCGCAGGCAACGCGTCCGTAGGGGTCCTGCTCGAGAATGGCATCGAGCACAGCGTCGGAGATCTGGTCGCAGATCTTATCGGGATGCCCCTCGGTCACAGATTCTGACGTGAAAAAGCGTTTCATATATCAACATTCCTTTCAGGTTTTTCTCATCACGGCGACAAAAAGGGCAGCATGAAAATACATGCCGCCCCACACGTTTCCGCGTTTCCCTCATCTTCCGGCGCGAAGAAGCGCCGCAGGACTTGGCACCGTTCACTCCTGCTGCGGGCAGGGGTTTGGTTGCCGCGGCTTCACAGGACCCGTTCCTCCACCGCTCGTGATAAGGCTGTTCTTATTATACATGATTTTACTCGGTTTGTCAACCCCCGAACGGACAGTTTCTGCGGAATGCGGAATGCGGAATCACGCGACGATTTTCAGATTGTAACAGCGGTCCCATCCCGTTTCTGCGCGGCTATTGAATTTTTCGCTCTGTCATGTTATAATAGTGAGCAGAGAAGGGCAGGAAATGCATCCTGCACGGTTGAAATACAGGAGATGATATCATGAACAGAAAAGTCAAGGCGATCCTGCCGCTGCTTGCGGTGCTGCTGTGCTGCGGATGTGCGGGCAGCTCCGGCAAAGACTCCGCACCCGACCTGCAGTCTGAATCCTCGGCTGCGGAAGCCTCGCAGCACGACAGTTCGGCTTTGGACGGGCAGTCGCCGGTCAGAACACAGCCGTCGGGGCTGCCGCTGATCTCCGTTCAGACGGCGAACACCGGCGCAGATGCGCTCGACTTTCTGACAAAGCCCGTCGCGCGGCATGTCGCGGAGGCGGTTGCCTCGTGGACGCCGGGCTATGTCATCCCGCCGGAGCCATATTATCAGGACTGCACGGTCACGGTCTCGGACGGCAGCAGCAGCTTCACCGCCGACGCCGCGGTCAAGGCACGCGGCAACTGGACGACCAAATACGCCAAAAAGCCGATGCGGCTGAAATTCGCCGACAAGCACAATCTGCTCGGGCTCAACAGCGGCGCCGAGATGAAAAACTGGCTGCTGCTCGCCGAATACAAGGACGCCTCGCTCCTGCGCGACCGCACGGCACTCCGCGCGGCAGAGGCGGTGCTCGGCAAGGACGGGCTCTACACAGCGGATTCCGCGCTCGTCGAGGTCGAGGTCAACGGGCAGTATTGGGGCGTCTATCTGCTGACCGAGCAGCAGCAGGTCAACAAGCACCGCGTGAATATCACCGCCCCGAAGAAGGACTACACCGGCACGGATATCGGCTATTTCCTCGAGTTTGACGGCTATTTCTACACCGAGGACGATCTGCACGCCTTCCATGTCGATTACGCCGACAACGCGCCGCTCGTGCCCTATGACGGCAAGGACGGCAGCGGGCGGACGATCGCCTGCCTGCCCGAGAACAGCCGCAGCCGCGTTTCCGATGTCGGCTTCACGATCAAGAGTGATATTAATTCGCAGGAGCAGCACGATTTCATCGCAGATTACGTCAGCAATGTCTACCGCGTGCTCTATGCCGCCGCCTATCAGAACAAGGCGATGGTGTTCGACAGGGATTATACGCAGCTGCTGGAGACGGATATCTGCACGCCGGAGGAGGCAGTGCGGCGGGCGGTCAATATCGATTCGCTCGCGGATGCCTACATCATCGCGGAGCTGACCTGTGATGCGGATATTTACTGGTCGAGCTTTTTCATGGACGTCGATTTCGGCGAGGGCGGCGATAAGCGGCTGACCTTTGAGGCGCCGTGGGATTTTGATTCGGGGCTCGGCAACAAGTCGCGCTGCCCGGACGGCACCGGGTTCTATGCGGGCAGCATCGTGCCGGACGTGAACGCAAATTCCTACGAGACGATGAACCCGTGGCTGGTCGTGCTGATGTATCAGGACTGGTATCAGGAGGTCATCCGGGAGAAGTGGACCGCAGCCTATGACAGCGGCGTTTTCACGCGGCTCTGCGAGGAGATCACGGCGGATTCGGAGAAATACCGCGCGGCATTCGAGCACAACAACGAGCGCTGGGGCATCAGCACAAGGGACCAGGAGATCCGCAATGAGCTCTGCGCCCGCGCAAAGAAATGCGGCACGCAGCAGGAGGCAGCGGACTATCTGCGCGAATGGCTCGAAAAGCGCGTTCAGTTTATGAATGAACAGTGGCACAAGTGAAATGAGAAGTGAGAAGTGAGAAGTTGTTCCGTCACTGCTGACAAGTGAACGCAAACGGGGTTTGGGCGGAGCATTTCAAATCCATCGCGAAGCGCACGTTTTGCAACGCAAAACTGCGCAGTTTGCTCGCAAACATGCGATACCGCTATTATGATTTATTCACTATTCTTTCTTCTTTATTCTTTTCCTCCCTCCTCCCTCCTCTCTCCTCTCTCCTGCTTCTGCTGTATGCTTTTCGCGGTTTTGTCGTCATATAGAGCGGCGGGGTGCCGCAGAACGCAAAATTTTTGCTTTCCCTCTTGCAAAAATCGCAGAAATAGTGTACAATAGAAGGGGCTGTGAAAGAATTCACAAGCAAGCCTAAATTGTTATTTGAAAGGATGTTTTTTGACATGGCTGGACTTAATAAGGTTTCTGTCGACGACCTGCAGGCAAAGGGCAAGAAGATTCTTGTTCGCTGCGATTTCAATGTCCCGATGAAGGACGGCGAGATCACCAACGACAACCGCATCACCGCGGCACTCCCGACCATCAAGAAGCTGCTCGCAGACGGCGGCAAGCTCGTGCTCTGCTCCCATCTGGGCAAGCCGAAGAACGGTCCGGAGGCAAAGTTCTCCCTCGCACCGGTCGCAAAGCGCCTCGCTGAGCTGCTGCCCGGCACCAAGGTGACCTTCGCGGCGGACGACACCGTCGTCGGCGAGAACGCAAAGGCTGCTGTCGCCGCAATGGGCGAGGGCGAGATCGTTCTGCTCGAGAATACCCGCTTCCGCGGCGCGGAGGAGACCAAGGAGGCACAGTATGACGGCTTCTCCAAGGAGCTCGCTGACCTCGTGGACGGTCAGGTCTTCGTGATGGATGCGTTCGGCTCCTCCCACAGAGCACATGCCTCCACCGTCGGTGTGGCACGCTTTGTCAAGGAGACCGCTGTCGGCTACCTGATGCAGAAGGAGATCCAGTATCTCGGCAATGCGGTCGAGGACCCGGTTCGCCCGTTCGTGGCGATCCTCGGCGGCGCAAAGGTCGCTGACAAGCTCAACGTCATCTCCAATCTGCTCGAGAAGTGCGACACGCTGATCATCGGCGGCGGCATGGCGTATACCTTCATCAAGGCACAGGGCGGCGAGATCGGCAAGTCGCTGGTCGACGACGAGAAGCTCGATTACTGCAAGGAGATGCTCGCAAAGGCGGAGCAGCTCGGCAAGAAGATCCTGCTCCCGGTCGACACCGCGATCGCAGCCTCCTTCCCCGATCCGATCGACGCACCGATCGAGGTCGAGTTTGTCGAGGCGGGCAAGATCCCGGCGGACAAGATGGGTCTGGATATCGGTCCGAAGACGATGGAGATTTTCGCTGAGGCTGCAAAGGCTGCAAAGACCGTTGTCTGGAACGGTCCGATGGGCGTCTTCGAGAACCCGACCCTGAAGAAGGGCACGGTCGCTGTCTGCGAGGCACTCGCTGAGGCAGATGCGACGACCATCATCGGCGGCGGCGACTCCGCAACGGCTGCGATCCAGCTGGGCTTTGCGGACAAGATGAGCCACATCTCCACCGGCGGCGGCGCTTCCCTTGAGTATCTCGAGGGCAAGGTGCTCCCGGGTGTCGCAGCGATCGCTGAAAAATAATCGCGTTTGGGGGTTCGGGCGGGTATGAGCAATATCCGCCCGATTCTCTGCCGACCGCAAAGGAGGACAGCCATGTCAAGGGACGACGTGCCTTCCAAGCGCACAGGGGCCGGGCACATACTGAAACGGGAGCTGGAGCTGCGCATCCCGGTGCTCGCGGAAACGCCGAAATATGTCCGCATCATCTGTCAGTTCTGCTTCTGGGCAACGCTGCTGGTCAGCGTGCTGCTCGTGCTGAAAAACGACCGCGGCGCGGGCGGCGAGACCGTGTTTGGGCTGCTGATCGCTGTTCTGATCCCGGTTGTGCTCGTGACTTTGCTCCTCACGCTCTATCATGTGATGGATCACTTTACCTGCAAGCATGCGCTGCTGCTGCTCAATGCGGAGTATGCCGAGAACGGCTTCTCCGAAAAGCTGCCGAAATACGCGGTCGCGCTGCACCCGCTCCCGACGACGGACGACCGTCTGCTGGAGCTCTATCTGACCGTGATGGCGGAGAACTACGACGCACTGCAGCCGCTTTATATGCGGGTGGAGAAGCGCAGGCGCACCGAGCGCCAGCAGGCGATGCTGAATCTCTGCAAGATTCGCGCACTGATGATGAACGGCAAGCCCGAGAAGGCGATGAAGCTCTTTCAGGAGGAGCACCTGCTGATGGACGCCGCCTACGAGGAGCAGCCCGACCTGATCTCGCAGCGCGTGCCCCGCAGCTACTCCGACGACACGCTCACCTACTGTGAAGCGGCAGCGGGCTTCTGCGTGCGGAGCGGCGACATGAAGGAGGCGGAGCATTACCGCAGCTTTGCGGCGCTGCGCATTTCCCATTACGACGCGGACGAGCAGCCGTTTCAGACGGAGATTCTTGATATTGAGCTGAAATACGCAGCGGGCGATGCTGCGGGAGTCAGCGACCGCGTGATCGCACTGGAGCAGGAGATCAAGGAGAAATTCCAGCTCACGCAGCGCGGCAAATACATCAATCTGACGCGAAAGCTCCAGCAGGCGGCGATCTTTCTCGCGATCGTTCCGCCCGGCGCAGAGCCCGCGGACAGACAGAAGGCGGACAGAGCCCGCTTTGACCGGCGTCTGCCCGGCGAGGATTATCTCGCAGGCGGCAATGGCTGAACGGGGGAGCGTCCGCGCGGATGCTTCTGACAATCAAACCGGCGGAGTCCGGAAATCACATTTCAAAAGGAGTATGAATCATGAACAAGGCAAAGAGAAAGGCGATCATCGCCGGCAACTGGAAAATGAACAAGACCCGCCCCGAGGCAAAGGCACTGCTCGAGGCGATCAAGCCGCTCGTCGCGGAGGCTGCGGGCAAGATCGAGGTCGTGGCGTGCGTGCCGTTCACGAACCTTGAGACCGCGATCAATGTGACCGCGGGCAGCAATGTCAAGATCGGTGCGGAGAATGTCCACTTCGAGAAGTCCGGCGCGTTCACCGGCGAAATTTCTGCGGATATGCTGACCGAGCTGGGCGTCGAGTATGTCGTCATCGGGCACTCCGAGCGCAGACAGTATTTCGGCGAGACCGACGAGACCGTCAACAAGCGCACAAGAGCAGCACTCGCAGCGGGCCTCAAGCCGATCGTCTGTGTCGGCGAGCTGCTGTGGGAGCGTGAGTGCAATATCACCGAGGAGGTCATCGCAAGACAGATCAAGCTCGACCTGTGGGATGTGACCGCGGAGCAGATGGCAAATGTCGTCATCGCTTACGAGCCGGTCTGGGCGATCGGCACGGGCAAGGTCGCGACCGATGAGCAGGCTCAGGAGGTCTGCGCATTCATCCGCGCACAGCTCGCAAAGCTCTATTCCGCAGAGGTCGCTGAGGCTGTGACCATCCAGTACGGCGGCTCGATGAACGCGAAGAACTGCGCGGGTCTGCTCGCACAGCCCGATATCGACGGCGGTCTGATCGGCGGCGCATCGCTCAAGGCGGAGGATTTCAGCATCATCGTCAAGGCGGCTGTCGAGGGCTGACAGACGCTTCAACCCAATGACCGAAGCGGCAGTGCGGAAATCCGCATTGCCGCTCTGAGGGATAGCTATGGACAACACAGCTTTCATCCGCACATGGCTCAACATCGGGCTTGGCGCAAAGCTGCTGCAGACGGCAGCGCAGCTCTTCATCTGGCTGATTATGGGCTGCCGCGACATGAGCCGTCTGGTGCTGCTGCCGCTGATTTCGGCTGCCGTTTTCTTCGCGGTTTTCCGGTGGCTGCGGGCGCGCTCGAAGCAGAGCCCGAATCCCGCAGAGGGCGAAAAAATGCTTGTCATCGGCGCGGCTGTGCCGTTTGTCTGCACAATGGCGCTCATGGGCATTGATTATATCCTGCGGTGGTATGTCTGGAACAATGTCTACAGTCTCGAGGAGATCCGTCTGCTGGATGTCGTCAAGACGTATCAGGACGGTGCGGCCTTCCTCAACATCGCGGCGATCATCGCCTTTGCCGCGGCTGCCGGGATGCTCTGCCGCCGCTGCCATGAGGCGGAACCGAGTACCTGATATCTGATGCGGCAGGGGCGCGGGGGCATTTCGCGCCCGCTCCGTGACGGAGGTCTCACAATGAATGATAGAAGAAGTATCGTTACACTCTACGCAAAGATCGCACTGATCCTGTATCTGATCCGGTTCGGCGTTTCGCTGCTGATCGAGCTGTTTCCGGCTGCCGTGTTCGGTCTGTTCGGTCAGGATGCGCGCACGGCGGCGGCTGCGGGTCAGTTCAACGCCGTCCTGCGCTTTCTGCCGCTGATCTGCGGTGCGGGGGTCTTTCTGGTCTGCTGGTATCTGGTGCAGGCTTCGGTCAAAAGCAACACCAAGGAGAGCGCAAAGCTCGCGCTGACCGTGATTCTGGCCGTACTGGTCATCAATCCGGTTGCGTCGCTGATTTCCGGACACTTCTCCGTGCTGATGCTCGCGCACGGCGCCGGCTCAGAGGACGTCGCAGCCTATTCGCTGCTGAAAACGGCAGAGAGCTATGCGGCGCTGATCTCCTGCATTTCCTATCCGCTGCTGGCCGCCGCTGCTGCGGTCAACCGCTGGCGCTTCGAGGACTGATATCCGCACAGAGAAGGGAGAAAGCCGATGCCTGACGATCCGCAAACCCGCGGTACGGTGCGCCCCGCGGTCACGCCGGAGGAATACGCGGCAATGCAGGCTGCGAAGACGCTGCAGAAGCCGCCGGAGCTCATCTGTTTCAGACGGCGCCTGCGGGCGGCAAAACGGCTCCCGCTGCTTCTGCTGCTTGCCGCGTTCCTTTTGCCGGTCTGGGTGATCGGCGATGCAAACAACTGGGAATCGGGCTATATGCTGCTCGGCGCGCTCTTTTTGCCGTGGATCCTCTTTGCGGATGCGCTGCCGTGGAATCTGTTCTTCCCGCCCGTGCTGCTGGCAGCGTTTCTGACGGCACATTACGGGAAGGCAGCCCTCCTGAAGGCGCCTGCCGATATCACGGCATTCAGGCGGCTGACGCTGGCGTCCTTTCTCTGCGATGCCGCGGCGCTCGCCTTGCTGCTCCGGATGATGTATCTTTGGAGGAACAGTCCATGAGTATTCTGAGAGACAGGAAACGGGGAACACAGTATTCGGCATGGCGGCTGATCGACATTCTGCTGATGCTTGGCGTATGCTTTTGCGGCAGCCTTTCCGCGCTGCTCTATCGCTGGGTCATGCTGCTCTGGGTGCTGGCTGCGTTCTGGGCGGCTGCGGCATTCGCACTGCCGCGGCTCTACGACAAGGGCTGTGACCGCACTGCCGCGTTCAGAATCGGCACCGGGATATTGCGTGCAGTCGGCTATCTCGTGATCGTCGGCGGCGTCGCGCTGACCTTCTGCGTTTCGGGCAGGAGTCAGAGCAAGCTGACGTATCCGCTGCGGCGGGCGGTCTTTCTGAGCTCCTACAGCCGCGCCTCCGATCTGCAGCGCTGTCTCCCCGAACAGCTGCCGGACCGCTGCGAGCAGTTCACCTCGCAGTTCACCCCGAAATTCGCGCAGGGCGCGGCAGCGGCGCAGGTGCGGTTTTACACCGACAGCGCGACGGTCGCCGAATACAAGGCGTATGCGCAGGCGCACTGCAAAAAGCATCTGGAAAACGGACCCGCGTTTGACGAGACCGGCAGCCGGCTGGACCCGACCTCGAAATGGTTTGCGATGATGCAGAAGGACGGCGCGGACATCGACGGCGCCGACGCGTATATTCTGTACGAGGGCTACGAGAACGACGCGGTCTGGATGCTGAACGAAAAAACCGGCTATTTCTGTATGTACTGGTAGCGGGGCAGCCCCCGCGGGCGAGGTCACCCCCACCGCGGCAACTCTGCACCCTTTGCCGACCTGCCCCCTCAAGGGGGGATTTGTCGCATTGTACCCGAGACAAAGCACAGGGAGCGAAAGTGACGGGACAACTCCTCACTCCTCACTTCTCACTCCTAACTGTAAACAATCTGTTTTGAATTTGAAAATTTGCGCCTCTGTGCGCTGAAGATAAGGAGTAATTATTTATGAGCAAAGCACCTGTTGCAATTCTGATCATGGACGGCTTCGGCATCAACCCGAGCGACTACGGCAACGCGATCAGAGCGGCAAAAACCCCGAATCTCGACCGCTATTTCGCCGAGTGTCCGAACAACATCATCGGCGCCTCCGGGCTCGACGTCGGTCTGCCCGACGGTCAGATGGGCAATTCCGAGGTCGGTCACACGAACATGGGCGCGGGACGCATCGTCTATCAGCAGCTTGTCAAGATCACCAAGTCCATTCAGGACGGCGATTTCTTTGAGAATCCCGCACTCTGCGCCGCCATGCAGAATGCAAAGGACAAGGGCACCGCGCTGCACCTGATGGGTCTGCTCTCGCCGGGCGGCGTGCATTCGCACATGACCCACATGTTCGGGCTGGTCGAGATGGCAAAGCGCTTCGGGCTTGAGAAGGTCTATATCCACGCCTTCCTCGACGGCAGAGATGTGCCGCCGTCCTCCGCTGCGGAGTACATGGAGGAGACCGTCGCGGAGCTGCAGAAGATCGGGCTCGGCAAAATCGGCGTGATCTCCGGCAGATTCTACGCGATGGACAGAGACAACGCGTGTGACCGCGTCGAAAAGGCGTATGCGGCACTCGTTTTCGGCGAGGGCGTGCAGGAGGATGACCCGGTGCAGGCAATCAGAAATTCCTACGCAAACGGCGTCACCGATGAATTCATGCTGCCGACGGTCGTCGCGAAGGACGCGAGGATCGCGGAGAACGACAGCGTGATCTTCTTCAACTTCCGCCCCGACCGCGCAAGACAGAT
>JAEEGL013453194.1_pt1 | contig 26131 bp, 11 predicted proteins | sample 9134231 | NCBI WGS metagenome assembly JAEEGL01 (sample SAMN16246548, study PRJNA631951) | gut metagenome | biome: gut microbiome; feature: rumen; material: fiber-attached | host: Bos | place: Iran: Karaj | collected 2018-10
ATGAAGGCAATGAGGCCAACGATAGGGAAAACAGTCAGCAAAACTACGAGACTAAGCACGATGTCCGCCACGCGCTTGACCATCCTTCCAGAAAAGCTTTGAAGAGGTGCCCTTACAGGTGTAAGCACATTAACCGTACCGCGGCACTCACTTCTCATAGTCTTGTTTAATGCCTCAATTGGTTGCGGAAGAAGATGAAGTAGCAAACCTTTCTCACGACAGATACGTGCCACGGATTCCAACTCAGCTGCTGGCAAAGCAGAGGGGACGCAATAGACACTTTCCGTCTTTGGATGTGCTGCGAGGTGTTCTGCCAATTGTTGTGTCGTCTGTTCTTCGAGGCGAGTCAACTTCAAGCCATAAGTGTTTTGTTGTAGGGCCTGTTGTTGCCAAACGCTCTCCTCATTACAGATGATGATGCCATGTTCGCTGTTACGTATGGCGTAGCGAATGAACCAACTATTAAGGATGAGGCGCTCTAACGTAAGTGCAATGCAGAAGATGATGCATGCAAGCACTTGAATATTAGTTCTTTCAAAGAAGACGGCATAGGAGAGTATGCTGACGAAAAGAGCTACCTTTATGGCTTGGGCGACCACTTCGTCCCGGCGGGTTGTACGTCGATAGGTGTTGTTGGAAATGAAATAAGATGCGACAACGAGGGACACAATCCCCCAACCAAGGTGTATGAACCAAGTGTAAAGGGAGATGTCCATTACTTTCAAGCCGAGCATCAGCGAAGCTGCATAAAAGCTTCCGCCCCAGATGAGTGCTTCGGTCAGAAGCGTAAGGCTGTCGCGAAGCCAATGTCGTGTCCTTCGCCGTACAGATGGATTTAGTGTTTCCTTGTGCATCATTTCGGATAGAGAACTGCATCAAATATGCATACTCAGTAGGCAAAGTTACAACATTTTGTGCAATAAGAGGTAAAGAAAGACGAAGAAATCGCCTTAAAAGACATTTTTTTCAGCAATTCTTTCTACATTATTAAAATAGTTCGTATCTTTGCACGCTGTTTGAATATTAACTGAAACAAATAAAAACACTTAGAATATGGCAGATTACGTTGCTAACGAAGAATTACAGAAAGAGGAAGAGTCAGGCATCTTTACCTTATCCTCAATATGGACAATCGTAGTGCTTAACTGGCAGTGGATAGCGTTATCCGCTTTCATCGCTCTTTGTCTGGCGTTTTGCTATTTGCGCTACACGCAGCCGGTCTATACGTCTGCGATGAAGGTGCTGATAAAGGATGAAGGGGGAAACGGCCGCTCAATGGGTGGTCAGATGAACCTGGAGCAAATGGGTCTCATCTCAAATAGTAACGGTTTCGACAACGAGCTTGAGATTCTGAACAGTACCAACGTCAACAGTCGTGTTGTAAAGTCCTTGAAGCTCTATGTAAGCTATGCCATTGAAGGAAAGATCCGCAAGGTTGAGCAGTATCAGAACAATCCCATTATCGTGGATATGCCTCAGCCTCAGTTGATGGTACTGCGTTCTCCCATCGAATTAGAAATGACCAAGGCAGACAAAGGCTTGCATGTGTCGGGCAAGGTAAGAATAGCAGGCAGGAATGAGCCTGTCACCTTCGAGCATGATGTCAAGAGTCTCCCAGGCAGCATCAACACGCTCATGGGCGTAATTTCCTTCCAGCAGAATCCTGGAATAAAGTGGAAAGACGAGACACTCTATGCTACCATCCTTCCCATTGAAGTTGCTGCTCGTAGGTATAGAGGAAAAGTTGGGGCAGGAGCAACCAGCAAGACGACGACCGTGGCACAAGTCTCCTTTACTGACACACAGGTTGGCCGTTCCCTTGACTACCTTAACGAACTTCTTAAGTGCTATAACGATGATGCCAACGAGGATAAGAACGAGGTGGCAATGAAAACAGAGGAGTTCATCAAGGAACGTATTGACTTCATTCGCGGCGAGTTGGATGTTACCGAAGGTGACTTGGAACAGTACAAGAGGAACAACGTACTCATCAACCTGACCAACGATGCAACGACTGCACTCGCAAGTACCACCGAGTATCAGAAGCAGCAGGTTGAGATTGAGACACAGCTCAACATCATTAACGGGCTGGTTAATCATGTAAACAATCCTGCTAATGCTATGCAGGTTCTCCCTGCTAATTTGGGATTGAAGGATGCAGGTCTGAACTCTTCCATCAGCGAGTACAATACAATTGTGTTGCGTCGTAACCGCTTGCTCAAGTCTTCGAGTGAAGACAATCCTGTCGTTCAGCAACTGACTTCTCAGCTTGAGGAAATGTGGCCCTCCATCAAGGTGAGCCTGAATGCCATTCGTAGCGACATGATGACGCAAAAGGCGAGTGCTGACAGCCAGTACAACAGGTACAGCAGCCGAATTAGCAGTACGCCCACTCAGGAGCGTGCGCTTACTAATATGAGCCGTCAGCAGGAGATTAAGGCCAACCTCTATCTTATGCTTTTGCAGAAGCGCGAGGAGAACTATATCTCATTAGCAAGTACCGCAGCCAAGGCTCGCATTATTGACGCGCCTCAGCTCATCGGTCAGGTGGCCCCCAAGAGTATGATGATTTGGCTGATAGCTTTGATTTTGGGCATAGCTTTTCCCATCGGCATCTTCCTTTTGAAGAACTTACTTCGCTATCGTATCGAGGGACGTCAGGATATTGAGAAGCTGACAAAGATAAGCATCTTGGCCGACATACCTTTGGCTGGCAAGACTGTAGATGGCGAGAAGGCACTCGTTGTACGCGAGAATACCAATAACGCAATGGAGGAGGCTTTCCGAGGCTTGCGTACCAACTTGCGCTTTATCCTTGAGTCCGACGAGAAGGTTATCCTTTGTACCAGCTGTATTCCAGGTGAGGGCAAGACGTTCGTTTCTACGAATCTTGCTATGTCACTTGCTTTGATGAGCAAGAAGGTGATAATCGTGGGTCTCGATATCCGCAAGCCCCGTTTGGTGAAACTCTTTAATTTGCCTTCCGACAAGAGGGGTATTACCACTTTCCTCTCCAGCAACGAACAATCGTATGACTTGCTTGAGGCTCAGATTGTGCATGGTGTGATTAACAAGAACCTTGACGTGCTGCCGGCTGGCGTCATTCCTCCCAACCCGGGCGAACTCATTTCTCGCGAACAGCTTGACAAAGCAGTCGAGTTGCTCAAAGAACATTATGATTATGTTTTGCTTGACACTCCACCTATTGGACTTGTGAGCGACACCCTTTCCATCGGTCGCGTGGCCGACATGTGCCTCTTCGTCTGCCGTGCTGACTATAGCCCTCGTGCCAACTTCGACCTTGTCAACAGCCTCAATAAAGATGAAAAACTGCCAAAGATTAACCTTGTTCTTAATGCAGTTGATATGCGTAAGAAGAAGTATGGTTACTATTATGGCTACGGCAAGTATGGAAAGTACGGTAAATATGGCAAGTATGGTTATGGCTATGGACGTTATGGACACTACGGCATCTATGGCCATTACGGCAGCCAGACAAGCAAGGAACATACGGAGAAATAGCATAAGTCTCTCAATGCAACGTGCTGCGTCGGAAGATGCGGCACGTTTTGTTTGTAAACGACACACGTTACGTTGGCCAACTTAACACGTGTAGTTTCCCGACTTAACACGTGTCGTTGCGAAACCAAACACGTATAGTTGGAAAGCTCCTCTTTATAACTCTGCGCTGATGTAGTATCGAGGGCCTGCCAGGAAGTAGTTCATGTAGGCTTCGGCACGTGTGACAGCTGTGGTAAGGTCGTCGCCCTTTGCCAAATGTGTAGCGATTGCGCTGGCCAATGTGTCGCCTGTTCCGTTACGGTCTTCCAGCATCAGCTTCTTCTTTGGGTGTGGTGTAAGTACACCTGTTGCCTGGTCGTAGAGGTAATCCACCAGATAACGTCCCTCGTCCACGCTTTTTACCAAGACGCTACAACCCCATTCACTCAGCTTTTTCAGGTCGCTTTCGGGATTGCTTATCGGGTGTCCCAAGAGAAATTCTGCTTCGCGGACATTGGGTGTGATGAGTGTTGCGAGGGGGAAAAGCTCGTTTTTATAGGCGGCGATGGCTGCATCGCTGACTAACTGCTTGCCTTCAAAGTTCACGATGACGGGGTCGATGAGGATGGGCTGCTTGTCGAAGCGTCGCAAGACACCTGCTACGGCATGGATAATTTCGTCGGTTGGAAGTAGGCCTGTCTTGATGCAGTCGGCTCCTACGGTACTTAGGAACGATTCCGCTTGCGAGACAATCAAATCGGTTGGCAGGTGATGAATGCCCTTGATGCGATGTACGTCCTCATCCACAATGCACGTCAGCGAAGCCGCTGCCCAGCCTTCGCAGCGGGTAATGGCCTTGATGTCGGCCTGGACACCTGCACTCCCCAGCGGCTCGCTGCCTGCAATGAGAAAAACTTTGCCTGTTTTCAGTTTCTTTTCCATAACAGGGCACAAAGATACAAAGAAAAGAAGAATGTAAGGCGAAGAAGGGAGAATTATTTTCCTTTCTGCTTTTTTAATTCGTGTTTTCTTTATAATTTTGTGCCCGCAAAAGCAGAAATTCATGACAATTAAATGAAGAAAAACCTTATCACACTTTTCGTGTTGCTCCTATTCTGCCTTTTCGTTGAAGCACAACCTATGGCGAGACAAGCTCCCCATCGCCGCCTCCACCACACCCATCGCTTGCCAGGGGTCAACGAGCGACGCCTTGCCCGCCTTAGCGAAATGCGCGAAGCCAATCTTGCCCGCCGCCATCGTGAAGGGCCGTGGCGTGCCCAGACGCAAGCCGTGACACGGCGCGGACTTGTTCTGCTCGTTCAGTTCTCCGACACGAATATGATGGAAGATGCTACTTCGCAATGGAATAACCGCTTCAACCAACAAAGCTTCTCCCTCGATGACCACGTTGGCTCTGTTCGCGACTATTTTATAGAGCAGAGCTATGGCATGCTTACCATAGACTTCGATGTCGTTGGTCCCCTTACCCTTGCCAAGACACGCTCCTACTATGGCTCGCCACCAAACAGCAGATTGGACGACCGTGCAGCAGAAATGGTTATTGAAGCGCTGAAACTGGCCGATCCGCAAGTCGACTATGCCGACTATGATTGGGACGGCAACGGCTGGGTTGACCAAGTGTATGTCATCTTTGCCGGAGAGACCAGCAGCACAGAACCTGGCTACATCTGGCCTCACGAATGGACCCTTTCCAGCGCGAAGTACTACGGCAACGGTTCAGGAAGCCAGAGGATGGACAATGTCTATATCAATACCTATGCAGTTTCCAACGAACTGGCTAGCGCGAACACCCTCGAAGGCATAGGCACCGCCTGCCATGAGTTCAGCCATTGCTTGGGCTATCCTGACTTCTACGACGTCGATTATCTTGGCGGAACTGCCGCCCAGTTCTGGGATCTCCTTGACGGAGGCAGCTATAATGGCCCTCAGATGATTGGCGAAGTGCCCTGTCCTTATACGGCTTACGAGCGATGGGAGGCAGGTTGGATAGACCTCATCCCTCTGACCGAACCGTGCAGAGTGACCGATATGCCGGCCATCAACGAAGAAGGCGTAGCATACATCGTCAGGAACTCCGGCAACACCAACGAGTATTACATTCTGGAGAACCGTCAGCAAAAGACCTTCGGTACAGGCAATGGCGGTCATGGCCTCATGGTGTGGCACATCGATTATGACCGGTCGGTTTGGAACCGTAACATGGTGAATGCTGATAAGGATCACCAGCGCATGACCTTCCTTCCTGCTGACGGACAAGTCGGCATACTTACCGAAACTGATTACGGCTATGCTTATACAATAAGTGAAGAGGATGAGGCGGGTGATCCCTATCCTGGTTATACAAATGAAACAAGCGTTGAGCGGTTGACGTGGTACAATTCGGAAAGGAACGGCTCCAAGATACATCCTCACCTCATCCATAGTATATCCGAAAGTCCCGAAGGCATGATTAGCTTTACATACGGCGAATACTATGTCCTTCCCAAACCCGAATTGGCTGCCCCAACAGTAGTCTCACCCTACAACTTCACGGCAAATTGGCTGCCAGTTGAGGGTGCAACCAGCTACAACCTGCAGGTTGAGGTAATGACAGGCGAAGATGTTCCTGAGCCAATCCTACTCGAAAACTCGTCAAATGTAAAGATAATGGACAAGGATGGAGCGGATGGTACGGTCTTTTTGTACACAAACTTGACTGAAACAGCCTTCGTCGTTGAGTCTGTAGAAGCAGAGCTGTATCGTTATCGTGTGCAAGCCGTCAACAAAGAGGGAACTTCTGAGTGGTCAGACTGGATGTCTGTTGATATTGCCTCTGCAATCAAAGAAGCAAAGCATAACAACATTGCAGAAGAAGAGGAGGCAGAAAACCAATGGTTTGATCTTTTTGGACGTCGCTTGCAGCATCTTCCAAGCCATGGAGTCGTTGTCCGAAATGGAAGAAAACAAGTTTTGCGTTGATGCAAAGAATGTCTTGAAAAATCATCATTTTCGTGTGTTGTCTTTCTCTAAAAGAGTCTCTTTCATAGTGTGAAACACGAAACGGCTTGATTTTCGACCTTTTGTTACTGCTGATTTTCCCAGATGTTTTTTGACCAACGAAATGATGCATTTCTTTACAAAAACCAGCGGTTCGTTTACTAAAATTAACCTTTTTCTGTTAAATAACCTTAAAACAAGAGCCTTTTCCTTTAGTAACATATACAGTTTCGTTAAAAAAAACCTAAATTTGCTCTGTTGAGTGCGCATTATGGCACAAAACAAGAATTAAAAACGCATAAAAACAACAGAAAAACTAAAATAAACAATGCGTATGACAAACCGTTTAAGCAAACGTTTAGGCAAATGGAGCAGGTACTCCTCACGGGTAGCATGCCTGCTGGCAGCTTGCGGGCTGATGTATGCTTGTAAAGATGAGTTCATTCTGGACGACGAAAAGCCCAGTTTCCTCAACTCAAGCATTTACGAAAGCCTGGAGCAGCAAGGCAAGTACAGGACGTATCTGAAATTGCTTGCAGACAAGGATGTCAACCCCGACAGCATTCGTCCGCTGACTGACGTTTTGAGCCGTACTGGTTCTAAGACAGTCTTTGTGGCAAACGACTCGGCGTGGGATGCATTCTTCGCTGCCAATGCCCTCTTGCCTGAGGCTAACCCGTGGCATTATGCCACAAGTTATGAAAACCTGAGCCAAGCTCAGAAGAAGCTGCTGATACATACCAGTATGCTCAACAATGCGATTGTAATGGAGAACTTGGCAAGCAGCCAGTCCGATGGTACAAGCTCACCAATCCGAGGCGAATATATGCGCCGCTACACGGATGTTGAAGCTACCGATTCCATTACGTTCTTGCCATCAGAAGATCTTCCTTGGAGCTACTCCGAGACGGAGAAAGACTACTGGGAACGTTTCCGCGAAGCAAATGGTGGTAAGGGTATCTACATGGTGACAGACTCCACCCTTCCCATGATGCTTCACTTCACGTCAGAGCACATGACGAGGAACATTATCAAGGATTCAGACTTCCAGTTGTTTATGGGAGGCCATAAAGGTCGCACCCGTAACACAAGCGACGTACATATCTATGATGCCATTCTTAAAGAAAAGGACGGTGTCTGCGAGAATGGTTATGTCAACGTGACGGAGAAGCCCCTTTGTCCGCTCACAAACATGGCAGAGGTTATCCGCACCAACGGAAAGACAAACATCTTCAGCCATATCCTCGACCGTTTCAGCGCCCCATTCTATTGTGGTCGCATTACAGAGGCTTACAAGGTGCTTCACAAGGATTTCACGGATTCTATCTTCACGAAGAGATATTTCTCCAACAACAACTTCTCTGTGAAAGGAGGATATATCCGTCGTGGCGATAATGGAGAAATCCCCAAGTTCGAGCCTGGTCCTAAGGGTACTTATCGGTCATATAATCCTTATAAAGGAATGACTGAGGCAGAAGCTCAAAAGGCTGGTATGATTCCCGCTCTTAAGTTCGACCCAGGATGGAATGGTTATTATGATGAAATGGACGTCCGCAAGGATATGGCCGCCATTTTTGTTCCGAGTGATAAGGAGTTGTGGCGATATTTCACGATAGGCGGTGGCACAGACCTTGTCCTTACCTATGCTTTTAATGAGGGCGTTGAGGGACAAGAAAAGCCTTATGAGTATCCTGCAACAGTAGAGGATCTCTACAAGCAGATAGACTGTATTCCCCTTAGCACAATTGAGAAGTTGATTAATAACTTCATGCAGCGCTCATTTGTTGGTTCTGTTCCAAGTAAGTGGGGCAAACTTACAAACGATGCCATGGAGCCTTTGTTCCCGACTCCTGATGCAGCCATTGCAAAGCTCGATACAAGTTTGGTTTGTAGTAATGGTGTTATCTACGTGATGGATGAGACTCCTGTGCCTGCGGACTATAGTTCAGTTACTGCTCCCGCAGTTATCAGCCAGACAAATAAAATCATTAATGCTGCAATTTATGGCGACTTCATGAAGCTGAACTACTATGCCTACCTCAAGGCCATGCAGAGCCGTTTCGTTTTCCTACTGCCCAGTGATAAGGCGTTGGCTTTCTACTATGACCCCGCCAGTATGAAGAGCCGTACCCCGCGCGCAATTAAATTTAAGTTCGTGGGCGGAAACACTCCTGTGACGGCAACAGCCAATAATTACAACTGCCAATATTCTAATAAAACTCCGTTAGGAGAAATTGGTGATCAGATTGCAGGTGCAAATGGTAAGATTGATGCAACCGAGGTGACAAACCGTCTGAAGGACATTCTGGAGAGCCATACCATTGTCATGGACGGTACTAATCCTATGACGAAGACAGGTGAGGTCGGACAGACCTATTGGGAGATTCCCTCTACTACTCCTCTTGATGAATATTACCTTTCTAAGAATGGTAATGCAGTGAAGGTAGAACGTGATGAGAATGGTGACATCATAGCGTTTAAAGGAGGTTTCCAACTTGAAAATGAACGGTTAGGTATCGTGCAGACGAAGCCTGAACAGAAAGGCTTATTGGCATGTAATGTGGAGAAGACGCGTGAAATGGCAAATGGCAATACCTACATCCTTGATTCGCCGTTGGTTCCGACTTATCGCAGTGTCTATAGCCTTTTCACCAACGATGCGGACATGACGAGTATAGAAGGAACAGGTGGTGAAACACCATATTCTGCGTTCTATGACCTTTGTACCGCAGATGGTTTCGAAACGGAAATCATCGGTTGCGGACTCGTTGACGGAAAACTTACGAAGACGCAGCGCGAATCTGCCCTCAAGAAGTTCAAGATTTTCGTCGCAGACAATGGTTTGGACTTCAATGTTCAGTTCTTCAACAACTACCGCTATACAATCTTCGTTCCCACAAACAATGCTGTTAAGCAAGCTATTGCAGACGGCCTGCCTACTTGGGAGGAGATATATGAGGACTATCATTCTCATTGCAAACCTTATCTTGATGAGAATGGCAATCCGAGAATTGATCCCAATGGCGACATTGAATATACAGACGAGCTTGTAAGCTACGAGGATAGTATGCGCATCCAAGCCAAGATTACTTATCTCACCAATTTCGTTCGCTATCACTTCGCCGATAACTCTATATTCGCTGATAAGACAACGCTTGCCCCCAGTGAAATGGTTACATCCAGCTATGACAAGGAACTTGAACTTTTCTGTAAGCTTCATGTTGAACGTAAAGAGAATGGTAGTGGAACCGATCTTCGAGTCTGTGATGATGTAACATGGAAGAAAAATGGTAACAGAATGGATGGAACATCTCCACAGCCTTTTGTAACACTCAATGTGGCTGCAGACGATGGCGTTACAGATGTCAGGAACATACTGGCACGTGACATTTCTTGTAGTTCCACACCAAAGAATGTGTCTATGAACAAAATCACCATCAGCTCCTCCAGTGCAGCTGTTATTCATTCCATCGATGGTTATCTGAACCACACTGAGGTCGTTGATGGCAGACACGACAAGACATGGGAGACGACCATAAAGGCAAAGAGATATTTACAGAGATACGCTATACGATAAAATCATCCGACTATGAAGAATAAAATAATTAAGCTTTTATTGCTTTGGGTAGTTGCAATCATGGCACTGCCTGCAAGCGCACAGCAACGGCGTATCTCTGGTACCGTTTCTGATGATATAGATGTCATCATCGGTGCCAACGTCGTGGAGAAAGATAAGAACAATCGTATTGTCAGTCAGGCTATTACCGATATGAATGGTAACTTTACCATGAATATTAAGGATCCCAACAATACGCTTGAGATTTCCTATGTCGGCTATAAGAAATTTAGTCAGAAGATAGGAAGCGGCAAGAGCGTATTTAAGGTAACACTTGTTGATAATACCAAGACTATGACCGAGGTAACTGTGACTGGCAAGCAACTGGCACCAACCACAGGCCTTGAGATTCCTGCCCGAGAGTATGCCGGCGCTGTTCAGAACTTTAAGATGGACGATATGGAGGGCCTTGCTTTCGAGTCTGTTGATCAGGCCTTGCAGGGTCAAATCGCAGGCCTTGACATTGTGCCCAATTCCGGTAACCTGGGTTCTGGTACTACTATGCGCCTGCGCGGTACCTCTACTATTAATGGAAATGCACAGCCTTTGATTGTCCTCAACGATCACATCTTTGAATTGCCTGAGGATGCTCAGGACATTAACTTCGAGACAATGGACAACGAAGAGCAGTTCTCTACTCTGCTTAATGTCAATCCGGAAGACATCGAGAGCATCACTGTCTTGAAGGATGCAGCAAGTACGGCCAAATGGGGTGCAAAGGGTTCTAATGGTGTCATTGAAATCAAGACCCGTCGTGGTAAACGTGGTAAGACACGTGTCAACTTTACCTACAAGTTCAAAGGTACCTGGCAGCCCGAAGGTTATGATATGCTCAATGGTGACGGATATACCATGATGCTCAAGGAAGCATACTACAATCCAAATCACAAGAGCTTCACAATGCCTGAGTTGGACTACAACACGGAGCTGCCCTATGTATATAATCACTACAGCCACAATACGGATTGGGTGAAAGAGGTACAGCAGTTTGGTCAGGAGCACAAGTTTACCATTGCTCTTTCCGGCGGTGGTGAGAAAGCACTCTTCCGTATCAGTGCCAACTATGACAAGAGTACTGGTTCCATTATTGGGCAGAAGCTCAATCGCTTCACAACCACTACCGCTTTGGACTACTATGTCAGTGAACGCATCAAGTTCTCCAGCAACATTAACCTGGCCTTTACGACCAACAACAAGAACTATGGAAACGACATCCTGGCTCGTGCATACAATGCTATGCCTAATATGAGCGTCTATGAGTACGATGCAGAGGGGCGTCTCACGGGTAATTACTTCAATATGTTGCCTTTGGCTGGTATCTATAGTCAGACAGCTACGAGCCGTATGGAAAACTATGACAAAAACCTCTACACATCATACGACCTCAGCGATATGTTCAAAAACGGTAACCCCGTTGCTCGTGCGATGAAGGCATGGTGGAAGCAGAAGCAATACAACTTGACTCCGCAGTTCAGTGTTGAGTATAAGCTTCTTGGCAAGGACGATGACCACCACCGTTTGAACTATGTGGGTGATGTTCAGCTCAACATTTATAATACCAGCAATGACCAGTACTGCCCCAGTGAACTCAAGACGATGGACTGGGTTTGGGGTGGCGACCAGGCTGCACACCTCACTTCCAACGAGCGAAACTATGTAAGCAATGACGAATATAAATCTCTCGAGTTTACCACTCGTCATGACTTGCGCTACTATTCTGCATTCAAGAATCGCGACCATAGTTTAGGTGCTTTGGCTCGCTTCGAGATGGCAACTGGTAGCAGTAGTTCCCAGTTACTTGGATTGTGGAACGTGCCTAATGGCATTACTGATCCCACTGTTGTTGCGCTGCTCCGCTCTGCAAGCTCAAGCACCAACGAATGGAGATGGCAGACATTCTATGCTATGGCTCACTATTCTTACAAGAGCAAATATTCATTCGACGGTTCTGTTCGTTGGGATGGTAGCACCAGTTTTGGCCACAAACATAAATATGGCTTCTTCCCATCTGCAGGCGTACGTTGGAATATTATTGACGAGAACTTCATGAAGTGGAGTAAGGACTGGCTGAGTATGTTGGCTGTCCGTGGCTCTTGGGGTATCACTGGTGGCGGTGGTGCAGGCAACGACCAGTATAACAAGTATGCGACTAACGGATATTATAACGGTCACCAAGTCATTACCCCAGAAAATCTTTCATTGGAGGAATTGCGTTGGGAGAAGACTCGTAAGTTGAATGTCGGCTTTAACGTTGGTTTCTTCAAGGATTTGATTACCTTTGAGGGTGAGGTTTATGACCACAAGACCACGGATTTGTTGATGAATAATCTTCGCATCCCCAGTGCAAATGGTTTCAACAATTTGGCTAAGACGAATGCCGGTGTCCTTCGCAACAAAGGTTGGGAGTTGAATTTCTCCACCTCTCGTATTTGCAAGGTAGGCAAGTTCTCAATGAAGCTTCGTGCCAACATCGCTCAGAACTTCAATGAAGTAGAGCAGATGAACGCAATGATTCTGGAGAGCTTGAATGGCGCTGAAACATATCAACCCGAAAACTTGAAGTACAATCAGCGCGTCCAGATTGGCAATGCCCTGGGTTCCATCTATGGTCTGCATTATTTAGGCGTATATAAGTATGATTACGACCACAATGGTATCACTACTGCATCCATTAACTCATACGGCTATGCAGAAGTTGATGAGAACAATGTCACATGGCAGGATGCTCCAGTAGATGAAAAGAATAATAAAATTTGGGGCACAGGAAGTGGATATGATATTTATGGCAACAAAATCAATACTGCTGCTGCTGCTTTGCGGCGTGGCGAAAACGCCACATGCCCCATTGCTTATGATGCCAATGGCAATATGCTGACGGATGCTAAGGGCATTCCTTTGCCAATGTATTATTGCTACAATGAAGGCTATCGCTATCAGTTCCAGGGAGGTGATGCTATCTATGAGGATATCAACCACGATGGTCAGATTGACCGCTATGATATGGTTTACCTTGGCAACTCCAACCCCAAGTGCAATGGTGGTTTTGGTATAAATCTCTATTTCGGGAGGTTCTCTGTAAATGCAGGCTTCAACTTCCGTCTTGGCAACCAGATTGTCAATGCTGCCCGCATGGGCCTGGAGAGTATGCGTACCAACCAGAACCAGAGTTTTGCCACAACATGGCGTTGGCGCAAGAATGGCGATGAGACAGTTATCCCTCGTGCTCTGAGTAATGTCAATGGGTTCAGGAGTTATAACTCTCTGCCCAGTGACCGTTATGTAGAGAATGGTGACTATCTGCGTCTGCAGTACGTCCAGTTGAGCTATGAATTTGATGCCAAGAAACTTAAGAAGTATGGCATCAATAACATGAAGTTGTTCGCTTCTTTGGACAACCTCTGGTGCTGGACCAAGTACACAGGTGTCGATCCTGATGTCTCTCCTCAGGGGTTCGCGGTATCTACCGACAACAACCGTACCCCCCGTACGAAGTCATTCACGTGTAGTTTAACCCTTGGTTTCTAAAATTGTGACGACTATGAAAAGTTTTAAGAATATATATCAAGCAGTCTGCTTCACGGGATTACTGACCTTCTGCACATCTTCTTGTACGGAGTGGTTGACTATCCATCCACAGGACCGTGTTGTAGAAGAGAATTTCTGGGAAGACAAGAACGACCTGGAAGGTGTGCGTTACGGTGCGTACAGACAAATGGCGTCAACCGTATCTAAGTTTGCAGTATGGGGAGACCTTCGTTCCGACTCCTATAACATTAACTCAGTGGACCATAGTGATCAGGGTAATCGTAATGATTATATTGACATTATCAATGGTATGCCTGATTCCAGTATGGGAGTTTTTGACTGGGGTGGTGTCTATACTACAATTAACTATTGCAATAAGGTTTTGCAGCATGGCGAGGAAGTCCTTGAGAGGGACAAACAGTTTACCTCTGGTGAATGGACTCAGATGAGAGCAGAAATGACGGCTTTGCGCGCATTGAACTATTTCTATCTGATTCGTGCATTCAAGGATGTTCCCTACACCACAAAGGTGATAAACAAGGACTCAGAGGTTGAGTCTTTCCCCCTCACCAATCAGCTTGCAATACTTGATTCCATCATCAACGACTGTGAACGTGTAAAGGGTCAGGCACGCAATCGTTTCAGTGCCAGACGTGACTCCAAAGGCCTGATTACCAATAGTGCAATCTATGCAATGCTGGCAGATATGTACTTGTGGCGTGGCTCTCTGCACGAAGGCCGTCATGGTGCCAATGGAACAGATATTGTCAATGGCGAAGAAGTAACTCACAACGTTAACGATGATTATGCCAAAGTTATCGAATATGCTGACTTAAGTCTGGAATATTTGGCAAAGCAGAATGAAGAAGAAAGGGCCAGTTCTGGACTCTCATCCTTGAAAGATGAGACTATCGACTATGGACTTGGCACGAACTATGCCATGATTAAGAACGACTTCGATGGAGCTTCTCAGGCAACCGTGCCGGATTTGGAGGCTCAAACAGCCATATTTGGTAACAAGAACAGTCGAGAAAGCATCTTCGAGTTGCAGTATAGTTTGTCAGATAACATTAAGAATTCTATCGTAAACAGCCTCTTTGGGTTTAGCAACGGTACACACCTGATGGTTAACAAGGATGCAATGGATGCGCTATATGATGGTGGCATATCTGGCTCTGGTGACAACGGCGGTATGTGGGATTCTCGTCTTTGGGTTGGCTGCCAAAATAAACTGAGCACAGGCAATCAGTCTGGTAGTGTCCAGGCGCAGTCCGGTTATTACTGTATGAAGTATGCAAGTCCCATTTTAAGGATGGATGGAGCAACAACCTCCCGTGAAATAAAGAGCGTCGAATATGAGTCATACGATTATAACAACTGGATTGTTTATCGCATGACCGATGTGATGCTCATGAAGGCAGAGGCTCTTGCATGTCAGAAAAAGCTTACTGATGTAAAACCCATTTGTAATGCTATTCACCGTCGTTCCTATTGTAACTACAGGAATTCCACTTTGATTCCCAGTACGGATGCAAAGACAGAAAAGGTTAGCGGCAAGATTATTGGCAACACCTATGCTGCCAGCAAGAAATCAAAGAATAACATTACCATTACCGAGGCTGAAATGTATGTTCTGAACGAGCGTCAGATAGAACTCCTTGGCGAAGGAAAGCGTTGGTTTGATTTGGTTCGTCTGGCAGAACGCCATTCCTACAAGAAGGGTGATCCCGATGACCCGCGCGAACCTGGTATTCCCAATGGTCAGACAGGTATGACGGCTGTTGTGGAATTGTTCCTTGGAGCTGGCTCAAACGCCAGTTATGCTACAACTTTGACCAATCGCTTCAAAAACCGTTATGGCATGTATTGTCCTATCTATTACATGGAGGTAAAGGCCAGCAACGGTGCTATTCAACAGAATCCTGTTTGGAACAAGTCGAAGTACGAGCAATAATAAGAGATAGATAAAGGATATCAGTTATAAAAGACATACGTAATTATGGCTAATAACAGAATAAAAAGAATCATCGGTGCGATGGCACTTGGTATAGTTTTGTGGGCTGTGCCAAGTTGTACCGATACTTGGGACGATCATTATAATAGTGAACCGGATTCCGGAGCGACTGGTACGTTGTGGGATATGATAAAGGATAACCCCAATTACAGCCGTTTCGCAAATATCGTGCGGCAAGCCAAATACTATAAGGACAACACTCATCCCGTGTCCACATATACCTACGAGGATGTCCTTAGTGGCGGTCAAGTGAATACCATTTGGGTTCCTGACAACAGTGCTCTTTCTGAGGAAGAATATCAGAAGTGGATGGCGATGCTGGGAGAGAGCAGGGCAGATGGCGATGGGGAAGCCAATGCTAATGCAGGATATAATGTCCAGCAGCAGTTCATAGGCAACCATATTGCTCTGTGGCGTCACAACATTTCCGAACCTGGCGTTGATACGATAAAGATGATCAATGGCAAGAATCTTATTTTTGATAAGGGCGCTCGGACGCTTGAAGGTATTCCTCTCGGAGAGTATAACATTCCCACTGGCAATGGTGTTATGCATGTATTGAAGGGAGTAGCTCCGTTCCACTATAATTTCTATGAATACCTTAAGTATAGTGATACGCCGACGAAGTTGGGCAAATATGTTGTAAGCAAGGACACAACCTATTTCGACAAGGATACTAGCATAGAAGGTCTTCCCGATGAGAATGGTAACCCGACTTATGTTGATAGTGTATATTTCACTTCTAATCGTTTGTTTAGGGGTCGTTACTATCTTCCTGCAGAAGGTCAGGATAAATGGGATATGGCACAATATGGCTTTAATGCTGCCATCAACAACGAGGACTCTGTCTTCATTATGCTTCTGCCCACCGATGCGGCTTGGGATGATGCATACGATAAGCTGAAGGACGCATATAAGTATCCTACTATCTATGATGACAAGGAAAAGGGCGACTTGAACAGCTCTGACAGCAGGAAGATTAATGATCCCGACTCTCTACAGAAGATGAGTATAGAAATGGATCTTATTTCTCCGCTTGTGTTCAACATTCATAAGCAGCCGAAGAAAGGCTTAGATATGTGGACACTTGAGATGTTTAAGAATGATAGAAGCGATTTCGACAATCCTGACAATCCAAAGAAATACATGCTTACTACTTCTGGCGACACACTTCGTGCAATTAAAGACACATGGATGCCGTCCAGCCTTTTCGAGGGTGAAGTCTTAGAGATGAGTAATGGTCTTGGATATGCTGTGAACTCGTTGAATTTCCCATCGCAGTTCTACACTCCCGATGTGGAAGTTGAGATTGAAAACTTTGGCATGTTCTATAACACGCAAGGTTCAAAGTATAAAATCGGTCCTGGTTCCAGAAGATATACTTTCTCCAACGAGGCTTATAAGGATATTACCGATAAGTATGGAAAGGTTAGCAACAACAACTTCTTCTATTTTGACCAGACAGGTCCAACCGCAGGACCAAAAGTAGAAATCAAGCTTAAGGGCAATAGCCCAACAGCATACGTTCCCAATGCAGAAGTCATGAGCGGTAAGTATGATATACAGCTTGTTTTGGTGCCACATTGGTATCTTGATATTGCTAGTGAATCCAAGATTCCAGAAGATTTCTACATTTGCAGGATAGATACGATTGTCAACCCGGAGGACGAGACGGACACAACATTCCAGAAGGTTCCTGTTGAAATTAATGAGCATTATATCGACAGCATATCCAGCATTAATAAGTATAAGATTAGTGCCACGATTGGATATAGTAACAATTCTAAAAACGATAAGACTCAGAGGCTGACACCGAGCAAGGGTATTAGTTATGAAGGGTTGAAGGTAGATACCATTACAATCGCTGAGAATTTCGAGTTCCCATACTCATACAGGCATATGCGTTACTCCTATCCGACACTTTATCTTGAGGGTGTGACCGCTAAGTCAGAAGCCACCAAGGACGTCAATAAGGATCCTTATGGGCGCTGGGTGTTCGACTTCGTGATTGACAAAATCATTCTCAAACGAAAAAATTAGCTTGTCCCATAGTAATACGATAGCAGAATTATGAAAAAGATATTTGATAATACATTCTTGCATAGGACTTTGGGTATAAGTCTATGCTTCATGGCTCTCTCTTGTCTTTGCGTGACGAATGTCTATGCACAGGATGAGACGGAAGAAGAGGAGGTCGCTGTTAAGAAGGCGGCTAAGCCAAAAAAGGAAAAAACATACGAGATGAAGGAGGTAAGAGGCTTTGTCGTTGACGATGCGACGGGAGAGCCTATGGGTGGTGTTCGTATTCAGGCATTGGGTCTGGAGAAGTATTCTACCCTTACCGAAGAGGATGGCACATACAAGTTGTCCATTCCTGTGTTCTCGGATGCTGTTTATGTATATGCTGAAGGTTACAATCCCCTTCAGGTTGCTGTCAAGGATGGTATGGCAGATGCAAATCTGATTACGACGACCTTCAACAGTTCTTTCACCGATGGAACGTCAATCATTTCTGAGAAGACTGCTTATATCGATGAAAGCAGTAGCATTTCCATTGACCAGGATATTGAGCGATTGTTGTCTGGTGATGTGCATACTACTTTGCGTAATGGTATCCTTGGCATAGGTTCCTATATGACCATCCGTGGTGTGAACTCCATCAATGCCAATGCACAGCCCCTGATTATATTGGATGGGAATATGATTGACCCACAGTATGACCGTGAGACCATGCACGAAGGCTTCTACAACAATCTCCTTGCCGGCATCGACCCAGAAAACATTGAGAGTGTTCAGGTCATCAAGAACGGAACTGCGCTCTATGGTGCCAAAGGTGGCAATGGCGTTATCATCATTAATACCAAGCGCGGCAAGAGCATGGCCACAAAAATTGGTGTGCGTATCTATGGAGGCGTAGAGCTTGCTCCCAATCAGCTCAGCGTTCTGAGTGGCGACCAGTACAGCGCTTATCTGAGCGATATGGCCAGCACCATTAAGAACATGACAGCAAGCAGTCTCAGCAGATATGCTTTCTTGGACAAGAGTCCTTCGAACTATTATCGCAATGTGTTCAGCAACAACACAGACTGGCAGAAGGATATGTATCGCAGTGCCATGACGCAGAACTACAAGGTAAATGTTGAAGGTGGCGATGATGTCGGTATGTATGTACTTTCTTTGGGTTATACCAAGGGTAATTCAACAGGTAAGGGAATTGACTTTAGTCGTTTGAATCTCCGCTTCAACACAGATATTCAGGTCTTTTCAAAAGTTCGTACAGGACTGGACATCGCTTACAACCAAGTAAGCTACGACATCCTCGACAACGGTTGGAGTGAAGACTATTCTATGCAGAACATTGGCTCGCCCAATGTGCTTGGCCTCATTCAGGCACCTTTCATCAGTCCTTATTCCTATTATTATGATGAAAATTCTACGGAACAGTATTCGAGCGACCGCTTAACATTGTCTAATGACTATGCAGGTAAGTATGCCAGCAAGAATAGTTACAACGAGAAATGGGTATTAAATCCTTTCCAGTTCCCTCTTCGCTTAGATACTGAAAATGGTGGCATCAACGAGGCCTTGCGTAATCCTTATTGGATTCTTGAGAATGGTTCTGGTGAGAACAAGAACTATGCACAGTGCACTCAGATTGACTTAAATGTTAGTCCCAAATATCAGGTGACGAGAACGTTTAGCATTTCTGACCGTTTCAATTTCCTGATGACACGTAACAGCGAAAGGTACTTCCTGCCTGTCAATGGTACAACCAATTACTACCTCAAGGATTTGGGTGACATCAATGCCGTGCAGAAGAACCTGTTCTCTAAAGAGACGACTCTGCAGAATGATCTGCGACTTGACTGGCGCAACATCTATGGTGCACACACCGTCAACGTGTTTGGCGGATGGCGCTACAACAACTATTCTTATAGCTACAACTACATGCGTGGCTACAACAATGAGAACGATAAGTTGCCCGTCATGAACAAGAACATGGCTTACCTCAACTATGATGGTACAAACGATAACTGGATTGATGCTTCTGTTTATCTCGATGCCAACTACAACTATGCAAACCGCTACTTTGCCGATGCTACGGTAAGTATGCAGTCCAGTAGCCGTTTCGGTAAGAACACCAAAGCAGGCATCCATATGTTTGGCGTCAGCTGGGGCATCTTCCCCTCTATACAGTTGGGCTGGCTTATTACAAACGAAAAATGGTTCCCCTCCACCAAGGGTGGTATCAATTATCTTAAGTTGACAGCAGGCTTCGACCAAAGTGGTAACGACGACCTCGACTATTATGCTGCCCGTACTTATTGGGAGAGCATGAGGTTTACCAAGAATACTGTAGGCCTCTACCTCAACAATATCGAGAACAGCGGCATCCAGTGGGAGACCACATCAAAGTGGAATGTGGCTTTACAAGGTGTGTTCCTCAAGAATCGTCTCTTTGCAGGCATCGACCTCTTCTGGCACAAGACTACTGACCTGCTTACCTTAAAGGAGTTGCATTACATGTCTGGTATGACAAAGTATTGGACCAACGAGGGTGCTTTGACCAATCGTGGCTTCGAGTTCCATGCCAATGCAGCAATCATCAACAAGAAGAACTGGAAGTGGGAGTTGGGTGCCAGCGTAGGTCACTACAACAACAAGATAACCGATCTTCCTGACAGCCCCAGCAATTGGATTACATTGAGGGATGTTAATGGCGGAAACGAAGAAGTCATTCATGGTTATACTTCCAATGTTTATGGCCAGAGCAATGTCCTCACGGCTGTTGGTTATGCTGTAGGTTCCTTCTATGGCTGGAGGACAGACGGTGTGTTTGCCAGCGATGCTGAAGCCAGCACAGCAGGAGCACTTGGGTATCTCAAGTATCCTACAGGTCTTAAGGACGAGACCAAGCAGTACTACGACTTTAAGGCTGGTGATGTTCGCTTCATCGATAAGAATGGTGATGGTGTCATCGATGATTCTGACAAGTTCGTCATCGGTAATCCAAATCCCGACATCTTCGGTAACATCTATAGCAGTCTGACTTGGAAGAACCTGCGTCTCGACGTGAACTTCAAGTACAGCCTCGGTAACGACATCTACAACTATCAGCGCAGCGAAATTGAAGGCCTTAACACAACTTACAACCAAACTACGGCTGCCCTTCGCCGCTGGACGCATGAAGGTCAGGTAACTGACATGCCTAAGGCCTGCTACACGAACAGCGACGACTGGCGTAACAACGAGCGTATGAGCGACCGCTGGATTGAAGATGGCAGCTATCTTAAGCTCAAGAACGTGCGCCTGACCTACAAGATTCCTTACAGCAACAGTTGGTTGCTTGGGTTGAAGGTTTGGGGCGAGGCCAACAACCTCTTCACGATTACCAGGTATTTAGGCACAGACCCGGAAATGAGTTGTCGCAATGCCAGCCTCTATCAGGGTGTGGATACAGGTCTTATGCCCAGTGGACGTACCTTCAACCTTGGCGTTTCGATTAACCTCTAATAGCATTTATAATTCATAGTTCATAATAAAGAAATGACTAAGATGAAAAGAAAATCAATTATAAGCATGCTGTTGCTGAGCATGATGTTGGGCATGTTCTCCACTTCCTGTCAGGACATGCTATCACCCGACAGCGAGCGTCACTCATATACCGTGGCACAAGATACCCTCTATTCTTACTGGGGCATCCTTAAGTCCCTGCAGAACATCGCAGAGCGTTACGTTATCCTGAATGAATGTCGCGGCGACTTGGTAGATGAAACAAGCTTCGTGAGCGACACCATTGGTGCTATTGTAAACTTTGGTGAAGTTCGTAATCCCGAGAATTGGAAGGATGGCGCATGCGTTTATTTGAAGATTAGTGATTACTATCACATCATCAATAGCTGTAATGCCTATATTGCCAACTGCGACACGACTCTCAAGACAGGTACAGACAAGTCATACATGATTAAGGAGTATGCTCAGGTTCATGCCATCCGTGCTTGGGTCTATATGCAGTTGCTTTATGCCTACGGCGAGAACAGGGTGCCCTTCTTCAAGGAGCCGATGGTTACAACCGACGACATCTACAACTTCATTGAGGATAAGAACCATCCTCTGGTAACCCATGAACTGCTGGCAAAGGAACTTGCCCCGGATTTGGAGAGGCTTGAGGCTGTGGAACTTGACCCGAGTCAAGGTATGCCGAATTATAACTATTACAGTGGCGCCTGCCATAGTTCCAAGTGTATGTTCCCTGTTCCTCTCGTATTGGGTGACCTCTATCTGTTAGGAGCTGCGGATAAGGACGACAAGGAATCATTCAGGAAGGCAGCCCAACATTACTACAACTATATTAATACGAAGAAATGCGGTCCTTTGGTTGTTGACAGATTCTATTGCACGGGCCTTTTGGACGATAGGCAGGACTATCCCATCTATGATAACTTTGGAAATCCCTTCTCGGAAACAGGTGCTGTCAGTGAGACAACAGAAGCCATCACTTGTATTCCCAGCAACACGGGTAAGCTTGATGGCAGGGTGCTGACCGACGTGAACCGTTTGTTTGGATTTGAGGCCGAGTTGCAGACCGCCAGCAATGCTGCTGAGGTAACGGTCGGCGACAAGAAGTATCAAGTCGATATCAACTATGTGATACTTCGTAACAAGTATGAGCGCGAACTCATCCCAAGTAAGGGTTACGAAACACTCTGCGATGATCAGAAGTATGAGATTTACGAAGGCACGACTTCCGCTTCAGGAGTTTTTGACTGGGCAAATTGCCAACTTGTAGAGCTGCGTTCTGATGAGCGCGTGGTGGGTGACGCACGCCGCACATGGATTTATGACATCTTAGGCGAACAGTGGATTTTCAGGGCTGGTGACGACCTCCTCTATGGCAAGATGGTGTCTAAACAGAACCCGTATGGTGGATTCTCTACCACATATCCAGTCATCTATCGCAAGAGCACGGTATGGCTCCGCTATGCAGAGGCATTGAACCGTGCGGGCTTCCCTGGCTATGCATTTGCAATCCTTAAGACAGGTCTTTGCGACAACAACAGTTGGTTCCCGGAAGCTCCTTATATCCCCACTAATTTTACGGGATTCAGCTATTTCAATGAAGATGGCACGGTTAAACAGGTTTGCGACTATCCTGTCAAGGATGGTGAGGCGGTATTCGCCTATTACGACGCTCAGACTGATGAAATCCTGCCCTATCGCACAACTTCTTTGGAGGCGCTGTTGGAAAAGGCAGGCACAGAGAACCTCTCACCAACGTATGAGGATCTTGAAACTTGGCTGAATACATACTTCCAGCAAGAGTTCGATGATTATAATGCAGCGAATCCCGATGAGATGATGGAGGCTCCGCGCACGATTGACAAGAAACAGGTCTATTGGGCACCACTGCACGGAGAGAAGTCTTTCGCATCGAAGCCCAGTGCCGATTGTAAAAAGGCTTGTTACTATATTCCACTTGCCGAGCGTCAGGATGCTCTCGCCACAGGTTCTGCTTTCCTTGACTTCAAGGGTCATCCCTACCTGAAAGGTCATAGCCAAACCCAGCTTATTTATACGAAGGAGCAGGGTCAGTTGCTTAGAGCAACCCGCAGTTCGTTACGTTATCCAAGTAGTATCAAAGAAGAAGACTCTTATACTATTGGCGTTCACCAGCGTGGTTGTGGCTTCATCTGCTATGACCTCGATATTGACGAGAACACGCGTTCTTCCTACAACTATGTAGCTATGGTTGGAAAGAAGCTCAAGGATTATGGCATTACGGTTGCCGACGCCGATTTGGAAGACTATGTCTATGATGAAGCTAATAAGGAGAATGTGCAGAAGGCGGTTGAGGACCTCATCATTGACGAAATGGGTCTTGAGCTGGCCTTCGAGGGCACTCGCTTCAGCGACCTTTGCCGTGTGTCGTTGCGCCGCAACGATAACGACTATTTGGCAAAGCGCGTTGCTAAGCGTCATACCGGTGAGATTGATGCGGCACTCCGCACAAAACTCCAGGACAGGAACAACTGGTGGCTCCCCGTTCCTGAGGATTAATCCCACAGACATTCTTTAAGAAGCAAATATATGAGTCGCCGGAGCATCACTTCGGCGGCTCATTTTTTTGTGGCCGCTTAACCGATCCCTCCAAGTCGGTTAACCGTTTCGCTCAAATAGGTTAACCGAATCGTTCAAATACCTTAACCTATTTGCTCAAATATCTTAACATATTTCGCCAAATACCTTAAGGTCTTTTCCAAACGACACACGTTAAGTTTGTCAACGACACACGTGTCGTTGACAAACTATACACGTGTCGTTGGCGGATGACACACGTGTCGTTTGGCATTGATGCGTGTTTCGCCTGTTATCTCTGTCTGTTGGGTGATAAACAAGGCTTCTTTTCTTAGGTTTGGGTAAAAAGTCGGTAGAAAGAAGATGTTTTACCTTATTTTTACGTTTTTAGTGTGAAAAATGTCGTATCTTTGCGCCTGAAATAAAAAAAGTAAACATATTTTTAATTTAAAAAGTTAACCTATGAAGAAAACATTACTCACTATTTTCTGTGCAATGACAGCCCTTTTCGGCATGGCACAAACACAGGCAACCTACAACGAACAGTATGTAGTCACCACTAACGGTGTAGCCGCAAGTCCAAAGGACGGTACACAGATTGTTGTTGACAACGGCAACGGTACCATCAATTTCACCCTGAAGGACTTCTACATTACAGCCATGGGTTCTGAAATCTCTGTTGGCGATTTAACTATTCAGAACATGGAACCAGTGATTGGAACGGATGGCCTGATGTATTTCAGCAAGGAAGGTACATTCACGGTGCCTGCCGAGAAGCTTACCGGCATGTATGCCGTGTTTGCAAGCAACCTCACGAACATGCCCGTTAAACTTACCGGCAAACTGAACGATGAGAAGCTCTATGCAGTCTTGGAGCTTGAGTCAAACGGTAAGATTATGGGTACAGCTATCCAGATTGTTACCGAAATTGGTACAGACAACTTCGCTCCCGCAGGTGGCAAGGTTTATACCGAGCAACTCCTCGTCACCATTAATGGTGAGACCTCAGAGCCTCAGACGACAGACGTAACGGTGATTGACAATGGCAACGGCACCATCAACTTCGAGCTGAAGAACTTCTTCCTTGTCAGTGGCGATTCAAGCATTCCCGTAGGCAGCATTATTGTTGAGAACATCCCCGTGACGGAAGGCGCGGACGGCCTGAAATATATGGAATTCAACGACAACATCAATATCCAGCCTGGCGACGCAGAGGGTGTTGACTTCTGGGTTGGTCCCAATATGGGCGACATACCCCTCGACCTGAAGGGCAAGATGAACGACGAGAAGCTCTATGTCACCATCGACATCGACATGCAGGCCACCATCGGCCAGATCTGTCACGTCCAGCTTGGCACCGACGATTTCGCTTCTGCTCCTGTAACAGGCAAGATTTATTCAGAGCCTCTTGTCGTCACGGTGAACGGCGAAACCTCAGAGCCTCAGATGACAGATGTGACGGTAGTTGACAACGGCGACGGCACCATCAACTTCGTGCTCAAGAACTTCTTCCTTGTCAGTGGCGAGTCAAGCATTCCCGTAGGCAGCATTGTTGTTGAGAACATCGCTGTTGCTGAAGGAGAAGACGGCTTGCAGCACTTCAGCTACGATGCTCCCCTGGTTATTCAGCCTGGTGATATGGAAGGCGTTGATATGTGGGTTGGCTCCATGCTTGGCGAGATACCCCTCAAGCTTCAAGGCATGATGAACAACAAAAAGCTCTACGTCACCATCGACATCGACATGCAAAGCTCAATTAATCAGATTGTCAATGTCCAGCTTGGCACAGAGTTTGTCATAAGGAACTATTCAGAACCTTATTTTGTTAAGTTCAGGACTTTGAGCACTGGCACTTCTGAAATACGAACCGCAAACGTCATTGTAACTGAAAATGGCGACGATGCCACCATCATGTTCACCCTGAAGGACTTTGTTGTCGCAGCAGGTGAAATAGCAATTCCTGTCGGTGACCTCACACTTCATTATCTTGAAGCAAACACAAATGAGTCCGGCAAGACTTTATTCAGTGGCGAGCGCAACATTGCTATTCCTGTTGACAAGCTGCCTACAGACAATCAGATGGTTCAAATGGCTATCATGGCTGGCGTGTTCAACGACCCGCTTCCTGTAACAATAGAAGGTTGGTATAACGAGGAGACTATCTACGCCAACATTCATGCAGAAGCAGAGGGGATGGGCATTGATTTGTCGTTCGACGTGCAGATTAGCTTTGCTCTGGGCGACGTTAACTGCGATGGTATAGTCGATATTGCCGATGCTGTAACCGTACTGAACGCTATGGCAGGCCAGACCGTTGCCGGAATTGCCGACGTGAATGGCGACAAGAACGTTGACATTGCCGACTTCGTGACTGTTCTCAACATCATGGCAGGTCTGTAAAT
>JAEEGL013276455.1_pt1 | contig 26129 bp, 22 predicted proteins | sample 9134231 | NCBI WGS metagenome assembly JAEEGL01 (sample SAMN16246548, study PRJNA631951) | gut metagenome | biome: gut microbiome; feature: rumen; material: fiber-attached | host: Bos | place: Iran: Karaj | collected 2018-10
CATATTGGTTGATGAATATGGCCTATTGTGTCAAACTGAAGCAATATGCCATCCTCGACGTGTCGATTATAGCCATTGGTTTTGTGATGCGTGTTCTGATTGGGGGCATAGCAAAAGACATCTGGATTTCGCATTGGTTGGTGATGATGACCTTCCTCGTTACGTTGTTCCTGGCCCTGACGAAACGTAACGACGACTATCGTCTCTTTGAGCAGACCGGGCAGAAACCACGCGTCTCGATCACAGGTTATAACAAGACATTCATCAATGAGGCAACTGCCATTGTGGCATCAGTCACGTTGGTCTGTTATATCATGTACACCATGTCGGAGGAGGTGATTGCCAGGATGGGCACCCGCTATGTTTATTTGACTTCGGGTTGGGTATTGGCAGGCCTGCTCCGATATTTGCAAAACATGATTGTTTTCGGTCTGAGCGGTAGTCCGACGAAGTCCCTCGTTAAGGATCATTTCATCCAGTTCTGTGTCCTCGGTTGGATAGCCTCGTTCTTTGTGATTATCTATTTGTAAGAATCTGTGGAAAAAGATTATCGTCATGATTCGGACTCGTAAAAGGACTGTGTTACTTCTCATTGGGCTTTTGTCATTCTTATTTATTATAGAATTGACTAATCGTCCCATCGTCTCAGGCGGTTTGACCAAACAGACAGTCTATTTATGGATCCTGAACAGTTTCCATATCAAGGACAGTCATAGGCAACCTACTTTTTTGTTGATAGATGATGACTCCGGCATGGGTATCTTCAAGATTCATGAAATCTGTGAACGGGTAGGGGTGAAAGCCACCTTCGCTGTAGTGCCAGCTGTTCTTGACAGTCAGCGATGCGACTCTCTGAGGGCTTGGCATGAAGATGGATATGGGATAGCCTTGCATGGTTATAATCATGGGCGGTGGAAAGAATGGACATCCGAAGAGATTGTTGATGATATTAATAGAAGTAAGGCTTTCTTAGAAAAAAACGGTATGGCTTCATCAAGTCATATAAAGTTGGTTGTCACGCCGGGTTCTTATAACACTAATGCTATTCGTAAAGCCATTAATAGTCAAAACATGAAGATGGTAATGGGTGCACGAATGGTAAACCCTGATACAACGACCTTCCAGTGGGGGCGGTTGTTTATCACCAAAGAAACTAATCTCAATGAAATTCGAGAAATTCTTGAATGTGCAAAAGCGAGTAGAGGGTTTATACTATTGGGGACTCATTCTTCCGATATAGATGAATTCTCTGTAGAGAAGACAGAATCAATCCTCAGTATGATTGTTGAATATGGTTTTAAGGCTTATTAAGTAATGGTCATTAGTGGCACTAATGATTTAGTTTCGTTGTTGTCTTCTATTTTTTAGAAGGAAACTGACAGGATTAAGAATGATAGTCATTATTCTAAAATGAAGAGTCAAATATACAATAGCATAGCAGACAATGATAGAGAAGCAGAAAAGTAGAATTTCATTATATGGTATTGTTTCATTAGCCCAAATCAATCTTAGGGGGGAAACAAATATGGTATGATACATGAATATGGCAAGTGTGCAGCTTCCGTATTTAGATAGGTATGGCCTAGAATAAGCAATTCTCATAATAGCCCAGCCTGCGACTAATGCAAACATATAGAATAAAAGACGTGCCCATAAATAGTTATTTGGAGTTAAAATAGAATTATCATCATAATAACAATTATAATAGATAACGCTTCTTATGTCTGTGTTACAAAATAAGAATACAGATAGCCATAAAAATAATATCAGGAGAACAGCTATCGCAAATGTATATTTTTTGAAAGACGATTGTATCCATGAGTCCTTTAGATAGAATCCAAGAAAAAAGAAAAAACCTAAGGTGAAGAATCTGATAAGAGTACCATCATGAATCTGTAGAAAACCAATCCCAAGCCCAACTATTAAAAAAAAGGAAAGAACATAAAACCTAAAATACTCTAGTTCCCAGTCTTTTACAATGACAACAATCAAACGCCATAAAACTAGACAGCCGAGATACCAAAGAATACCTTTGGGAATAAAGATGTCTGGGAATAAAGAAAACTTTCCTTGGATAAACAAGGGCTTTATACATCTAAATAATTGAAAAACGAAATAAGTTTCAAGAATAGAGAGCATTCCTTTTAGATATTGTTTGGTGTTTTTGGGGCGTGAGAATCTTCCGGAAATATATACAAATAAAGGCATGTGAAACAAATAAATAAAATTATACATAGCTTGATTAAATGGGCTGTTATTAACGAAGGATTCTATTGTATGTCCATAAACGACAAGAAAGATCAGCATGAATTTCATTGAATCCCAAAAAGGGATCCTTGCTGAAGATAGATTGTCCATATGGTTTTTTTGCTGCATAGTGAATAATGATATATCGGTTGCAAAATTAATTAATAAATCTGAATTTTCGCTCATTTCGACACAAAAAAAGTCCCAAATAATTGTTTTTTCTCTTTTTATTTTGTATCTTTGCATGGTTAAAGATGGGTGATATGGCAAAACTAAAAGTGTTGGAAGTCATACGTCAGGGACAAATTGGTGGTGGAGAATCGCATTTGTTAGATCTGATCCATTTCCTGGACAAGGAAAAAGTCGAACCTATGTGTTTGTCATTCACAGATGGTGAGATGATAAGACGCCTGGCTCAGATGGGGATTGAATGTCATGTGATTAATACCCAGAAACCATTTGATTTCAAAGTTCAAGGACAAATCATCAAGTTGATTCAGGAAGAAAATATTCAATTGATACATGCTCATGGCAGTAGAGCCGCTTCAAACATCCTCTATCCTGTTCGTAAATTAGATATTCCATTGGTATATACTGTTCATGGATGGAGTTTTCATGACGATCAGTCTTATGTCATCCGGAAATTGCGGGGATGGAGTGAGAACATCATCTGTCGTTCTGCCAGTCAGGTTATTTGTGTTTCAGAGAGTAATAAAGAAACAGGTAGTAAAGTCTTCGGACTTAAACATGCTGTTGTCATAGAAAATGGTGTTAATCTTGATAAGTTCAATCCAGATGGCTCCTTTAAAAATCTTAGACCTGAGTTCGGCTTCTCTGAATCAGACTTTATTGTAGGCTTTATTGCCAGATGTACTAAACAGAAAAATCCACTAGGTTATCTTGCTGCTTTGGAAAAGGCCCATTTTTCCAACCCATCTGTCAAAGGCTTATTTGTCGGAGAAGGGGATATGGACGAGGAGGTAGATACCTATATTCAGCAGCATCAGATGAAGGGGTATCTTTATCGTTCGCCATTCCGGACGGATGTGCCAGATTTACTCCATTGTATAGATGTCTATTGCCTGCCAAGTCTTTGGGAAGGTCTCTCTATTGCGCTATTAGAAGCGATGGCTATGCGAAAAGCAATCATTGCAACACCTACAGATGGTACAAAAGAGGTATTACGGCACGAAGGAAATGGATTGCTCATTCCGTTTGATGACAATTCTGCTCATGCAGATTCAATTCTCCGTTTATATCATGATTCTTCTTTGATGAAAAAGTGTAGCGACTCTGCTCGTCAATTTGTCTCAGAACGCTTTAATGCAAAACGTGTAGCTGATTCGGTTATGTCGATTTACTCTCAGTATGTGTAATAAAGGTACAAAATGTATCGAAGGGAAACATATCGTCATGACTTGGACTTGCTGAAGGGACTTGCTATTATTACTATCATCCTATATCATGCAGGTTGGTGCAAGAGTGGATACCTTGGTGTGGATGTGTTTTTTGTACTTAATGGCTATTTAGTAGTGCCCCAAGTCTTGAATGAGATAGAAGAAGGACGATTCCGCTATTTCGCCTTCATGGAGAAAAAGATATTCCGGCTCTTACCTTTGGTTCTGCTTGTGAGTGGACTGACATTGGCAATTGGCTATTGGGGTATGCTTCCACATGACTTCAGATTTCTGAGTGAGGAGGCAGTGGCAGCTTCAGTCTTTATGAATAATGTACTCCAGGCCATTACAACACAGAATTATTGGGCGGCCATCTATCAGAAGGTCCTGATGCATACATGGTTCTTGGGCGTCCTATTCCAATTCTATCTCGTATTTCCGTTATTGATGCTTTTGATGAAGCGTCAGATGAAAGTAACACTGATGATGCTGACTGTTTTTTCGATTGCCTTATATTTGTTACCTATTGACAGCATTGGTAATAAGTATTATATGTTACCCTATCGTTTCTTTGAGATTGCTATTGGTGGACTATTGACAATAAGACCAACGAAAGTCTCAACCCCCATTAAGTATATCTCATTATGTGGCCTGTTCCTGATGATATTCTTTGGGACCTTTACCATTGGTGAACGAGCTATGCCTTATAATCTGGTAGGTGGAACAAATACTATTCGTGAGAGTTTCCTTCCGCGTGAGGTGATGGTGTTGTTGACGGTGCTGTTTGCTGTGTTGTCATGTTTTCATGATCGGTCAGAAAACAGATGGACTGCTTTTGCCTGTCAGTCTAGGATTATTGCTCCATTAGGACGAATGAGCCTGAGCATCTTCTTATGGCACCAGCCGTTGTTTGCCTTCTATCGCTATTTCTTTGCCGATGAACTCTCGTTTGGCATCATGTGTTGCTTAATAGGAGTCACTCTATTGCTTTCTGCTTTTACCTATCACATCATAGAGAAACGTATAAGAATAACCAGAACATCATGGTTTTGCCTGATACTTTCTTTTCTGATTGTCAACGCCTTTGCGCTGTGGATTTATCAGAAAGGCGGCATTGTGAGAGATATTCCGGAACTGAGTATCCAGGAGGGGGTAACTGATCCCATGATTTTTGAGCATTATACCGACCGCATCTATCAATATGATCATGAGTTCTCACATGGCAATTCAAAAAAGAAGATTCTTGTCATAGGTAACAGCTTTGCTCGGGACTTTGCCAACATCCTACTTGAATCACCAGTGAGGGACAGTGTACAAATATCCTATCACTATGGCATCAAGGATTGTCCTTTGAGCCGAGTTCGTCAGTGTGACCGTATCTATTTCTTCGGTTGGAAACATGATGTACCAGATACTGTTTGGAAAGAATTGAAACAAGGAGTTGAAATATGGGGTATAGGGACCAAGAATCACGGAACGAGTAATGGTATATTTTATAAATTCCGCTATTATGATGATTATTTCTCTCAGAGAACAACTATCCGGGAAGATTTCCATATTGTGAATCAACTGCTTCGTGACGAATGGCAAGGCCATTATGTCGATCTTCTTTCTTTGACTATCCTACCTGATAGCACTGTCCCTGTCTTCACTCCAGATTGTCACTTCATCACCTATGATGGAAAACACCTTACTCCGTCTGGGACTCGCTATTACTCCCAACGAGTTTTAAGATCTCTTTGGCAATAACACTGTCAAGTTTGGCATAACCATTCTCGTTTATGTGCAAATGATCATGTGAATAAAGATGTTCAAGATCACTTGAATAGTTGTTGTTCCAGGCCTTATAGCGTATGATACTGACTCTGTCCTGATATCCTTTCTCATGGATCATATCGTCAAGTGCATCACGAAATCTCTGCTTGCAGTCTAAGGGGAGATTGTTGATTAGCATAAATATGCGACGTACTATTTTTCTGGATGGTTTTTGTAAGTCATATACCCTTTTAATATCATAGTCCGGTATTTCCTGTATAATTGGATGGATATTGTTTGTGAGCATCAGTTGGATAATATTAGATATGCTCTGTTGGTAGTAAGGGATGCTCATCATCTTATGAGAATCATTGATGCCAGCAGAAACATAACAATACTCAAATCTTCTTCTTGTTAAGAAATCTTTAAGGTTGCAGTCTTCATACATGTTCTCATATATTTCCTTGCTAGTAAGTCCACAAATACCATAAGAGTGTACTTTTACAGGGCGATGAAGAGTGTCTTTCAATAATTGTGCAATCTGGCATTTGTGCTCATTGTGCCAATAAGCCCAGCTATCACCAATATAAGCGATTCTCAATGTGTCTTCCGCCTCTTGTTTCATCAGATATGGTTGCCTAAAAGAGGGTGGGGCACAGTATTGAAAAGACCGATAGAATATCCATCCTAGTAATGGGATAAGAAGAATGCTAAAAACTATTTTGTACTTCATATTCTCTGATTAAGTCAATGATGTCTGTCAATATAATAACGGATAAGAGATGGAGTTATACATATAATTGTAGATATTGTTATATAGAATATTTCATTTGTAATGAAGCCGAATTCTGGGACGTAATACTTAACATATCTACTGATAATTGCAAAATAAAACATTTGAAACAGATATACTTCATAAGAATATTTTCCAAATAATTGGATTACTGTTTTTATATAATTACTCGTCTGTTTATATGTTAATGTGATTAACCATAAAAACAAAATAGCGATATATGGATAGCAAATCCAATGGCAAGTGCGCCAATTAGTATAGGTGGTGCAGAAAAAATATCCCCAGTCATATTCAGTGTAGTTGAAGAAGTAGATGAACGCCAGACTGATAAGAGACATGAAAAGGGTAGTTTTGTTAACAGGTATTCCCTTTTTTGCTAATAAATAACCCAGATAAATAAGGAAGGTGTATCTACAGAATATGATTCTATATATATTATCTGGACAATCAGTGACACAGAATAAGTATTCAATGATTTGTGAAACTATGATGAAGATAAAGCATAGCCATTTGAGTGACAAGCGCCTTAATAGAGGTTCAATTAGTGGCAGGAGAAATGCAAATTGTATATAAACAAAAATGTAATAAGAACCTGGCCCGCGATTGTCCCAATATAGTGATAGATTGAATAATCCAGAAGTTTCTTTATAGAAAATGAAATAATCAAAAGCAAAAGTGAAAATCATTAAAACCAAATATGGTAGAATTATTCTTTTCCATAATTTGTAAATTGAAGGCTGCTTGGCTTCCTTCTTATAGCAATGAAAAGTCTGGATTAAGAGGAAAATGGGAACAGCTGTATCACCCCAGAATGGGAAAAGGATACAGCTTAACTCATCTCTTGGAATGCAGTGTGTCCATACCACAAATATAATACAAATCCCTTTTAAATAGTCTATAAAAGGGTCATACTCTTTTTTTAGGAATTCGATTCTCATATATCAATTTTTCTGCAAATTTACTATTTTTTTCCATTATAGTCACACTTTAGATGAATAAATTTCCAGAAAATAAAAAAAGATTTGCATATTTTTGGTTGATTAATAGATTATTAGTAAATTTGCAGAATAAAAGGAAATGAGTAAACTTCTGTATAAGCAATAGAGTCTATGAGGCGAAATTTATGGTTGGCTCTTCTGATTGGAGTCTTTTTCATTAGCGTTGCTTTATATATATATAATAAGGTGTATATTAAAGACTACGACCATAAGGTTGTGGTGTGCATACCGGTCTATGGACAGAGTTATGCATTGGGTGAAGAAGCACAAAGAATCACAAATTTTGATTCTTTGAGGATAAAATATAGCGGTAGGATTGTTTCCGAGAAGTTGGATTATACTTTTGGCTATTATGACCATAGCAGCCAGTTAAAACAGTGGGTTAAACGGATCCTTCATTACGACAAGAAAGCATATGAACTGTCGGTATATAAAATGGCGGAAATACTGGCATGTGAGTTGGGAGAAGACACGATGATCTGCATTTTTCCTGGAGGCCATGGCCTGAATACCATTCAAGAGCTTATGAAACCTGTTGATCCGTATATTAAGTTTATCGAAGAGATAAAAACTGCACATGAAAGAGCTGTTGAAAGAGGGTGGGATTTCTTTGTTCCTGCCATTTGCTGGATGCAAGGGGAGTCAGACATCGTTGATTACCCGGATTACGAATATAAAGCGTATTTCCATCGAATGTATAAAGATTTGAATAATGATATTAAGAGTATAACGCATCAGAAAGAAGACATCCGCATGATTAGTTATCAGTGCAGTACAATTACAAAAGGTAAATATTTTAAGCAGAATAATTTTGAAGGTACTGAGGGTCGTACCCCAACAGCTCAGATGGAACTTAACAGGGATGATTCCCTCGTGTGGGCAAGTGGACCTACCTATCCTTATGATTTTGTCAACGAGTCCCTACATATCGATGCTAAAGGCCAGCAATGTATAGGCGCCCTTGCTGCAAAGTCGGTTTTAGGTATACTTAGAAAAGAAAAGCGCATTATTGGACTACTGCCTCTGTCATACCAAGTTGATGGTAATGATATCCGAATTCATTTTCATGTTCCATGCCCTCCTTTATGTATTGATACTATTAATGTTAGAAGAGCTGACAACTATGGTTTTAATGTTATTAGGAAAGATAATGTAGATATTATTTCAAGTGTTTTTTTGGCTCAGGACACGGTTGTTGTTCATTGTTTGGAATCACCAAAGGATTGCAAACTTCGTTATGGCGTAAATGGTATATATTGGCTGGGGGGGCGAAATAATGGAGCAAGAGGAAATCTTCGTGACTCGCAGGAATTTCTGCCTAATTGGTGTTTCATTTTTGATGTTTGTTTGCCAGACATATAATTATTATGAAGGTATTTGTTGTTCATGAGGATCCATGGAATGCAGGTAATCCTTATATATACACTCTCATAGAGGGAATACAATATTCTCATCCTGATTGCTTAATCGCGTGGGGAAGAGAGAGATTCTGGAGTGATGATGTCCTCTCTTTTGATATCGTTCATTTTCATTGGACTCAAGCATTTATGGGCCATGACTCTCACTCGGAATCAGATCTTTTGCATCATATAGAGAGGATGAAAACTGTCGGTGTAAAGATTGTTGCAACTTGCCATGACCTTGAACCTCACTATGGCCAGTTTTCTGATAAAGCGGGATCTATGAAAATTGTATATTCACATTGTGATACTATTATTCATCTTGGCGAATATAGTAAGAATCTTTTTGAAAAACTATATCCTAATGCTAAACACGTATTGATTCCCCATCATATGTATGACACGGTATATACATATTACCCTTCACGAACAGAATCACTTAAGTATTTGGGATTATCAGAAGACCGTACTTATATTTTGTGTTTTGGCACTTTCCGTGCCAAGGAAGAACGGAGTTTGGTCTTCGCTCTCAGTAAGCAGCTCGGAGATAAAAATATTGTAATTCTTGCCCCAAGTTTTATGAATATTTGGTGGCACTCATTCCGATTGTTTCATAAACAAGTCTTGAAATGGTACTATAAGTATAGGTACAATATTTATTGTACAGGTCGAACCTGGAAGGCTGTTAGTGATGACAACTTGCCTTACTATTATGGCGCTGCTGATGTGGTCTTCATACAACGTTTGAAAATCCTCAACTCGGGTAATGCTGTAATGCCCATGCTTTTTGGAAAAATTATAGTAGGTCCAGACACGGGAAACGTTGGACCTCTTTTGCGGGATTGGGAGTATCCTGTGTTTCTTTTAAATAGAATGAATAATATGGGTGACATAGTAAGAAATGCTATTGAAATGGGAAAGATGGGATTGGGTATGCAAAATAGAACTAAGCAGTTAAGTAAATATGCAACTGATGTTATTGCTAATAAGATGTATGAAGTATACAAATATATCTATTTTTCAAATAAATAATTATGCTTTAATTTTCCTATATTTCATGTATATACAACAAGGTAAGTTTTTGATTAGAAAAATACCAATTTTGCTGAAGCCACATGATTTGTAATACTTGTTAAGAATAGTCTTGTTGTGTTTGATGAACTTGAAAATCTCTTTAATGCGTTTGTCTTTATAATACTCAGGAAATAATGCTACTTTTCCCAACAGTTCGTTATAGTACATGATAATATGGACGGTACTCCATTCTTTGACAGCATTTGGTTCGTTTTTGACGGCATCTTGGGTGATCTGGACCCTCTTGATTCTATTATCGATATACTGGCTGATGTTTTTCTTGAAGTATCCATGGGCTAGTGAGTTTTCCCGATGGGTATATATATATAAGGATTCGTCAACTATGACGGTACACTTGGCATGAGCAAAAGCACTGATATTGAAAATGAAATCCTCGTCTGTGCGCAAACCAGGTTCATTCACAATGTGATAATCTTCAAGCATTTGATACTTGTATATTTTTGTCCAGCACTGAGAATAGATTTTGTCTTTCGAATAGAAATGAATCAATCCTTCCTCATGGTTTAGGACATATTGTTTATTGGTATAGTGCATCAAGGACGAATTACCACGTTCGTCAATTTGTCTGTAGTTGCAGCAGATGATATCCGCATTATAATTGTAGCCGGCCGTAACCATCTTATAAAGCATCATAGGCTCCATCTTGTCATCGCTGTCAGTAAAGGCAATATAGTTGCCATGGGCGTATTTGAGCCCTTCATTTTTTGCTGTTGCGGGGCCTGAATTCTGTATATGGATTGCTTTGATGTTATCATGTTCTTGTGCATAGGTGTCACAAATACTTGCAGAGGCATCTGTAGAACCATCATCTACAAGAACAATCTCTAATGTAACATTGGCTTGTAGTAGCACACTGTCAATACAAGAAGCCAAATACTTTTCTGTATTGTATACGGGAATGATTACACTTACATCCATTCTTACTATTTTTTATTGATGAGTCGTAATATGATGCTTGATATTCTTTTTACGAGTTTTCTTGCACCAATGGTTTTTGTTAGTAGGAGTGACTGGTCGAGTAATTCGTCGTCGACAGGAGCAAATCGTTCATAGTCTGCAATGATGCGTGGCGGGAATAATTCTTTTAAAATAATTTCCCTTTCCTTAGACAATAGTCCATTAGAGTTTGTACTTATGCCACTGGTATCATAATCTGCCACAATTAAATCGATATTGCGGAAACTGCAGTTGTCGTATATGATGGTTTCAATGCAAAATTTCCAATCGGAAAGGATTTTGTATTTCTCGTCATATGGGTGCTTTACCAATAATTCTCTTTTGATAAACATCGCTTGATGGGGTAGGCTTCCTCTCATAAGGTCAACTAAAGTGATTGTCGGCTTATTGTGTCCACTGGGACTCGTAGAACTTCCCTTGAGAACCTTCCCGCATATTATATCTTCTTGATATTCATCTATGGAACTTAGCACGTTAGGTGAATGAAAACAGTCGCCAGAGTTCATAAAAATACAGAATTCTCCTTTTGCCTTTGCAACGCCTTTGTTCATTGCGTGATAAATTCCTTTATCCTTTTCTGAGACCCAGTATGTGATATGATCTGCATATTGCTTAATGATGTCTACACTATTATCTGTTGATCCTCCATCAATAATAATGTACTCATAGTCGTAGAATGTCTGGCATAAAACGTTCTCAATGGTTCGTTTTAAACCATTGAAGTTATTATAGTTTATTGTAATGATTGTATACTTCATTTTGTTCTTTTTTGCAAAGTTAATTATTTTTTGTGAAATATTGCTTTCTTTTCGGAAATAATTTGTATTTTTGCAGAAAAAAGAAATACTTATGGTAGTGAATCTCAAAAATATTATGTATGGAAGCTAAAGAAAATAGAAATGTTCAGCTTTACGAGTCTGAAAATGATATAGTCAAAGGTATTATTCTTTCTGTCAAAATTGTTTATCTGCTGGATAGGGTATTTCTACAGAGAAATATTTGTGAGAAAAAAGAAAACGATAAAGTATTCGAAAAGACAACCGATAAGGCTTGCTTAAGCGCTAATATGTAGTTTTATTGGAGGCCTTTTTTGAATGCGAAGAAGTATTAGTGGAGAATATGACCCCCAAAGATAATTATTTGTCTATTGCCAAAGCTATTGGCATTATATTGATGGTAGTGGGCCACACAATTGGGCCTAACTTTTTTTGCCGTTTTATATATATGTTTCATATGCCTTTGTTTTTTTTCTGTTCTGGATATTTTTACAAGGAGCCTCAAAATTTTAATCAAATCGAGGAGTTTGTCATTAAGAGGATAAAAGGACTATATTTCCCTTATTTAAAATGGTGCTTTATTTTTCTTATGTTGCATAATCTTTTCTATGGCTTTCATTTTTATCCAATGGAGAATGATTATTACAGTTGCTATAGTATAGGTGACTATATGAGGCATATGAAATCTATTCTGACAACAATGACAGGACAAGATAAACTGTTGGATCCGTTTTGGTTCTTAAAAGAATTATTGTTTAGTTCGATCTTTATATGTCTCATTACTTATACCATAAAGAGTCTTACTTCCAAGTATAAAGTATGTCTATTATGGTTCATGTTGGTATTCTTCACAGTTATTACTAAACCTGATGAGCTTGGTATCCCTGTTATATGGAACTTATCTATTCTCTTTCTAAGTGCTACTTTTTACTATTCTGGTCATCTGTATAGAAAGGTAGAGAAAGCAAAGTTTTATAATCTTATCGGTTTACTTTTAAGCACGGCTGTTGTCTTATCTGTTGTGTTGATTTGGAACGACTCCTTAGACATGCTTTGGTACGATGCAAGCAGTGTATTGTTGTATATACCTACTGCCTTAGTTGGAATCTATATGGTATTGACTTTATCGTTTTTTCTTGAACGATTTCATATTAGACGTATTTTTTATTATATAGGGAAAAATACGTTAATTATTTTGTCTTTACATTTGCTCGTGTTTAAGCTTGTTAGTTGCATAATAATTTTAGCATATGGGTTGCCTATAGATAAACTTGCAGATACTTACATACATGAGTATAATCAGTATTTCTGGCTGATATATGTTGCATTTGGGCTTTCTGTTCCATTGTTGTGTCATGAATTTTATGTAATTGTCTTAGCAAAATTATCTTATAAGAAATGGTAGTACAATGAAATGTGGAATTTTATATCAAATGGTATATGTGTTGCAATCGTACCTATTTTTTCATACAGAAGTCTTTTCCCTTTTTTCGATGCGGCGTAAGCAGTTTTGAGTTTTTGTTAAGTCTGTTTGTTGAAAAAACGAGTAGTTGTTTGGATATTTGAAAGAATATGTGTATCTTTGCAGAAGTTTTGTCTACTAAGTGAGAATAAATGGAATGCTATTCAATAATAGATTATAATAATCTCATCTGTTTGGCCAGGATTATAATGTAAACGTTTTGTGTCTTTTTTTATTTGTATAATTTGTTATGGATGTTGTAGTGATATTTAATGGTTTAGGCAATCAAATGTCTCAATATGCTTTTTTCCTTTCAAAAAAGAAGCGGGGATGTAAATGCTTATGTATATTTGATCCAAGATCAAAAAGTAGGCATAATGGCTTAGAACTAGAAAATTTGTTTGGCATAGAACTATCAAATGGTGCAAAAGTTTGGCTTTATACAGAATTGCTAAAAAGAATAAATGGAAGAATTATTCGACGAATTACGAAATTGATGGGAATCAATATAATATGTGAGCCTATCAACTATGATTATTCCGATGCTTTTTTAAGGCAAGGAAAGGGATGGATAAATTATTTTATTGGTGGTTGGCATTCTGAGAAGTATTTCAAATACATTAGAGAAGATATCCTTCGTAGATTTTCTTTTCCTGTAGGGAAAGAAGAGGATACTGCTTTTCTAAGTATTGTTAATAATATTAAGGAGCATTATGACCAATCAGTATCTCTTCATATAAGAAGAGGAGATTACCTTAAATCTAAACCAGGTGATTGGTATTATTATGGAGATGTGGCAACACCTGATTATTATAAAAAGGCAGAAAGCTACATAAAGAGCCAAGTTAATTCTCCTATCTTTTATGTCTTTTCAGACGATATCGAATGGTGTAAAAGCAATTTTACTGGCAATAACTATGTATTTGTCGATTGTAATAATGCAATTAATTCGTGGCGCGACATGTTTTTAATGAGTAAATGTAAACACCATATCATTGCTAATAGTTCTTTTTCATGGTGGGGTGCTTGGTTGAGTGAAGATAAAGAAGGGATCACAATAAGACCAGAACGATTCCTTGCAAATGTTGAGACAAAAGATTTTTATCCCGAGAGTTGGTTTGTAATAAGGAGAGACGAAATCATATAATGTATGAGCCTTCAATGTATGACATATAATATTATTATTCCAGTAATATATAGAGACTTCTCTTTTCTGAAGACAACACTAAGATATGTCTTTAAGTATTTGGAACCTGAAAAGGTCTATATCATTACCGATAGTAGATTTCAAAGGTTTTTGCCGAAGGAGATTTTAGACGATAAGAGATGTATAATAGTTGATGAGAATAATCTTATTGTCGGAATGAATGTTCTGCATCTTAAAAAGCTATTTACAGAACTCGGTCGTACAAAGATGGGGGTTGGCTGGTATTACCAGCAGTTCCTAAAAATTGCCTTCGCCCTTTCGAATTATTGTGATACCGATTTTTATCTGTCTTGGGACTCTGATACGTTACCACTTCGTAAGATGTCCTTTTTTGATGAGTATGGTAAACCATATTTTACGATGAAAACTGAGCATCATGCACCATATTTTGTTGCAATAGAGCGGTTATTTGGAATTACGAAGACCAATAGCCGTTCATATATTGCTGAAAATATGTTGTTTAATAAGAAAATCATGACAGAACTAATTAATTGCATCGATTCTAATAGCCAGTTAGAGGGCAATACATGGTATGAGAAAATAGTATATGCTATAGAACCAGAATCTGTAAGTCCTATGGGATTTTCTGAATTTGAAACTTATGGCAATTTTTGTTTTAATTATTATCCAGATTTCTATGTGGAACGAACGCTTCCTTCTCTAAGGTCGGGTGGCTTGATTCAAGGACGATTTGTCTCTGATAGAATTCTAAAACAACTTAGCTTTGATCAAGTAACTGTCTCGTTTGAGATCTATGACCGTCCTCCATTTCCATGGGGAAAACTATCATATTGGTATGCAAGATGGCAACGTAGAAAAGAATTGTTTATTAGACGTTGGTTATTGAAGTAAATAGATATTTGTTAGAGATTGTCAGTTTGTGTCAATTCTTTGATTACATTTAAATAGTCATACATGTTAATGGTATCAGGTTCCATATAGGCACCTTCTCCCCATTCGTTCCATGCGGTGATAAAGATAAATTCTTTTCTTTTTTTCTCAGATATTTCTATCAGTTGTGATAGATATTGCTTAAATTTTTGCGGTGATGCTCCCTTAACGATTTTTCCTCTATTTGATCGTCTCGGAGAATCATCATAGCCGACAAAAGCCCCCAAATACTCATTAGAAGAAGCGTATTCTGCATTTTTAATAATTCTTTTCCATATAGTATCATAATTATAATAGTTTTCGTTGATGGGAAGATTCATTCTTTTTTTTAATTTTTCTACTTTTCTCTCCCAAGCAGAAGGATTGAGCCAACCATTGTAGTGAGGCTCATAATTAAAGCGAATGGCATCTTCATCCCAATCAAACCATCTCTTATTTTTGAAAATGAAAAACATACCATCGAATCCGTTTCTTTTTGCCAATATGTTCCAATAGCGGCACATTTTTTTTATGTTTTCGTCATATTGAAGGATGGTGAACATTGGCTTGTTGTTAACCTTGATATATTTCTCATCTTTGAAATAAAGTAGCAAATGGTTGAAGTGATTCTCCCAATCTGATTCATTGCCTAAGATGTACGGAATCAATATTCCGTTACTTCCGCATATCTTTTCATCCTTATCTGCAATGGGAGCCCATGCGTTTCCTTCTATTGCACTCCAACTCCTTTTCCAATTGGCATTATCCCATGCTAAGAAATAATGGATATTTATTTCTTTGTTATCATATAAAATTTCTAAGGGCTTCGTTAGAAGATTTTTCTCATTATTGAACCAATAGTGGTATATACCAAATCCGTAAATACCATGTTCTTTAGCCAATTTTGCTTGCCATGCAACATTTTCTTTGATGGAAAGATCGTAGTAGTTGTTATTCAGAGGTATCCGGGGCTGTTGATGTCCTTTGAACAGAGGTTTTGCTTTTTTGACTGTTATCCAATCAGTGAAACCTTTTCCCCAGAACTCGTCATTCTCTGGAATACAATGATATTGTGGTAGATACCAAGAGATTAATTTCGTTTTCATAATACCTCCATTCCCATTATTCCAAACGTTTCTTGATTAATTGTAAAACCATAACCTTCCATATATCCTTCACAATCAAGACAACAACAATTAGGAGCCTGTAACTGCCATTCAACTCTTGGGAAATGCATGTTGAGGTCACAGAACAAACGTCCGCTGGTGAGAAACTTAGGAAGTTGTATTGTCTTGTTTATGTAGAAATGCCCTTTTCGTATTGTGTCTAATTTCCCCCTGTAATAACCTTCTGCTATGGAGGCCAAAGGAGTTTCTTCTTTACTTTTCAAGATGAGCATGACGTCGGTTTTGAAATCTTCGTCAGCATAGCCCTCAATTCGCAATGATAGCGTATGCTGAGAACTTGGTATGACACTATGGTTGTTTTCTGTGCCATTAATCATGATCCTTTCAAAATGAAGTGTTTTTTTATGATTAATTATTGAATCAATGATTTTATTACTAGATAGTTGAACACCATTATGTAAATAGTAGTGCAGACTTTCATCAACATCCCCACGGAATGCTACCTCACCGTTTTTCAGAACGACTCCTTTATTGCAAAGGCTTTGAACTGCAGCCATATTATGACTGACAAATAAAACAGTACGCCCTTCGCCTTTAGAAACATCTTGCATCTTACCAATGGCTTTCTTTTGGAAATCTGCATCACCGACAGCCAAGACTTCATCAACCACAAGAATCTCTGGTTCCAAGTGGGCTGCAATGGCAAAGCCAAGGCGCACCATCATTCCGGAGGAATATCGCTTGACTGGAGTATCTACATATTTAGCAACACCAGCGAAATCTACAATCTCATCAAATTTACTACGAATTTCAGCCTTGGTCATTCCCATGATAGAACCATTCATAAAGATATTTTCGCGGCCAGTCATCTCAGGATGGAAACCTGTGCCGACTTCAAGCAAGGAGGCTATTCTGCCTTTTATCTTAATGTCTCCAGTGGTTGGGGAGGTGACGCGTGATAAAATCTTTAATAATGTAGATTTTCCGGCACCATTTTTCCCAATAATTCCAACGACATCTCCTTGTTCCACTTTGAAGTTGATGTCACGAAGCACCCATACAAAACGACTGTCACCTTTTTGTGTACGGTCATTGGTTTCACCGATCTTCAAATAAGGATCTTCTTTACCTCGGATATTTGCCCACCATCGATTCAAATCTTGGCTTATTGTGCCAGTACCAATAGTGCCGAGTACATATTGTTTGCCAACGTTGTTGAATTCTATAACGGTTTTACTCATAAAACAAAGATTATATGACGTCCATAAAGTTACGCTGTACGCGGTTGAAAATGATTATACCGAGCATAAGGATAATGATAGAGAACGCAATGCTATAACTCAGATAGAACCAATTGAATTCACCAACTCCCGTGAATGCATATTTGAAAGTTTCTAAAATTGCCGTCAAAGGATTTGCCACTAAAACCCAAATGTATTTTGGGTAGGTATCTTTCATAACGGAGAGAGGATAAATGACGGGAGTGGCATACATCCAAAGCTGGACTCCGAATGTGATTAGAAATCTTAAATCGCGGTATTTGGTCGTCATGGAGGAAATGATCATTCCAAAACCAAGTCCGAGACAACCGAGCATTATTATGAGTATTGGAACTAGCAGGATGGTAGCATTAATATTAAAATCTACGCCAGATGCGAAATAGTAGATATAAACAAACAAAAACAAAGCAAATTGGATGACCATCTTAATCAGGTTGGAAATCACAATGGAGAGGGGGACAACCAATCTTGGGAAATAGACCTTTCCAAAGATAGCTTGGTTGGCATTGAATGTATCAGAACATTTGCTCAGACAATCTTGGAAATAGTTCCAACAGACCAATCCTGCTAAGTAAAAAACTGCTTGAGGTATACCATCTGTAGAGATTCCTGCGATACCTCCAAACACAAACATAAACATAATGGTGGTGAATAGAGGCTGAATCACAAACCACAGAGGACCTAAAATCGTCTGTTTATAAAAGGTGATAATATCGCGCTTGACATACATAGCGAGCAAGTCGCGATATCGCCAAACCTCATGCAAGTCAATACTTAGCAATTTGCTTCTATTTGTAATGATTATATCCCATTTTTCTGTCATAATAACAAATATATATTAACCATGTTGAGTGTGAATAAAATCTGTATTTTTACGATCCAATTGAAGAAGGTTCCTAAGCATACGAAGAACAAGTCCAGGGATGGCGAGAACCTTGGCAAAAGACCGAAAGCGGAGCTGGCGGGGGAGGGCAATGAAGAGAGATACTGCCAATAACGCAAAGAGTGTCCACCATTTTTCGCACCAGGTGGGCATAAAGATGGTCATAAAGATAGAGATGCCTGCCAATAGGACAATTAAGATGGAGCGGGGAATCAGAGCTTGCTGGATAGTCTTATCGACAAAATTGATTTTACCGTGGATAATAGCTCCTGGAATTTTGGGCAAATTGCTAAGTAGACTTTGCACCTGTGCTGTCATCCAGCGCATGCGCTGACGCTGGAAATTATCCTGGTTGCTGACCTTTTCGTCAAAGACATGAATCTCGGGCGCATATTTAATAAATACTTCTTGATGGAGCAGGAGGGCTTCCATCTCACGGTCTTCGCCTGCAGTTTTCAACTCAAAGACATTCTTTTTAAAGAGTTCATATTTGAAGCACATGCCTGAGCCAATTAGGGCAGAAGATAGGCCGAGACGGTTGTGGGCTTTGCGGAATATGGTATTGTTAATCTCCTCACTGGCACCGTCGAGCACAGCCACCTCGTTATCAGCGTTCTTAGCACATCTGTGGCACTGGATGGCATCATAGACTGTACAAAGGATGTTCAATCGGGACAAGAAATCGGGACGGACTACATTGTCTGCATCGAGAACCACTACCTGGTCAAAATCGCCTTCTACTTCGTTGATGGCATATTGCATGGCCTTGGCCTTGGAACTCTTTTTGAAAACCGGTTCAAGGAGGGTGATAGGTAACTGGCGTAAATAATCATTGGTTTCTGGCTGCATGTGGTCAGAGATGACGGCAAGCGTATAATGTGTCTTAGGATAGTCTTGCAATAAGAAATTTTCTACCGCATTTATAATGACACGATCTTCTTTATAGGCTGGATATAAAATGAGGAATCTACACTGCTTATTGCTTAGGGCTGCTGCGTGGGCAGCGATATGGTCTTCCTTGTCGTAGAACAGAGAAATAATGGCAAAGAACACCACGTAGATAACAGATCCTGCGATGATGACCCAAAGGGCGATATCTATGCTATGAAGTAAAGTCCAAATCATTCCTTCTTAAACAAGTCTTGAGGTTTGTAACGATTCCATAGACGCTTGAAAGGATCACGCAACAATGTCTTTTCCCACATCTCAACGACCAGATAATCTGGTGTCGCTAATGCAAAGATAAAGAGAGCAGCAGCGCCGAGTACCCACCATTTAATAGCAATCGTCATATAGATGAATGGCAGGATGAAGCTCATAACCAAGATAATGGCCATCATAACAGTACGTGGTACAAGCATCCACTGGATAATCTTGTCTGCTAGGTCGTATTTTTTTCTGAAGATAGCACCTGGAAGGAATTTGATGTTGCGGATAAAATTGTGGAATTGCTCCTTTGCCCAACGACCATGTTGCTGATTCATTTTTGCCGTAGTACGTTTTTTTTCACCATAGACATAGATGTCGTCGAAATAATCTATAAAGATTTCCTGACGGAGCAGGAGAGCCTCTAACTCCTTGTCCTCACCGGCTGTACGGGCTTTCATGATGTTAGTCTTGAACCATGTGAAATCATAGGCGATACCTGATCCTGCCAAGGCAGAAGACAGCCCGGCATTGATATGGCCCCGACGGAAAATGGCATTGTTGATTTCCTCAAAGATGGATCCTAATAGGGCTGTTGTAGTATCCCTGTTCCTGGAAATTCGGTGCATCTGGACAGCCTTGGTTGCCGCTGTCTCAAAGGCATCGTTGATCTTTGCTAAGAAATCCTGCTCCACAATATTATCGGCATCGAGAACCAAAGCTATATCGTAAATCTTGAACTCTGGCAGGTTTAGAATCGCATACTGTAGAGATTTTGCTTTAGTACTCTCTTCGAAGTTGGGCGTGAGCAGGGTGATGGGGTATTGCGCCAAACGCATATTGGTCATCTCTTCCTGATGGTCGGAGATGACGGTAACGTCGAACATGCGTTGTGGGTAAGCCTGTGAGAGAATTGAGATGACAGCTTGTTCAATGACCGTATCCTGATGGTAAGCAGGAATCAAAACGACAATACGATTCAGTTTCTTGGAACGAGAGGATTCATGATTTTTATTAAATAAGGATGCTACGGCAAAGATTCCCAAATAGATGACGGTAACAGCCACTATAATGAACAAGACAATATCTGTGTAAATCATTATGTCCCAGAAGGTGATATTCATATGATGTTCAGTTTTTAAGTTTTATAGTTATGAGTCAAAAAATCCCATATGCCCTTGCATGTGGCTTGAAGAAGGTCGAAACGAGTAGAGAGAGTATATTTAGCGATGTCACGAGGGGCAACGATACCTATAAGGTAGATGTATGCAAGTGGTTTGTTAAACTCTTGAGGATTGTGACGGACTAAGAGTAGTCTGTTACGTGTAAGATAATAGGTACGCAGTGGGCTGTTTTGCCCTGTGGCTTGACTTTCCTTATGATATATGGTACATTTGGGTTCATACCAGATTTGATAGCCCGCGCGAGTGAACATCATGGACCAATCTAATTCCTCATAATAGAGGAAATAACAATCCGGCATGGGGCCTATATTGTTGATCGCATCCCGCTTTATTAACATCGCAGCACCATGGGCGTATGGAGTAGGGTGGGCAGAGTCGTACTGCCCATAATCTTCCTCATTAAAACCAATAGCGTGATTGCGAACAGAGACTCTGGATAATCTGGAATATCCTGTATATTGAATAGAATTGTTTCCCCAAGCAAATCGGATCTTGGGACATACGATACCAATATCAGTCGAGGATTCCATTCTGTCAATCAAGGCTTGGATGTTGAAATCCTTAAAAAACGTGTCATTATTGATTAGAAATAGATATTTTCCTTGTGCTGCCTGTATGCCTAAATTGTTTCCTCCTGCAAACCCGAGGTTCTTTTCGCTTTGAATGACTTTGACTTGTGGATAACGTACGGCAATAGTTTCTGCTTCTTGATTCTTTGAGGCATTATCAACCACTATCACCTCCATATTTTCATTGAAGGGGATTGTCTCAATCAATGCACAGGTCTCTTCCAGTCCATTATAATTGATGGTAATAATAGAAACCTCAATTTTCAATGCTCAATAATCAATCTTCAATGTACTACACTCTTGAAGCCAATTTCTTCTCAAGTTTTAGTCGTTTACGCTCTTCTTGTTTGGCAAGACGCCGTCCTTCGTACTCTATCCATTCTGGCTCTAAATACGGTAAGATGTATACAATAGTAAGCCCCCCATAGAATGTAAGACCATTGGGAAATTGCATCATTATATGATTGCCGTATCCGCCTAAATGAATTGCTACAAAGGCTCCACACAATCCCGCACCAATTCCCATCAGAGATTTGCTTTTAAGCTTAAATAGAACTATTCTGCATGCTCCTAAAAACATGATGATATTTGTAATGATAAACACTGTTAGTCCAATTACGCCCGCATGAACCCATATGTATACATATTCAGAATCGGGTGGAATCTCAGAAAGTTTTCTATATTTGTTGTTTGCTGGAATATTATTGTAGTTGGCTCCGATTCCAAGCCCCCATGGAGCATCTACTATATGTTTACGAATAGCAGCTTTGTTAATGTCACGAACATTCGCTGAGGCGTCTTTTCTGTCGAATGCAGAACGCATTCGTCGAATCTGTTGGTTACCTTGACCTATATTCGTAAACATAAGCATAAATGCAAATAGGCCAAATACGATAGAGAACGGAACGGCAATTTTAATTGACTTTGATAAAAAAATGTAAATGATTAATCCTGCTCCCAAACAGAAAATGGCCGTGCGTGTTCCTGATTGGAACATTCCCCAAATGACTAAAGCACTTGTTGCTGCAAAAAACAATCGTTCCCAAGTTATCTTACTTGTAATGGCGATGATAATAAACACAACAGAAGCTGCTGCGGCATGAATGCCATAACTGGCAGCATCACTGAATGTAGACCAATAGCGAATTAATGTTCCTGCTTGTATGAGGTGTGTATTTCTGCCCGCACCGTAATATAACCACGCAGATTCAGTTGGAGTAAGTCCTATATATCTTTGTTTGTATGTCCAAAATACAGAAAAAAGTGACAGAAGGGCCCATAAAATAAGATATCCTTGAAGTACTTTAGGCGTGGATATGTAAATCGAGAATATGATGAATGCGTAAAGGATTTGGAATGCCAGTAAGCGGGCTCCCGTGTACCAGGCTCCTACGTTGATACCTAAATCGCATGTGTCGTTAAGAATCTGTAAGGTACATAGACCGCACCAAATTATTATAGCAAAAAGCATAAGGTTTGCACATCTGCCAAACTGAGGTGTTTGCCGGATGTCAATGATTGCGATTGCCAATAAGATGATTTCAATCATCTCGTTCCACATAGACATGGGGACTGCACTTGGAAGCGGACTGTCTTTTAATTGTACGATATAATTAATGACGATTAGAGCCCAAAAAGCTGCCATTCGCCATTTAAACATAATGTATACGCTAAGTATAAGCAGTGGCGATAAGCTTATTATGGCAAATGCAGGAAAACCAGAATTGATAAATTGATAAATGGCCAGCAAAAACAGGAGAAAGAGCAATAAAACTCTTCCTCCGTTTTCATGGGTGTATTCGGATAGTCTATTTGAATGAACCATTATTTTGCGTGACTATTTTCAACTGCGGTCAGACCCATCTGAGACATGCGATATACGAAATTATTGAACTTGGTATAGGGTGGTAACTGCCCCACGAACTCCTCTACTGCATAGCGCTGTGCTTCAGTGAGGTACATGAAGAGGGTGTTCTGGTCTGTCAGTTGTGACTGAAGTTCTTTGAGAGCCTTTTGGTCAACATCTTTCCACGTACGGTTCGCACGAGTTACTAAAAGATTGATGGTACCCATATTCAACAATCCTGACGGAATAGAATTGTCATCCAAATTCGGATACTCGATGATGGCAATCTCATTAGGCAGGATATCGGGGCAAATGTCCTTAATATTCTTTGCCATAATGAAGCGACTGTCCTCTGCCAAGAAGTCCTCATCATAGGTCAAACGACGCACTTGCAAGCCAATTGAAATCCAATAGTTCTCCAATTCCTGAGCAATATAACTCTTACCATTGGCTGCATCGGTAGACAACAGGTTGAGGACATTCTGCTGGCCTTCCTTGAAGTGGGGGAGAAGCGACTTGCTGAGTTGACGAAGGGCCATATCTGCAATCGTCTTGTTGAAACGACGATAGCGTAAGGTGCTTTCCTTCGGGAAGCAACCCATGACGGGAATTTTGGTGATTCGTTCAGAGCGCATACGATCACGTAACGTACGATCCAACAATTCAATGATAAAGAAGTACATAGCTGTCAGCATGAAGGTGAGGAGGAATGCGCCGAGAAGTATCATCATACGATTGGTAGGTTGGGCATTCATGGGGAACAATGGTGGATTCAGCACACGTAAAGTGGCTGTGGTCATTTGCAAGTTCTTCTGACGAAGACGAGCTGCATTCAATGCCTTTAGCATTTCCATGTAGTTGCCTTCAATAAAGCTAATATGGCGATCCTTACGGCCTAGCGTAGCACCAATGGGGGCATAATACAACATCTGTTTGTCAATATTGGCACGCATGATATCTTGAGCACCTAATTCTGCTTTGGTCTTCTCTAAGAGAAGTACTTGTTCTAACCATTTGTTAATCATATCGTTGGCTTTGACGCCAGTCTCAGTGCTATAGGTTCCTGCTTCAATATCTTTAATGAGTCCTCGTACATTATCAGTGGCATTCTGTAACATTTGTTCTGCTTTTGCCAATTCCAACTGGGACTCTACACCACTACCACTTCCTTCACTGTTCATCAAACGGAGGTTGGAAATTCGAGACTGAATACGCGAAATGTCCGTAACTTGGTTTGTAAATTCTTTGTTAGCTTTGATGATTTTTGCGCGATCACCTAATTGGCGCTCTAAATAATCCATCAATGCCCGAGTCGTTGCCTGGGCTTTTAATAATGTATTGTCAGACCTTTGCTGTTCTCCATCCATTCCAGACAGGACTTTAGTCTGTTCGCCATAGTTGATAATACGTTTTTCAACATTATAGCGAATCAAATCATCTTCGGCATGAGTCAGTATGCGATATAGACGAGCCACTTCGCGCTCGAAGAACTTGATCACATTATTGGTCTCACCATAACGTAACTGGGCATATTGACGGGCAAACACTTCGTTTAGGATGTCTAAAGTGTTATAGGCTATACCAGCATCGTTTGCTGAATAGTCTAAATCAATTATGTCACTACCGTTGAGTTGCATCACTTTCAACCGACTTGTAATATTGTTAATGCCAAAGTATGGATGGTAATTTGTAATACCGAAAAGATAATTATCTTGTGTCGGTTTTTCGTATGCCTTTAGATTCGCATAAGTGGCATTCTCACTATTGTGGTTAATCAGTGCTTTCACATCCGCTGGGACACTGTTATTCAACTGACGGAAATGTTCTGCAGAGATGTAATTGTTGTCCTTATTGGTGTTACCGTACATCATACAACGGGCGAACAGACGAAGAGATACCTCATGGATGGTTACGTCTGTTGTAATCAACAACATGAGGTTCTTCAGATTGGTCTGCGCGTTACCACCTGCTGTACCCGAACCACCTTCAATGTTATAGGCCGTAATCATACCTGTATAGATGGTCGTGTTGGTATTATAAATACGCTCCATGTTGCGCGTCATAAACCATGCTACTATCAACGCAATCAATGGCAGAATGATGAGGTACCAACGAATCTTGTATAAAAACCTGACGATATATCTGAATAAATCCATAATGCTACTATTTATTTGTTTTTATTTTCTTTCTTGGCAGCCTTGGCTGCGGCCTTTTCTGCCTTTTTCTCAGCCTTCTCTAAAGCCTTTGTTTTTTTCTCATCTTCTTCAACAGCTTTCTTAATACGCTTTTCTACAGCTTTGTTTTCTTTAGCAATTTGTTTGTCGGATTTCGTGACATGAGTGTCCAAAGTAATTTCTGTCGTTGAGTTAGTGATGATGGGGGTGTGAGTGAGAATTTCCAGTGTAATAATATCAGTTGTAATCGCGGTTTGCATAGATTGATAACCACTTACCTGACTACTTTCATATAGTTTTGTATGAGCAAAAGCTTCAATTTCCATATTACCATTTTCAAATTCTTCTCTGTTCAAAGCACCTGCACCCTGATAAGCTGCAGCAGCTTCACCCAATGTCTTTAGTGTTACTAAATCATTCGTGATTTTTACGAATAATGTGGCAATTTGCAACTTGAGTTGGTCGTATGCTATGTCCTTTGCTATCACTGCCTGATCTACAGTGAGCCTTGAACGTCTGATGGAAGGTATATAATCAAGAACATCTTCCACGGAAAGATTGGCGCTGACGCCAACATTCCAATAACTCTGTTCTGATCCTTGAAATTGATAAATCATATAACTGGTTGTCGAAGAGTTATTTCCCCACATATCGGCTTTGCCATAACTATAACTCGCATGACCACTAACTTTGCCAAAAATACTTCTTTTTGTTTTGGCAACTTCTGCCTCTGCTATTTGTCTGGCTTTTTCTAAAGACATAATCTGGGGGTTGGACTTGGCGTTCTCTAAAAGAACTGCTAATGGTGGCAGATGGAATTGCGAGAAGTTAATATCTTTCTCCTTACTGGAGTCAAAGAATCCGGCCGCGATACCACTTTCGTCGAATTGGGCGAAAGCGGAGGAACCGATTCCCGTGGCCGCTACAATCATTAATAGTCGCTTAATCTTATTCATTGCGCTA
>JAEEGL011431292.1_pt1 | contig 26128 bp, 19 predicted proteins | sample 9134231 | NCBI WGS metagenome assembly JAEEGL01 (sample SAMN16246548, study PRJNA631951) | gut metagenome | biome: gut microbiome; feature: rumen; material: fiber-attached | host: Bos | place: Iran: Karaj | collected 2018-10
AAATGGACTCTTTGTGCTGAAGGGATTCCTGGAAGAAGTGGGAAACAATGCAGAGAACATTGGAATAATTCTTTAAATCCTGAAGTTAAAAAAGGAAGTTGGAGTTGTGAAGAAGATTTTTTAATTATGGTTTTTTATAAGAAATATGGAGGAAGTTGGAAAAAAATTATTCCTATTTTTAAAAAAAGAACTGAAAATTCTATTAAAAATAGATTTTTTAGCCAATTGAGAAAAATTGCTTCTAGTTTCATTCAAAGTAAAGAAAAAAAATTTTCTGCAAAAATAAAGTTGAAAACTCTACTTGATTATTTAGGTATTGCAACAGACAAAGCCAGAGAAAAATTACTTAAGGAAAGGCCTATGAATGATAATGAACTAGAAAAATTCATTGATGGTTATGATGTAAAATTGAAAAAAATGGTTCAAATGAAAAAAGAAGTTAAAAATAATAATAAAAATAATAATATTAATAATAATAATACTGATGAAAATGTGAATTTAAATAATAATAGTGTTAATAATGATATTTTAAATGATGAGAAAGAAGACAGTGTAAGTAATAATGTCCCTTCAATTAATGAGAATAGTAATGGAAATAACGGAGAAAATAATATTTTAAGAAAAAGTAATAATATTTCAAATAACATATTTAATACTTCAACAAGTATGGCAACAAATAATAATAATTCAATAAATACAAATTTAATAGGAAACAATACTACAGGATGTTTTAATGTTTTAGCATCATTAAGAAGTAATGAAACTGGAAATTTTAATAATTTTGGTGGTTTTGGATTTCAAACACAAATTTCAAATTTAAGTAATGTTTCATATAGTGCTTTACATTTACAAGAACAACCAACAAATGTTAATATAAATAACAATATAACTCTTAATATAAAAATAAATCAAAACAATAATAATAATAATAATTCTAAATTTGAGAAAAATGATTCATCATACAAAAAATATCCAACAATAATGGCTAAAGGATCATCAAAAGAAATCACAAATAATAATGTTGATATAAATAATCTTCAAAAAGAAATTTTAGAAAAATGTGATAATCCTGAAATATTTATGTCTATTGATAACGAAGAATTATTTGATAATGAAAGTAATATGGAAGATAATTTTGAAGGTGGTTATTATAAAAAACCAAGTAACACTGGTTTTAATGGGGGAAGAGTTTTTAATAATGAAATTCCTAATTCTTCAAAATGGCAAAGAAAAGTTTCTAGACAAATTAAAAAAAATGATGATAACATAGGAGATAACAATCAAAATATAAAATAAATATAAAATAATGATTTATCGTATTCATAAGTGATAATTTTTCTTATATTGTATATTTTAAAATTATTATTTCCTTTTCGTTTAAAAATATATATTATCCTTTATAAATTTAAATTCCTTTACAAATGTTTATATAATAAAAAAATTTAAAAATTTACTTAAAAAGTTTATTGTTTCTTTTGTATTTATTTATTTATATGTTTTGTGGTTTATAATAATTCTTGGTTTTAAATAATTAAATCATATTAAATAAATAAATATAAATGCAAAAAAAAATAAATTTATTTTTTTCTTATTTTATAAGAATCTCTATAACTTTTAACTTCATCATCTTCACCAAAGGCATTTTTAACTTTTCTATTATTAAATAAATTAAATTTATTATTATTATAGTAATTCATTTTATATTTATTATTTTTCATATTATAATTATAATCTCTAATATTTGAAATTAAAGTTAAATAATTAATAGAATAATTTTCTTTTTTTCCTGTATTAAAAGATATAGGTCTATTCATGATATTAATATGATTAACACTATTTTTCAAATAATTTGATAAATTATTAATTTCTGTTTTTGTGTTTAAATCACTTCTTTTTGAAGAATTTGCTCTTAATTTAAAAATTCCATCATTATCATAATTTAAAAACTCAAAAGAAGGTTTATTAAAATATATAGGATTCATTAATGTATTATCAGAAATATCTGAAGAAATTTTTCTTTTAAAATTTATTACAGTATCATTTATAGGAATTTTGATTTTTCTTGAATATTTATTTTTGTTATTTTTATCATATATATTTGTAATTATTGTTCTATAATAATTAATTTTTTTTTCTGGGGAAAAAGTTGAACCTATCTTTATTTATAAAATTTAATTTTTACATCATTCAAATTTTTTCTAAATCTTTTCATTAAATTTTTTTAATTAAATTTAATATTTTTGAAAATTTATAAATTTATTTTTTATTAATTTAAATTCTATAATATCAAAAAAAAGAAAAATTTTATTGCTCATATTCAACAACATCATCTTTAGGAGGAACTAAATATAATGTTGGATAAGTAATATCACTATCTTTTTTACCATCATTAATATGTTCCCATTCTAAATAATATTGATAAATATTTTTATATTGACTCATACTAACAACAATATTTTTATGAGTTTCACTAGGTAATTTTCTTAGAATATTAGAATATCTACTAGGAATAACATTATTATAATTTGCATCAAAATTTTCTTTTTTTATAATTTCTTGGATTTGATTTATAAAATCTAATTTTGTTTCTAAAATTTCTCCAAAAGATTTTTTTGCATTAAATTGTCCATCAACTTCATCAATATGAATTAATTTAACATCTTCTATATCTTGAAAAGGAGTTTTATCTTTCAATCTAAATCCAATAATATATAAAATGAAATAATAAAATTTATCTCTAACTTCAAAACTCCAATGAAAAAATAAATTATAAAATTTAGAAATAAAAACACTATTACAAATTTCACCAATATGTGAAATTGGCATTAAATGAACATTTTTATAATAAAATAAAATAAATTTAGCAACACATAAAGAATGATCTATTTGAATAATTGCTTTCATTGCTTGACTGATAATATTATAATTAAATTTAGCAAATAATTGATTTGGATATTTTTCATGGAATTTTTTAAAAATTAAATCAATAATATCAATTAAATTAAATATACCAGTAACATCATAAACATTTGTTTTAACAATAATTCTTTTTACCATTTCATTAATAACATTATCATTATTAATAAATAATGGAAATAATTCCATAAATTGTTTTGGATAAGCTTTAACGTGTCTAATTTCAATTTCATGTAAAATTGCATCTATAATATTTTCAAATCCAGGAATATTTAATAAATTTACTATTCCTGTTTCTGCTTTTCTATTAATATAATTAATTAAATTTTGAACCAAAGAAAAAAATTGAAAATCTTTTTTAGCAAATTTTTCTCTCCATTGATTTCTAAAATTATCAGATTTATTATCATTTATTAATGATTTTATTTTTGCAATTTTATCTTTAATCTCATTATCATTATCATTATTATGATTTTTTAAAGCTAAATCTAATCTAGAATAAAATAAGTTTTCCCATAAAATTAAATTATTTATTGGATCTAATTCCATAAAATCTTCTTCTGATTCTGCTCTATTTGGATAATATTTTGTTGAATAATTACTGAGTTTTTTAGTAACATTATTAGATATTATTTCAATGAAAACATTCCTAAAAATAGGAATTCTAAAGTAAACAACACTTAAAAAAAATTCAGTAAATATTTTACTAGGATTATCAGCAGTATTTCCCCTAGAAACACATTCTAAACAATATTCTAAACAAGAATAATTAAAATCTAAGAAATTTTCAATAATTTTATTTTTTAATAAATTTTCATTTAAAAATTTAGTTTCTTTTGTTCCAAATTCACCATTAATATCAATGAACCATTTTTTATATAAAGTTCCTAAATCAAATTCACTTCTTTCATTAATAGTTTTTAAAATTTGAAAACTAACAATTCTTTGATCAGGATTTAATTTATCAATAACTTCAATTAATATCATTCCTAAATCAAGCAAAACATTTTGTCCAGTATATAAATCATTATCATTAGAATAACCATAATATAAAGCATTATCTTCAATACTTTTTTCAAGAGTGGATTTAATTTCAATTAATATTTTTAATAAAATTCTATTAAACTCACCAATAGATTCACTTTGAATTTGTTTTTGTTTAACTAACTCACTATTTAAATTTCTTTTTTGACAAATTAAAGTAGTTAAATCTGAAGGAAGTGAATTTTGAGTGTTTTCATCATTTGATAAAATATTATCATATAAATGAATACTATTAATTTCAAATCCATTTTCAGTCATTACTCCATACATTATTTGTCTCATTAATGGAATATTATCAATTTGAATATCTAATTCACATGTTCCTATTTCATTCCCATTTGAAAATAAAGGTTGTTTATATATTGTAGTTAAATTTAAATTTACTTGAAATGTGAAAACTTGAGAATCTTCATTTATTATTTCTTTTTTATTAAAACCTGAAACTTGACGAAAAAATTGAGATGTTTGTTTATTTAAAGCTTGGTCATTTTCAGATAAAACGTTTAAGAAATTTATTGATGAAAAGCCAATTAAGGAATATTGATTTATCAATTTTATATCATGATTACTATCTTTTCTAAGTTCTGGGTTATTTTCAAAAAATGAATTATTGTTTTCAGACTCTTTTTTATTAACTTGTTGATTTGATACATCAATTAATCTAATAGAATATAAATTTATTGATGAATCAGAAGAAAGCAATTCTAACATACTTGTTTTTGTTCTTATAACCAATGGATTCAAATTAGGAGAATTATTATAATATTCAAATAAAGTTTTTCCTTCTTTATTAAGTAAATTTGCAGATAGAGTTTTTGTATATTTGGTATTATATTGTTTATTATCATCTCTATATTTTAATTTAAGAGAGATATCATTTTGTAATAAATGATTTAATTCAATTTTTACTGATTTAATTAATATATTTATATCATCAATTTGTTTACATTCAATTGTATATGAAATTCTTCCTAGATGAACATATTTTCTTTTAGGATCTAATAAAACCATATTATGATTTTCAGGTCCTAAAGCAACAGTTAATAAATCTATTTTAAATGCTGAATATAAAGATGCACTTTCTATTAAAAGTTCAATTTTACTTTGAGAATAAATATCAAATGTTATTGGTAAAGAATATAAAATTACTTCCATATATTTATTCTCCATTTCTTCATATTTTATTTCTTTATGTATTATTTCATCAAAATTAAATTTTGGATTTTTTCCCGTTACTAGAGGTAAAGTATATTGTTTTTTATCAAAAATAATTACCATTATATAATAATTATTGTCTTGTAACATTCTACATCTAATCCCTTTAAAATGAAATTCAAATTCTAAAGGTCTTTGAACAGGACTTACAGGTTTTACATTTGAACCAAACTTTTTTAAAGAATATATACTATATTTTTAATATATTTTTTACTGTGAGATAAATGAAGTATCAAGGCCTTGTTTTTGGTTTTTAAATTTTTTATTTCCTGAATTTTGATAAGATGTTTTATTTTTTAGATTATTTGATTTATTATTATTTTGTGAATCACAAATTCCCATTATTTTTATTTTTTATATTTTTTTAATTTCTTTATATATTAATTATTTTTTTTTATACTTAAAGTTTTATATTAAAAATTCATAATATAATTAAATATTTTCATATAAAATTAGCAGAAATAATAATAAACTGCTAATTTGATATAATAATTAATGTTAATAAAAAATAATTTAAAAATTAAGTAAAAAATTTACTACTTAGCATCTTGAAGTAATAATAAAACAAATAAAAATAACAATGAAAGAAATAATTATAAACATCTCACTACAACTTCAAAGTATATTTCATTATGAAAAATTTTACTTTATTTTTCTTATATGTGATTTACCATCATTATGAATTTATTTCAATTTATCCTAATATAATCAAATTTTTTTCTCATTAAAAATGAATTTTAGAAAAAATTAATTTATCTAACTTTTCTTGAATATTTCCTATTCTCAAAATAAAAATAAGAAAAGAAAAATACAAATTTTAATATGCTTTTTATCTATTTAATAAAATTTTTTTTCACATAACTATACTAAAAAATTAAAGAACATTACTTTGAGAAATTATAAATATTTTAAATCTACATGAGAAAATCTTTAATATTGGTTTTATAATTTTTATTTTTTCCTTTCTTATTTCATTCTTTTATAGGAAAAATTGGAATAAATATTTTATATATTAGAAAAGGGTTAACTATATTCAATATAAAAATAAATTATATTTGTAATCAGATATGAAACATTGAATACAATTAAAAAATTCAACTTACAATAAATATGATATATATCTTTTCATATATCACCTTAATTTTTTCAAATAAAATATGAATTATAAAAATTCGATTTTTTTTAGAAGAGATTTCAAATCTTTAAAATGAAAAGATATAAATAAATTTTTCGTTTAAAAAATGACTGAGAGTTGAGAATCAATTGTACTTTTCATTATCTTTTTTATTTTATCTAAACTTTTCTTAAAAATATATTATTAAGTCATTTTATTTTGAAATTAAAATTTTTCCTTAGCATTATAGAATTAATGTAATGAATTAAGGAAAATTTTTTTATTGTAAAAAACTAAAAAAGAAATCATATGAATAATTTGAGGATGAATTCCGAAAAAAAAGATATCTTTTTTTCCAAAAAATATTTTACATTCAATAGTGTTTTAGAAAAATACCAAAAATGAACTTTTTTAAATTATTGTCTAAATATAATTTAAATGATAAGTCAAAAAAAATTAAAATTCGCTCAATATTTTTCCTTATTTGAATTTGAATTTATTTCAATTATTTTCATGACTTATAGAAATGTGAAAAGAATCTTTAGTTTATGATTTGAAAAAACTTAAAAATTTTATTATAACTTATCAAATTTTTCTTATAAGTTGTTAAAGGATTCTAAAATTTTTCGTTATAATTGTAAAGAAATATTTATATTTTAAAGACCTTCTAAAAATTATATTATTAAATATAAAACCTTGATTTACAAATATAATAGTTAATTAATCAACTTTTTTCTTGTTGTAATTGTCTAATAAGATTTCTTTATGAGCAGATTAATAATTTTATTTTATTTAATTATAAGACGAAATTAAGATATGAATCAATTTGAACAATATTTCTACAATCAAATTAAAAGTGAGTCTGATAGTGAAACAGAAAAAGTAGAATCAAAAGATGATTCTTTGATAATTATTCCAAAAGAAAAAATAGCGACAAATATTTGTAAAGAAGAAAAAAAAAAAAATGAAAGTATTAATCTTAAAAAAACGGTGAATAAAGAAAATAATAAAGTAAATCAAGATCAAAAAAAATATAAAATTTTTTCAATTGATTTAAAGAAGAAAATACTTGATGAGGTATAATAATAATTTTAAATTTTAAAGTTAAATGAAAAATCTGTGAAAGAAGTTTCAAAATTATACGATGTTAAATTAAAAACATTACAAAGATGGGTAAAAAAAGGACCTGAAAGGAAAAAAGGTAAGTTCCATTTTCAAAAAAAATTTAAAGTTTTAATTGTGTTTCTTTATTTTATTTATAACTCAGATATTTTTATGTGATGATATGGTTGAACAAAAGATTATATAAATAATAAAGAATTTTCAATTTTGAATTTTTTGATTGTTAAAAAAAAATTATCTTCAAAATAAGAAACACAATACTTTAAATTTTTATATAAATATATTTATAATAAAAAAAATTTAGGAGGAGGAAGAAAAGTAAGAGATCCAACAATGGTTAAAAAATTATTAGAATGGTTTAAAGTTACTCATGAAATTGGAGGATTAAAAATTAATGTTAAACAATTTAAAAATAAAGCTTTGGAATTTTCTTCTTATGATGATTTTAGAGCATCTAAAGGATGGTTTGAAAAGTTTAAAAAAAGATATAAAATAAATCTTTAATTTCAATTTCTTCCAATTTAAGGAATAAATGAGTTTATTTATTTTATAATTTATTCTATTTCATTAATGAAATTAATTATATTTAAAAAATTAATCTTTAATATGTATATTATTATCTAATTATTATTATTATTAATAAAAAAACAATCTTATTTAAAAAATTATTACTATCATATATTATAATATAAAAACTATATTTAATAGAAAAGAAAATAATTTAAAAAAATGAACAAAAACTATAAAAAAATCAAAACAAAAAAAACCAAAAAAAGAAAAAAAAAATTTTTAAAAATTTTATCTCAAAAAAATTATTAAATAAGAAATAATAATATATAATAAATCATAAAAAAAGAATAAAAATCTGAAAATCAAATAAGCAAAAAATTTAATTTTTCCCTCTAACCTTTTTAGAATTACTTCTTTTACTGGAGCTACTATTAATATCTTTTTCGCTTTTTTCTACACTAACCACGTTAATTTCAGTACTTCCTCTTTTAGCAGGTCTAACAAAGGTAACAACTAGAGTATCACTTTTTTTTTGTGAGACAGAATCGACAAAATTTCCTTCTTCAACTTTAATATCAGCGAATCCTGCTAATTTTGCATTAGCTTCGACTTGTCTGGCATCATAGACTTGCATAACAGAAACAGGTTCATAAATAATTATTTCTGCATTAGCTCCGACTTTCATTTTTGTAAATAAATTTAAAAGGAAAAATGGTGTTATGTCATCTACTGGAGTATTCTTTATTTTTACTGAAGTAAATTGATTGTTTTGAAGAGATTTTATTGTGTTTAAATGTGATGGATGAACATAGAATATGTTGTCTAATCCTCCGTATGTATCTTCTGAATCTATTATTAATTCATTTGTTTCTTGCATACGAGTTTTGGACATTTGATTTTTTTTTTTATATTATTTTAATTTTTATTTGGGTTTTATATTTTCAGGGTTTATTTTATTTTTTTGATTTTGTTTTGTTTTTTTTTTAATTTTATTTAAATTTTTTATTTTTTTGGAATTCTGATGGTGAAAGCTCAGAATTGAGGTTTAATTATTATATTTTTTAGAAAAAAACTTTCTTTCATATGAAATTTTATTTGTTATTAGGATAAATATATACTTTAAGGTTTTTGAATCTTTTTTATTTAGATGTTTTAAAGATGTTAAAGTTATAAAATTATTTTTTATCTTTTTCAATTTTTAAAAAATAAATAAATTATACATTATTAATAAATCAAATAAAAAAGTTAAAAATATTTGATAAATAATGTCACATATTATTAAAAACTCAATAATCCACAAAATTTTAAAAAATATAACATTCTGGATTTTTAATAAAAAGATTTTGGTGAGATAAATAATGTTGATTATTACAATTTAATTGGAAAACAGCATATACAGGTTTATGATCACTATATTTAATATCCATATAAGAACTATATTCACAAAGTTTTAAATCATTTAAAAATTTAGATTTATATAAAATTCTATCTGTATATCCAGGATTTCTTTTACTTTCATAAGAATTGTTACTTTCTTCAACAAATTTATAAGTAGGTAAAAAATGGATTTCACCTTCTTGAAAATGATTAATATTAATATTTCCTAAGTTAATTTGTTTATGTAAATTGTCATTTTCAATTAATTTTAAACAATTATTTTCTTGAATTAATTTTAATATTTCTTCTTTATTTTGACTTTCAATTCTATAATTAAAATCACCAGCCCAAATTACAATATCAAAATAGTCTGTTTTATTTTCAAAATTAATATTAATTTCATTTTTATTGTTTTCATAAGGAGTAAAATTTAATTCATGATTAATTCTTTTGAAATCATTATTTCTTTCATCATCATTTTTTTCTCCAGCAGATAAATGACATCCAATAAGACAAATTTTTTTATTTAAATATTCAAAAGCAACAGCAACACAACCTTTATTTGCCATTAAATTTAAAAATCCAGTTTTAACATGTCCAGATTGTAAATTTGTGAATTTATTTTTAATAGAAGAATGAACAAAAACAGAAATATGAAAAGCAGATAAATTAGAATTAATTAAATTATCATATGAATTACCAAAATATTCTTTTAATTCATTTTCCCATAGTTCTTTTGAATTTATTAAAAAGGAAGCAGGTATAGATCTCATACATTCTTGAGTAACTATTATATACATATGATAAAATTTATTTTTTGGAAGCAATATAGGTAAATGCTCTTTTAATGGTTGCTTTCCATGAATATTCCATGTTATTATATATATTAATATTGGATTATCATTATTCTCATTTGGTATATTTCTATTTAAAGAATTTTTACTTAATTTCAGTATGTCATTTAATGTTGACCATGTTTTTGGATATTTTATTTCTTCCGAATGATTTATTTTTTCCATTTATTTTTTATGGAAAAAAAAAATCTTAAATTTTTTAATTTATATTTTTTTGTGTTAATATTTTTCATATTTTAATTATAATGTCTTTTGAACCTATTACACAAAATGTAAATTCAAATCCAGAATTATCTAATCAAAATAAAGATATTATGGAAAAAAGTACTTATAATCAACCTCCAGAAAATAAAAAAGAAAAAGTTGAATTTGAATTAGAAAATTGGAAAAGAACAGAAGAAATAAAATTTAAAGCATATTTAAGACAAGTAGAATATGATTATGTAACTAAATTACAAGAAGATTTTAAAAGAAAAGAAGATGCAAGAGAAAAAGAATTCAAACAAAAAATAAATGAAATAAATTTATTAAAAAATAAGCTTTCAAAAAAAGCATCTGAATTAGAATCAAGAGAAAATAAAATATCTTTATGTGAAGAACAATTAAAATTAAAAATAAATGAAGTTTCTAAGCAATTAGTAAATAAAGATGATGAAATAGCATATATAACAAATAGATTTAAAGATGAGAAAGCTCTTTTACAAAAGGAAAAAATAACTCTTCAAAAGAATATAGAAAATTTAAAAAAACAATTAGAAAATGTAAATGAAAATTTTAAGAAATATAAAGAAGAAATTGAAGATTCTCCAATAAGTTTATTAAAAAATGAAATAAATAAAAAGCAAATTTTACTTGAAGAAGCAGAAAAAGAAAAAACAAGATTAAATAATGAAATAATAAATGCAAGGAATATAAATGATAAATTAAAAAATGATTTAATAAAAATGAAAAGAGCATATGAAGAAGATAAAGAGAATATGTATAAACAAAAAATGGAAGAAATAGAAAAATTAAAATTTGAAATTTATAATCAAAGAGAATCAAAAGAAGAATTGAATGAATTAAAGAATTTAAAAGAACAAATAATAAATTCAACTGGAATTAATGGAGGATTAACTCAAAATTATAATACTGTAAATCAAAATTTTTCTTCTTTAAATTATAATAATGCAAATACAATGCAACCTAATAATAATATTAATTTAATGAATGCTTCACAACAATCTATTAATCAACAACAACCTAAAAAAAGATTATATAAAATTTTATCTTATAGTAGAAAAGAAAAAATTAATGAATATGATGCTAAAAATGAAATTGAAAGATTATCAAAAGAAAGAGATATGTTATTAAATGGTGTTTATCAAGAAAATGATCCAATTATTGTTCAACTTGAAAATAAAATTAAAAGATTATTACAAAGTTCACAACAAGATTATTAAAAATATTATTTTTTTTTTTTACTATTATTTAAAATATTTGATTAATATATTTAAATCATAATAATTAAAAAATAATTTTCCCAATAATATAATCAAAATTTAAATTATTTAAATATCTAGAATTAAAAAATTGTAAAGAATCCAAGTTTATTTTTTAGGTACAATAATCATACAAGTCATATTATCACATCCAACTCCAGTTTCATTATATAAATCACTAGCACAAATACTATCCATCATTTCTTCAATAATTTTACTTAACTTTTCTTGATTATTATATCTATTTTTAACAAAATCACAAGCTTGTTGATTAGTTAAGCAATCCCAAATACCATCACATCCAATAATAATAAAATCAACATCATTGGAAAAATCTTCAATTTTAATATCAGGATTAGAAGTAATCATTTGTTCTTCAGGTTTTAACTTTTTATTTTGTTTATAATCTAAATCACCTAATCCTCTAGTTAAATTTAAATTTCCTTTAACTCTCCCATCAGTAATCCATCCATCAGCTTTATATATTCTATCTTTCTCACTTTCTAATTCAGGTTTATGATCAGTACTCATAGCAATAGCATTACCATTTTTACATAAAACTACTCTTGAATCACCAGCATTAGCAAAATACATTTTCTTATTCTTTTCATCAATTACACAAACACATCCAGTACATCCTGTCCTCATTGCTATATCATCACTTTCAGGATCTTTTTGACCTACTAATTGTGCTAACATTGCCATTTGAGAATTTTGAGGCTCTTCTTTATTTTGTAAATCATCTTCTTCTTTACTTTTTCTTGCATATTGTTTTATTTCCTCTTTACCTTCATTTGTTTGCATTATTTCATCCATTTTTATAAATGTGTCCTTAATTGCACTTTGTAAATCTCCTTTTAAGTAATTTTTATTTACTATTAATTCCTTTGTAAAATGATGAGTTACAAATTGAGATATTTCCTTTCCTCCATGTCCATCAAATACACCAAATACATCTAATTCAGATGATTTACCTTGAGATATTTCTGTTATGTGTGCATCCTCCATTCTCTTTCGCCATCCTTGCATTCCACATACTCCAAAACGTAACTATAAAATATATTATTTTTTTATCACTTACAAATGAATTTTCACCATCATCACTGTGTTTCTCTTTGTTTGGCTGTGATAGGAATTCACCCATTTTTTTATGTTTTTATTTAGTTTTTTTGATTTAAAAATATATTTTTTATTTTTTTGGGTGGTTTTTGAAAAAATCATTATAATTGATAAATTTTTTTAAATTTTTAAATAACTATCATTCATTAAATTTTGTTTTAAATTTTATAATTCTTTCGAAAAAAAGCATTTGTTTAATTTAGACATAAGCTTATACTTTTATTCAGTTTATCTTAAAATTAAAAGTTTTTAAATCTCTATTTCATAAATCTGAAAATATAAACTTGAATGTTAATATTTAATATATGAATGAGTTATTTTAATATTTTTATATTATATATTTTTTTAATTCAAATAAAAATAAGAATAACAATTTAAATTATAATAAATTACATTTTTCAGCAGATAAAAATAATATTTCATTTATAAATCAGATAATTTAACAAATTATAATTAAATTAACTTAAGGAAAAATCACAAATTTCAAATGAAAAATAAAAAAATATTTGAAATAGAAAAATAAAATCCAAAACCAATAAAAAATTAAATAAAATAATTATTTATTTTGAATAAGCTAAACATTAATTTTTTAAAGTTTAATGTTAAATAAATTAATTAACCCTTAAATTTTTCAGTTGAAAGATATTTAATTTCTAAATAAAAATTTCAATTATAATTCAAAATAAATATAATAAAAATTAAAATAAATGTCATTAGACAGAAATGTTAAAAATTATGTTACAATTACATTATATCAATCAAAAATATGTAGAAGTCCAGAAAATTATTTACCTTATACATTATCAATAAAATATAATAATCAATCTCCTTTAGAAACAGAAAAAATAATAAAATCATCAATGATTTTTCATGAGGAAACATTTCATTTTAATATATCTTCAACATCAAAACAAAATATGAATCCTATAATAACAATTAATGCATATTCAAGAACAATGTTTGTGATAAAAAATTATTTTGCTAAAGTAACAATACCTTTTAATATATCAAATAATCATAATCAAAAGCAATGGTATTTTTTAAAAGATAATAATGAAGAAATAGTTCTTAAAATTTTATTATCAATAGATTCAACATTATCATTACATCAAAATAATTCAATGAACTTAATAAATAAATCATATAGAATAGAAAGTGCTCATAATTTATTAAATAAAAAAAATTTAAATTTATCTTTAAACTTAAATTCATATTCTCCAACTCAAAGACAATCAGCAAATAAATCAATGGTGAATTTAAATACATTTTCAATGTTAAAAAATTTAACAAGTCAAAATCAATTAGTTTCAATTGCTGAAAATGATAGTAGTAGTAATATTACTATAAGTAATATTGATAGTGATAGTAATTACAGTGATTGTAATGAAGATCATCAATTTTCCAATTCTATTGATTTTAATAATATTTCTATTACTTATATTAATAATGCTATCTCTGATAAAGCCGACCAAATATTAGAAAAACAAAAAAATTTCGATAAAAAATTTTATGAATATAAAGAAAGAGATTCTTCTATTGGAAGAAAAAAAAATATTTTAAATAAAGAAAATGAAAAATTACAAGTTAATATAAAAAAATTAGAAAAAAATAAAAAAATTTATGAGACAAAAAGTCTTAATTTAAATGAAAATTTTATAAAATTTGAAAAAGAATTATTTAAAAATGAGTTAAAAGAAGAAATTAATATATTTAATCAGAAAATGTTTTATAATTTAAATTCATTGTTTATAATAAATACATCAGACTTGATATTAAATGATTTTAAAAGAAATTTAATTTTAGAGAAAGATTTAAAAAGAATATCTAAAAATTCAAATAATCATCCAAATATATCAATAAATGTAGATTTAATAGATGAACCAATAATGAATTCAAAAAAATTAAAATATGAATATTTAACATCAAAGCATTTAAATTCAACTAATTTTACTTCAGTATATAGCAGTGAAAGTTTAATAAATAAACATTATTCTCCTTCAACAAATAATATTTATGAATTAAGAATAAAAAATAAAAATAAAAATTCTCTTGATTTAGATATAGCATTAAATAAAAATACAAAAAGAACATCATCTAAAAAAGAAGTTGAATTAGATAATATTAAATTAGTAAGAATAAAATCTTCTTCTTCTAAATCAAATTTATTAAATAATAATAATAATGGAAGAAGACAAATATTAAGACCATCAATTAAAAGACCTTCTTTAAATTCTTTAAGTAAATCAAATGTAAATATTGTTCCTACTACATCAAAAATTAAAAAAAAAATTTTTGAACCTTATTTTATTCCACATAATTTTAATCAAGGGAAAAATATGAATTTTATAAATAATATAAATTCAAATAAATCAAAAACAAATCCTAAAAATTCAAAAAAATAGTTTAATTAATTTTTTATGTGAGTTTAATCAAATACAAAAAAATGATTAATGGTAATGTAATTGGATTTTAATTTTTTTAACAAACATTTTTAATATAATTATTTATTTATTTATTTAGAACTTTTATTATGTTAATAATTTGTGAAGTAATTATTATATTTTATTTATATATTTAAGTTTAATCACTATAAATTTATTTTTTATTTTAATATATATTTTAGGTAAACGTTGTTTTTTTATAAAATAAAACATATATAATGAAACTTTAAAGAAAATAAAATTATTACATTGATAATCATAAATTTATAATTTTTACACTATTATTTTGTTTCAATTCTTTTAAACTAGGATTTTTATTACAAGACCTTTGAAATCTTCTTCTTTTTTTTTCTCCACTAAAATTAAAATTTCTGGAATAATTATCATCTTTATTTTCTAAACTTAATTCTCCAGAAATGAAATTTAAATCATTTAAAACTTTTTCATAATTAAAAGAACCTTGATTAACAGAATCAGAGAGTTTTAATTTATTAATATTATTATTATTATAATTAATAGAATTGGTCATAGTATGATATCTTTCAATAATATGTTCTTTCCTTCTTTCATTAAATCTAAAAGAGCCTTTACCTGTGCTTTTAGAAGAAGAATTCGAAGAAAAAGAACTTTCTAAATTTGAATTTAAATTACTATTACTTTTTTTTTGTTTTGGAGAAATTAAACTAGCACAAACTGTAGGAATATAAAAATCTTTTTTCATATGAACTGGTTTTATTTGTTTTGTTGAACGAGAACTTTTTTCTGCTGAATCACTATCTGTTGTATTCATATCTTTTTTACTTTTTGATGAATTTAAATTTAATATATTATTTTTCTTATTATTTATTTCTTTTCCTCTTTTATTTACTCTTATTTTTTTCGATGATGTTAATTGAGGTTTTTCTTCATTTATATTTAAAAAAAATTTCTTTGGTTGTTGTTTATTATTATTATTATTTTCGTTCTGTTGATTTTTTATTTTCTGATTTGAAAATAAATTCTTTATATTTGGATTTGAATTTTTTTTCCTGTTTTTCTTCCTCTCATATATTATTTTTTTCTGCTGATATTTTTCTTGTTGAGGATGCATTGTTACATTTATACTTTTTATATTTTCTTTTGATTTTGAATTTTGTTCCTCTTCTTTTGATTTTTTCAATATATTATTTAATACTGTGTCAAATTCGTTTCTTTTTATTTTTGAATTTTTGGGTTTAAAAGCATAAGATTTTTTATTTGGTGAAACAGAATAATTATCATTTTTCATTTATTTTCTTTTAAATGTATTTTTTTTAAAAAAGAAAAAATCTTATTTAAAAAATAAACAATAATAAATTTTATTCATTTTTTTAATGTTTAGTTGTAAAGAAGAATATTTATATTTTCCTATTGAATTTAGGCAATGTTTAATTAATAAAAAAGAAAAGAAAAAAATTATTAAAATTAAAAGACCTTTAATTCAAAAACAAAATGTAAAAAATATTATTGTATTAACATTTTCAGATTATTACAGAGAACCAGAAGAAATAATTTTAACACAATATAAATTATTATATTTAATTGATGAAAATGATCCTTTATATAATTCTTATGAAACTGAAGAAGAAATAAATAATGTTATATTAAATAAAAAATATAAAAAAAATTTATTTAGTTTTTTAATTACAATTGGATTAGATTTTGCTGATAATAATTTTATTGAAAGAATTAGTAGTGAAATATTTGATAAAGGAAAATTAAATTATTTTGATTTTAAATTTATGAGATATAGATATACAGTTGAATTTAAACTTAATTTATTAAAATTTTTACCTTTATCATTAGAACCTTTCATTACTTTTCCACTTATTAAATATTTAAATTGGGTTGAGTATCATATTCCAAATAAAAAAGAATTTCATAAAAAAAAAGATATTAAATTAAATATTTTACTTAAACAATTTATTAAATTTGAAGAAAGAGATATTAATTTTTTTTGCTTAAATATTAAAGAATCTTCTTTAGAAGTTTTAGAATTGTAAGTTAATATATATAATATAATATAGGATAAAAAAATATAAAAAAGAAATTAATAATCTCCAATCATAAAAATAATAATTTTATAATAATAAATTAATTATTCTTTAAAAGGAGAAATAAATTTTTTTTCAATAATAGAATTAATATCAATATTTGTTAAATAAGGATCATTTTTTAATTCTTCAAAATTTTGAATTCTTTTAGTTTTATCTTCATTCAATAATTTAATTAACAATTCTTTCGCAGAATCAGAAATTTGAGATTTTTTAGGATATTTTAAATTATTCATTTTAATTCTTTTAATTAATTGTTCTTTATTTTCTTCAAAGAAAGGTGGAATTCCAAATAATAATTCATAAATAATTATTCCTAAACTCCACCAATCACTATTTTTATCATATTCTTTTTCTTCTAAAATTTCAGGTGATAAATATTCAATTTTATCAATAAATATTTTTTTTTTTTGTTCATATTTTGCTATTAAAACATCAGTTATATTAAAATAACCATCTTCACCTAATAAAATATTTTCTGGTTTTAATGTTGCATATATTATATTATTTTTATGAAGATTTTCTAAAGCAAATCCTATATTAATAATAAAAAATTTTATTTTCTCTTCTTCTATTATCACATTTGATTTTAAAATTTCTTGTAAAGTTTTTTCATTATTATAATAATTTAAAAAGAAAACTCTTTCTGGTGATTTAAAACAATATTCAATTTCAATTATAAATGGAATTTTACCATAATTAAATAAATCAACTTCATCATTTTCAATTTTAATTGATTTCATAATAAATTTTTTTCCTTCATATTCCATTAATAAAGTTTTATTATAAAAATCAGAGTTAATAATATCAAGGACATTGAAATCACTTAAACAGATTTTTTTATTAATATTATTATTATTTAAATTAATAAATTTATATAAAGATTCTTTTTCAGGAAGACACTTTTTATAATTAATTTCATTATTTTCTTCATCAGCAAAAACACCATTATCATTTAAATAATCAATAATATCAACTAAATTTTGAGTATCCATTTTAGATTTATTAGAATATTTTTTATCATGTTTATTTGTAACATATTTTAATAAATTTTCTTCATTTACAATTGATAATCTAAGTGACATATTATTTAAATTGACATATACAATATAGATGTAACCAATAATAATATTTTTTTTAACTGATATATAATGATAATCATATTCTTCATCACCATGAATTACAAATTGATCTGATTTTCTTGATATTGTTATTCCTGTTAATTTTGATATATCTATTCTTCTCTTTAATTCTTTCTTTTTTAAATTATATAATGCTTTTGATGTTATTAATAAATTCCTTTGTTGCTCATATCCTTTTGCATTTATTTTAATTATTTGAGAACTAAATAATAATTTTTCATCAGTTATTATTTTCAAAATATCTTTGTTTTCACTAAATTTTAATTCATCATGAATTTTATTCATTTTTAAATAAAAAATAAATAAAATAAATTAATATTTATGAAAAAAAAATTTAAATTCCTTTATTTGGAAATTATTTAAAATATGTATTTTTAATTTTTTTCTTTAAAAATTCTTTAACTTATTTAATTTTATAAAAGACATTCTCTTAAATCATTATCATTTTCATCATCCTCTTTAATTTGTAAATTATAATATTCTTCTAAAAATAAGTTAAAAATTAGAATAATGACTTCATTACAAATTAATATAAAATAAAAGATATTGATAAAAGATTCTTGAATTAAATAAGTATAAACTTCATCGATAAAATTTTTTTGATAATAATTAGCAAGATAAAAAATAAAAATAGAAAATCCCATTTGACAAGTATTAATAAAAATAGATTTATAATAAGCACTTTTCATATATGAATTAAATTTTTCAGAATAATCATTATTTATTTCTTTCAAACATAAATTAATATTTAAAAAACAAATAGTAAATAAAATAATAACTTCCAAAGAACTTAAATACATATACATATTATTAAATATTGAAAATAAAGCAAATAAATTATAAATATGATATATAAGAAAAATTCCTAAAATTATTCCCATAATATTAAATATCACATATCCTCTTTGAAATAATTGAAAATTATTTTCAATTGGATTTGATTTATTATATTTTTTTTTTATTATTATTTTATTAATTTTTATTGTATTATTATTTTCATAATTTGAATAATTTGTGTTGTTGCTTATTTTATTTGTTTTTTCTATTAAAAGATTTTGATTTGATAAATTTTTTCTTCTGTTTTGATTAAATTTCTTTTTTATTTTTATTTTTCTTTTATCATCTAAATCTAAAGATTTCTTTTTTACATCAGTTGGTTCAATAATAACAACATGTTTAGAAGAAGAATTTCTTCTATTTCTTGATGAAGAACGTGAATTATTTAAAATACTTTTAATTTTCACATTTTGAACTTTATTATTTAAATCAATTTCTTCCATATTTTATCTAAAACAAAATTATTGATTTTAAGAATTAGAAATATAAAAATAAATTTAAATATTCAAAAAAAAAAAAATGAAAGGTGAAAAAGATATAATAAACACATCAAAAAAATATGATTCAGAATCATCAAGAGGAGAAATATCAGAAACAAATAAAACATATTTTAATTCATCTCCTCTTAATATAGGAAATAATATAATATGTAATAAAAAAATATATGGAATACGTGAAAACATATATAATTTAATATCATTATTTATAATAAATATAATAATATTTCTTATGTGGTTAAATTACATCTATTCATATTATATCAATAATTCAAAATTTATAGTAAAAATTATTTTATTATTAATTCCTTTATTTTTTATTTTTTCAGAATATTATCAAATAAAATGTTTTATAACAGAACCAGGAATAATACCAAAAAATTCTCAAATTTATAAAAGTAATTTAGGAGATCAATTCATTTATAGTAAAAAAGAACATAGACCAATTATTATGGTTCAAAAACATTGTTATATTTGTAATATTAATAGACCTAATAAATCTTTTCATTGTTTTTTATGTGGAAATTGTGTTGAAGAGTTTGAAAATCATTTTATTTATGTTTCTAATTGTATTGGCAAAAGAAATAAAAAATTTTATTTATTCTTTTTATTGTATCATTTCTGCTTTTATGGTTTAGTTATTTTTACTTCTTTTATTCAACTTATTTTTTCTTCTATTCTTTTTCATTCTTTTTATCAAATTTTTTTCAATTCTTATTCATTAACCCTTGTAATTTTATCATTACTTATTTTAATTGGTATAATTTCTTATTTTATTTTTCATAATTCAACAATTTTTATTTTACTTAATTTAATATCAAATATTATTTATTTCATTATATTTTATATATCAAAAAAAAAATATTCAGAATTATCTCCTAATTATTTAAGTCCCTTCAATATTGGTTTAATTTCTTTTTGTATTCCTATATTATTTATTAATATAATATTTCTTTCTGAACAAATTAAATTAATATGTATTGGATTAACATCATTAGATTATAAAAATATTATTAATTATAATAAAGCTTTAATAGAAAGTGATTATGATGATGAAAAAATTGAAAAAAATTCTAGAAAAATAAATAAACCTTGTATTGTCATTAAAGAAATCCCAAATATAAAATTTATTCCATCTTTTAATTTTAAAAATGCTATAATAAATATTAAAGAATTTTTCCAAAGAAGAATTCCTCCAAGTCTTATTTTACAAGATGATTTTTAAATAATTTATATCTTTATATTTATTTATAAATATAATTATTTATTTATTTTCAAATTTATCATTTTTATTTTTATTTTTTATATATAAAACCATAAATACTTAATTTATATTAATATTTCTTTATAACTGATAATTTTAAGTAATGAACAGAGAGTTGAAAATGAACTTCTAATATCATATTTCATAGATATGTTCATAAGATAAATAAATCATTTTAAAGAAAAATAACATTTTAATATGTCATTTTTCGTCGGAGTGATTAAACATAATAAATTAAATAAAATAAAATATCTTCAACTCTTTTAAATTTTTTTAAGAAATTTAAAAAAATAAATTATTTGTGATATTCAATTAAATATTTTTTATTTTATTAATGTCTTCAGTTGTACCCAATAATTATATCTTCTGTGAAAATAAAAATACATCAGAAACAAATTTAACAAATAACCAAATTCCATTTCAAAAATGTTTAAAACAAATTCCCATAAAAGTAATTTTCACAGAAGAACAAAGTACATGTAATACAACAAGTACATCATCTACAACTGAAGACAATAATCATAATATTTATCCTTTTAGTATATTAAAAAGTAGAAAGAAAGAAAAAAAATATTTAAGACATAAATTTAATACAATAATAAGTCGTGTTCATAATATGGATTGTTTACTTAAAAAAATAAAAGCTAAGTTTTTAAAGTATATTTATATAACAGTGAAAAAAAATTTTTTAAATCAAGGAATTAATATTAAAAAATTTGATCAAAGTAAAGAAGTCAGAAATTTAAATGTTATTCATAATAGAAATAATTTTATTAATTTAAAAATTGTTGATATTCTCTTATCAAATAATATTATTAATAAAAATGATTTATTCAAAATTAATGATTCCATTGATAATGAATTTAATAACATTTTAAATACTAAAGTAAAATTATTTTATCAATTTAATTTCCTTTCTTCTTCTTATTTTAAAAATTGGTTAAAAGACCCAATTAAAATTTCAAAAAGAGAAAATAAAATTGAAGAAGATAAAAAATTTCCAAATCATAGTAAATTTCTTTTTACAAAAAATCCAGAAGATTATAAAAAATATAAATTATTATTATTACATACTGCATGTAATTTTATATTTTATTTTCAAAATAATCCATTAAAATTTGGTAAGAAAAATATAGGAAATAATAATAATGAAGATTTATAAATAGAAAAATAAAAATATGATTTTTCAAAAAAAAAAAAATATTTATTTTATAATTAATATATATTAATATTATAAATTTTTTTTTGAATGTTGATAACTAATAAATTTCTGAGGAGTCATTTTAACTTTTTGAATACCAAAATCAGTATAAATACTAAAATCTAAATCATTGTAATAACTATATGACATATTTGTCCAATCAATTTGTTTTTTTTTTTTCTGATTTTCATTTTTATTTATTCTATTTTTTATTCTTTCATTTATATTTTCTTTTATATTCTCTTTTTGAGGCTTTGTCATACTTCTATGTAATTTATTATTATTTATTTCCATATCTTTTTTATTTTTTACCTTTGTTGTTAATGGAGGATTTTTTTCATTACTTTTATTCAAAGAATTCATTAAATCTAATTTTATTTTTGCGATCTCTTCATTTGTTTTTAAATTCTTACTTTTTAATAATTTATTTTCATTTTTTATTTTTTCTTTAGTTTTATTATCATTTACTTCTATCACATTTGAATTGAAAATATTATGATTTAATATTTCAAAGTTTGTATTTTCAATATATAAATTATACCAGATTTTTTTATTAATTATATTATTATTTTCATTAATTTTTAAAGAATTATCATCAATAAATGTATTTAAATTTATTAATGAAAAATTATTTTCTTTATATGGAATTGAAGTGTTAATCCATTTTAATTTAGTAATATTATATATTTTCTCATTTGGAATTTCTAATAAATCTACATTTATTATTTCATCTTTTTTTTCTTGTTTATTTTTAATATCATTATTTATTTGAATTAAAGTTTCATTTGGACAAACTAATATATGATTTAACCAATTTTTATTTTGTTTTTCATTATCAATATTTATCATTAAATTTTGTGATATATTATCATTTAATTTTGAAATATATTCAATGTTTAAATTAAGAGTATTTTCTTTATTTTCAATATCCCATATTTTTTTCATTATTTCTAAAAAATTGTTTCTTGGAATAATATAAGGATTTCTTTCATTTTCATTTATTGATGAAATAAATTTATTATATTTTAATTTCATTTCATCGAAAGAAGGATAATTATCATATTCAAAATTATAAACTTCTTTATTATTATTTATAAAAATGTAATAATTATCTTTATCAAATAAATCTTCTTGAATAAAATCTTCAAAATCAAGATTTTTTTTTTCGCATTTAATTTCTAATTTTATTTGCTCATAATTTTCATCTTTATTATTACCTTTTAATTCAATTTGATAATTATTACAAATGTTAAAAGTATTTTTCTTTTTAATTAAATTATTATTTAATTCTTCATTATTTTTTTCTTTTAAATCAAATTTTAAATTATTATTTTTTTCAAAATTATCTTCATTTTTATTTTTACCAATTATTGAAAAATTATAAAATTCAGAAGAAATTAAATTAGTAAAATTCCAATTAGGTTTAAAAATAGATATTTTTCTAGTAAAATTTTTATTTACATTAACATTATTTTTTAAAGAAGAATCTCCTAAGAAAGATAAATTTATATTTGAAGTTTGAAAAGAAATTGGGTTTTTAGAAATTCTAATTTTTTCTGTATGAGAAATTATATCTAAAAAAATTTCATTTGATATTCTATTTATTGGTATTTTTGGTTTAAATAATGAATCAATTTTATATGTAATTGATCTTTGTCTTATTATATCATTTGGTTCTGGTTCTAAAGTAAAATGAAATTGTCTTTGAACTGTTATTAATTTTTTTTTTGATTTTTCATTATCTTCTTCTTTTTCATTTTTTTCTTTATTTTCTTCTTTTTTTATATTTGAATTATTATTTAAATTAGAATTTGAATTATGACATTTACAATTACATAAATTATTTTCATTTATATTATTATTATTTTTATTATAATTTGGAACGCTTAAAAATTTAAGATTTATAATTCTTTTCACAGCCATAATGTTTTTAACTGAAGATATAAATTTATTTTTTGGAAAAAATGAAATTGTATTTATTCTATATTTAGGAATAATAAAATCAAATTTTTTTTTTGCTTTTTTTCCAATAACTTTAATATTATTTACTCTATATGATATTCTTATTCCTAATTTTCTTAAATTTTTATCTGGAGTTTTACTTAAAAATTTAATATTATTTACTCTATTTACTTTAAAAATATTATTATTTAAAGTTCTATTTGGAGTTTTAGATCTATTATTTTCAATAACATTTATTTTTTTATTGTCTGTATTATTATTCATTAAAAATTTTAAATTTATTACTCTATATGATGTTCTTATTTTATTAAAAGAACTTTTTTTTTCTTTTCCTAATATTTTAATATTACTAACTCTATAAGAAGGATATATATTTCTAAATTTTTGAGGAATTATTATTTTTGAAGTAGAATTGATAATAATACTTTTATTTTCATTTTTTTTATTTTGAGATTTTCCTAAAAATTTAAGATTAATAACTTTATAAGATGGATATATTCTATTAAATTTTTTAATATTATTCGTATTAATTATAGTACTATTGTTTAATGGTTGTGGAATTGATTTAATTTTATTAGAATCATTATTATTTATAATGTTTGTTGTTGATTTTGAATTAATAGTTGAAGAAATTACCTGAGAAGAATTATTTTTATTTTTACTTTTTGTTTTTTTAGTGACTGTTGTTTTTGTTTCATTAATTTCAATATATGAATTATTTTCATCATCATCTTCATTATCATTAAAATCTTCTTTTTTATTTACATTATCAATTTTATTATTTTTATCTTTATCATTCCTATTATTTTTTAAAATATTATTATTAATACAATTATTAACTTTATCTAATTTAATAACTTGACTATTTATATTATAATTTAATTTAGGACCAGCATAAATTTTAAAATTTTCATTTTGAACTTTAATATTATTTTTCTTCCAATATTTAATTATTTCTGAAATTAAATCAGAATAACTTAATTCATTTCTATAATTATAATTATTTTGAGTTTCAATAGTAAATTTATTATAAATACTTGTTTCAGCTTTAATTCCTTGATTATCTAAAGTTTTAAAAATATTTTTACAAGAAAAAATATCTCCAGTTTCAAAAAGTAAATTAGGTTCTTTATTATTATTATCTCCAAATGATAAATGAGAATTATTATATTTTCCTTTTACATTTATTTTTCCTTCTTTTACAGATTTATTTCTTTTTTCTTCTTTATTTGTATTTTTTTCTATTTCATTTATTAAATAAGGTTTTGGCTTAAATGTTATTATTTTTTGACCATAATTTTCTAAGTATCCATATTTTTCAACTGTGTATTCTAATATTTTGTTTTTACTTAAATTTTTTTTCCCTTTTGGAGGATATTTTATTTGGATATTATTATTTATTGAAAATGAATTTTCATTTTGAGGCTCAATCACATATGAAAATAAAGTTTCTTTATTTTGTTTCTCCATTTTTAAAAAAAAATTTAATTTTTGTCATTTATAATTTCATTATTTATTAAAATTTAAAAACATAATTTTATTAAAAAAACATTTTTAAAATAAATAATTATTTTTAAATGTAAAAAATTATATTTTTGACTATAATAATTGCTCTATAGATAATAAATAATTAAAAATATAAAAGAAATTATAATAAGGAAAAATTTAAATATGAATCAAATTCACAAAAACAACTCTAATTTTATTAAAGAAATCAGAAAAAATTAATTTCTTTTCTTAAAAAAAAATTATAGTTAATTAATCATTATATTATAATAAATCTATTTTTATTCAAAATTATAGTACATATAAAAATAAAAACATTAAAATATTTAAATTTCTATTTTTTAAAAAAATCAAAAAATTATTCTTTTATTTTATTTAATTTTTCCACTCATTTAATAATCTTTTATCTGTAGTATTTAAAGATGATAAAGAAGAACAATCACAGAACATACCA
>JAEEGL013227567.1_pt1 | contig 26125 bp, 29 predicted proteins | sample 9134231 | NCBI WGS metagenome assembly JAEEGL01 (sample SAMN16246548, study PRJNA631951) | gut metagenome | biome: gut microbiome; feature: rumen; material: fiber-attached | host: Bos | place: Iran: Karaj | collected 2018-10
GAATATCAGTTGGCCGAGAACTTAGTGTGCCTTCCTATAGATCAGCGGTATGATGAGAAAAATATGAGAGAAATAATAAACATTATTCAGCAATATGCTTAAAGGAAACACTATATACTTAAGATTGTTTGAGCCAGATGATTACGAGAAGACTTATCAGTGGCACAATGATTTTGATCTTCAAAAAACAACCTGTGGCCCTTTGCGATTTGTATCAAAAGAGATAGAAAGGAATTGGGTCATTTTAAAAGCAAGTCACAATCAAAATGATATATATTTAGCTATTTGTCTTATAGAGAATGATGAAATGATCGGTTGGTATTCTATCACGGATATAGATTTCTTAAATCGCAAATGCCACTGTAGCGGTGTCGTTATTGGCGATAGACGATATCGTGATGGAATTGCTTATCGCGAAGCTGGAGATTTGGCATTTCAATATATTATTAATGAGTTGAATATGAATCGAATAACAGGTGCCTGTTTAAAAGAGCATATTCTTTCCAGGGCTAATATGGAAGCTAGCTTTTGGAAATTGGAGGGTATAGAAAGACAAGCAATATATAAAAATGGAGAATATCATGATATCTGTCATTATGCGATACTTCGAGAAGAATATCTTAAACATTTGCATAATGGTGATTATAATGATTTGACATTGAGAATTGCAAAGGCTGTAAAAAAAATACGAAAAGAGCATAATTTGTAATAAATTCAAACAGTATTTCGTTATAACAATTAAAACAAAACATTATGAAGACATTAGATGAATTTGTTGCTCTCTTTGCAGAGCAGTTTGATGACACAGATGCAAGTGAAATTACAGCAACGACTGCATTCCATGACCTTGATGAGTGGTCCTCACTAATTGGTCTGAGCGTTATTGCTATGGTTGATGAAGAATTTGATGTTGCCTTGAAGGGTGATGATGTGAAGAACTCAGTAACAGTAGAGGATTTGTATAACAAAGTAATTGCAAAACTCTAAGAGTATGGCATTTCTCGATTTTAAGAATGTTAGGGTCGCCGGCATCGCTGCCGGCGTTCCTAGAAACGTTGCCGATAATTTACATCCTACAGCTGATGATATGATATCATCAGAGTATTCACCTGAAGATTATGTCAAAACAACTGGTGTTAAGGAGCGGCGAGTGTCCAGAGTGTTGACAACTGCAGATTTAGGTTATTACGCTGCTGAACAATTGATTGCTGATCTTGGATGGGATAAGTCAGAGATTGAAGCATTAGTTTTCGTCTCACAGAGCCATGACTATATTTTGCCAGCTACCGCTTGTATCCTACAAGACCGTCTTGGCCTTAACAAAGAATGCTATGCTTTCGACGGAAGCATAGGATGCAGTGGATGGGTTTACGGTATGAGTACAGTTGCCTCTCTTCTTGGTGAAGGCAGGATGAGAAAGGTGTTGATGATATGTGGCGATGCAAAAAAGCGATTCCGCATTCCAGGAAATCAATTACGCGATCCATTATTTGGCAGTGCAGGAACAGCAACTGCACTTGAGTACAAAGAGGGTGCGAAAGGCATTCAATGCCATTATGGTACAGATGGCAGCGGATTTGATGCTATTATAACACCTGATGGAGGCGCACGCAGTCCGTTTACGCCTCAGAGTTTTGAATTTGAAGATGTGGAAGGAAAGCAGATGTGCCGTCTACAGACCCGCATGAAAGGTATGGACGTGTTCTCCTTTGGCATCACAACTGCGCCAAAGTCTGTGAAAAAATTAGCAGAACACTACAGTTTCAACTATCTTGATGCAGATTATTTCATTTTCCATCAAGCAAACATGAAGATGAATAACATGATTGCAAAGAAACTGAAACTAGACCCGGAGAAGGTTCCTTCATGTATGTATAGGTTTGGTAATACCTCATCAGCGTCTATACCTCTCACTATTGTTGGTGAATTACGTGGAAATTGTGAGAATGGAAAACAGTTCATATGCTGTGGATTTGGTGTAGGTCTTTCTTGGGGCACTATTCGATTCTTCTCAGATAATATGATCGTTTCAGAACTGGTTGAAGTTGACGATAACCAAACAGATAAAAAGTATGTCGTATAATCCTTTTTCATTAGAAGGAAAGACCGTGCTTGTGACTGGTGCCTCTTCTGGCATCGGCCAAGCTACGGCTATTGAATGCTCTAAGATGGGAGCTAAAGTTGTTATTACAGGTCGCAATGAAGAACGACTCAATGAGACTTTTTCTCAATTAAAAGGTGAAGGACACCAAATTATAGTCGCAGACCTTAATACACAAGATGATATAGATGCTCTTGTGAACGCTTGCCCCACATTAGATGGACTGGTAAATAATGCAGGAAGAGGTAAGAGCAAACCTGTGAATTTCCTCAAACTAGAGGACTTACAGGATGTCTTTCAGACCAATCTTTTCGGTGTGGCACTTCTGACCAAAGGACTTTTGAAAAAGAAAAAACTAAGCAAAGGGTCTTCTATTGTATTCACCTCTTCTATTTCTTCATATATGACCGCAGCTGGTTTATCTATTTATGCTTCTTCTAAGGCAGCCCTTTGTGGCTATATGCGTACTTGTGCCATAGAACTTGGCGTTAAAGGAATAAGAAGCAATGCTGTATTACCAGGAATGGTTGAAACTAAACTTATCAATAGTGGTACTTACACAGACGAGGATAAGAAAAAAGACTTAAATCTCTACCCATTAGGTCGTTATGGAATACCTATAGATATCGCTCTTGGTATAATATATTTGTTGAGTGATGCGAGTTCGTGGGTTACTGGTACAGAACTTGTAATTGATGGAGGTAGAAGTCTTAAATAGGAGTAGACATATGACATTGGCAAATAAAGTAACAATTGTTACTGGTGCTGGTGCTGGAATTGGGAAGGCTACGGCCATCCTTTTTGCAAATGAAGGTGCAATCGTCTATGCTGCCGACATAAAAGGGCTTGAATGGATTGATTCTGAAGACTTTGAAAGTGGAAGTGTTAATCCGCTTCCATTAGACATTTGTGATTTTGCTGCGGTGAAGGCTGCTGTGATGAGCATTAAAAAAGAGCATGGTCAGATTGATGTATTGGCTAATATCGCTGGATTGATTTCCTATGAATTAATGCCGATGATTAATTACGACTTCTTCCGTAAGATGATAGAAGTCAATGTAGTTGCTTTGATTAATCTCATGACTCTTGTCTCCCGCATCATGCAGCGCCAGCAGAACGGTTCTATCATTAATATGGCTAGCATGGTAGGAGTTAAAGGAGCAAAAGGCCAATTATCCTATTCTGCTACTAAGGGAGCAGTCATTGCTGCAACAAAATCAGCAGCCAAAGAACTGGCAGAATATCATATCCGTGTAAATGCTATTGCCCCAGGTATGGTAGGCTCTGAACGATTTAAAGCCGTTTTGGAGGAAAAATTTGCTCAAAAAATCAACGACATTCCTTTTGGTCGTCTGGCCACACCGGATGAGGTTGCAAATTTGTGCCTGTTTCTTGCTTCAGACAACTCATCCTACCTTACAGGCCAAATCATCGGTATTGATGGAGGAGCACAGATATAAGTCGTAAATAGTATATTGATAAATAGTAAATTAATACGGTGTTTCTTGATTTAGACAAAAAAGATCAAAGTAAGATTGCGGTTGTTGACGATAGTGGAGAATCGTTGACATACGGTCAGTTATGCCAGTTTGCCAATGAGATGAAGGCAGCACTGCCTTATCGTACATTGGTCTTTATATTGGCAGAAAACAGCATAGGCTCATTAATCGGTTACACCTCTTTTTTAAACAACCATGTTGTCCCTTTGATTATCAGCAATAACACGGAACAGTCTCTGTTTAATAATCTCTTCACAACCTATCAACCAGAATATCTGTGGTTGCCCAATAAACGCCTTTCAGATTTTGCCGACAAAGAGGTGGTCTATTCGGCGTTCAACTATAGTCTGATAAAGACAGGATTTTCCACTCCTCAGATGTATGAAGAGCTTTCTTTGCTCCTCCCCACCTCAGGTTCCACGGGCAGTCCCAAATTGGTACGTCATAGCTATCGGAACATTGAGGCTAATGCTGAAAATGTAAAGAATCTCTTCGGGTTAACTTCCGAAGAACGGGCTATGGCATCCCTTCCCATGCACTATACCATGGGGCTTTCCGTCATAGCCAGTTATCTTAAGGCAGGGGCAACAGTTTTACTGTGTGGGAAATCATTATTAGATAAAGGATTTTGGTCCATGCTGAAAGACCAGCATGTCACCAGTTTCACAGGAGTTCCCTACAGTTTCGAACTTTTGGCAAAGTTACGTTTTTTCCGAATGGATTTGCCGGACTTGAAGATTATCACTCAAGGCGGAGGAAAACTAACACCAGAAATGTGGAACCAGCTTGTTCAATACGCGAAGGAAAGAGGCAAGAAATTCATTGCTACCTATGGGCAGTCAGAATGTACTGCCCGTATGGCCTATCTCCCTGCTGAATGGGCAGAAAACAAAGTCTGCAGTATTGGCATAGCAGAACCAGGAGGAAAATTGTCTATCGTAGATGATAAGGGCAACGAGAGTTTTGAAGGTGAAGCTACAGGAGAAATGGTCTATCGCGGAGAAAACGTTACACTTGGTTATGCCCACAATCAAGAAGACCTGAAGAATGGTGATGAAAACCATGGCATCATGCACACCGGTGATGTTGCACACCGAGATGCTGATGGTTGCTATTTCATCATAGGCAGAATGAAGCGCTTCCTCAAGATTTTTGGGCTGAGGATCGGCTTAGATGAAATTGAGAATCTGATACGTTCCAATTTTGACACTGACTGCTATTGCAGTGGCACTGACGAAAAACTTATCGTAAAACTCACGAACCCCAATATAGTACAAGACATTCCTTCATTTATTGAGGAAAAGACTCATCTTTTTCACCAAAAGGTTGAAACAGTACTTGTAGAAAAAATATTAAGAAACGAATCCGGAAAAGTAATCAATCAATAATTATAATAATATGAGTAACATTGAAAAATTAAATAACATTTTTATAGAGGTATTTGCCGTTGATGAATCATGTTTGCCTGAGCTGGACAAAGACAACGTTGACGGTTGGGACTCTGTGCATCAATTAAGCCTTACATCGGCTGTTGAAGACGAATTTGACATCATGCTTGATGCAGAGGATATTCTTGAGTTCACCTCTTATGAGAACGCAAAAAGAATCCTCGCTAAATACGAAATCGAACTGTAATGGCATTTTGGAATATTAAGAACATTGCTTTAAGAGGCGTTACAGGAACGGTTCCCGACAATCCTGTAAAAACGGCCGATTTCCCCTTTTTTACTAAAGAAGAGGCTGATACTTTCGACAAGACCGTAGGTATCAAAAACCGTTATATTTCCCCTTCTAATGTTTGTGCGTCAGATTTATGCTTGGATGCAGCCGAAAGACTTATCGAAGGATTGGGATGGGAGAAAGATAGTATTGACGTTTTACTCTTCACTTCCGTTACTGGGGATTTTAAAACGCCACCCACTTCAGCCATTCTTCAATATCGATTAGGATTATCCAAGGACGTTTTCGTATTAGATGTTCCTATGGGTTGCTGTGGTTGTATTTACTCTTTTACCGTTGCAGGTAATTTGTTAACGGCAGGAACAGCAAAAAGGGCTTTGATATTGGCAGGTGATACCACTATGCGCATGGGTAATCCAAAGGATAAAAGTAGAGGTCCGCTCTTTGGTGATAGCGGTACAGCCATCGCACTGGAATATGACACATCGGCAGAAGATATTCATATCGAATTTAATACACAAGGAGAAGGTTGGAAAGCCTTGATGACTCCTCATGGAGGATATCGACACCCTATTACAAAAGAGGATTCTTTTAGAGAAGAAGATTTTGGAAATGGCATTATTCGTGCCCCCAAAGATACACTTATTCACGGTATGGATGTTTTTTCATTTGCGATTTCACGCCCTCCGATAAGTGTTCGCAATATGATGGAACGCTTTTCCTTAGATAAAGACAGAGATGTGGATTTCTTCCTAATCCATCAGGCCAACAAATTAATTGTAGATAGAATCGCCAAAAAACTAAAACTCAATCCGGAGAAAGTGCCTTATAACCTTCAAGAATTCGGAAACCTTGGTGGAGCTTCCATCATTATGTTAATGGCAACTAATATTGCCAAAGAACTTCAGGAAAAACCTTTGACGTTGATTTGCTCTGCATTTGGTTTAGGTTTGACATGGGCAACAATGATTCTGAAAACTCAACCCTTAATAACATTGCCCGTAAAACATTTATCATCATATAATCTTTTTGAAGAATAACAACGAAAAAACATCATAGCCAAAGCATCACATTTAATTACAAAAAATGAAAAATGTTATATATATAAATTGCTGGGTTGAGCCATGGGTAAAGGTGGCACAACAACTGCAAGAAAAATACGATTATAAACCTGTATGGTGGATAGGATATTCTAAACAGGACAATTCCCACAACATTGTTCCATCAACATTCCCTGGAATTGTGTTCCAAGATGATGCTGATGCTTGGAAAGGCCGTTTTCCTAAAGAAGTGGAAGAAAAAGCCCCCTATTACTATTTGGATGTAGATTTTCTCCGTAAACATTCACAGCATGAGCTTCAAGCTATTAAGATGATGGATCGCATGGATCAAGATTTGCGGAGTTTTAACTTCATGGAACGTCAGCGTCATTTCCGTAACATGCTGAAATCATGGATGGCAGCTATGGATATTGTCAAACCTGACCTTGTTATCTCTACCGCTATTCCACATCGCCTGTATGACTATGTCCTATTTTGGCTGTGTAAAGAAAAAAATATTCCCTTTTTGACGATTCAACACACCCAATTCCCCGGTCGTTTTTATTTTTCAAATAGTGAGTTTTATACCATACAAGACAGGTTTTTAGATGATTGGCATTCTTTTGAAAAAAAAGACAATTTGTTGGAGAACCTTTCAGAAGATATTCGAACTCGTTTTGAGAATGTAAAGAAAGACTATGAAGAAGCTGCGCCAGAATTTATGGCAATTGACGCTAAAAGGCAGAAGAAGGCAACAAGTAGATTCTTTATGTTGAATCGATGGATAAGAAAGTTTTCAACAGTGTATCGCCCTTACCTTTGGGGTAAACCTGCAGACAGTTTAATTATCGGTCACTGCGCTTATGACAAACGAGTAAATAGAAAATATGAGGAAAGCGAAGGGAATATTTATCAACACGAAAGAATGCTTCTCAAGGTTAATAAATATAAAGACCAATTACAAAAAGTTTACGAGTCCCTCTGTTCAAAACCCGACTTCAACGAGCCGTTTGTAACATTATTTTTACACTATCAACCCGAAGCGACTACTTGTCCTGGAGGGGATATTTTCGTTGACCAGAGATTATGTGTGGAATTACTATTAAAATATCTTCCTAAGAATTGGAAGGTCTATGTAAAAGAGCATCCCCATCAATTTATTCGTTATCGTATAGGCCATACCAGCCGCATGCGCGACTTATATGACGATTTGATAAAAAACGAAAGGGTAAAATTAATTTCGACCGATGTGGATTCTTTCGAATTAATTAAGCATACTAAAGCAGTTAGCACTATTACTGGAACAGTTGGATGGGAAGCTATGGTTCGCCAAAAGCCAGTAATTGCTTTCGGATTGGGTTGGTATGAGAACTATTCAAATGGAGTGTTGCGCATAACTGATGAAAATTCTGCAAAAAACATGTATCAGTTCATTGAAAACTACCAATATGATGAACATTCTTTGTTGGCATATCTAGCTTCTGTTGCAAAAAATACAGCACTTGCTTATTATTTTAAAAATGCACAGAAAAAAGAGTTAAAAATCAGTGAAGAAGAATGCGTAAATAATATAGTTAATGCTATTGTTGAACAATTAAACAATTAACAATGTTCAATTTAGATAAATTCATATCAAACAGTATAACAAAGCGTCCTCTGAGCATGTTTGCTGCAGATATTGCAGCAAACAAAGATACATTGACCAAGGAAATCAAAGGCAAGAATGTGTGTGTCATAGGTGGTGCAGGTTCCATAGGCTCCTCATTCATCAAAGCCATTCTGCATTTTGAGCCAAAAAGCGTGGTGGTCGTTGACCTCAATGAAAATGGATTGGCAGAATTAGTACGCGATGTTCGCAGTACTGACGGTCTTTACATCCCTGACGAGTTCCGGTGCTATACACTGAATTTTGCAGATCCTATCTTTGAACGCATTTTCCGAGAAGAGAAAGGATTTGATATCGTGGCAAACTTCTCTGCCCATAAGCATGTTCGCTCGGAAAAAGACCGCTATAGCGTGCAAGCGCTGATAGAGAACAATGACATCAAGGCGAAGAAACTGATGGACTTGCTGACGGTCTATCCACCCAAACATTTCTTCTGCGTATCTACTGACAAGGCTGCAAATCCAGTGAACATCATGGGTGCTTCAAAGCGTATCATGGAAGATTTAGTGATGGCATACAACAAATACTTTAAGGTCACCACCGCCCGCTTTGCCAATGTCGCTTTCAGCAACGGTTCCCTCCCCGATGGTTGGCTCCATCGTATTCAGAAACAACAACCCCTTGCTGCACCCTCTGATGTGAAACGCTATTTCGTCTCTCCTGAAGAGAGTGGTCAAATCTGTATGTTAGCATGCATCCTTGGTAACCCAGGAGAAGTCTTCTTCCCAAAACTCGGTGAAGACCAGATGCTCACCTTCTCTTCCATCTGCGATGATTTCATCAAAGCCCAGGGATTTGAGAAAGATCTTTGCGCTTCGGACGAAGAAGCAAAAAAGAAGGCGGCAGCTTTAGATTCTTCATTCTTTACTCTTCACTCTTCACTTCCAAAGTACCCTGTCGTGTACTTTGGATCCGACACCACCGGTGAGAAAGCCTATGAAGAGTTTTATGTACCAGGAGAGAAGATTGACATGCAGCGTTTCCAATCCCTTGGAGTTGTCGAGCAAACCACTCGCCATGATATGGATGAGGTTAACACCTTCTTCGATAAGCTTGAAGCTATTTTCCACAAAGACGACTTCACCAAGGCGCAGGTCGTGGAGGCCATCAAGGAGTTTATCCCCAACTTCGAACATGAAGAAAAGGGACGTAATCTTGACCAGAAAATGTAAACGTCTGTGTATAAAATAATTACAAAACATAGGGGGGGGGATTTAAGGCTATCCAATTTTGAAGCACTTAGATTATTGTGTATGCTAATGGTACTCAACCTCCATAGCTTTAGTGGTTATTCACACGGAAATGGAATTTGGCAAGCATTAGATTTTTTCAGGGAGAGTACTTCCATTTGTGCAGTAGACTGCTTCTTATTAATTTCCGGTTATTTTGGAATCAAATGGAAATTCAAAAGTTTATTTAATTTGGTTTTTCAGTTATTCTATTATAGTGTTGGAATATATTTAGCTGTAGTTGGCATGGGAATTGTAGATTGGAATATTAAGGACTTTATGATGAGGTTTGCATGCTTATTCACTGACTCATGGAAATTTGCAATAACTTATGTCCTACTTTGGTTTTGTGCTCCACCGCTTAATGCCTTATCCGAGAAATTATCTTCACGTGATTTATTCATCTATATTATAGTCTTCTTTTTAGTAATTAATTTTATCAGTGTTCCTCGACATGCTCTTTTTACTTACGCTTTAGTATACTTGATAGGAAGATTGCTTAAAAAGATAAGTGTTGAAAAAAGTCGTATCCCAGCTGGTAAGGCATATCTGATTACAACTTTTTTCATATTTGCACTCACCTATTTTTTGGTTTTCAAAACACTTCAAATTACGAGTGCTGTAAGGTTTACTAGTTGGCCTATTGGGTTCCTTGCATTTGATTATGCTGCTCCCTTGGTTATACTACAAGCCATATTTCTATTTATATTCTTCGCTAGATTAACTTTTCAGAGCAAATTCATCAATTGGTGCGCAGCTTCTTGTTTTGCAATATTTCTAATACACATGCATCCTACCATTAAGAATATTGGCTATTATGGATTTACAAGGAGTCTTTATGACATCCCTGTGTTTCAACATATAATCATTTTGGTGGGACTAATAATTGCCGTGTTCTTTGGAAGCATATTAATAGACCAACTAAGAATATTCATATCGAATAGTTGTTATTCTTTTACTAAGATAATTATAAACTATATACCATGTAAATGGTTTCGACCTGATTTTTTTACCAAAATTAGTAGCAAGATTGAATGACAAATAACATATAATATGTATAAAAAAGTAATTGGATTTATTAAAGAACTATATAATAATAAGGACTTTGTGCCATTAGCTGTACCAGTATTCATTGGTAATGAAAAGAAATATCTCAACGAATGTATTGATACTACATTCGTCTCTTCTGTGGGCAAGTTCGTTGATCGTTTTGAGGAAGACATCGCTAAGTACACAGGCTGTAAACGTGCCGTAGTTGTTGTCAGCGGAACCAATGCCCTCCACATGTCGTTGATGTTGGCAGGGGTTGAGCGTGGTGACGAAGTGCTCACACAGGCACTAACTTTCATCGCAACATGCAACGCGCTTAGCTACATTGGAGCACATCCCGTATTTATCGATGTCGATAAGGACACTATGGGATTGTCTCCTGTCGCCGTTCGTGAGTGGCTCACAAAGAATGCCGAGATAAAGGATGGGCAATGTTATAACAAACGCACCGGTCGCAGGGTTCGTGCTTGTGTGCCGATGCATACCTTCGGACATCCTGTTCATCTTGACGAATTGGTAGAGGTGCTTAACGAGTTTAATATCCCTCTGGTAGAGGATGCTGCCGAGAGTATCGGTTCTCTCTATAAGGGGAAGCATACCGGCACCTTTGGCAAAGTAGGTGCTCTGAGTTTTAACGGTAACAAGACCATTACTACAGGAGGTGGTGGCATGATGCTGTTCAATGACGAAGAGCTGGGTGCTTTAGCCAAGCATATTACCACCCAGGCAAAGATTCCCCATCGCTGGGAGTTCCGCCATGATCATATTGGCTACAACTACCGTATGCCAAACATCAATGCCGCCCTCGGCTGTGCACAGTTGGAGCATATCGAAGAATATGTAGCCAGTAAGCGAGAGACGGCCAAGGCATACGAAGAATTCTTCAAGGACATTCCTGATATTGAGTTCTTTGTTGAACCTGAGAACACTCGAAGCAACTATTGGCTCAACTCTGTCATTCTGAAAGACAAAGAGGCACAACATAACTTCCTTCAGTACACAAATGACAATGGTGTCATGACACGTCCTATCTGGGAACTCATGAATCGTTTGCCCATGTTTGAGAAGTGTGAAAATGATGGTTTAAAGAATACCATCTGGTTTGCAGATAGAGTGGTGAATATTCCAAGTAGTGTAAGGTTGTAAGAGGCAAGATAATGGTTATGGGAGAACGCTACAAAGTGATGATTAGCTCATCGGTGAATGGGTATGAAGCCATGCTTCGCCTTTTCGAGAAACGGATAGAAGGTTATGGCTATGATGTCATTTTGTCGATGAGTGGGAAGATAAAGGTCAATCCGCATTTGGGTAATTATGCCAACTGCTTAAAGGCCGTTGGAGAGTGTGATGCGTTCTTCGGTATCATAAGGACGGATTGCGGCACAGGTCGTGCAGGAGAGTCTTCAATAACTTTTGAAGAGTTCAAATGTGCTCGTGAATTGAACAAGCCGTGTTGGTATATTATAGACACAAAGGTGAAGTTTTATAGAGGTCTGTTGAAGACACTTGTTCTCAATGAGCACCCGACATGCAAAGACGAAGACTTAAGGTCGTTCTTAGCCTCTTATTATGATAGAAAGGTGAGAAACCGAGAAAAGTTGCCTCGTGTGTTGGAGCTATACAAGAGCAGAGATATTAGAGCTTTTGATCCACTCTGTTTTGAGATGGAAGATTTCGTAAACCACAAAGGCATACCCAAGAGTGAGGTCAAGAATAACTGGATGCAGTATTGTGACTTTGATAAGCCCGATGAGAGTTTTGACTTTATCGACCGAAATTTAGGTAATATCAAGTTTGTCGACGATATAATAAAGGGAGTGATTTGATATGGCTAATAGTAACTATATAATAGAATTCCTCCTTCAGCATCAGGAGAATGTTTTGTTTGAGACGGCATCGGATGTATCTAAGATTCTTGCCTATTCATGTGCTTTTGGCAACACAAACGGTGGCACGATAGTTCTTGGGGTAAAAGATACGGGTGAAACGGTTGGTGTGCCTGATGCTTTCATCGGTGAAGTGGGCTGGCAACTAAACGAGAGTATTCAACCATCACTTCCTTTTACACTGACAGTTTTAGAGAGGGATGGGAAGTTAACAGCTGTCATCTCTGTATGGGAGGGTGCAGACAAGCCCTACATGTTGGACGGTCAGATTTATATGCGCAATGGTGACATGGTTGCTATTGCTGATTCTGAGCAGACAATGCGTATTATCAACCATAAATTGACTATTGGGAACAGCTGGGAACGATTACCAATCTACGATGCTTCGGTTGAGGACTTGTCAGAGAGAGTAATAGAAAGGTTCCGAGAGCAATTTAGAGAAGACAACAGAATCGCCCAAGACACCAGTGTTGCTGGAATAATGCGTAGACTTGGTTTCATCAATGCGGGCAATATCACAAATGCAGGTATAGTAGTAGCGGCTAAAGACCCCACTGCGTTCTTTCCGCAGACCAGAATCAGAGTTTCGGTTTATGGAGAAAACGACAGGCTGCAAAACGTAAGATTGTTTGAGTCTAATATGGTTGAATGTATTGACCCTGTTGTGGATTTCATCTATTCGCTCTATCCTCAGAAAATCGAGGTGAATAGCATGCAACGTCAGAGTTATGAAACCTTGCCTAAGATTGCTTTACGTGAGGGAGTTTTGAATAGCGTGGTGCATAGGAAATACGATGATTATCAGTCATATATACGCATAAATGTCTATGCTGACCATATAGAGATAATCAATAGTGGCAGATTACCAGAAGGACTTACAACAGACGATCTTAGCAAACGTCATTTCTCACAACTTAGAAATCCCGATATAGCCAACGCCTTTTATGTATTACGCTATATAGAGGCTGCGGGCAGTGGTACGCTTAGGATTATTGAGGAGTGCAAAAAGAACCATTGTGCTATGCCAGAGTGGCATCAAGGTGAAGATACTGTAACGTTGGTCTTCAAGGTAGAGCTGCCAAGCGAAAAAAAAGGTGGTGATGTTGTTGTTGATTATGTTATCGCAGGATTAACCCCAAACTTAGAAATCCAGAAATTACTGACATTGATTTATACAACTATCAAGAATTTGGGTAAAGTTAAAGTCCAGGATGTTCAGAAAGTGACAGGTAAGAGCTATGTGTCGTGTAAACGCTATCTTCAACTTCTGAAAGAAGCAGGGTTGATAGAGTATCGTGGCTCTTTGAAAACAGGTGGATGGTTTGTTGTGAGCCAATAAATGAGCCAATAAATGAGCCAATAAATGAGCCAATAAACATAAAAGATACGATTAAGTTTAAGCAAGTAATAAATAATATGATGACAATTGAAGAATTTAGATTGGAGCTGTTTCAAAAGCTTTTAGCAGCTCGTACCATAGAGCATGAACGTGTGTTTTATATTCCAAAATCTCTCTTTTCAGGAGTGATTCCGGATATAAGGGTTTATATGGATTCAGAATTGCAACACCTTGTTAATGCTTATCCGTATCGAGTTGCCTATATATCATGCGAATCAGACAAGGACAATTTAGCATTTATTGATATTATCCCTGAAATAAAGGAAATAAATGGCGTAATAATGCAAACATATTACCTTTATGACTGCGACAATCATAAGGTCACATCATTTGTTAATATGGTAAAGTCATAAGAAACAGTTGACATGAAACCTCTTATTCTTATCGGCGGTGGCGGACACTGTAAATCTGTGATTGAAGCCGCAGAGAGTGCAGGATACGAAATCATGGGCGTATTAGACATGCCTGAGAATATTGGTAAGGAAATCTTATCAACTAAGGTAATTGGTACCGATGATGACATTCCACAGTACGTTGATAAAGCAGAATTTGTCATTACCGTTGGCTTTATTAAGAACCCTGCAATACGGATTAAACTTTACAACAGAGTGAAAGAGGCTGGTGGTAAACTAGCAACCATCATCGCAAGCACCGCATACGTTTCTAAATATGCTACGATAGGCGAAGGAACTGTCGTCATGCACCATGCCTTTGTGAATGCTGGGGCAAAAGTCGGTAACAATGTTATCCTGAATACCTTTACCAACGTGGAACACGATGCTGTAATAGGCGACCAGTGTCATATATCTACAGGAACAATGGTCAATGGCGATTGTAAAGTAGGTGCTAACTGTTTTATCGGTAGTCAGTCAGTCCTTGCCAATGGCATTACGATCGGTGACGATATCATTATAGGCGCAGGTTCTTTGGTGAGAAAGTCTATCAACATAAAAGGTATATATTCTGGCAATCCTGCTATACTTAAAATAAGAGCAAAATGACACATGTCACAATTATAGCGGAAGCAGGTGTCAACCACAACGGCTCTATTGAAATAGCCCGACAGATGGTTGACAAGGCTGTAGAAGCAGGAGTTGACATCATCAAGTTCCAGACATTCAAGTCGGAGAAACTGGTGTCCAGATTCGCACGTCAGGCAGAATACCAGAAAAAGAATATCGGTAAGAAGTCTGATGACAGCCAACTGAGCATGCTAAAAAAACTGGAATTGTCAGAGCAGGACCATAAAGAGCTAATGACTTATTGCAAGCAAAAAGGCATTAAGTTTTTCTCCACAGCCTTCGACATGGACAGCATCGAGTATCTGCATTCACTTAACTTAGGACTTTGGAAGATTCCTTCAGGTGAAGTAACAAACTATCCTTTCCTGAAACGGATAGCGTCCTATAATGAGAGAACCATATTGAGTACGGGTATGTGTGATTTGCAGGACGTTAGGGCTGCTGTTGATGCCTTGTATAAAAATGGACTTTCCAAAGATAAATTGACACTCCTTCATTGCAACACGGAATACCCGACCCCCTTTGAGGATGTTAATCTCAAAGCGATGGATGCACTTCGCAAAGAATTTGGTGTAGAAGTTGGATATTCTGATCATTCCAAGGGAATTGAAGTTCCGATAGCTGCCGTCGCATTAGGTGCAACTGTGATTGAGAAGCACTTTACCCTTGATAGGAATATGGAAGGTCCTGACCACAAAGCCAGTCTGGAACCAGATGAACTGAAGGCTATGGTAAGTGCCATCCGCAATATTGAAAAGGCTGTGGATGGTGATGGAACTAAACATGTAAGTGAAAGTGAGCGTAAGAATATTACCATTGCCCGTAAGAGCATTGTGGCGGCTTGTGACATTAAGAAAGGTGAGGTCTTTACGGAAGAGAATCTGACTGTGAAGCGCCCTGGAAACGGAATATCACCTATGCGCTGGGAAGAAGTGATAGGTAAGACTGCGGTAAGAGACTTTAACGAAGATGAACTTATTGAAGTTTAATAGGTTAGTAGGTTAGTAGGTTAATGGGTTAGTAGAAATGACAGGAATTGAGTATTCGTTTCAGAAACTTAAGGTTTGGCAGGAAGCAAAGAAGCTTGTAGTGGAGGTGTATCATTTATTGGATGCCTTTCCTAAGTTTGAAAAGTATGCTCTTTGTGACCAAATAAGGAGAGCAATAGTTTCTGTCCCTTCCAACATCGCTGAGGGTAGTGGACGAAAGTCCTTGAAAGAACAGATACATTTCTTGGAAATTTCGTATGGCTCTCTTATGGAAACCTACAATCAGTTGCTCATTGCTATAGATCTTGCTTATATTACAGAAGAAAGTGTAGAAGCGATCAAGCCTTCTATAGACGCTGTAGCTAAGATGATAAACGGTTTAAGCAATTCATACAGCAAGAAGATTGAGGAACAATCTACTAAGCCATTAAGCAAATAAACAATTAAGCTAATGCATAAAAGAAAGATTTGTGTAGTTACCGGCAGCCGTGCTGAATATGGCATCTTAAGAAGGCTGATGTCGTCCATTAAAGAATGCCCAGAACTTGATTTACAAGTAATTGCAACAAATCAACACCTTTCAAAAAGTCAGGGAGAAACTTATAAAGAGATTGAGGGTGATGGATTCACTATTGACTATAAGGTCTATATGGTTGATGATGAGGCACCTGATAATGCCAACACCACAGCCAAGTCGATCAGCAGAGGAGTTGCCGGCTTTGCAGATGCTTTTGATGCATTACAACCAGACTTGTTGCTGATACTTGGCGACCGCTACGAAATGCTGGCTGTCGCATCTACAGCTCTGATATACAAGATACCCATTGCTCATCTGCATGGTGGTGAAATTACGGAAGGTGCCTTTGATGATGCCATTCGTCACGCCATAACCAAGATGAGTCATCTGCATTTTACATCTACTGAAGCATACCGCAAGAGAGTGATCCAATTGGGAGAACAACCGGACAGAGTATTCAATGTAGGAGCAATGGGTGTGGAGAATGTGTTAAAGAATGACTTTATGAGCAAAGAGGAGATAGAGCAAAGTTTGAACTTCCAGATAACTGACAAGTGTTTCCTTTGCACTTATCATCCCGTAACGCTCAGCAACATGTCATCTGAAACACAGGTCGTAAACCTGTTAGAAGCGCTGGATGATTACAAAGACTATCATATCATCTTCACCTACTCCAACTCAGATACTAATTCGCAGATCATTATTAAACGTATTAAGGAGTATGTGGACAGGAATGAGGGAAGATGTATGTTTATACCTTCACTGGGGCAGCGTCGCTATTTCTCTGCTTTGAAGTATATGACGGCAGTGATAGGAAACAGCTCCAGCGGTATTATTGAAGTACCTAGTTTCGGTATACCTACGCTGGATATTGGCGACCGTCAGAAAGGGCGCACTGCTGCTGATAGTGTGATTCATTGTGGGTATTCTACAGAAGAGATACGGGAAGGATTGAATAAGGTGGTGGCGTATGGTCATAAGACCATTGACAATCCTTATTACAAGGAAGGCACTTGTGATGCCATCTTGAAGGTCATCAAGACGTATCCCTTAGAGAATTTGGTTCAGAAACATTTTTACGATATAAATCAATGAAGATAATAGTAATTGGTCTCGGTTCAATGGGCAAACGGAGAATACGTTTGTTGAGCGAGAATAAGGATATACAGCTCTTTGGTATTGACAGCCAGGAGAGCCGTTGTAAAGAAGTGAAGGAGAAGTTTGGATTAAAGTGCTATGCCAGCATCTCTGAGGCAGTGACCGCTGAACATCCTGATGCAGCAGTTATCAGTACCTCACCGCTTTCTCATGCAGCCATTATCAAAGAGTGCTTGCAGAACAATCTGCACGTGTTTACTGAGATAAATCTGGTATCGGATGGCTATGCAGAGAATATGGCATTGGCCAAGGAGAAAGGCAAGGTGTTGTTTCTCTCCTCTACCTTCTTGTATCGCAAGGAGACTCAGACCATCATAGAGAAGGCCAACAAGGCCACCTGTCCGCTGAACTATATCTATCATATTGGTCAGTACCTGCCCGACTGGCATCCTTGGGAGAGTTATAACAACTACTTTATTGGCAATCCCAGAACTAACGGTTGCCGTGAGATTATGGCCATTGACCTGCCCTGGATTGTGACGGCCTTTGGTGCTATCAAGAACGTGAGTGCAGTGAAGAGCAAGAACACGCAATTGAATATCAACTACAATGATAATTACCTGATTACCCTTGAGCATGAGAACGGGAATAAGGGCATTCTAGCGGCTGATGTGGTGACACGCAAATCCATCCGGCATATAGATGTGTATGGAGAAACCTTCCAGATGTCCTGGAACGGTACTGCTGACTCTTTGCAAGAATATAATCTTGAAACCAAGGAAATGCAGACTATCCAGTTCGATGATGCTTCAGAACATGTAGAGGGTTATGCTGCCTTTATTACGGAGAACCCTTACCGTGAGGAATTGAAAGCATTCTTAGCACAGATTGCCAATCCGAAGTCAGAACCTGCTTGGACGTTTGAGAAGGATTTTGAATTGCTGAAAGTCATAGACCAGATTGAAGCCTGAACACGAATCTCACGAATTACTCGAATGAAAGAATATAAAATCGCTTTCGTAGGGCTTGGTTCCATTGCAACGCGCCACCTGAAGAATGTCCATACCTATTTGGCTTCCGTGGGCGACAACTGTATGGTGGATTTGTACCGCAGTTCATTGGGCAGACCGCTGGCAGATGAGTTGCAGCCATTGGTGAGGAATACCTATCTCTGTGCAGATGAACTGCCTGCTGACCGCCAGTATGATGTAGTGTTTGTGACCAATCCAACGTCAATGCACTATGAGACTGTAGAACGCTTTGCCTGTCATACTAAGTCTTTCTTTATTGAAAAGCCAGTATTTGACAGCACTACGGTGAATGAAAAGATCTTTGAGACCATCAAGAACATTCCGTCATACGTGGCTTGTCCGCTGCACTACAATGCGGTTCTGCAATACGTGAAGGAAAACGTAAAACCGGATGAAGTCATTTGTGCCAGAGCAATGTCTTCCAGTTATCTGCCGGATTGGAGACCTGGGCAGGATTACCGTCAAACTTATAGTGCACACAAAGATTTGGGCGGTGGCGTGAGTATTGACCTTGTCCACGAATGGGATTACCTCACTTGGCTGTTTGGGATGCCTATGGAGTGCCAGCAGATGATTGGGAAGGTGTCCAATTTGGAGATTGACAGTGATGACCTGGCCATCTATATTGGAAGAAATGAGAAGACCACTTTTGAACTGCATCTGGATTATTTTGGCCGCAAGGCACAACGTACCCTTGACCTTTTTACGGCAGAAGATACCATCCATTGTGATTTGATTGCGGGAACGGTGACCTATATGAAGAGGGAAGAGACCATCAAGTTGGAGAGTGAGCGCAATGCCTATCAGTTGGCAGAGATAGCACATTTCTTTGAGATAATAAATAATAAAACAACAAACGACAGTACCCCGGAACACGCCTACCAGGTGCTGAAAATAGCAAAAGGAGAACTCTGATATGAACATTCTGTTTACATTATGTGGACGGGCAGGCTCCAAAGGAGTTAAGGGCAAGAACGCCCGCGACTTTCTGGACGTGCCTTTGGTGTGGTATTCCATGGCCAATATCGCGCTGTATATGGAGAAATATGCAGACGAGGATGATATTAAGATAGTGTTGAACACTGACAGTGAGCCGTTGAAGGACTTGGTTCGCAGAGTGAAGGATGTGCCTGTGACTATCATTCACCGTGAAGAAAGTCTTGCCGGTGACAAAGTGCCCAAGGTGGCCGTGATTCTGGACAGTCTGAACAAGGCGGAAGAGGTGTTTGCACAAAAGTTTGATATGGTGGTGGATTTAGACATTACCTCACCGCTCCGTACCGTTCAAGATGTGAAGAATGCCATTGACCGCAAGAAACAGCGTAATGATGTGGATGTGGTGTATTCGGTGGCTCCTTCTCGCAGAAATCCTTACTTCAATATGGTGAAGGAGGTGAACGGCTTTTTCTGTAAGGCCATCCCGTCAAACTTTACCACCCGTCAGGAAGCACCTGTATTCTATGATATGAATGCATCTATATATGCGTATTCTCCTGATGCGTTGAGGAATAAGGAACACGCCACGTTCTTTAATTCAGGGTGTGATGCCGTGGTGATGGCAGATACCGGTATACTTGACATTGACTCTGAGGAAGATTATGAGTTGATGCAGGTGGTGGCTAAGTACTTGTATGGAAAATACGAGGACTATGGCGAGGTGTTTAATACCGCTCAGAAATGGAACAAGAAGTAATTTATACCTTACCCAAAGACGAACTGGGGGGGGCAATTTTAAGACAGTTGCAGTCGTTCTTCCCACCATTGAGTAAGGATGAAGAACGGATGATTTCAGACTGTTTGGAGGTTGTCATTCCTCAGTGTGAATATAATTTCTCTCATTCCGAAAACAAATACTTTTCTACCGAGAAAGAAGGACGGAGAATTATACGGTTTGATGCCTTCCACTCGATACAATGGATGACCTTGCTTTACTATCTCTCTCACGAGTTATATCTGCGCAAATCAAACCTCTGCGATAAAGTGTATTACCTGAACAAGATTATGCATGCTGTAGATTTGTTCTATGCCATAGAATTGCCTTTGCATTGGGGAGCAGAGCACCCGTTGGGCAGTGTAATGGGAAGGGCAAAATATGGAAATGGCTTCTTCTTTTACCAAGGCTGTACGGTTGGAGGCACACGGGATCGCGAAGGAAGCCTATTCTATCCCATCATTGGCGAGAATGTTCACATGTTCTCAAATTCCAGTATCTTAGGCAATTCCCATATTGGAAATAATGTCGATATAGGTGCTGGAGCTATTGTTAAAAATCAGGACATTCCAGATGACAGCATTGTGTTTGGAGAATCTCCGAATTTAATCATCAAAATGAAAAAGAAATGAAAGATATTCATCTTTTATCCAAAGAGAAGACGCTTCTTGAAGCCCTGTCTCAAATTAATGATATTGGTTCGGGACCGTTAGTTCTCTTTGTTGTTGATGATGATCTGCGCATGGTGGGTACACTGACCGACGGTGATTCCCGTCGGGCATTGATTGCAGGTGCATCAGTTAACGACAAGGCAGAAACTGTGATGCACCGTAATTTCAACTTTATGACGGTTGACAACATCACTGATGTAAATGAAATCAAGCACCAGAAGGAATTAAAAATGAAGTTAATTCCCGTACTTGATGCAGACCGCCATATTGTGGACATTATTGACCTGGACAGATACAAGACCCGTCTTCCTGTTGATGCAGTTCTAATGGCAGGCGGCAAAGGAGAGCGTTTACGTCCCCTTACCGAGAAGACCCCAAAACCACTACTTCCAGTAGGCAACAAAGCTATTATTGACCACAATATAGACCGGTTGATTTCCTGTGGCATCCAGCATATTAATGTGACGGTCAACTATCTGAAGGAACAGATAGAGGAACACTATCAAGAGCCACGAAATGGCATGAAGGTACAAACCGTTCGTGAACCAAAATACCTTGGTACTATTGGTAGTGTGAAGTTTGTGAAGGAGTTCTATAACGATACCATTTTGGTGATGAACAGCGACCTTTTTACCAATATTGATTATGAAGACTTTTTCCTTCATTTTCAGGAGCACGATGCCGAAATGTCAGTTGCTGCTGTGCCATATAATATTTCCATCCCCTACGGCATTCTCGACCTCGAAGGACGCAATATCAAAGGGTTATTGGAAAAGCCCCAATACAACCACTATGCCAATGCTGGTATCTATTTGATTAAACGACGCGCTTTAGAAGAAATCCCTGATGGTGAGTTTTTTAATGCCACTGATTTGGTTGAAAAGCTAATTTCTGAAGGGAAGAGTGTCATTCGCTATCCACTTAATGGAACCTGGATAGACATAGGTAATCCACAGGAATATCAGAAAGCAAAGGATTTGGTAAAACATTTGTAAAATTGCTTTAATGAATGATATACATGTATGCTGTCAATTTTGACGTCTTGTGTATGAATTTTGGATTTTTTTTTTAGACTCGTAAGCTCGAATAAGCGGCATAACTGAGTGAGGATTGTTTAAGATGACACAATGTAAGGATTTATGAATTCTATTACCCCTCTTGTAAGCATACTGGTTCCTATATATGGGGTGGAAGAATATATCGAGCGGTGTGCTCGGAGTGTTTTTGAACAGACATATCCTAATCTGGAGTTCGTGTTCGTTGATGATGAATCGCCAGACAAAAGTGTAGAAATTTTACAACGAGTTATATTATGTTATCCGAAATGGGAGGGGCGCATTATCATTATTCATCATGACAAAAACCTTGGATTAGCTGCTGCTCGAAACACACTGGTGGACAATTGTAAGGGTGAGTTCCTGTTTCATGTAGATTCTGATGACTGGATAGAGCCGAATGCAGTAGAGCAATTAGTAAAAAGACAATTTGAGACAGACGCAGATATCGTGTCTGGTTTGTTTTATAGGCATAATTACAGCGACAATCAGGAGGAAACTTTGAAAAGAATACTCCTTTTGAAGGAGAGAGATAGAGAGGAGACGCTTGAGGCTATGTTGAATTATGGATCAATTGTAGCTACTTGGAATAGACTTATACGCAGTTCGCTTTATCGTGAACATAACATCCGGTATGTTGAGGGAATTGATGCAGGGGAGGATTTGTTAATCACACCAAGATTGGTTTATTACTCTCGGAAAGTTGCTACCCTCAATGTTATCACTTATCATTATAACCAGTGTAATTCCAATTCGTATGTAAACGTCCTACCGCACAGTTGGGATATGCAGTTACAGCTGATTCGAGCCACCCAATTGAATATAGAATTTTTTAGGGATAAAGAAGTATCGTATAGCGAGTCGATGAATAAACAATTTGCGATAAGACTCATGAAGATGCTAGAGCTTACGTTCAAGAATCAAAATCGATATGGATTCAACAATGTACTTGCTCTGCTTGATGATACAGACAAGAAATATTGGCCGTTGATAGGATGGGATAAACCTCAGAAACGGTGGCTGGATCATCATTATTATTTTACACGTCTATTTGCCGCTATAAAACATGAACATGGAGAATAAAAGATACGACATATTGATAGTGGCTCTATATTGCTATACTGGTCATGTCTTAAGTTATGCTAGTCATTTGAAGGCTGTAAACCCTTTGGCAGACATTACTATTTTAACAAATCAGCCAGATGCATATCAAAATGTGGTGGGAAAGACGATAAGAACTGTTTTCTATGATGTAGCCAATGTTAACTGGGTAAAGATTCGATGGCTTAGAGTATTTGTTACGAAGTACATACAGATACGTTTTTTCTCAAAATTCAGTAAGATTAGAAAATATGACATCATCAATGTTCATTTTGCAAATAGATATATGTCATTTGTTTACAAAAATTTGCGAACGATGTCAGACAATATTGTGTTAACTCCATGGGGAAGTGATATATTAAGAAGACCCAAGAAGAATATGGAACAATTGTCGTATTTGTATAAGAGAGCTGATTATATTGCTGCTTCACCCACTTCGCCTGTAGGAAAGACGATATTACAAGAGTTCAAAGTCGATCCAAAGAAACTGGTGGGTAGTTTCTGGGGGGCAGAAGGTATTGATTTTATTATAAAAAATGAAAATCAAATATCTCAGAATGATGCTAAAGAAAGATTTGGACTGACAGGTAGATATGTTATAACATGCGGTTATAATATACAGGAAGCACAGCAACATAAAGCAATTATTGCAGCGATAGACAAAGTGAGGGAACAGCTTCCTGACAATTTAACCCTGCTTTTCCCGATGAATTATGGTGGTTGGACCACATCAGAAAATTATGGGAAGGAAATTGAAGCTGAATGTAAGAAAAGACATCTTCACGCTGTGTTCGTTACTGAATTTCTGTCTGGGGAGAGTTTATATAAATTGAGGATGGCTACCGATATTTTCGTTCATGTACAGACCACAGATGCATTTTCTGGCTCTGTCCAAGAGTATATTCTTTGTAAAAAGAAAATTGTTCAAGGATCATGGATTAAATATGAGGTAATAAATGACATCAGACCTTTGTTCTATTTCCCTGTTGACAAATTGGAGAATTTAGGAGAAGTCATAGTCAAGGCATATAAATCAGATGGAATCGCAATTCCCCAGGGCGTGATAGATTACGTGAAGAGTAGTAGTTGGAATACTAAAGCAACTATGATGAATAATTTCTTTATGTCAATTGTTTGATTGTCATGTGTCAGAGAATATAATTTACCCACAAAACATGAATCATACAACCGATTTCAAAGTCCGAATAAATTGCATGACATATAATCATGCGCCATATATTGCAGACACCATGAATGGCTTCTGCATGCAAAAAACAGATTTCCCGTATGTTGCAATAATCGTTGATGATGCTTCTACAGACGGAGAGCCAAGATAAGACCGTGAAAGGGACTTTCCGGAGTGCATTAGCTGTATTTTCAATTTTATTTCGTACCTTTGCAGCGCCTAATGCCCTATATTGGGCAGGATGATAAGAAACAGTTCATGGAAGTTGCTGGAAATCAGTGCGATAAATGATGGGTGTTCGGACTTGTGAGACTTGTGAGTGCTCCGCGCAAAATCGCGGTGTCCCTCTTATTTGCTCTCAACAGGTCTGGTTCCCATGCGAGTGACCTGCGGTCGTGAGGTTAAGGTCAAGCAGACCCTCGACGACTAACCCATCCGTGTTCAATCCTCAAAACTCAACACTGAACACTCGAAACAGCACCTCAAAGCCATGGGTATATTTATAAAGAAAGGCAATGACGGCTTCCGCGCCGATAACATAGATTGAATTTTAATATAATATAATGGATAAAAATTGGACATTAGTGATTAAGCCACACGAGAAACTGTGGCATGTGGATTTTAAGGAAATATGGCGGTACCGGGATTTGGTGACGCTGTTTGTCAAGCGTAACATCATCGTACAGTACAAGCAGACCATCCTCGGTCCGTTGTGGTTCCTAATTCAGCCGGTTCTGACGGTACTGATGAATATGGTCGTTTTCGGCGGTATTGCCAAGATGAGTACAGACGGTATTCCCCAGCCGTTGTTTTATTTGGCAGGAAATGTATGCTGGTTCTATTTCTCCGACTGTCTGAATCAGACGTCTTCAACGTTTACGGCTAATGCAGGAATGTTTGGCAAGGTATATTTCCCCCGCCTTGTTGTTCCCATCAGCACGGTGATGAGCAATCTCCTACGTTTTGGCATTCAGCTTGGCTTGTTCATTGCGATGTATCTGTATTTCTTTGCCAACGGTGCATCGATACATTTTGGTTTAATTTTCCCGTCTGCTCCCATTGTCATTAATGTTTTCGTTTTCGTTTTCGTTTTCGTTATGATGGTTATGATGTTAGCAGGCTTGGGTCTGGGTTTTGGCATTCTGATTTCGTCAATGACGACAAAATATCGTGACTTAACAGTTTTGTTTAGCTTTATAGTCTCCCTTTGGATGTATGCTACTCCGATAGTTTATCCATTGAGTATGGTGACAATCCCCAAACTCAGGACGTTGATTTTGCTGAATCCGATGACCTCCATTATCGAAGGCTTCAAATATGCCACCTTAGGCGAAGGCTATTTCTCTTGGGGCGCATTAGGTTATTCCTTCGCCTTTATGTGCATCCTGTTACTCTTTGGTATCGTCATCTTCAATAGAGTACAACGCTCGTTCATGGATACCGTATAACGGGAACGTTAACGGGAACGGGAACTGGTTAAGGGTTACGCTCGCATTTATTCGGGAATGGGAACTATGGCAAATACGGCAAGGAACTTTAGAAGCTATAAGGTGTGGCAAGATGCAGTTGCTTATGCAACCTATGTTTATGAAGTCACCAGCAAGATGCCTTGGTTTGAGAAGAAAGGACTCTGCGACCAGCTTCAACGAGCTGCAGTTTCCATACCTTCCAACATCGCTGAAGGTTCTGGCCGCTCTACCGATGCAGAGTTCTGTCATTTCCTTGACATATCATTAGGTTCTGCAAATGAAGTCGAGACTCAATTGTTGATTTCGAAAAATCTGCAGTATATTTCAGAAGAAAATTATCAAACATTATTAGAAAAACTTACAGGGATACAGAAACAGTTAACAGGACTAATAGCATCTATACGACAAAAATAATAGTTCCCGTTCCCGTTCCCGTTCCCGTTATCTCATTATGACCGCAATAGAATTTGAAAATGTAAGCAAGCAGTACCGCTTGGGCTTAGTCTCAACAGGTACTATCGCCCACGACTTAAACCGTTGGTGGACAATGAATATACTTCGTAAGGAAGACCCCTATCTGAAAATCGGTGAGACCAACGACCGTTCCACGAAAGGTAATAGTGAATATGTCTGGGCACTGAAGGACATCAACTTCAGTGTTGAGCAGGGTGACGTTGTCGGTATCATTGGCAAAAATGGTGCAGGCAAAAGCACCTTATTAAAGC